>Ga0209690_1001346_pt1 | contig 13668 bp, 11 predicted proteins | sample GraSoiAngelo_150_FD_186164 | JGI IMG/M metagenome (GOLD analysis project Ga0209690, IMG submission 186164) | Grasslands soil microbial communities from the Angelo Coastal Reserve, California, USA - 14_1009_09_40cm (SPAdes) (version 2) | ecosystem: Environmental > Terrestrial > Soil > Grasslands ...
TTCGCTTTGGATTTCGTCACAAAGGGTACAGATCGGGGAGCATGAAGCGAACGATCCAATTCCTGGTTCTCCCCCTTTTGTTGTTTTGTCTCACAGCGCCCTTCTGCGTTTCTGAAACCATTCCATCGTTATCTGACGGTCACTATAATTCACAACGTAGCAAGGGCGAGATTGATTTCGAGATATTCCGTCAACTAAGCACCGGTATGACGAGGCAGGAAGTTTTAAATCTGGCTGGGCCACCAGCCGAGCAGTTCGTCCGTGATGAGCTTGGACAGTCCTCTGAACGCTGGCGCTACTACTATGGCGGCAACTGGGTGGCAGAACTCTCATTTAATAAGTTTGGACAGGTAGCCAATATCAATAGCTATCGACGGCAATGATACCCTTGAATGAGTTAATTGTGTCTAGGCTGTCCTAGTCGGCGGGAACTCAAATCTTAGTGTTCGCAAAGGGTACGGCTCGGGGAGCGACCGTCCTTTCGAAAAACGAAGACAGGCAACTTTTCTGGGGAGACGAGAAAAGTAGCCAGTCCCCTAAGAGCGAATTGCCCGCGCGGACTGGCGGTTGACGAGCCACACGCCGGCCAGCACCAGAGCGATGCCAGCCACTTCCGTGAGCCCGATCCGCTCGCCGAGCAGGAGCGCCGACAAGATCAGCGCGGAGACCGGAATCAAGTTGACGAAGACGCCGGCGCGCGACGGCCCGATGCCCTGCACGCCGTAGAGCCAGGCCTGCTGTCCCAGAGCGGTTGCGAACACGATCAGGTACCCCACCACCAGCCAGTCGGCAAACGGCACGGTACCGAGCCCCACCGTGAGGGCTTTCTGGTTGATCCCCAGCAGCAGGATCTGCGGGAGGATCGAGAACGCGAGCGTCGTCCAGTTCACCGTGAGCGGGGAGAAGCGCTCCATAGTGCGCCGCCCCCCGATGCTATAGAGCGCCCAACTCACCTGGGCCAGCAACACAAGCGCCGCGCCCAACCACAGCTGCCCCCCGGCGGCCGCTTCCCCCTTCAAGCCAACCATCAGAAACACGCCGGCGAACGACACCGCGCAGCCGCCCCACACGAGGCGGAACGGCACGTCTCCGATCAGCACCGAAGAGAGGAACGCCTGGATGGCCGGGCTGGCGCCGATGATCACGCCGGCTGCGCCCGCCCCGATGTAGCGAAGCCCGAACAGCGTGAGCAGATGGTTGCCCAGCACGCCGAGCCCGAGCGCGGCGAAGATCGCGATGTCGCGCCCCGTGAACTTGACCGTTCCGCCTTCCTGCCACCACCAGAGGGGGACCAGGATCGCCAGCGCGCCGAGGCCCCGGGCGACGGACACTTCGACCGCCGAGAACGAGCCGAGCGAATACTTCTGGGCGACGACCGACCCACCCCACACGACCGCCGTGGTGACCAGCGCGCCAAAGGCGGCGAACTCAGATGGTTTGACGGAGGGAACGGCGGTGTCGGAAGAAACGTCCGAGCGGGTCAAGACACGTCGAGCATGCGTTGCAGGGCGATGCGTGCCCAGTGCTTGTCATCGTCGGGAACGGAGATCTGGTTGACCACGTGGCCTTCGGCCAGGTTCTCCATCGCCCAGCAGAGATGCGGCGCGTCGATCCGGAACATGGTGGCGCACTGGCACACGGTCGGCGACAGGAAATAGACCTGCTTGTCCGGCTGCCGACGCTTGAGGCGGTTGACGAGGTTCAGCTCGGTACCGACGCCCCAGATGGACCCCGGCTCCCCGGCGGACACAGTTCGAATGATGAACTCGGTGGAGCCACAGGAGTCGGCCAGGTTGACGACGTCTTCGTGGCACTCCGGGTGCACGATGATCTTGATGCTGGAATGCTTCTCGCGGAAGTAACGGACGTGCGCCGGCTGGAACATCTGGTGCACGCTGCAGTGTCCCTTCCAGAGCAGAATGCGGGCCTTTTTGATGGCCTCGGGCGTGTTGCCGCCGTCTGGCAGGAACGGGTCCCAGACCACGATCTCCTCGCGGGGGATGCCCATCTTGTTGGCCGTGTTGCGGCCAAGATGCTCGTCCGGGAAGAAGAGGATCTTCTCCCGGCGCGCCCACGCCCATTCGATCACCCGGCGCGCGTTGGACGACGTGCAGGTGATCCCGCCGTGCTCGCCGCAGAACGCCTTGAGGTCGGCCGCGGAGTTGACGTACACGACCGGGGTGACCGTTTCTTCCACAGGCAGGATAGGGCCCAACTGGGCCCAGGCCTCATCCACCTGCTCGATCTGGGCCATGTCGGCCATGGAGCAGCCGGCCGCCAGGTCGGGCAGGATTACCGTCTGTCCGGTTTTGCTGAGGATGTCGGCCGTCTCGGCCATGAAGTGAACGCCGCAGAACACGATGAATTCGTGGTGGGAGCGCTCGGCGGCGATCTGGGAGAGCTTGAGCGAATCGCCCTCGACGTCCGCGTGGCGGATGACTTCGTCGCGTTGGTAATTGTGGCCGAGCATGATGACGCGGTCGCCCAGCTTGTGCTTGGCCTCCTCGGTGCGCTCCGCCAGCTCATCGAGCGACAGGTCGCGGTAGGCCTGGACCTCCAGCGGCTGACTGATAAGGCACCCTGCGTTCGTCACTGCTCTCCTTGCGGCAATGTAGGTAAAATCGCATTGTAGGTGCACCTTTCTTGCTTTGTCAAATGTTTGTCAAGAGGGTTGACAGCCGGAAAACCCGCCGTGTAAGCTTAATACCCACAAGCTAGGGGAGCCTACGGTGGCTGAGAGCGTGGCCATAGCGCCACGCACCCTCTGAACCTGATCTGGATAATACCAGCGCAGGGAAGCGACCATGATCCCATTTCTCAGACCGCACCTTTCCTCCCCTTCCGGTGGAGTGGTGCGGTTTCTTTTTGCCGTGAGAGAAAGGACGGGACCACTATGAACTCATCCTTTATCACGACCCAACCCTTCCCGGCCTCCGGGAAGGTGTATATCGAAGGCCCGCGGGGCATCCGGGTGCCGATGCGGGAGATTCGCCTCACGCCGACGAAGTCGTTCAAGACCGGCGCCGTCGAGCAGAACGCGCCGCTCCTCGTTTACGACACATCGGGCCCGTACACAGACCCGGCCGTCACGCTCGACATCCGCCGGGGCCTCCCGCCGCTGCGGCTGGCCTGGATAATGGCGCGCGGGGACGTGGAAGCGCTGCCCGGCGTCACCTCGGAGTTCGGGCGCCTGCGCCTAGCCGATCCCAAGCTGGACGCCTTGCGGTTCGCGCATCTCCGCAAGCCGCTGAGGGCGAAGTCCAGCCACAACGTCACCCAGATGCACTACGCCCGCCAGGGCATCATCACGCCCGAGATGGAATTCATCGCCATCCGCGAGAACCTGAAGCGGCAGGCCGCGATGTACCGGGGCAACGGCAATGGGACCGGGCGCGGCGGCAGCCGCCTCACGAGCCAGCATACCGGACACTCTTGGGGCGCCAGCATCCCGGACGAGGTCACGTCGGAGTTCGTCCGCGACGAGGTCGCCCGCGGCCGCGCGATCATCCCGTCGAACATCAACCATCCGGAAATCGAGCCGATGATCATCGGACGTAACTTCCTGGTGAAGATCAACGCCAACATCGGTAACTCCGCCGTCGCCTCCTCGATCGAGGAGGAGGTAGAGAAGATGATCTGGGCCACGCGTTGGGGCGCGGATACGGTCATGGACCTCTCCACGGGCAAGAACATCCACGAGACACGGGAGTGGATCATCCGCAACGCGCCGGTGCCCATCGGCACCGTCCCGATCTATCAGGCCCTCGAGAAGGTGAGCGGCAAGGCCGAAGACCTGACGTGGGAAATCTACCGAGATACCCTGATCGAGCAGGCGGAGCAGGGCGTGGACTACTTCACCATCCACGCGGGCGTGCGGCTGCGCTACATCCCGCTCACGGCCAACCGCGTGACCGGCATCGTCTCGCGTGGGGGCTCGATCCACGCCAAGTGGTGCCTCGCCCACCACGAAGAGAACTTCGCCTACGCGCATTTCGAAGAGATCTGTGAGATCATGAGGGCCTACGACGTCTCCTTCAGCCTGGGCGACGGGCTGCGGCCAGGCTCGATCGCGGACGCAAACGACGAGGCGCAGTTCGCCGAGTTGGAGACCCTGGGCGAGCTGACCAAGATCGCCTGGCAACACGACGTGCAGGTCATGATCGAGGGTCCCGGCCACGTGCCGATGCACATGATCCAGGAAAACATGGAACGGCAGCTTGCGGCCTGCCACGAGGCTCCCTTCTACACACTGGGCCCGCTGACGACCGACATCGCGCCGGGTTACGACCACATCACCTCCGGCATCGGCGCGGCCATGATCGGCTGGTTCGGCTGCGCGATGCTCTGCTACGTCACGCCCAAGGAGCACCTGGGCCTGCCCGACAAGGACGACGTGAAGGCCGGCGTCATCGCGTACAAGATCGCCGCGCACGCGGCGGACCTGGCCAAGGGCCATCCCGGCGCGCAGGCGCGGGACAACGTGCTGTCGAAGGCCCGGTTCGAGTTCCGCTGGGAGGACCAGTTCAATCTCTCGCTCGACCCGGAGACGGCCAAGGCCTTCCACGATGAGACGCTCCCCCAGGAAGCGGCGAAGACGTCGCACTTCTGCTCCATGTGCGGCCCGCATTTCTGCTCGATGAAGATCACCGAGGATGTCCGCAAGTACGCCGAGGAGAAGGCGATGGACGAGCGGACCGCCCTCCAGGTCGGCATGCAGGAGAAGGCGGAAGAGTTCAAGAAGGCGGGGCTGGAAATCTATCAGTAGGGGCGATCCGCGAATCGCCCAACATGCGGGGAATTCGATATGGCGCATAAGAACAAATGGACCGCTCCCCTGCGGGAGCGCGACATCACCCGGCAGATCGCCCGGGAGCACTTCCAGGAATTCGACCGACTCATCGAGAGCGACGTCATCGTCGTCGGCGCAGGACCGTCCGGGCTCCTGTGCGCGCGCGACCTCGCCGCTGCCGGCTTCAAGACGTTGCTCATCGAGCAGGCGTTGCAGCTCGGCGGAGGGTTCTGGTCCGGCGGGTATCTCATGAACAAGGCGACCATTTGCGCCCCCGCCGACAAGATTCTCGACGAGCTGAAGATCCCCGCGAAACGGGTCACGGAGTGCGAGGGGATGTTCATCGTAGACCCGCCGCACGCCACCGCCAAGCTGGTCGCCGCCGCCTACGACGCCGGCGTCCGGGTCCTCAACCTGACCAAAGTCATCGACCTGATCCTCCGCCGGGAGAACATCCTGGAGGGGGTCGTCGTGAACTGGTCGCCGGTCGAGTACGCCGGGCACGACGCCGTGCACGTGGACCCGATCGCGCTGGAATCACAGCTCGTGGTGGACGCCACCGGCCATGACGCCGCAGTGGTGGCGCTCTTGAACAAGCGCGGCCTTTACAAGGCAGTGCCCGGCAACGGGGCCATGTGGGTGGAGCGCTCGGAGGAACTCGTGGTGGAGAACACCCGTGAAGTCTATCCCAACTGCTTCCTGGCGGGACTCTCGGTGTCCGCCGTGGATGGCTCTCCCCGGATGGGTCCGGCCTTCGGCGCCATGCTGCTCTCCGGGAGGCGGGCAGCCGAGCTCGTCAAGAAGAAGCTCAAGCAGGAATAGGGCTTTTGGAACCCCAAGACGATCAGAAGGCCGCATGGGACCTCTTCAAGAAGGCCTACGAGCGCCAGATGAAGGGCGAGTTCGAGGAGGCGGTCAAACTCTACACGGAATCCATCGAGCTGTATCCGACAGCCGAAGCCTATACGTTCCGCGGATGGACTCACAGCTTCATGGGGATGCTGGACGAGGCGATCGAGGACTGTCACCGCGCCATCGCAGTGGACCCCGACTTCGGTAATCCATACAACGACATCGGGGCCTACCTGATCGAGAAGGGCCAGCTCGACGACGCGATCGAGTGGTTGGAGAAAGCGACGCGCGCCAAGCGGTACGAGAGCCCGGCGTTCCCCCACCTGAATCTGGGACGCGTCTACGAGAAGAAGCGGGAGTGGGACAAGGCGCTCGAATGCTACCAGCAGGCGCTCAGGATCAACCCGAAGTACGACCTGGCCCAGCGTGCCTTCACCCGGCTCCGCGCCATGATGAATTAGCGGGTGACACCGCATGGGCGCCCAGAAGCAGCGCGGGGCGTACAGCCGGGTCTGCGGGGCCTCGACGGCGAAACGCCCAGCTGCGCTGGGCTATGGGGGGCAGGACCCGCGAGAACAGGATAGGCCATGAGCAACAAAACCATACTCGTCGGCGTGAACGACGTTTTCTTCTACACCAAGCTCAGGGACGCCCTAAAGCCCCAAGGCTACACGCTCGAAAAGGCCCGGACGCACGGCGAGGTGGCTGACAAGGCCGGCGCACTCCGGCCGGCGGCGGTGGTCCTCAACATCAACGACGAGGGGCTCGACGCGTTCAAAGCGCTTGAAGCCCTCAAGAGCGACGCCCGGTCGAAGTCCATTCCGATCCTGGCCTTTGCTAACCACGAAGAGGTGGGCAACTGGAAGCGGGCCCAGCACCTGGGGGTCACCAAGATCGTGTCCCGGAACGAGTTCTCGTCGAGGACCCTCCAACTAGTCCAAGAGGTGGTGGGTATGACGGGGAAGACATGAAGCGCTCGCGCCTTTACGAAGAACACGTGAAGCGCGGGGCGACGTTCATCGAGCAGGCCGGCTGGGAGGTGCCTGCGCATTACGGAGACGCGGCCGCCGAGCACCAGGCCGTGCGTCACGGGGTCGGCCTCACGGACCTCTCCCAGCGCGGGAAGCTCCGGGTGACCGGCGAGGACCGGGTGAAGTGGCTTCAGAGCGTCATCAGCAACGATATCATTCCCCTCGCTCCGGGCCAGGGCACGTACTCGAGCCTTCTCACGCACAAAGGGAAGATGGTCACCTACTTCCGGGTGTATCAGCTCGGCGAGGCCCTGATGCTTGAGGACGTGGGTGAGATCGGGGACGTCACCCATTCGGCGCTGCGCAAGTTCCTGCTGTTCGGCACCAAGGCCAAGATGGAGAACTGCGCCGAGACCTGGGGGCTGCTCCTGATCAGCGGCCCCAAGGCGCCGGAGCTCGTCCACGCGGCATTCGGGGCCGATCCTTCCTCCCTCAAGCCACTCTCGTTCGTGCCGGTGGACATCGACGGCCATGCAAGCATCCTGATCCGCACCGAGGAGACCGGCGACACCGACGTGGAAATTCTCCTGCCAGCCGACGGACTCAAGGCAGCGTGGGACCGCTGCTGGTCGCACGGTGAGCCGTTTGGATTAAGGCCCTTCGGCGCGCACGCCCTGGAGAGCCTGCGCGTGGAGGCGGGCCTCCCCAAGGCCGGTCCGGATCTGAATGAGAACATCGTCCCGCCTGAAGCCAATCTGGAGGGCAAGGCCTTCAGCCTGACCAAGGGCTGCTACCCTGGACAGGAAGTGGTCGCTCGCATGGACACCTACGGCGCGGTGCGGCGGCGGCTGGTGGGCCTCGTCCTGGAGAATGCTCAGGTTCCCCCGCCAGGATCCAAACTCTTCAGCGGCGACCGCGAAGTGGGCTGGATCACGAGCGCGGTCCGCTCGCCGTCGCTCGGCAAGGTCATCGCTTTCGGTTTTCCGCTGCGCGACTTCACGCCACCCGGCACAGGCTTGACCGTCGAGATCAACGGCGAGCGCAAGGCTGCCACCGTCCAGGCCCTGCCGTTCGTCAAAGGGTCGTGAGGGAATGGACCCTGTCGTCGAAGAGCGAGGACTGCGTCTTGAGCAGGAACTCCACCGGATGGTCGAAATTCTCATCCGGGAGTACGAGCCCGAGAAGCTGATCCTCTTCGGCTCGGCCGCTCAGGGTGAACTGCACGAGTGGAGCGACCTCGACCTCGTCGTGATCAAGCGGACCGACAAGCCTCTACTGGAGCGGATCGAGGAGGTGCTCCGGCTGGTCCGGCCCAAAGTCGGACTGGACGTGCTGGTCTACACCCCCGAGGAGATGGAGGGCCTGGTCGCCGACCGGCGGGTCTTCGTGTTGGATGAGATCATCTACAAAGGAGCCGTGGCGTATGAGCGGCGCCGCTAGGTGGGCCGCCTTCGCGGCGGAGGATCTGGCCATGGCTCAGGCTGCGCAGGGCCTGAGGCTCTGGAACCAGGTCTGCCTGCACGCCCAGCAGACCGCGGCCAAGTCCTTGAAGGCCTTCCTCGCCGAGCGCCACCGGCCGATCCCGATGGTCCACCACCTCGCCGAACTGCTGGCGCTGTGCGCCGAGGCCGACCAGGACCTGTCGCGCTTCGAAGATCGCTGCTATACCCTCGACAAGTATCTGATCCCGCTAACCTACCCCGACGCCGTGCCCATTGGACAGACCGACAGCCTGCCCACCGAGAAGGACGCCCGGGAAGCACTCGACATCGTCAAAGAGCTCCGCGAGGCGCTCCGCATTCATTAGCGCGTAGGGGCACGGCGCGCCGTGCCCCTACATCACCGGGGAGCCAATGATTCTCTCAAGGCTAACTTCTGGGCGACGTCAGCGTCTGGGATCTCGGAGAAGCGAAACTGGCGCTTTACATTGTCGAGCCGCTTTCCCGCTACCTCAACGTGAGGGTAGATGAAGTAGTTCAGCGGACCGGTGGTGTGGCCATCTCCCAGTTCCAGATCCCGCCCGATGGTGAACTGGATGCGATCCGCAGGCTGCGTGCCGAAATAGAGATCGCGGCGCTCCTTGTGCTTCCATGCTTCGGACGCATCGATGGGGAACCACCCCACGTCCGGCAGGTGGAACTCTGTCCAGCAGTGATAGCCATCGATCACACCCGAGGTCCGGTCTTCGGAGATAGGGAAGCCGATCTCGAACTTAGCTGGAATACCCTCCGCCCTGGCCAATGAGATGAAGAGGGCGTGAAAGTCGGTGCAGTTGCCATAGCGCTTAGTGCACGCCCAGAAGGTGTCGCCGTTGCCCCAGCCCGTGCCCACCTTCTTGTACTCCATGTTATCGATCACATAGTCGTAGATAGCTCGCGCACGGGCGAGGGGAGATGGATCGGTTTGAGGCAGTTCGGCTCGCACCCTATCGATGAGTGGGCCCGAGATCGGGACTCGTAGGTCTGGGCCCAAGGAAAGCGCCAACTCCTTCCGCTCGCTTGGGCTGTATGCTCTGATGCCGGATGATGCCAGTCGCTGTTGCTGAAACACCCGGCGCTGAGCAATGTAGTCCACCACAACAGTGATGGGCTTGCCATCCGAACGATCCACGTGCCCATGCCAGAACTTGTTGCCATACTGGCTCTCAATCGTCTCCCGACCAGGGATACTCGCCTTGACATCGCGGCGGAGGATCGTCTGGTGGGCATCGGATACGGCGAGTGGAATGAAGACATCGACAGAGCCGGTGCCGGCCGGCTGTGCCGGGATCTCCACCTCATACGTGAAGGAGAAGGTGCGCGCGGTGTCTTGATCCGCGGCGCCAGCGCTGAGAGCCGCGGCCATTGATATTCCTAGCACACCGGTGAGTATCGCTCGCAGACTTCTTCGTGCACCTGACATGGTGTTCCCCTTTCGGCTATTCGCCACTCCTGCCTTGGCAAAGCGCCGAGGCCGATCTCATCTTCCCCTTTTCCAGCTGACAGCGTGGACGCCTCCGCGCGATGCGTCACGATATTGCATGAGTCTCAACGCTATTGGTGGCGGTGCCGGTATGCGGCAGATCCAGCCGGTAATCCACGGTAATGCGCGTCGCGCCGGCCTGCATCTGTCCGATCACCGCGGCGCTGGCGAATCCCTCGTCGCGAAACAATGACAGCACCGCGGCGACCGCCTGCGGCGCACAGGTGACCAGCAATCCGCCGCTCGTCTGCGGATCGCACAGGAGCGCCTGCTGCCAGGGCGCGAGACCGTCCGGCAGCCGTACGTCATCGCCGTAACTTGCCCAGTTGCGCGCGGCGGCGCCGGTGTTGTAACCCTGTTGCGCGAGCGACAGCGCCGCCGGGAGGACCGGCAGCGACTCGAACGCGACGCGCGCGCCGAGCCGCGAGCCGCGGCAGATCTCGGCGAGATGGCCGAGCAGACCGAAGCCGGTGACATCGGTCATCGCGTGCACCCCCGCGATCTCCGGCAGCCGATGGCCGACGGTGTTGAGCTGCGTGGTGCTGGCCAGCATCTGCCGGTATCCCTCCTCCGATAGCGCGCCTTTCTTGAGCGCGGCGCTGAGAATCCCGATGCCCAGTGCCTTGCCGAGCACGATGGCGTCACCTGCGCGCGCGGTGCTGTTGCGTGTGACGCGCTGCGGGTGAATCACCCCGAGCGCCACCAGGCCGTAAATCGGCTCGACCGAATCGATCGAGTGGCCGCCGGCGATGGGAATGCCCGCGGCCTCGCACACCGAGATTCCACCCGCGAGAATGTCCTGAATCACGTTCACCGGCAGCTTGTCGAGCGGCATGCCGACGATGGCGAGCGCGAAGATCGGACGCGCGCCCATGGCGTATATGTCGGACAGCGCGTTGGCCGCGGCGATGCGCCCGAAATCGTACGGGTCGTCCACGATCGGCATAAAAAAATCGGTGGTGGCGACGACCGCCTGCTCGTCGTTCAGGCGATACACGGCAGCATCGTCGCTGGTCTCGATACCCACGAGCAGCGCCGGATCGAGGAGCGGGCGCGGGACCTTGGCGAGGATTTCCGTAAGCGCGGCGGGCGCGATCTTGCAGCCGCATCCACCGCCGTGCGACAAACTAGTCAATCGAATGTCTGACATAGCGCACCTCTATTACATTGGCGGAAGAGAGTGGGAGTCGAACCCACCAAGGACCGGCTGACGGCCCTTACCGGATTTGAAGTCCGTCCGCCCCACCGGGGTGCGAGTCTCTTCCGGAAACCTGTGCCTCACGCCGGCCGCTAACGGTGTCGGCGTTTTTCTTGATGCGTTCGACCAGCAGGGTCGGGTCGCGCACGCGGTGGGCGTCGCCGACGCGGCGCGTGAAACCGCTCTTGTCGAAATACTCGAGGATCCGGATCGCGAGCTTGCGACCCGTTCCGATGTGGTCGCGGAACTCCGCCGCCGTCACCTCGCCCTTTTCCCCCGCGAGTTCCGAGACCATGCGCGCGAGTTCGGCGATCGCCTCGCTCATGAAGAAACGGTCGCGCATAACCTCGTAGGTGTCACCCAGCATCGTCACGCGCTGCAACAGACTGCGCACCTGCGGCTCGGGCACCGTGAGCGTCCGCGCGATGTCGCGCACCCACGGCGGCTGAAACGGCGTGGCCTGAAGCAACGGAGCCACTGCGCGCCAGAGCTTCTCTTCCGCGCCGGTGAGCATGATGCGATGCTGCGGCAGATGCAGCCACGGGCCGTGACGCGCCACGCGCTGCCCGGCCAGCAACTGATCGATCAACGCAGTGAACATCTCCCACGGCAGATCCGGGGTCGCCAGCCGGCGCAAGCGCCGGCCTTCGAGGCCGAGCACCTCCGGGGCGCGAGCGTGTTCGGCCGCGAGCGCCGCCAGCACCTTCTGCTGCGTCGTCTCCCAGTGCAGCGGCGCAAACCCAAAGCGGCCGGCGCCGGCGACGTTGACCACCACCATTGGGATTTCGCGATACAGCGACTCGGCAGCCTTGGCGCGCAGATTAAAACTGCGCGCGAACCATGACAGATCCACACCCGCCGGCGCGACGCTGAGCAGCTGCTGCAACGCATCGAACATTGTAGGACGCTCCAGTGCCGCGAGCACCGCCAGACGCGCGGGCGTACGCACCTTACGCGCCGGCGCAAACGGATCGAGCACCACCCCGCCCGCGAGCGTCTGCTGGGCCGACTGGTCGCGCAAGATAAAGCGGTCGCCGCGCAACGCGCCGATGGGCCGATCGAGCACTATCTGCGCGCGGCCACTGCCGCCCGGCTCGATGCCCGTGGCTTGCAGCAGTGAGACGCGGCCCATCGCCTCCGCGGCGCCGAGATGCACGTGCACCGGGGTCCAGTGCCGGAGCGCCCGCGCTGCGGATGGCGGCAGCGTGAGAGACGCGTCGAACCGCGCGGTCGGTCCGTGCACGGCGGTCTCCAATACCCAGTCGCCTCGCGCGATATCCTTCTTCTCGACGCCGACGAGGCTGAGCGCGCAGCGCTGGCCAGCCACGCCGCGCTCGGCCGCGCGGTTTTGCGCGTGGATGCTGCGCACCCGCACTTCCCAGCCGGGCGGCGACACCAGCAAGTGGTCGCCCACACCCACGCTTCCGGAAAACACCGTCCCGGTCACCACCGTGCCGCTGCCGGAAAGCGTGAAGCAACGGTCCACGGCGAGACGAAAGCAGCCATCCGCCGCTCCTGCCGGCGGCGGTGACGCGGCCACGGCCTCGAGATGCGCGCGCAGCGCCGGCACGCCGTCGCCGGTAATGCTCGACAGTGCAAACACGGGGCTACCGGCGAGCGCCGTGCCACGGAGCAGGGCCTCGATCTCCGCCCGCGCCGCGGCCACGCGCGCCGACTCCACGCGGTCGATCTTGGTGAGCGCCACCGCGCCGCGCTTCACACCGAGCAGATCGATGATCTCCATGTGCTCGCGCGTCTGCGGCATCACGCCGTCGTCCGCCGCCACCACCAGCAGCACGAAGTCGATGCCGGTCGCGCCGGCGAGCATGTTGTGCACGAAGCGCTCGTGCCCCGGCACGTCGATGAAGCCGAGCACCGCGCCGTGGGGCAGCGGGTAGAAGGCATACCCGAGGTCGATGGTGATGCCGCGCGCTTTTTCTTCCGGCAAGCGATCGGCGTCCATGCCGGTGAGCGCCTTGATGAGCGCGGTCTTGCCGTGGTCGATATGGCCCGCGGTGCCGATGATCATGACCCACTCCTGCTGGCGTCGAGCCGGAGCTGCGCCAGCTGATCGACGAACTCGCGTTCATTCTCCAGGCAGCGCAGATCGAACTTGAGCGCGCCGTCGGAAATGGTTCCGATCACGGGGATGGGAAGCGCGCGGAACGCGGCCGCCAACTGCCTGAGGGCGGTGCCCTCGCCGCGCCCGCGCTTGAGCGGCGCGAGCGCGAGCGCCGTGCTCGGCAGCAGCTCCACCGGCAGCGCGCCACTGCCGATCTGGCTGTGGCACGGCACGATACTCACGTGCGCCGCATTGCGTACCGCTTGCACCACCGCGGGCTCGACACGCCGGCACAGTGCCTCGATGTCGGCCGCCGGGCGCGTGAGCAGCCGCAACGTCGGCAGACGCTGCGCGAGCTTCTCCGGCTGACGATAGAGCTTGAGCACCGCCTCGAGCGCGGCGAGCGTCATCTTGTCCACACGCAGCGCACGCTTGAGGTGGTTGCGTTTGATTTTGTTTACGAGCTCGTCGCGCCCGACGATGATGCCGGCCTGCGGCCCGCCGAGGAGCTTGTCGCCGCTGAAGGTCACGAGATCAGCGCCATGTGCCAACGTCTCCTGCGGGGTCGGTTCTTTCGGCAGTCCATATTGGCTCAGATCCACCAGCGCGCCGCTGCCCAGGTCCACCACGAATGGCAGCCCCCGGGCGTGCGCAAGCGCCGCGAGTTCCTTTTCGGGCACCATCGCGGTGAAACCCTGGATCGCATAGTTGCTGGCGTGCACCTTCATGAGCAGCGCACTGCGCGCGCCGATGGCCTGCTCGAAATCGGCGAGATGGGTGCGATTGGTGGTGCCGACCTCGCGCAGGCGGCAGCCCGCATGCGCCATGATCTTGG
>Ga0209690_1001347_pt1 | contig 13667 bp, 13 predicted proteins | sample GraSoiAngelo_150_FD_186164 | JGI IMG/M metagenome (GOLD analysis project Ga0209690, IMG submission 186164) | Grasslands soil microbial communities from the Angelo Coastal Reserve, California, USA - 14_1009_09_40cm (SPAdes) (version 2) | ecosystem: Environmental > Terrestrial > Soil > Grasslands ...
AAGAACTCGGGATGCTCGTCGAGCCAGCGGTCGAGGATGCCGACGGCGCTGACGCTCACACCCTGCTGCACGCCGCCGCACGGCGGCATGTAGAGGAGCCTCCCCCCAACCCACTCGAGGCGCCCGTCGATGCGCGGCCACGACGCAGGGTCCTCGGGCCGGAAGCCTTCCGGCGGCTTGAGCTCGATCGGGAAACGGACCGCGGCGGGGACGCGGATCGTCTCGGAGTACGGCTCCGAGGGCATGGCGGGGATGGTGGCACGGCGCATTCGAGGCGGCAACAGGAAGACCTCGCAAGCGAGGCGCGCGCCAGCGAAAGCGCGCCCCGAGCCGCGCGGGGTCGCCTTGCACTGCATCAGAACGTTCCAGGCGAGGTGAAAAAGAACGGGCCGAGGACGTGGTGGTCGGTCACCGGCTTGCTCCATGCTGCATCGCCCACGGCCCCGCGACCATCGGCAGCACTATCACGACGGCGATATTCAGCTGTGGTCTCATGCTTCCCGGGCTCGGAGATGTAGCGCTGTCTACGCGCCGGATCTACCCCGCGTCGGCCGGCGCCACGCCCAGCACGCGCGCCTCGAGCGTCTTGATCCGGTCGCGGATCTCCGCCGCGCGCTCGAACTCGAGCTGCTTCGCGGCCTCGCGCATCTCCCTCCGCAGCGCGCTCACGCGCTGCGCCAGCTCCGCGGGCGCCAGCGCCGCGAGCTCGTCCTCCTCCTCGGCGACCGGCACGGTCAAGTAGTCCGCCTCGCAGACGGCGGCCAGCGGCTCGGCGATCGCCTTCCGGATGGTCTGCGGGGTGATGCCGTGCACCCGGTTGTACTCCTGCTGCACGGCGCGGCGGCGGTTGGTCTCGTCGAGCGCCTTCCGCATCGAGTCGGTCACGGCGTCGGCGTACATGAGGACGGTGCCGTTCACGTTCCGCGCCGCGCGGCCGATCGTCTGGATGAGCGAACGCTCCGAGCGGAGGTAGCCCTCCTTGTCGGCATCGAGGATGGCGACCAGCGACACCTCCGGCAGGTCGAGACCCTCGCGCAGCAGGTTGATGCCGACCAGCACGTCGAACTCGCCGCGCCGCAGGTCGCGGATGATGTCGACACGCTCGATGGTCTCGATGTCGGAGTGGATGTAGCGCACGCGGACGCCGACCTCCTGCAGGTAGTCGGTCAGGTCCTCGGCCATCTTCTTGGTGAGGGTGGTGACCAGGACACGCTCCGTGGCGGCGACGCGCTTGCGGATCTCCTCGAGCAGGTCGTCCACCTGGTGGCGCGCGGGGCGGACGATCACCTCGGGGTCGGTCAGGCCCGTCGGGCGGATCAGCTGCTCGACGACGCGGCCGCGGGCCTGGCGGATCTCCCACTCCCCGGGGGTGGCCGAGACGTAGAGCGTCTGGCGTACGTGGCGCGTGAACTCCTCGAAGTTGAGCGGGCGGTTGTCGAGCGCGGACGGGAGGCGGAAGCCGAACTCGACCAGCGTCTCTTTTCGGGAGCGGTCTCCTCGGTACATGCCGCCGATCTGTGGCACGGTGACGTGGCTCTCGTCGATGACGAGCAGGTAGTCCTCGGGGAAGTAGTCGAGGAGCGTGTAGGGCGGCTGCCCCGGGGCGCGGCCGTCGAGGTGGCGCGAGTAGTTCTCGATGCCGGGGCAGAAGCCCATCTCGGCGAGCAGCTCGAGGTCGTAGCGCGTGCGCTGCTCCAGGCGCTGCGCCTCCAGCAGCTTGTGCTCGCGCCGCAGGACCGCGAGCCGCTCGGCCAGCTCGGCGCGGATCGTCTCGACCGCGCGCTTCATGACCTCCTCGCCCGCCACGTAATGGCTCGCGGGGTAGATCGCCACGCGCTCGAGCCGTCGCAGCACGGTGCCGCGGAGGGGATCGATCTCGGAGAGGGTCTCCACCCTGTCGCCGAAGAGCTCGACGCGGATCGCCCGCGCCTCCTCGTACGCCGGGAAGATCTCCACCACGTCGCCTCGCACCCGGAAGGTGCCGCGGTGGAAGTCGTAGTCGCTGCGCTGGTACTGCATGTCGACCAGCTTGCGCAGCATGACGTCGCGCTCCACCTGGGTCTCGCGGTCGAGGAAGACGAGCATGTCGAAGTAGCTCGTCGGCGAGCCCAGGCCGTAGATGCAGGACACGCTCGCCACCACGACGACGTCGTTGCGCTCGAGGAGCGCCTTGGTGGCGGCGTGGCGCATCTTGTCGATCTCGTCGTTGATGGAGGCGTCCTTCTCGATGTACGTGTCGGTCGAGGGGACGTAGGCCTCGGGCTGGTAGTAGTCGTAGTAGCTCACGAAGTAGCGTACGGCGTTGTCGGGGAAGAGCGTGCGGAACTCGTGGTAGAGCTGCGCCGCCAGCGTCTTGTTGGGCGCGATCACGAGCGTCGGCTTGTTCAGGTTGGCGATCACGTGCGAGGCGGTGAAGGTCTTGCCGCTCCCGGTGACGCCGAGCAGGACCTGGTGCGGCGCCCCCTCGCGCACGCCTTCGGTCAAGGCGGCGATCGCCTGCGGCTGATCGCCCTCGGGGACGAAGTCGGCGCGCAGCCGAAAGGTGCCCTCGCGGCGCATGCGGCCGGCGATCATAGCAGCGCGCGGCGGCGACTCAACGTTGCGCTGGCGCCGCCAGTGTGGTTGCAAGGGGCACCACAACCCAACCGAGGAGGGCACGCATGCGGACGCTAGTGGGAACGCTCGCCGGACTCGCCTGCCTGGTCGCGCTCGCCGGCCCGGCGCCGGCGGCCGAGCCGGCCGCCATGACCTTCACCGTCGTCAACATCGAGTACGAGGGGTCGAAGATCTGGACGCCCGGGACGATCGTGGTGAAGAAGGGCACGAAGGTCACGATCAAGCTCATCAACAACGTGAAGTCCGAGCCGAGCCAGCACGGCTTCGCGATCCCGGGCTACAACGTCGCCGCGATCGTGAACCGTGGCGAGCCGCAGACGGTCGAGTTCACGGCCGACAAGGCGGGCGTCTTCCCGATCATCTGCCAGCTCCATCCCGCGCACGTGGGCGGGGAGCTGGTCGTGCTCGAGTAGGCCGGGCGCCCGCCGCCCCGGCGCGTCAGGTCACTTGCGGCCCTTCCAGCGGTGGTACTTGTCGATGAACTCCCGCCGCTGGCCCGGGTCGAAGCCGCGGTAGGTGTCGTAGTTCCGGCGCAGGCGCTGGCGCTCCTGCGGCGGCATGGCGCGGAACTGCTGGTAGCGCCGCTCGAGCATCTTCTGCCGCTCCTCGGGGAGCTGCTGGTAGCGCTGGTAGTTCTCCCACGCGCGGCGCTGCTCCTCGGGCGTGAGCGACTGCCACGGCCGGCCGTTCCACTCCTGGGCTCGCGCGCCCCGCGCGCCCAGGGCGAGCACGAGGACGGCGATGGCGGCGACGCGCTTCATCCGTTCGAGGGCGGCTCCTGCCCGTCGGGTGTGGCGGGCTCGTCATCGAGCGTGGTCGTCCGGATCGCCTCGAAGTGCCGGAGCTTGTCCATGTTGCGGAGGATGGGGAAGTCCATGAACAGGTCCGGCGCGTCGGCCAGCTTGGCGGGCGGCTCCGCGGGCGGCGGGACCTTCGCGACGCGGCTCGGCAGCCGTGCCGGGGCCGGCGGCGAGGACCGGGCCACCTGCTTGGCGCCGGCCTTGGGCGTCGAGCCGACCGCGGCCGGGCCCGGGACCTCGCCCGTCCGCCGGACGATGCCGATGGCGAGCACCAGCACCGCCGCCGTCGCCAGGGCGAAGACCGGGAGCGGCAGCCAGATCCTCCAGCCGCTCGCGGGCACACCCTCCGCCTCGTCGGCTGCGGCCAGCCGGACGCGGCGCAGGGTGGCCTCCTCCAGGCTCGCGGACACCGCTGCCTCCATCGGCAGCCCCTCGAGCGTGGCGAGCATCCGCTCCGTCACCCCGAGCTCGCGGCGGCACGCCTCGCAGACCGCGAGGTGCCCGTCGAGCGCGCGGCGGCGCCGCCGCGAGAGCTCGCCGTCCACGGCGGCCGTCATCAACTTCTGTGCACGCTGACATCGCATGATCACGTTCCTCCTACAGGTACTCCCGGAGCGTCTTCTTGAGTGACTGGGTGGCGCGGAAGAGGAGCGCCTTCACCGCCCCCTCCGTACAGCCGAGCGCCTCGGCCACGTCGCGGTAGGCGAGGCCGTCGACACGCGAGAGGAGGAGGGCTGCACGCTGCTTCGGCGGCAGCTCGCCGACCGCCGCCTCGAGCTGACGCGCCAGCTCGCGGGTCGATGCGCCCTCCTCGGGCGTGGTCGCCGCGGGGTCGGCGAGCTGCGGGCCCTCGCGGCGGTCGTCGTCGTCCCGCGGCTTCCAGAGGTCGACCCGGAGGTGCCGCTCGGGGCGCCGGAGCTCGTTCAGGCAGAGGTTGGTGGCGATGGTGAAGAGCCAGGTCGAGAAGCGGCTCTCGGGCCGATAGCGCTGGCGGAAGCGGAAGACCTGCACGAAGACGTCCTGGGTCACCTCCTCGGCGCGGGCCTCGCTCCCGACCAGCCGGCGCGCGTACTGGAGGACGCGCGGGCTGAACTTCTGGAAGAGATCCTGGAAGGCTAGCTGGTCCCCCGCCTGGAGGCGGAGCATCAGGGCCACGTCGGGATCGGCGGCGGCCCCAGCCGGCACGGCCGTCGTGGTCCCCTCGCCTTCTCCGATCGGCTCGCCCGGCCGCTTCATCTCACTTACGCTGGCAGGCGCCATGCGCCGCCGGATTCTACGCGAAGGGACCGTGGCTTCCCAGACGAGGACGCACGCCGACACGCGGCCGGGAACACACGACCGGCCGCGGAGTTGCGCGTGCCCGGGGCCTTTTTCGCGGCTTCCATGGGGGGCGCGAAGCTGCTAACCGCGAGACGTGAGCCGCCCCCCGCTGGAACCCTCGCTCGCCCGCCATCTCGAGCGCATCACCGGCTACCTCCGGGACGCGGGCCTGCGCCAGATCCCCCCCGAGCGGACGGACCTCCGCCGGACCCTCGCAGACTTCATGCTGGGTCGCACCCCGGCGGTCCTGGAGCCCTGGCTGCGGGCCATCGGCCCCGCGCTGGGCATCCCGGAAGCCGACTGGTCGCGCATCCGGGAGGACCAGGCGGCGGCCGTCGGCCGCTGGGCGCGCCACATCGCAGACCCCGCGAACGTGGAGACCTACGTCATGCTCTCCCGCCACACCCGCCAGGGCTTCATCTCGCGCTTCCCGGCCTCCCGCTTCCTGGCGACGCAGATCCGCTTCACCCAGCTCCTCGCCGAGGACATCAAGCGCGAGTTCGCGCACGATCCGGCGCAGGCGGACCAGCTCCGCCAGCTCCTCGGGCAGGAGTTCCAGGAACGCGTCCTGCACATCACCGACTTCTTCGTCCAGGGGCGCGAGGACGAGCTGCGCCGCCAGGAGGCCGCCTACCGCGAGGAGCTGCTCGAGCAGGAGGCGAGCTACCGGCGGGCCATCGACGGCGCCCCGGCCTGCATCCTCATGGTGGACGCGGCCGCCGGCACGCTCTTCGACGTCAACCACGTGGCCGAGCGCCTGCTCGGCTACGGCCGCGAGGAGCTCCGCGGGCGGCCCTTCCAGGACCTCCATCCCCCGGGCGAGCGCTCCCGCGCGTCCACCCTCTGGCGCAGCGCGCTCGAGCGCGGGCATGCGAGCCGCGACGACCTCCACCTCCTCACCCGCCGGGGCGAGCTGGTCCCCGTGTTCGCCAACGCGGGCTACATCGAGTACGGCCCGCGCCGCTGGGTGCAGCTCATCTGCGTCGACATCTCCGATCGCAAGCGCCTGGAGAGCCAGCTCATCCAGTCCGAGAAGATGGCGGCCATCGGGCAGTTCGCCGCCGGCATCGCGCACGAGCTGCGCAACCCGCTCGCCATCGTGATGAACGCGCTCTACGATCTCCACCAGATCGTCGACGGCCGGAACGCCGAGGTGGCCGAGGACGTGCGCATCGCCGAGGAGGAGATCGGCCGCGCGCAGGCGATCATCAAGAACCTGCTCGAGTTCTCGCGCGAGTCGGGCGCGGAGCTCACGCGCCTGGACGTGAACGACCTCCTCACCCGCACCCTCCAGCTCATGCAGAAGTACCTGCAGGACAACGGCGTGCGCGTGACGACCGAGCTCGGACCGATCCCGCCCTGCCTCGCCAATCAGAACGCCATGCGCCAGATCGCGCTCAACCTGATCACCAACGCCGTCCAGGCGATGCCCGAGGGCGGCCAGCTGACGCTCCGCACCGCCGCGGTCGGCCCCAACCTGATCCGCATCGAGGTGCGCGACACCGGGATCGGCATTCCGGCCGAGCACCTGCAGGACATCTTCAACCCCTTCTATACGACCAAGGCGCCCGGGCAGGGGACGGGCCTCGGGCTCTCGGTCGTGCACTCGATCCTGCGCCGCTACCAGGGCGAGATCCGCGTGGCGAGCGCGGTCGGCGTGGGCACGACCTTCACCATCGACCTCCCCTGCCAGTGCCACGCCGAGGTGCTCCCCGACCGCCCCGAGGGCTGAGCCGCGGTGCAGGCGCGCATCCTCCTCGTCGAGGACGAGGTCAACATGGCGCGCACGCTCGCCAAGAACCTCGAACGCGCGGGCCACGCGGTGGAGCACGCGCCGCACGGCGAGGCGGCGCTCGCCCGCCTCGGCGAGGCGAGCTTCGACGTCGTCCTGACCGACCTGAAGATGCCGGTGATGGACGGCATGGCCCTCCTGCGCGCCATGCACGAGCGCCGCCTCGCGCCCGCGGTGGTCGTGCTCACCGGCTACGGCACGATCGAGAGCGCGGTCGAGGCCATGAAGCTCGGCGCGGCGGACTACCTGATCAAGGACGCGCGGCCGCAGGAGATCCTGTTCACCATCGAGCGGGTCTTGAAGCTCGACGCGCTCAAGCGCGAGAACGCGCGGCTCCGCGGAGAGATCGGGCGGCTGCACGGCTTCGGCGAGCTGATCGGCGAGAGCACGCCGATGAAGGAGACCTACCGCGTCCTCAACACGGTCGCCGGGAACAAGAGCACGGTCCTGGTGAGCGGCGAGAGCGGCACGGGAAAGGAGCTGGTCGCGCGCACCATCCACGAGCGGGGCGCGCTCGCCGCCCATCCCTTAGTCGCCATCAACTGCGCGGGGCTCTCCGAGACGCTGCTCGACAGCCAGCTCTTCGGCCACCGGCGCGGGGCGTTCACCGGCGCCGTGCACGACCACGACGGCGTCTTCCGCGCCGCCGAGGGCGGCACCCTCTTCCTCGACGAGGTGGCGGAGATCCCGCTCTCGCTCCAGGCGAAGTTCCTGCGCGCCGTGGAGCAGCGCGAGGTGACGCCTCTGGGCGCGAGCCTCCCGGTACCGGTCGACGTGCGCCTCATCGCCGCCACCAACCGCGACCTCGAGGGCGAGGTGCGCGCCGGCCGGTTCCGGCAGGACCTCTACTACCGCCTCAACGTGGTGCACCTCACGCTGCCGCCGCTGCGCGCCCGGCCGGAGGACATCCCGCTGCTCGCCGAGCACTTCCTCCGGCGCTTCAGCCGCGAGTACCAGGTGGCGGCGAAGCGGCTCGCCGCCGAGGTGATGGAGCGCCTGCGCACCTACGCCTGGCCCGGCAACGTGCGCGAGCTGCAGAACACGATCGAGCGCGCGTTCGCGCTCGCGGCCGCCGAGACGATCACGCTCGACGACCTGCCCGCCGCCGTGCGCGGGCTCCCCTCCCCCGACGCCCCCGCCGTCGATCTGAGCGACGTGCCGACGCTCGAGGAGGCCGAGCGCCGGCTCTTCGCCGCCGCGCTGCGCAAGAGCGGGGGGAACAAGAACGAGGCGGCGCGCCTCCTCGGCATCGACCGCCAGCGCCTCTACCGCAAGATCGAGAAGTACGGGCTGGGGTAGGAGCTTGGCCGAGAGGGCGGTGCGGGGAGGAAGCGCTGCGCCGGCGCCCCCCGCCTCCCCGCTGCGCTATTGGGATCAGGCGCCCGCTCTCGGGCCACTCAGTTGCGCTCGGAACGGCTTTGGCGGCGAGGGGCGGCGGCGGGATCCGCCGCGAGGATTGCGAATCTACCGGCCGGTCGTTGCGCGGCTCCTCGCTTCCTGCAATGCGCGGATGACGTCGTCGCCGGTGGCGACCTGCCACGCGGTGATGCCGTCGGCGGTCGTCGCGTTCACGTCGGCCCCGTGGCGGACGAGAGCGAGAACGAGGTCCAGCTGGCCGCGCGCCGCGGCGTACATGAGGGGGGTGAGGCCATCCTCGTCGCCGGCGTTCGGATCGGCTCCGTGCGCCAGCAGCGACTCCGCAACGGCGCCCTCCGCCGCGAGCACGCGCCTCGTCGCCGCCTCCTGCACCGCCTTCCTGTCGCCGGCGATCTGCATCGTCAGCTGAACGGTCAGGATCTTCCGCGCGACGAGGAGCAGCAGCGAGCCCTCGACGATCCGCTCGTTCGGCTCCGCGCCTGCGGAGAGGAGGAGCTCCACCACGTCGAGACGATCGCGATACACGGCGTGGGTGAGCGCGGACCATCCGCCGGGATCCGTGCGACGCGGGTCCGCGCCCGCCGCCAGCAACCGGCCGACGATGTCGGCGCGCCCCCGCTCGGCCGCTGTCATGAGCGGAGTCATTCCTTGCTTTCCCTCGTGCTCCAGGTCGGCGCCTAGCGCGAGGAGCGTGTCGATCTCGCTCATGTTTCCCGCCTCGACGGCCGTCGGCAGCCGATCCGACGACGGTGACGCCTTCGCCCCCGCGGCCCGCAGGACGCCGGCCGTTTCGGCGTTTCGGGCGGCCACGGCCAACTCGAGGGCGGTCATGCCCTGATTGTCGCGCGCGTTCACGTCGCTGCCCGCGGCGATTAGCATCTGCACGATCTCGGCCCGTCCGGCGTCGTTCTCGCCCTGAGCAGCCGCGTACATGAGCGCCGTTCGTCCGACCAGGTTCTTGCTCCGGGCGTCGACCCCCTTCTCGAGCAGCAGTCTCACCAGCTCCGGACGGCCGGTGCCCGCCGCCGCGGCGAGAGGGGTTCTCACGGTCCCGCCCAGGTTCGGGTCGGCCCCCGCTGCGAGCAGCACGCGAGCGGTACTGTCGTGCGAGCCTGCCAGCGCTGCGCTGAGCGCGCTGTCGACCGCCCCGCCCGAATACGTTCGCTGTGCGTTCAGGTCCGCGCCTTCGGCGAGGAGTCGGCCAACGTCCGCATCGTCGCCCTTTTCGGCAGCCGTGACGAGCAGGAGGCCGAGGATCTCCTTCGTGTTCCCGCCCATCTGCATGAGAAAGCGTGCCGTCCGGGAAGCCCCGCTCATCGCGGCGACCTGCGCGGCCGTCTCGCCGTGCGCGTCCGTTGCCCCGAGCTCCGCGCCGGCAGCGACGAGCAGCCGGGCGATCTCGAGGCGGTCGCCGCGCGCGGCTTCCATGAGGGGTGTCCACGACATGGCGCCCCGCCCGTTCGCGTCCGCCCCGTGCGCGAGGAGGAGGCGCACCATCTCGGCATCGGCCTGCCTGATCGCCGCGAAGAGGGGGGTCCCGCTCGTCCGCCCCATCACGTTCGGCTCGGCGCCGGCATCGAGCAGGATGCGGAGCGTCTCCCGGCGGCCGCGGGCGCTCGCGACGACGACCGGCGGGTCGATGCCCAGCGAGCCCGTCGGTGTGAGGGCGCGCGCGTTCGGGTCGGCTCCGGCTGCGAGCGCGTGGTTCAGTGCGCCTGCATCGCCAACCGCGGCGGCGAGGAGCAGCGCCGCATCCCTTGCGACCTGAGGCTCGACCTTCGCGCCATGACCGATGAGGCACACGAGCGCGTCCATCCGGCCGTAGCGGAGGGCGAGGCTCGCGGCCGTCTCACCCTTGTTGTTCACGGCGTTCACGTCCGCGCCAGCAGCGATCAGGGCATCGGCGACCGCGACGTAGCCGGCCTGGGCTCCAGGAGAGACGAACATGACCGGCGTCGCCCCCTCCGGGTTCCGCTGGTTCGGGTCGGCTCCCTCCTGGAGGAGGCGGCGAGCCGCGTCGGGGTCGCCCGTGAGGACGGCGTCGAACAGGGTACGTATCGGCCTCTCCATCGGCCATGCATCGATCGCGAGCGGCTGCGTCGCGACGTCATGACCTCGACCGACGGGCGCGCCGGCCATGACGGCACAGCAGACGACGAGGGCCAAGGCCGTGCGCGCCGTCATCGAAATGCTGCCCCGCCGCGCTGGATGGAGGCGAGCAGCTTCTCCTGGAGACGGCGGAGCCGGATGAGCCTCGGCACGAGGCTCGCGGGAACGTCGTACGACGACGTGCCGATCGTGAGGTCCACCACCGGCGACGTCACCGGAGCATGGAGCTCCCGGCGGTCCCTCGCCTTGACGAGCGACAAGTCGCCGTCGGGCAGCACCGCCCCTGGCCCGCGCGGCGTCCAATACCTGCTGTACGGCCGGTAGCCAGGCTTGAACACGAGGACCCGCTGGTCGTGGAGCGAACGAAGCGACCACCCGGGAGACGTGTCGACCGAGAAGACGCCGTCCGCGTCCGACACAGCTTCGACCGCCCGGGTGAAGATCTCACGGCATCCCTCCATCGACGGCGTCAGCGAGCAACGGAACGTCGCGACGACCACGACGGCGCCCTGGAGCGGTTCGTGGCCTTCCGCATCGATCACCCTGCCGTGAACCGTCTCGCAGCGGGCGTTCTCGCGTACCGCCCCGAGCCCGGCGAACGCGATCGGGACACCGAGCACGAAGGCGAACCGGTAGCTCGGTCTCATTGCGCGCCCTCTATCATCACGTCAGCATCCGGCGCGAGCGCCGGACCCAGCGACCGCGCGATCGTGCGTCGAACGCGGCCGTTCCCACGAACCCCTCGCTTCCGAAGCGGAGCCCGAGCGTCACCGCCGCCCATCGAGCGTCCGTAGCTTCAACCCGCGGTGGCGACGCGCAGCCTCCAGCCGCGTAGACGTCCGTGTGCTGCTGCTGTCGTCGGCGACGGTGACGGTCGGAGAGAAAGACGAGCTTCTGCTTCCCTGTTGCGGAGCGCTGGAGCACGAGCTTCACGGCATCGATCGGCTGATCGAGTGCCCGGGACGTCGCAGGCCCGATGAACGCCCCGACCACGGTGAGCAAGATTGCGAGCCGGCGGCCGCGGACCACGGTGACCTCCCGGGCGCGGGGCGGTTTCGCCGCTGGACGGACGAGGGATATGGCCGCGTCCGGCCGGCGTCAATCCCGCCCGGGGGGCTGAACCAACTCCGCCCGGAACGGCTCGCTCGCGGCGAGCGCCGCGGCGTGCTGCTCGGCCGTGATCCGCCCGCGCATCAGCTCGAAGCGCAGGAAGAGGAAGTAGGTCTGGATCACGTCGCGCCGGCAGTAGGCGTGGATGTCGGCGAGGCGCCCGCCCTCCCAGAGCGCCTGCACGCCGGCGCCGTCCACTTCGCCCTTGCCCGGGAGGCCGACCAACTGCGCCAGCAGGTGGAACCCCCCGCGCACGCTGTAGGCGCCGAAGTTGGTGACGAACTCGTAGAGGTCGTAGTGCGCCTCGTCGGAGTAGCGGTAGCGGAACCCGCCCTTGAAGTAGCGCGGCATGACGCAGCCGTGGCGGAGGGCCGCCAGCTCCATCACGGGGAGATCGAAGTTGCGCCCGTTGAAGGTGACGAGCGTCCCCCGGAAGCGCTCGATTCGCTCCCAGAACTCGCGCACGATGCCGGCCTCGCTGTAGCCGTCGGCCCCGAGGACCTGCACGCCGGTCAGCACGCGCTCGTCGTTCACCTCGCCGATGACGACCGACACCGGCACGTGGAAGGCGAGCGGGAAGAAGTCCGAGCCGCTGCGGCTGCGCGCCAGGAGGTGGGCGCGGGTCCGCTCGTAGGCCTCCTCCTCGCCGATCTCGTCGTGGCGGTGCAGGACCGCCTTGACCAGCGCCTTGTCGATGCGCGTCTCGACGTCGAAGATCGCGAAGCGCACGGCGCCATACTCTAGCAGCGGTGCGCCACCTCGACCAGCTTGACGGTGAGCGGCAGGCCCTCCTCGCGCACGGGTTCGTCGCTCGCCCGCCAGGCGAGCCCCGCCGCGTCCAGCTCGGCGTAGAAGGCGCGCGTGTCGATGCGTCCCGCGTCGGTCAGGAGGGCGCGTCCGAAGCCGGGCAGCCCGAGGCCGCAGCCCAGCTCGAGCACGCGGCGCGCGTCGCGCGGCACCGCGGCGGCGAGCACGGCCGCCCCGCTCCAGAGGTGCGCCCAGTAGGGCGGCTCCGGCGGCTCGTCGGCGGCGAGCAGCGCCGCGCGATCGACGAGCCGCCGGAGCCGCCCTACTGGGCGCACCTCGAGCGCGGCGACACGCCAGAGCGCGACGGTCGTGTCGCCGACGCGTGCGTGCGTCAGCGTCGCCTCGAAGTCGCCGATCTTCACCCGGCTGTATTGTCACCCCGCGGGGACGGTGCTATCGAGAGCGCCGGCCGACAATGCCCGCGGAGGAAACCATGGAAGAGATGGTGCGCCAGACCGATCAGCTCATCAACTTCACGCGCGAGGTCAACCGTCGCATCGCCGATTCCGGCATCTCCGGCGTCGAGGGCATGGTCGCCCTCTACGATCAGCTGCGCGGCGCGCTCGCGAAGGTGACCCCGCAGGAGCTCGAGTGGGCCCAGGGCGAGGTCACCCGCGTCCTCGAGACCCTCCGGCGCCTGTCGGACGAGCTCTCGCACCTGGCGGCGCTCAAGGCCGTGCTCGACAAGGGGCACTGACCCCCGTACCCCGCGTCGCTCCTTCCTTGCCATCCCGGGCGCCGTGGGCTAAGGGCTCCGGGCCCGATGGAAGGGAGCGACGATGCGGACCTCCGGTGCGCTGGCGATCGCCGTCCTCGCGATCGGTGGCGTGCTGACCGGATGCGCGGGCAGCGGGGGTGGAGGCGGAGGCGGCGCGCCGCCGAAGCCGGCATGCAAGCCCCCGGCGGTGCTGACGATCTCCTTCGCGCACACCATCCAGCCCATCTTCGACCGCTCCTGCGCCCTCGTCAGCTGCCACACGGGGGCGGTGCCGGCGCAGGGCCAGGACCTCACCGCGGGGGTCGCCTACAGCCAGTTGGTGAACGTCCCCTCGACGGAGCAGCCGAAGCTCAAGCGCGTCAACCCCGGCCACCCCGAGCTCAGCTACCTGGTGCGCAAGATCGAGGGCGGGCCGAACATCTCGGGCGTGCTGATGCCGAACGGCTGCCCGGGCTCACCGTCGAGCGGGGCGCAGTGCCTCACGTCCGACGAGATCGCGGCCATCGTCCAGTGGATCACCGAATGCGCGCCGAACAACTGATCCCGCTCCTCGTCGCGCTCGTCCTCTGCGCCGCCGGCGCGGCGCGCGCCGAGCCCTATCTGATGGTGCGCGAGGGCGCCAAGTGCAGCGCCTGCCACACCAACCAGACTGGCGGCGGCAAGCGGACGGCCTTCGCGCACATCCACGCCCACGACATCGAGCACGACCTGGACCTCCTGCCCGTCCCGCCGGGCGTGAAGCCGTTCAATGGCGAGATCAACTCCTACGCCTCGATCGGCGGCGACCTGCGGGTGCAGAACATCACCGTCTTCCAGGATCGTCCCAACCGTCTCGGCCGAGTGCCCACCAACGAGGCCTTCCGCCGCTCCGTGCGCTCGAACGACTCAAGGGTCTTCGAGTTCCTCGCCTACGGCCAGGTGGACCTGCTGCCCGACTTCGTCACCCTCTACGCCGACGAGGACTTCACCAGCGGCGCCACCAACCGCGAGGCCTTCGGCATGATCCGCGGCTTCCTGC
>Ga0209690_1001348_pt1 | contig 13666 bp, 8 predicted proteins | sample GraSoiAngelo_150_FD_186164 | JGI IMG/M metagenome (GOLD analysis project Ga0209690, IMG submission 186164) | Grasslands soil microbial communities from the Angelo Coastal Reserve, California, USA - 14_1009_09_40cm (SPAdes) (version 2) | ecosystem: Environmental > Terrestrial > Soil > Grasslands ...
GCGCAGCTCGCCCGACGCATACCCGCGAAGGGGAAACGCGCGCGTCGCGCTCAGCGTCGGCGCGAAGAAGACATTCACGCCCTGTGGCGCCACGCCGCCTACGCGAAACAGCGTGCCGAGCGGACCGCTGGTGCCGCCGACCAGGAGCCGCAGCGCCAGCACGTGGTGGGCGAAGCCGCCCAGACCGGGTACGTGGGCGTAGAGCGCCAACCGAGAGCGCAGCTCATTCGACCAGCGGCTGGTACCCGGCTCCTCCCGCCGTCGGTAAGTCGCGGACCACGCAATCCCGTCCTCGGGCGAGATCGAAAGTGCGCCGTTCACCAACCGCGTCAGCGTGAGCGTCACCGAGCCGCCGACCAGACTTTGTGCGTCACACCCCGGGCAGACGGCGGCGAGGGCGGTGTCGGGGATCGTGGCGTAGTCGAAGCGCTCGAGCTCCGCTGCGAGGCGCACGCTGGTCAAACTGCGCCAGCGGCGTGTCACGAACGACGCGCCGAGCGCCGCGTAGCGGTCGAGCTCCGAGACCGTGACATTCGGCGCGCTCGACGGCGATCCCAGGTCCGCCCATGACGTCCAGGCCGAAAAGTCGAGGGTCGGGTTGCCCAACACGGAGGAAATCAGCGCGAAGTCGCCCGAGGCGCGAAACGGCTGCGGGGAAACGAGCAGATCCGCGGCGTACGCGAAGCGGCCCAGGGCGTCCGTGCCCGCCGTAAGAGGGCCGCCGAACCGCCCCGTCGGTCCCGCGTCGTCGAACACCGGGATCCAGAAGTGTGGGCGCAGCGATGGCCACATGGTGTAGCCGGTCTCGGAGATCGGCACGGCCGGCGCCGGGTCGAATGGCAGCGGCTTCGCGAACGTAACCGGCCGGGCGCCTTCGAGCGCGGACACGCGGCGCAGCTCCCAGCCGCGCGCCCGAAGCGCGGCATACAGGAGCGTGCCGTCGGCGAGCGGCGCCGGGGCGCGGGCGCCGAGCGGCTCGTTCGTGAGCGGCTGCGCGCCGCCCCCCCCGCCCCCCCCGGCCCCCCCCGAATCGCGCCAGCGGTACGCTTGCGGAACCCCGGTGGGGTCGGAAACGAACCAGAGCTCCCCACCGGACGTCCACACCACGTCGGCGATGCTGCCACCGGTCTCGACCAACACCGAGGCGGCGTCGGGCGAATCCACCGGCCAGCGCACCAGTGCCCAATGACCGTCCGCGCTCCGGCTCCCAGCCACCCAGCGTCCATCGGGTGACGGCGCCACATCCTCCCACACGGCGCCGCGCGGGAGAGCGGGCGCGGGCACCGTCGGGCGGCCCGAAGCAGCGCCGAGCACGATCGCAGCCAGCCGTCCGCCGCCCGCTCCGGGCGCGACCAGACGAGCGCCATGCGTCATGCGCCGCCACGCCCTTCCCGGTACCCAGCGGTAGAGGTCGCTCCGGATCCGCCAGGGGCTCGTGAAGTCGAGCTGCGTGACCACGAGGGTGTCGCCCAGCCAGTCGTAATCCACGCCCCCGTTCACGCGGTGGGCGGCGAGCGGGCGTCCCGTTGCGGCGTCAAGCACGCGCAGCATGCTCGTCCCCTTCCCATCGTCCCGCACGTACGCCACCCGCCGTCCGTCCGGCGACACGCGCGGCACCGGCTCCGTCCGGAGCAGACTGTCGAGCACGCGCGCTGCGGGCGGCGCCGCGCTCGCCCCGGCCAGGTCGGGCGCGGTCCCCCGCGGCCATTCGCGGTCGAGTGTGTGTCCGGGCGCTACGCGCGCCACCTGGCGCCCGACGCGGAACGGAATGAGCTGGGCGGACGTGGCCTCCGCGAACCGGGGCACCACCGAGTCGCCCACGGCGCCGGCGAGATAATGAAGGAAGCGGCTGCCATACGCGTACGGGACCAATCCATCCGCCCACCGGGTGAATAGCGTCGCGTTCCACGGCGACCTCGAGGCACCCGCCGCACGATCCGCTCCGAGCACCTGCGTATGGAAGCTCCCCCGCACCCGTCCCGCGTTCGTGAACTTCGACTCGTAGTACGTCGCGAGCCCTTCGGTCACCCAGCTCGGCTGATACTCGTTCGGGAACAGCCCCGGGGCGCGCCCGAACACACGCTGCAGCCCGTCCCACAGCCCGCGCGAGCGGTCGAGGTGAAACACGTGGGCCAGCTCGTGCGTGGTCACGAGCCGGAGCCAGCTGTCGAAGAACAAGAGCCCGTGGTCACCCGCGGGCGGCGCGGCGAAGATGGTGATCCGGTTCGTGGGCGCGACGGTGGTGAGACCGTTGGCGGCGTCGATGTCGTCCGCCAGGGTGATGTCCACTACGCCGCGGGGCGGGTGCAGCTCCGTGGCGAGCAACCCATAGGACCGCTCCGCCTCACGCGCCTCCAAGAGGGCGGCGTCGCGGTAGGCGGGCCGGAAGTGGATGCGGAAATGGGGTGTGTGCAGGGTGCGCCAGGTGCCTGAGGGATCGACTTGAGCCTCGGCGCGGCTGGCGAGCAGGAGCAGAAACAGAATGCGGAATGCGGAGTGCGGAATGCGGAGTGTCAAAGAAAGGTCGAGCCGACGGGCCGGACCTCCCCTACAATTCCGCATTCCGCATTCCACATTCCCCATTTGTTACGGCTCCCGTGCCCGCTCACGTAAGAAGTTCTCGATCCCGCTGACCACCCCCCGCGCATACCGCCACTGTCCGTCCTCGCTGGCGAGCACCGCCTCCTGCTCGGGCAGCATGACGAACAGCCCTTCGGTGAGCGCCGCGGGCATCCAGGTGGGCCGTACCAGCGCGTAGTCGCCCCGGCCGATCCCGAGGTCGCGCACGCGGAACTCCGTCACGAGCGCGCGGTCCAGCTCGCGAGCCAGGCGGATGCTCCGCGGCTGGAAGTAGTACACGCTCGTGCCCGAGTTGGTGAACGGGTTCACGCCGTCCGGCAACGCATTGGCGTGGATGGACACGAGGACGTCGGCGTCGTGCAGCTCGGCGAAATGGGTGCGGGGGTACAGCTCGATCGGCATCGAGTCGGTGCGCGTGAGGAACACGACCGCGCCGGCGCGCTCGAGCAGCGTCTTCGCCTTGAGCGCCACGGCCAGCGTCGCCACCGGCTCCCACAATCCCGTCGGCCCCTTGGCGCCGAGCGGTGGGTGACCGGGGTCGAGCACCACGGTCCGGCCGCGGAGCGGGTGCTCGCGATCGATGACGGGAGGACGCCGCACCTCGAGCAGCAGGTCGCGACCGTCGAAGCGCGCGCGGTACCCCCACAGGTGCCGCGCCAGCTCGAGCGTGATCGTCACCTCGTCCGCCGCCGGCTGCGCGTAGCTCATCCGCGTGACCAGCGGGTCGGTCCCGGCTGCCCCGCCGCCCTCGCCGTACTGCATCCAGTTGATGTCGGATGCGCCACCGTACAGGCGCACGGTGAGGCTCCGCTCCCGCTCCGTGATCTGGTAGGGGAGTCGCGCCGGCAGTGGCACCCGCAGCGTCACCGACCTCGGCCCGGAGGTGAGCCGCACCGAGCTCACGACGCCACCGGGCGGCGGCGTGCCCGGCGGCAGCCGTACCACGTCGGCCTCGCTTACCCACGCAACCGTGGCACGCGAAAGCTGGAGCCGTACTTGATCGTTCCAGCGGGCCGACTCGACCGCCACCGTCCCGGTCGGAAAAAACCAGTTGTAGGTCCCGTGAGGGACGGCACGCCCCGGGGTAAGGCTGTCGGTGGTGCCGGTGTGAGCGGTGTCGTCGTCCAGGACGACGACAGTCGGGAAGGTCCTGTCCACCACACTCACGTCGAGCGGCCAGCGCGCCATGGCCGTGTCGGCGCCCACGGTCACCACGAGCGTGGCACATGCCGTCCGGCCGTCCACACACAGCGCCGCCGCTGGCAGCCAGCCCACGTAGCGTCCCGCCACGGGCACACGTCGGCGCGGCTCGCTGTCGATGACGAAGGCGCGGACGGCCCCGGGGAGCTCGGGTGCCAGCGTGTCGGGGACCAGCGGCACGCTCGAGCCCCACGGCAGCCGCAGGCGTACCGTCGCGCCGGGCGTGGCCTGCACGGTCAGAGGAATCCCCTCCTCGAGCGGCAGGGCGAGCGTCCCCGCCGGCGTGAAGCTGGTCGTGTCGATCCACACGGTGCGTCCCGGCGGCGGGCGGAACTGCGGCGCGATGCGGGCGGTGTACACGAAGCGACTGGAGTCGGGCCCCCCTCCGGTTGCCGCAATCAGGAAGTGCGCGACGGTGTCGTCGGGCAGCGGCAACCAGGCGATCCACGCGCCGTTCGGAAGCACGGGCACCGACTGCCCGTTGATGCCCAGGTGCACCGGTCCGCCAGTCCCACCTCGCACCGAGCCCAACAGGAAGACCGAGTCGTGGGACTGGATGATATCGGTGACGGCGGGATAGACCACGGTAATATGGAACGAGTCGCGCCCCGGCGCGGCGGGCGACGGCGCCGCGCCTCCGGCGACGGGCGCGGTACCGGTGCGCGCGACGGCGCATCCGGTCACAACGCTCACGAGGAACACCCCGAAGGGTCTCACAGGACGCGCAAGGTAGCATCGGCCCTTTCAGCCCGTCAATTTGCCGAATAGATTGGCAGACCATAACTTCTGCGCCCAGTGGAGCACTTCCGCCAGTGACCGCCTGCCCTTATTGCGGCCGGGCGAACGACCCCGGCGCGCAGTTCTGCATGGACTGCGGCAAACCCATGGGCAAATTCACCGGACGCAAGACCGCCGAGGCATCACCAGGCGGTGGGGGGGGGAGTGGGGGGAAGTCGGCGGCGGGGGGCACGTCCCTGTCTGGCACGCGCGTCGTCGCGCGCACAGCGGTCACCCGCGAGCAGGGTGAATCGATCGCCTGCCCCTTCTGCGGCGGTCGGGCCAGGGGGCTGCAGCCGTTCTGCCCGCACTGCGGCCGCCGGCTCACGGCTCCCGGTTCCGGACCGAACTGCCCGCGCTGCGCCTCGCCGGTGGATCCGGGGATCAAGTTCTGTGCGACGTGCGGGGCGTCGCTGGTCGATCTCCAGGCTGCGCGTCGCGTCGGTTCCGGGCCCTCGCGGGCCGGAGGGGCGATTGTCCTGGTGCTGCTCGACGATCTGGGCAAGCCAGTGCAGCGTTTCGAGCGCACGACACCCGACACGACCATCGGCCGTCTGGACGGCGATGTCCGTTTCCCCGAAGACGTGTTCCTCTCGCCGTTGCACGCGAAACTGTCGTGGGAGCAGAACGCCCTCGTCGTGCGCGACCTGGGCAGCCGCAACGGCACATGGGTGTTTCTCGAGGAGCCGTACCGTCTGCTCGACGGCGACCTGCTGCTGATCGGGTCTCAGGTGATCCGGTTTCGGCGCCTGGGGTATCCGGGGCCGCACCCGCCCGACGCCGACGCCACGAAGCGGATGGGCAGCCTCATCCCGAGCGCCGACATCGCGAGCCTCACCCAGCTGCGCTCCGACGGCAGCGTACGTGACGTGATCCAGCTCTCCCCCGGCCGCGACGTCACCATCGGCCGCGAGCAAGGTGAATGGGTATTCCCCTACGATCCGTCGATGAGCGCGCGGCATGCCCTGGTGCGCTCCGAAGACGCGGACTTCGTGGTGGTGGACGCCAACAGCCGCAACGGGATCGCGCTCGCGGCGCGCGGCGACATGGTGCTGCGCGATCAGTCACGGATCCTGGTGGGCGACAAGCTGCTGCAGATCGAGATTGCGACGTGAAGATCTGCCCCGTCTGTACGACCGAGTACCGCGATGACGTGCGATTCTGCCCGAACGATGGGCAGACGCTGCGCTCGTCGGGGCCGACGCACGATCTCGTGGGCCAAGTGCTGGCCGACCGCTATCACATAATGAAGAAACTGGGCGAGGGCGGCATGGGCCAGGTGTACCTCGCCGAGCACGTGAAGATGGGGCGCCGTAGTGCCATCAAGGTGATGAACCCTTCCATGGTGCACGATCCCGAAGCGGTGGCCCGCTTCAATCGCGAGGCGTCGAATGCCAGCCGCATCTCGGACGCTCACGTCTGCGCCATCTACGACTTCGGTGAGACGCCCGAAGGGCTCATCTACCTGGCGATGGAGTTCATCGAGGGCGAGCCGCTCACGGAGCTGATCAAGAGCGAGGGAGCGCTGCCCCTTGCCCGGGCCGGCGACATCGCTATCCAAGTGGCGGCCGCGCTCCAGGCGGCCCATGACCTCGGCATCGTGCACCGCGACCTGAAGCCCGACAATATCATGCTCACGCGCAGTCGCGACGGGGCGGACGCGGTGAAGGTCGTCGATTTCGGCCTTGCCAAGGCCGTGGGCGGCGAGGGGGGCGGCCAGAAGGTCACGAGGACCGGCCTGGTGGTCGGCACGCCCGAGTTCATGAGCCCCGAGCAGCTGTCGGGCGACAAGCTGGATGGCCGGAGCGACGTCTACTCGCTGGGCCTGGTGCTCTTCAACATGCTGACCGGGACCTTGCCCTTCGCCGCCGATTCCGTGCAGGAGACGATGATCAAGCGCCTCACCGACGAGCCGGCGGAGCTGATCGAGGTGCGGCCCGATCTGCACTTTCCTGCGGGGCTCCAGCAGATACTCGACATCGCACTGGCGCGGAGCCCGGTCGACCGCTATCAATCCGCCGCCAAGTTGGCCCACGACCTCGCCGCGGTAGCCGGCCTGTCCGGGGCAGCAGGGGGCGCGGCCCTGCCCGCTACGCTGACCGACGGCGACGACGAGACGGAGCTGATCGAGCCCGTGCGCGCCAGGAAGCGCTCACGCGTGCCGATCGTCGTCGGCGTGATCGTCGTGCTGGGCGCCGCAGGCGCGGTGGTCACCATCGGCCTCCCCGTCAAGCAGACTGGTGGCGTGCCGCCTGCCGACACGGTGCAGCAGATCGCGCCCAGCCCGGCGCCGGTGGACACGGCCACCCGGGGGGCTGTGGTGCCGCCGCGACGCGGCCCGGTCGGGCGCTCGCGCGCACCCGCCACCGGGCCGCGCATCGATGTGACCCGAGCACGGGACGTGCTGGACGACTTGTTGCTGAACAAGCTTGACCCCCGGAGCGCCGCGCTGGTACGCGACTCGGCGATGCACATTTTCTACGCCCCGGGCATTGCGTCCAGCGACAAGGCTTACGCCGCGTTCGTGGTCGGCAACGCGTACTTCCAGCAGTTTAACCGTCGGCGGGGGTGCGAGTGGGTGCGTACCGCAACTGTGCTCAGTCCCACCGATACGACCTACCCGAAGATCTTGGCGCGGTGCTGACGATGTTCGGACGCTCGTCTGCCAAGCCGATCAAGGTCGAGGTCTTCGCGAAGACCGACCTGGGCCGGACGCGCGACCACAACGAAGACCGCTTCCTGGTCGCGGATCTGTCGCGCCGGGAGGCGTCGCTCCAACCTGCGGTGCGCGTCCACCAAATCGGTGAGCGGGGCTCGTTGTTCGTCGTCGCCGACGGAATGGGCGGCGCGGCCGCCGGCGAGCTCGCGAGCCAAATGGCGACCGAGACGATCTACCAGCAGATGGTGCGGGCGTGGGGGACCGAGCGGGAAGTAACGGCCCAGCGGTTCGCCTACCGTCTGAAGGAAGCCGTGGAGGTCGCGAACGAGCAAATCCACGCGTATGCGGCGGCGCACCCCGAAGTCCGCGGGATGGGCACCACCACCACCGCCGTGGGCGTGCTGGCCGATCACTTCTTCTTGTCGCAGGTGGGCGACAGCCGCGCCTACCTGATCCGCAACGGGCAGGCGGTGCAGCTCACCAGGGACCAGTCGCTGATGCAGCGCCTGGTCGAGGCGGGCGAGCTGACCGAAGAGGAAGCGGCCAGGAGCGAGCGTCGCAATATCATTCTCCAGGCGCTGGGGCCCGACGCTCGCGTCAAGGTCGATCTCACGCACCAGGAAGTCCGCAAGGGGGACATCCTGGTGTTGTGCTCAGACGGCCTGACGGGCACGGTGAAAAAGGAGGAGATCGCCGCCGTCGCGACCCGCGAGCGGGACCTGCAGGCGGCGTGCGACAAGCTGATCGCGCTCGCCAACGAGCGGGGCGGGCCGGACAACATCACCGTCGTGCTGGCACGCTTCGACGGCGAGGGGCTGCGTCCGCCCGAGCCGAACGGAGAGATGGGCCACCAGGTGTACCCACTCATCGATACCGAGACCAGCACGGAGCCGGTCCCGGTCTACCGCGGGAGCCCGGCGCCCGAGCCCGCGGCGCGGAACCGCCGGCGCGTGATCGTGTTGCTCGTCATCGCGGCCGCCGCCCTGGCGCTCTACCTGGTCAACCGGACCCCGTGAGCGCCCAGTTCAAGTTCCTCTCCGGCGCGCGCGTCGGGCAGGTGGAGACCTTCCGCAAGGCGTACATCGGCCTCGGCCGACACCCGCTGTCCGACGTCCGCTGCGATGCCGAACGCGACCTCGACGTGTCCTCCCGCCACGCCGGGATCGTGCGCCACGGCGCGAGCTTCGTGCTGCGAGACCTGGGCAGCACGAACGGCACGTTCGTCAACGGCGCGCGCATCTCCGGCGACGTCGTGCTGGCGGACGGCGACGTGATCGGTCTCGGGCGGAACGGGCCCGCGGTGGAGTTCCACATCCTGCCGGGCGAGGCGGTGGTCGACACCGTGCCGGACGCGGCGCGAGCGTCCGCGGAGCGGATGTCCTCCCCCCGCGAGCAGTACGCGGCGGTGGCAGCGCCGGCCCGGCGCTCGAGCACCGCGGTGCGCATCGCCGCCGAGCTGGCGCACCTGCACCGCAGGACCAAAGTGCTGATCGGGTTGCTCGTCCTGGTGCTCGCAGGATTCGGGTTGCTGCAGTGGCAGAGCGCCCGCGACGCGCGCGAGGTCGCCCGGCTCCAGGCGCGGGCGGACAGCCTGGAGGCGGAGGGGCAACGGCTCCTCACGCGACTGCAAACCGAGCTGGCGAGCGTGCGGGACGCCCTGCGGCAATCGCAGACCGAGGTCGGGCGGCTGCGGGCCGAGCTTGCAACCGCGGGCTCGAGTCGCGACGCCGGGGCCGTCGCCCGGCTCCGCGCGGCGCTCGACGCCGCGGAGATACGGCAGCGCGGCCTCGCGGGCGCGGTCGCGATGGACTACCGCGCCATCTCGCTCAAGAATCAGGACGCGGTCGCCCTGCTCGTCGTTCAGTTCTCGGACAGCGAGATCTTCAGCGGCACGGCGTTCGCCGCCGACTCGCAAGGCACCCTGGTCACCAACCGGCACGTCCTGGTGGGCGATGACGGCAACCGGCAGCCCCGGCGTATCGCGATCAAGTTCTCGGGGAGCCGCCAATGGTTCGCGGGCCGACTGGTCGGCGTCGCGGACTCCGCGGACGTTGCCGTGGTGAAGGTGGAGATCCGCGGGGGCACTCCGCGCGTCGCCGGCTTCGCGGGCGAGGCGGGAGCGCTCGCGCGCGGCGACCCGGTGGCCATCATCGGCTACCCCCTGGGGGAGGATCTCCCGATGGAGCGCATCGGCGAGAACGGCGTGATCGCCGACCCCACGCTCACCGTCGGCACGGTCAGCAAGGCGCTCGCCAACGTGGTCCAGGTCGACGGATTCGGCGCACCGGGGTCGTCGGGGAGCCCGATCTTTGATCGCACTGGCCGCGTCGCGGCGGTGTTGTATGGGGGCAACCGGGAGTCGCAGGGAAAGATCATCTATGCGGTTCCTGCGACCCAAATCGTGGCGTATCTCTCGACACTGAACAACCGGTAGACGGTCCGTGAAAGGCCGGTGAAAAGCCCGGGAAGGGTGAGAAGCCGTACCCTTCCCCGGCTTCTTACCGCCACCTCACGGGTCGTTCACCGCATGTTGGCCATGACCCACCTAGCAGCGGCTCTCTGCATCAAGGGTTGCCCGTGCCAGCACAGGAGGATGGGCGCCGTGCCGGGGATCTGCGACGCAAGGCGCGGGTGCCCGAATAGCACGACGAGGGCCGCCCCCGGCACGAGACGCCGCAGGGCCGCGCGGGAGCGCGCGCCGAGATCGGCCCGCCCTTTCCACGAGCGCGGCTCGGCGTAGACGAGAACCACGCGTTTCCCGTTTCCCGTTTCCCGTTTCCCGATTGCGACGCCGGCATCCTGCAGCATTCGCGCGAAGATATCCCTCGGTCCGACCGTGTACGGGCCACCCACGTCGTCATCGACGATCGACACAGCGAGGGGCGCGTGGATCGTCGGCGCGTCACCGCGCACCAGATGAGCCGCACGGTCGGCCAGCCCGTCCGCGAAGGCCGCGTGGTCCGCGAGGCCCGGCTCCCCCTGGTCTGGCAGCTCCGCCCACGCGGCGAGCGCGGCGTCGTAATGCGCGAGGGCCTCGTCCGCGCGGGCCGTCGGGATCTCGGCGTCGACGGCGCGGTCCAGCGCAGCGACCACGCTCGTGAAGTTCTCCGGGTAGAGCAGCGCGTCGCACCCGGCGGCGACCGCGCCTACAGTGGCCGCCGGCACCGGCTGTGCGGCACTCGCCCCGGCCATGATGAGCGCATCGGTCACCACGAGACCCCCGAAGTTGAGCGTGTCCCGCAGGTAGCCCAGAATGGCCGGCGAGAAGCTCGCCGCTCGCCCGGTGGGATCCCAGTCCGGGTAGGCCACGAACGCGCTCATCACACTGCCCACCCCGGCGCGGATGGCATATTCGAACGGAGCGACATCCACCTGCTGGAGGTCGGTGCGGGCGGCGCGCACGCGCGGCAGGGTCGCGTGTGAGTCCTGGGTGGTACGCCCGTGGCCAGGATAGTGCTTGGCGCACCCCAGAACGCCGTGGTGCTGGAGATCGCGGATCCACACGGCCGCCTGCTCGCCCACTCGTACCGGGTCGGCCCCGAAGGCGCGCGTCTGCACGATCGGGTTCTTGGGCTCGAGATCGAGGTCGCACACGGGAGCGAACGCCCAGTTGATCCCCACCGAGCGCGCCTCGGTAGCGGTGATCATCCCGCACGCGCCGGTGGCTTCCAGGTCGTCGAGCCAGCCGAGCGCCGCGGGCGGCGGCAGCTCCGTGAGCCCCTGGACCTGCTGCGCCGGGCCGCGCTCCAAGTCCGCGCCGACGAGCAGCGGGCGACCGGCCTGCGCCCGCAACTCCCGCGTGAGCGTCAGGACGGCCTCGCGTGTCCCGCCGAAGACGATGAAACCACCGACCCCCGCGGCGAGCGCGGCGTCGATCTTGGGCCGCTCGTGTCCGAAGCTCTCACGCCGCCAGCGCAGCGCGGGAAACACGAGACGAGCGAGCGACCCGGTCACGCGGGAGTGATGTGGCCGAGCACGCGCGGGCCCCGAGCGCCGGTGGCGGCCGGCAGGTTGCCCGGCGCCCCGAGCAGCGTGAGAAAACCGAGGAAGGCGAACACCAGAGCCTCCTTGGCTTCACCGTCGAAAAACAGGGCCTCGAACGGCACCACGGGTCGCGGGGCCACGCGGGTCGTGAGGAGCTCGACCAGGCGTGGATTGCGCGCGCCGCCGCCCGAGATCACCAGCTCGTCGGAGGGCCGCGCGGGCGTCCAGCGCTCAATCCCTCGCGCGATGGTCTCCACGGTCAGCGCCGTCGCCGTCGCCACAGCGTCGTTGTCGGAGCCCCCCGCCCGCTTCACGTCGTCCAGGAGCCGCGCGGCGTAGTCCGGGCCGAACCGTTCGCGCCCCGTGCTCTTGGGCGGCGGCGCGGCGAAGTAGGGGTCCGCGAGCAGGGCCTCGAGCACCTTGCGGGACGGCTTGCCGCGCCGTGCCCGCTCGCCGCCGGCGTCGAACGACGCCGCCGGATCGATCCGACGGGTTACCGCGTCGACCACGGCGACGCCGGGACCCGTGTCGAACGCGAGGGCGCCGCCGGTCACTCCGCGACGCGGTGCGAAAGTGACGTTCGCGATGCCGCCGATGTTCAGCAGCAGCCGCCCGCACTCCGGGTGACCGAACAGCACGACGTCGGCCAAAGGCACGAGCGGCGCCCCCTGGCCGCCGGCCGCCACGTCGCGGGAACGGAAGTCGCTCACCACCCGCACTCCCACCCGCTCGGCGATCACCGCCGGATCGCCCAGCTGCAGCGTGGCGCGGCCCGGCTCGTGCCAGATGGTCTGTCCATGCGACGCGATGAAGGACACGTCGCGAGGGGCGACCTTGGCTTGGGCCAGGAGCTGCAGCACCGCGCCGGCGAAGCGTTCTCCCAGGGCAACGTGCAGCAGAGCCAGATCCTGCGAGCCGCCGCGCGCGATCGCCTCGATGATCTGCCCGCGCTCCGGCGTCGTGTAGGAATCCTGGCGGAACGCGACGAGCTGTGCGTCGAGGGGCTGCTCGGTGAGGCGCACGAGCGCCGTCGAGACGCCGTCCAGCGACGTGCCCGACATGACGCCGACGGCGAGTGCCGCGGTCACGCGGGCGAGACCGGCGGCGGGTCGCCCGCCGCCTTGCGGACGAACCCGCCGGCATCCGCCAGGAGACGTTCCGCCTCCGCCTTCCGCACCCCGCGACGCGCCATCACGATCGCCAGCTTCACACTCCCGCCGGCCGCTTCGATCGCACCGCGCGCCGCCGCGCGGTCCACGTTGCAGCATTCCATCACGATCCGCTCCCCGCGGTCCCGCAGCTTGTCGGAGAGCGCCATCAGGTCCACCATGAGGTTGCCATACGCGCGGCCGAGCCGGATCATCGCGCCGGTGGAGAGCGTGTTGAGGACGAGCTTCGTGGCGGTACCGGCCTTCATGCGGGTCGACCCCGTCAGGGCTTCGGGCCCGACCTTCGGGAGCACGAGGACGTCGCACGTCTCGACCAGCACCCGCGGGGGATCGGAGCACGAGACGAGCCCCGTCGCCGCGCCGATGGTCTGCGCGCGGGACAGGGCCGCGCGGACGAACGGCGTCGTGCCGCTCGCCGCGATGCCGAGGACGAAGTCCGCGGGCGTCACGCGCGCCTGGTCCATCGCGGCCATCCCGGCGTTCACGTCGTCCTCGGCGCCCTCGCTGCTCTTCACGAGCGCCGGGTAGCCGCCGGCGATCACCCCAACGACCATCTCCGGCGGCGTGCCGAAGGTCGGCGGGCATTCACTCGCGTCGAGGACGCCCAGCCGCCCGGAAGTGCCGGCGCCCACGTAGATGAGCCTCCCCCCCCGGCCCAACGCGTCTACCACGAGATCGATGGCGCGGGCCAGCTCGGCGCGCACCGCCCGCACCGCTCCCGCCACGGTCGCATCTTCCGCGTTCAGGAGGTCGACGATTTCGAGCGTCGACGCCACGTCGATGCGCTCAGTGCGGGGATTGCGCTGCTCAGTGAGCCGCGGGTCGCGGTAGTCGGGAACGGTCATGAAGGGTGTCGGATGGCCCCCAAGTTAGACGTTGACCCGAACTCGGGTCAACGTGCACAATTCGGTATGCGCAGATCCGTGGGTCTCGGCCTGTTGTTGTTGACGGCGTGCGGCGGCGGGATCAAGGCGCCCGAGATGATCCCTGTCCCTCCGGTCGCCTTTGTCCCACTTACCCCGGTCGACACGGCGCCCACCGGGGGCACGCCCGCGAGTGCGGCAGCGACGGGGACTCGCGACGCGCGCATCGCGCCCGCCTGGCCGCTCAGCCCGCGCGTCAAGCCCGTCACCGGCGAGCATGCCATGGTGGTCACCTCGCATCCACTGGCGAGCGACGTCGGCGTGGACATTCTGCGGCGGGGCGGCAATGCGGTCGACGCCGCCGTGGCGATCGGCTTCGCGCTCGCGGTGGTGCACCCCGTCGCTGGCAACATCGGCGGGGGCGGGTTCATGGT
>Ga0209690_1001349_pt1 | contig 13665 bp, 16 predicted proteins | sample GraSoiAngelo_150_FD_186164 | JGI IMG/M metagenome (GOLD analysis project Ga0209690, IMG submission 186164) | Grasslands soil microbial communities from the Angelo Coastal Reserve, California, USA - 14_1009_09_40cm (SPAdes) (version 2) | ecosystem: Environmental > Terrestrial > Soil > Grasslands ...
TGGCCTAGTCGAGGGAACGGGTGTCGCCGTTCGGTCCCTGTCCGCCTGGCTTGCTGTTGCCGCAATCCTGAGACCCCATCACGTTCATAGCGCCAGCTACTACGTTTCCGCTTCGGAGGACCGCGCGACAACTACAGCGGTCGAGGTTCCCAGGTCATGACCCTGATATCGAACTGGCATCCAGGACGCTCCCATCGGATGAACTGATCGCCTGTACGAGCAAAGACGTGGCGCTCACGGTGACGCGAACGTATTCGTAGGTCGTGTCTTCGCGAAACGCGCTCCACGTCGGTTGCGCGATGGTGAACGTGTTGAAACCGTTACCGCCAGCGCCGGTGACGATGTATGTGATCCCGTTCAGGGCGCGCTGTCCGTCGATCAAGCCGTAGGTGCGCTCGTAGTTGTGTGAATTTCCCGACAGCACGAGTTGAACCTTCTGCTGCTGAAGGAGAGGAACAATGTTTTGCTGGACCGGAACTGAGCTGGAGTTCGCGCTTGTCGAGCTGTAAGGAGGATTCTGAAACACGACTATCCGCCACGTGCTCGACTGATGCGCGCTGAGGTCCGACTGGGCGAAGTTGTATTGCGGTGACCCTGGTGTGTAGGGTCGCTCCGTGTCCAGCACTAGGATGTGGGCGCTTCCCCAGTCATAGCTGAACCACTGCTCGTTGTTCGGCAACGAGAAATCTTGCCAAAAAGCACCGTCGCCGAAATATTCCTTCTCACCGTTGGCGGTCGTGAAGGTCTCGTGCATGAAAGCAGGTTGAAATTGCTTGAATAGCCGGTTATCGAAGTCCGAGTAAAAAGTCAGGAAATTCGGGTCGCGGCCGTCTGGATATATGTTGTCACCGACTGTCTGTATGAATTGAGTCGTGTCAGCGTTGATGTGTTGGGCGTTCTGCAACTCGCCAGTGGAGTTTCCTCCGAAGTCGCCTATCGCGGCGAACGAGAATGTGGTCCCTGGAGGTGCCGCTGTGGTCACGGTCGCAAGCTGGCTGACGACTGTGCCGTCTCCAACCTGATAGACATAGGTTGTTCCCGCCGTCAGTGGTCCGATGAGCATGACGTGGCGAGTGGTCAACACCGGATCGACCAGCGTCGCGGTGATGGTTCCCACCCCAAAGGCGACGACGCTTCGCGTCGGCAGATCGGTCCACCAGGTGATGCGCGCTGAGCTGGCCGTGGTCGACTGGGCCAGAGGACCGCGTGCAAGCCTGACCTGCCCCGCCGCCAGGGTCGTGCCGCTCTTGATGCCGGTCGGTGTTGAGACGTTACCGGCGCCGTCCACTGCCTCGATCGCGTACGAATAAGTCGTGCTCGGCGCCAAACCATTGTCGGAGTACGTGGTTCTCATTGGGAGGTCCACCTGACCAACGACCACGCCGTTCCGCAGCACGAGGTATCCGGAAACATCGGAGGACGAAGATGCGCCCCACGTCAGGTCGATTCGCGTTGGTGAGAACTTTTTGACCGACAGCGACCCAGAAGAGGGTGGGGCGGGCGGCACAGTATCGCTGGAGGAGGCCGTGGTGAAAGTGACGGTGCGAATCAGCGACAGGTTGTTGTCTGGATCGAGGGCCTGTATGCCGAACTGGTAGGTCTTGCCGCTGCGGAGAGCCGTGGCGGTGTACGAGTTCTTGAACCCATCTACGGTCCAGATGTACGGAAGTGATGGCGCAGGATTGCCCGGTACGCCCCGGAGGACCCTGAAGCCTTCGACCCTAGTGTTATCGCTCGACTTGCTCCAACTCAGCTTCGCCGACGAAGACGTGATCGAGGACACGGTGATCGCGCCAGGCTGGGTCGGTGGCGAAGTTTCGGCAGCCGCCTGTGTCGTCGTGGCAGCAACTTGGGAGAGCGCACCCTCAAGGCCTGCTGCGACCGTGGCCACCTGATATGCGTACGAAGTGAGCGGCGTCAGGCCGGTGTCGTCGTAGCTTGTGGCCGCAGTGTTGGTAAGCAGGCTTCCGTCGCGATAAATGTTGTACGAGGACCCGCTTGCAGCCGCGGTCCAGATCAACTCGACCGTGGTCCCGGTCAGGCCCTGGGCGACGACCACCGCCGGGGGCGGCGGTGAGTCTGCCTGTGCAAGACCAGCATGCATAAGCACGCCGGCACAGGGCGAGGCTACCAAAGCCAGGATAGCGATGAGGCGCCGTGCCATTACAGCCGATTTGACTCTAGCCAGCGGAACGCAGACGCGAATGGGACATGAGTCCCACCCTGATGGGCACAAGTCCCACCCGACTTTGTCCGCGAAGCATCTGCCGCGGTCGACTCGACCACCTACCTCCGCGTTAGATCCGGCTGAGCGCTGTGCTAATGAGAGCGGGAGGCCGAGCGTAGGGCGGCGAGTTATGTGGTGCGCTGGAAATGGCGATGGAGGATAGGCGGCCGCAACCACCAGTGCAACCGCCAGGTCAGTCCGAGGCACTTCCGCAGGAGCTGACGAGGTCGCACATGGTCGAGACAGGCAACCGTGAGATTGTTGAGAAGTTCTTCCAAGCGCTTAATGCTCACGACTGGGAAAGCATGGAACGGTTTCTTGATGCCGAATACGTGTGGGAAATGCCGCAGTCAGGCGAACGCATTCGTGGGCTGGCAAACAACCGAACGACGAATGAGAACTACCCAGGGCTGCCCAACGTTAAGACTCATAGGATCACCGGGAGCCCGGACAAGTGGGTCACGACGCCCAGCTTTACGATTCTCAAGATCACTGGTACGGGTGACGACTACACGACGGAGTCAGTCGCCACCTACCCGGATGGGAGCGTATGGCACGCGGTCGACATTTTCCACTTCCGTGCAGGAAAGATCCTCCACCACGTCGCCTACTTCGCGGCCGCCCTGGAAGCTCCTGAGTGGCGGGCCCGATGGGTGGAACGCTTCTAAGGCGTTCCACTGGTATATCCGCAGAAATCTGTCTGGCCCGCCTGTTGGAAGGCTTGCCGAACTGGTTCCGTGACCGCCTTGCGTGGCACATTTGATGGGAGTAACATTCGCGCGAAATGGTTTCACGGCGATTGCGGCAGCGGACGCCACGCCGTTACAGGATGGTGCAGCGCGCGGCGAGGGTCGATAAGACCCGGGATCAGATAATCCACGCTGCAGTCGCCATTCAGGCGAAGCAGGGGATCACAGAAACCAGCTGGGCGGCGATCGGAGCGGCCGCGCATCTTTCGACCGCAACCGTGTACCGGCATTTCGCGAGCCTCGACTCGCTGATTCCGGCCTGCGCGCAGGTCACGTTCGCCGCCGGCGCCCGCCTGCCGACCGCTACGGAAATCGAGAAGCTTTTCGCCGGGCTCTCGTCCACCAAGGAACGCCTTCAGACGTTGGTCGTGGAGTCATGCCGCTGCTATGAGCGCGGCGAGGGATGGCTCAACGCGTGCAGACGTGAGGCGCGAAATGTTCCCGCACTTGTGGTGGCTGTGCGGACCCAGGATCGCGCGCTGGATGTCCTGATTGCGGCCGCCGCGGGCCCGCGAGTGACTGGAGAGCGCGCGGCGGCAGTAAAAACGCTCATTGATTTCCCGTTCTGGAAATCGCTCGTCGATGCGGGCGTGCCCCGCCGGCAAGTGCCGTCAATCATCGCCGACCTCGCGTTCAGCCTGGTCGAGCAAAAAGAGAGGTAGACCATGGGCACCAAGACCAAAGACCGCGTCTACTCATTGGCCGACGGGGAGGGCCCCGCTTACTGGTTCGTCGGCGCCCTCTTGCAGCATAAGGCGGGCACGTTAGAGACAGAAGGGCGGTTGGCGTTGCTCGATCAGACCATGCCGCCCGGCTATGCCGTTCCGCGTCACATTCACTTCAACGAGGACGAGGCCTGGTACGTACTCGATGGCTCGATGACGTTCTACTGCGGCGAGCGGGTTATCGACGCGGCAGAGCGCAGTTGGGTATTCGCTCCCCGCGGCGTCGTCCACACCTTCAAGGTTGGGACCAAAGGAGCTCGAGCGCTGACATTAGCTTTTCCGTCAACATTCGCGGACTTCGTGGCCGAGATGGGCGAACAGGCCGCTAAGCTCACCGTACCTCCGCCAGGTCCGGTCGATGAGCGACGTCTGTCCGAGGTGGCGCACAAATACGGAATCGAGATCGTCGGACCGCCTCCGGACTAGGACCTCGGCCGCATCTCGGGACGCACTCTGCATTACGGTCCGGATTTGCGGTTAGCTCGGTTCGAGTTGGGTATCGGATTGGTGGGCCGTAGTTTCCGTAACGGGAACCGAATCGAAATCGTCGGTTTGACCGTCAGGCTCGGCGGGCCCGTCGATTGACATCGGCACGAGCGTCGATCGTAACGATCTGGATTCGGCGCTCTACCTAGTCGATACGACGTCGTATGAGTGGCCGATTATCAAGTGTCCCGAGGCGGTACTCTCAGTGAGGAGCCTGGGGCGTTCCCAGGCTCCCCTTGGGGGGCTACCCCACTAGTCCTCATTGAGAACGAAATCAAAGTAACCCTTTGAGCCGCTCACCTTGATCTCCAAGCTCTTATCGAAAAGAGGGTTGGGCTGGTTGCGCGGCGAATTTGGAAATAGATACAACTGGGTGAACAAGATCGCGCCGTTTGGAGCCCGGACCATCACGTGGATGTGCTGCCAATATTCCCCGGGGATCACAGTTTCCAGCCGGTATGCGCCGCGCGCGTCGGTCGACTGGTGACCCTGGAGACGGTAGCCGGTCGTGTCGTAAACGCCGTTGCCGTCTGCCTGCCAGAAGTCGAGGACAGCTGCCGCGATCGGCTTGCATGAGCGTGTCAGTACATGCCCGGTAAGGCTGAATGGGGTGCCGACAACGCCTGGCTCGAGAAGCGATGTGCGCTCTGGCGATCCAGACTTGTGGTAGGGCCCTTCGCCCCGCTCAGGAGTTGTCCCGCCGTGGCAGATCGTGGGTGTGGCACTTGGCGCAGCGGTCGTTGGCGATGAGCTAGAGCACGCCGCAAGCATGACCAAGGCCATAAGCACCAGGCCGGTTCGCACGGCGCTCATTGAACACCGCATGGCTGTCGTCCGCACACATGCGTAAGTACGGAGACCCTGTCAAACATGTGGCGGGCCGTAGTTTCCGTAACGCGAACCAGGCCACTCAATTGCCCGGCCGCCCTATCGCCCTCCGGAGAAAAAGCACGACGAGCGAGCGACAGGCTGACGCCTTAGGAGTCTAATGACCACCTACCGAGTTTGACTCTGCCTCGCCAGGATTCGGCTGACCGACGCTTCGATCTCTTCGTCCTTAGCACCGAGCCGCCGCGCCGCTGACACCATGCGAGCAACCGCCTCGTCCAAGCGCTGGCGTCGCTCGGTTCGAGGGACGAATGCGACCTCGGCTACACGCGTGCCGAGCCATCGGCTGCAAACGACCATCCCACTCGCCTCTAGCTCCCGATATGCGCGCGCGACGGTCCCTGGCGCAATCTGCATATCAGCAGCCAGTTGTCGCACGGAGGGCAATGGGGTGTTGGTCCGCAACGTTCCGCTTTCGACCAGCTCGGTCACCTGGGCCCGTATCTGCTCGTAAACGGGCACGGGCGAGGCGATATCAACGGTGAGCTCCATGTCTCGAGCCTTAGGCGTGTAGCCCGCCTGGTGGGAATGACCTGGCGGTTTCGGCAATCCTGATCAGGCTAGCCAGACTCGCGATGGCGCCAAGGCCAGCCGCGAACCCAAGGATCGCAAGCGTCACTGCCAGTGGCCCGGTCCAGGCCAGGGTGCCTGGTGGCGAGCAGATGGAACCAAATATGATCGCCGCCGACAAGGAAACGCCGGCAAGAGGCACCAGACCAATCGCTACGCCGGCAGCGAGCAAGCGTCGCATCGAGGCCCGCCGGCTAGCTTCATCGGCGGTTGCACTGAGCAGGTCCGAATCGGGGCGCGCCCTCTCCACAATCCGTCGCATAGAGAGCTCGACCAGTAAAGCTCCGAGTATTAGCGCGGTGAGAGCGGGCCCTCCGTAAGACCACCCTGGCCACGGGCTGGCGCCGCCCATCGACCCATCAGTACACGCCAGCGTCAGCGACCTGCCATCCGTTCCACCTGCCAGGCCCGCGGCCACGACAGCAACTGCTGCCGCTCCAGCAGCCGCTCTCCACACCCAGATCCAGCGAGTTTGAACGTAGCGTTCGAAGCTCCTCCGGTCCAGCGATACACGACGAACCGTCCCCGACGGCGTGCTGGGCATCATCAACTCGCCCAGCAATAGGCCAGCGACATAACCACTGATGGCCAGAGGCGCAATGAGGAAGATTGCCCGCTGACCGAGACTGAATGCAGACGCTACGGCCAGGATGATTCCAATCAACCCGAAGCCCCAGCGCACGATTCGGCGTCGGCCGCGGCTTGGGTCTGGTGCTGCGGGTGGACTGGTTTTCCTGCTCCGGAATCTGTCGGCGGCTGCAATTCCCACGGCGGCAATGGCAACCAGGAAAACGAGGAACGGGATCAGCCTTATAGCCATTGTGCGCCAGTCTCCCTGTAGCGCTGTATCAGCACACTAGTACACTATCCACGGTGTGCATCGAAGTCAAGAGATTTCTCGAGAAGGGTTGAGAGCCTGGACAGCATCGCGCAACCTCCGGCTCCCGATTGCGCCGAGTGTGCGTTTACCAAAACAGTGGGCCGCGGTGGACTTGCACCACCTACCTCGCGGTAAGGGGGCTTGAGCGCTGCGCCCAATCCTCGCCTGATCTCAGGCCAGTTTCATATGGTGTCCGTCCGGCAGTACGCGAGACGAAGAGTTGACGGCCGGCCCTCGGCACAAATTGGTGAATGAGGACGGCCTCGCTGGCCAAGCACCATCCGGAGCTCGAGGGTGTTTTCGGAACACTGAGCAAGAGCCGACCGCGTGTCCATGGAGAACGCCTTCAGCCGGCAAGGACGCCAACAGACGCCGGAAAGCGCCGTCGTTGAGTTACTGAATGCCACCCGACAATTGGCATCCCTGCCTTGGACCATCCGATCGACGACCGGATGTCGAAGGCCAAGGACTTATAGGGTCAGACGTGGTGGGCCGTAGTTTCCGTAACGCGAACCGCGACTTCGCGGTTGTCGGAGAGCCGATCACGCTCTGACTCTGCGACCAGCGACGACTTCGGACTTCCTAACTCCGCCTCCCAGGTCCCCAGTCAGGTCGGAGCGCTGGAAGGTCTCTCAGCCCCGGGTCCGGCGGGAGCGAAGTGTCGCCATCGTCAGCGCTCCATGCCCTTCCGTACTGATCTGGGATTGCGCCCCAACCGAAATATGCAAGCGGTCTATCGGGAACCAAGCCAACAGTTTCAACTGGATCGATCGGTGAACCGCCGACCGTGCATAGATGGGCCCAGTCGTCACCGAAGTCGAAGACATAGATGAACTGCTCCCCGGGATTGAGTCGCGCGAGGCTCAGGTTTTGCTCGTCGACAATCGAATCGTCGTCGTCTAACTCGGGATCGATAGTTCCGACGCGAGTCCCGTCCCCCAGCGTGAATTCATGCAGGTGTGACCTGTCCCACCTCGCGAATGCGTCGTCAATCGCCGTGGCCAGTTGGGCGAATGAATGAACAGTGGCTGCCGCAAAGATGCGACCGGGGCGCGGCCAGCAGCGCTCGCCACGGCCCTCGACCAGTTCAACCTGTATAGAAATCCATCGGTCAGGTCGCGGGCGTGAAAGTCGCCGTGATGCACCGCGAGCTCGGGCGCCGGTGCGTCGCGATTGGGTTCTGAACTCCGTCATGGGCGCCGCCGCCGCCGCCCATACGCGATCGACCTGTGCCGCACAGCTCTCACGACCACGCGCTCATGCCCGGACGAGCCCTCCAGCGTGTAAACGATCCTGTAGTTGCCTACGCGGGCAGACCAGCGGCCTCGGAGCCGACCTAGTAACGGCACTCCGACCCGGCGAGGCTCGACGGCAAGCGCTTCAAGTGTGTTGGCGACCGCAACTCTGAGGGGTTCTGGTAGTTTCCGAATGTCGTCGTGGGCGCCGCGCGTGAATACAAGCTCAGGCAAGCCCAAGCTCGCGCTTGACCTTTCCCCACGGAATCACACGACCTGCTGCCACATCTTCGTCGCTTGCCGCCAGATCGGCCATAAGCTGGGCATCGCCGAGAATCTCCAGCGTCTCAATCAGCGATTCGTACTCGGCTTGCGACATCACAACCGCCGAGGGCCGGCCGTTTCGCGTGATTACGACATGCTCATGGACGCGCTCGATCTCGTCGAGGAGTTCGGTCAAGTGGGTGCGGGCCTCAGTGAAAGGCAGGATTTTGGCCACGGCCAAATTGTACAGTATTTTGATCAGTGGGGTCGTGGTTTCCGTAACGCCAACCCAGAAGTACAAGATCCGAGCATCGATTTGACCTGAATCCGGATGTCAGAGCCATCCGCGCCTAGTGGTCCATTCTCCGAGGCACTCCAAGCAGACCTTACAGTTGGGCGGGTGAGCCACCAAGGCCTCGAGGGGTGGTTCCCCGAGTGCATCAACCGCGGTATGGGCAATCTTGGTGGCGTGGTGTGCCTCCGCCCGGACCACGTGCCCGCCGACCTACCATCCAAGGATGCACCTGGTCAGTTGTCCGAACTGCAACATCTCGACGGCCACTGGTGGAAGTCCTGCGTGATATGCGACGCGCGGATCCTCGCGGATCCTTGGTCTTGGGGCGTGTACGCGCTTTGCCTCTCATGTGCGTGGCTATACGAGAAGTCAGGAGCAGACTGGCCGACGACCGCCGACCCAAAGGCGCGGCGCATATATCCTGACGATCACCCTCTGGGCTGCGGGCCGGTGAGGATTGCACCGCGGCCCAGATAACGCCTCGAGCCTTCCTCCGAGTGACTGTGGTTGGGCCCATCGGTTCGCGTTATGGAAAGCGGTCGACTTGTGGTGGGCCGCGGTGGACTCGAACCACCTACGGCCGCGCTAGCGCAATTGAGAGCGTTGTGCGACACGATGGGGAATGCCGAGCGTGAGGCGGCCTGTTATGTGGCTTGACGCCCCGGTATCGGTAACGCAAAGGTGGCGTAGCCCGCCCGACATCTAAGGAGGTCACCATGAGCTATTTCACCGAGAAGGAGACCGAGTATTTGCGTGGGCAACGGTTGGGGCGGCTTGCTACGGTCGGCAGCGATGGCTCGCCGCACGTCGTGCCCGTGGGCTTTCGCCTCGACCCTGACGGGCATGCGATCGAGGTCGGCGGTCATGGCCTGAGTGCCTCGAAGAAATGGCACGATCTGCAGGCTAACCCGCGGATCGCTTTTGTGGTCGACGATCTCGAGAGCGTCAATCCGTGGACGCCGCGCGGCATTGAGATCCGAGGGCGAGCCGAATTGCATTCCGACGGTGGCCAGAAGTTCGGCTCCGGCTGGGACTCCGCTTGGATCCGCATCATGCCGCACCGCATCGTCAGCTGGGGAATTGAGGGAGCACCGTTTTCGGCCGGCAGTCGCAAGGCGCGTTCCGTCAACGGCAACTGATTTCGAGATTTAGTGGTGGGCCGCCGCGGACTCGAACCACCTACCTCCGCTTTATTCCAGGCCTGAGCGGAATGCAGAAGGCGGTCACTCAGATCCGCCACTCTGCGTCGAATCGGGGTGTTATCAGGCGTGATTGGTCTCAGGGTAGGAAGCCTCTAGTCAGGGCGCGGCACGGCAGTGCGTTACGAGCTCTGCACGGTAACGGGGTCACGACCGAGTTAGCATTCGGATGCGGTCCTACTTGTGATTGCGAGGAGGAGCTCATGGATGCATCCGACGTGGTCACCATCGTTAAAGATCAAGTCGATGCTTACAACACGCGGGACATCGACGGCGTCATGCGGTACTACGCTGACGATGCGGTCATTCTGGACGGCTTCGGAGCTGTCATTGCGGAGGGTCGCGACGGGATCAGAGCGGTGTACGAGCGCGTCTTCACCAACAACCCGGAGTTGCATGCAGACGTCCCAACGGCTTTCAGCGTCGGCAACTGGGTCGCGATTCATTCGATAGCGGCGAACTGGGCGATGCAGGACGGCTCCAGGCAGCAAATGCAGTGGATCGAGGTCTACCAGGTGAGCAACGAGAAGATCAAACGAGTCCAGCTCTTCAGGTGACTTGCCCGCTGCACTCCGCTCGTTGATTACCCAGTGGTGGGCCGTACCTTCCGTAACGCGAACCCACCGACGATGGTGGGGCTAGCAACAGGCAACCTATGAATTTGGCTCCGTCACTGCCACGCCCTCGCCAGACGACGTCGCCGCGCTCACGATCGAAGGGTGGACCTGACCATGGCTGAGCGAGGCCTCCCACCCTTGTTCACGCCGGATTTCTACCGAAACCCCTATCCCGTCTACAGCGAGCTGCGCAGATACGATCCGGTGCACTGGGACGAAGAGCATCAACTCTGGGTGCTGACCCGATACACAGACGTGGCGGCTGCACTGGTCAGCCCCGGACTCGTGCGTGGCGCAGGAGAGCTGACCATGGAGGCGGACGATCCTCTCCGTCGAGTCCTATCGCGAATGATGCTCTTCTCGGAGCCGCCAAGGCACACCAGGCTCCGATCGCTGGCCAATCGAGCATTCACGCCGCGGCGAGTCGAGGGCATGCGCGTGCGAATCCAAGCGATTGTCGATGAGCTGTTCGAGCGAATCGGCGGGCGGCGCGACGTCGATGTAATTGCTGACCTGGCTTACCCGTTGCCAGTAATCGTCATCAGCGAGATGGTCAGCTTGCCCCGCGTCGATATCAGCCTGTTCAAGCGCTGGTCGGATGATGTCATCGCCTACTCGGCCGGAGTGTCACGGCCTTGTTGGCGTACTTCAACGAAATGGTCGGCCGGCTGCGCCGCCAGCCGGACAACACGATCATGAGCGCGCTCGTCGAGGGGCAGATCGATGGCAGCCAGCTAGATGAGGAGGAGTTGCTTGCGAACGCCATCCTGCTGCTGATGAATGGGCACGAGACAACGACCGACACCATCGGGAACGGCGTGCTCGCGTTGCTGCAAAACCCCGACCAGCTCAAGAAGCTACAGGCTCACCCTGAGCTCATAGTGAGCGCGACCGAAGAGATGATGCGGTATGACGGAGCCGTTCAGCTCCGGGGCGTGCGGTCAGCCCAGGAGCTCAGGATGGGCGGTAAGGAGATTGCCTCCGGCCAGACGGTCTACATGGTGGTAGGCGCGGCCAACCGGGACGCCGAACAATTCGCAGAGCCGGACCGTCTCGACATAGAGCGATCGCCAAACCGGCATCTTGAGTTCGGCCAGGGTATTCACTTTTGTCTGGGAGCTGCGCTTGCCCGCGCCGAATCGCAGATCACAATCCACTCTCTGCTGGTGAGGTGCCCCGGATTAGAACTGGGGACTGACCTGCTCGAGTGGAAATCCGTCCCAGTCTTTCGCGGCTTGAAGTCGTTGCCCGTTCAAGTATGAGCATGCCGAGGCGAGGTGAGTGGTGTCCCACGTTCCCACAATACGAACCCCGCCGAACTATTCGAAGGTAGGGGCTTCGCCTGGACGATGGTTGCTACGGGCGCCAAACAGTTCGAAGCAGTTTGCCGCGGTCAGACCGGTTCGAGCTTGAACACAGTGTGCTGTGGTGCGATGGCGGCGAACTCGGCGTCTGACGATTGCGGCGTGGCGCCAAAGTAAGGCCGCAACATCCGGCCGCTACCGAGACCGATCCTCGCTCGGAGGAACGGTACGCGTTCGGAGACGGGAACTTCCCTCAGGCGGACATCCTCGCGCACGGCACCCCGGCTCAGGGTCACCCGACCAGCCACACGCGCGTTCCTGACGGTGTTCGTTTCGCCGAAAACTGCGACCCAGTAGCGGTCACCCGACCGTTCCACGAGCCAGATCGGCGTCGAGTATTCCCTACCAGTCGTCCGGGTGCGAACCGTCACCAGCCGAATGGCCTTTGGTCCCATCCCGCCACGCACAAGGCGAGCAAGCAGCCCGTTCCCGACCCGCTTCCCAATCGTGTGCCTGTATTCCTTCAGGCGCCTAGTATCGCGCCACCGCAATCTCAGAAACCGGCACGACCTTACGTCCGAAGACGACCGAGAATGCCGACAGGTTGCCATCGCGGAGCCTGACGAAGCCGAACATCTGGCTCGAGCCAGGCGGCCAGCAGCACCGTCATAAGTCCCAGGACGAGCGGTACCACGGCCCCGGATCGGATGCCTCCGAAATAAAACATCACGAATCCTATCCCGCCCAAGGCAAGGGCTAGCACGGTGGCTCCGGCCACTCTGGCCGGACTGGGACGCAGCGTGATGTCGGGGTCTGCGGGCATCCTTGTGGACTCTATCGACTTGCTTCGCGACCCTGGCCCCACCTTCCCAGAGGGGCACACGCTCGGCCCCGGTGGCGTGGCGACTGTCTACATAACGAGTTTCGGCGTTATGCGGTCTGTTTGAGATCAGAAACAATGGTGGGCCGCGGTGGACTCGAACCACCTGCCTCCGAGTTAGACACGGCTGGGCGCTGTGCTAACGAGAGTGGAGCCGCGAGCGAAAGCCGTCGAGTTATGTGCTGCGCTCGAAGCCAAACGCTGAAGGGCTGGTGGTGGCCCCAGACATACCCAACTCGAATCCTGCAAGTTCAGAGAGCTCACCTCGGCTTGAGGGGCGATATGCAGGCGCTCGCCGCGTCCGATTACTAATTGACCGCAAGGAACGCCTTTACTACATCGGCAAGAAGGTCTGGGGCGCTGACCATCGCAACGTGCTCCTGCCTTGGCATGACGACGATCTGAGCGTTCGGCAAAGCTCCGGCGATCACCTCCGTACCTACCCGCATGGCAGGTGAACTGGCACCGCCAAGCAGAAGAAGCGTCGGGATCCGAACGTCGGCCAGGCGCCCTGGATCGAGCTTGAAACTGATCTGGATGATGCTGTCGTAAGGGAGTGATCGGGCACATTGAAGCGCCTCCTGCCACATCGGCGTGCCGCGCCTTGCTTCCACGGCAGTGGGTGGCAGTCTGGGACCCTCGAGTAAGAATGTGGCCACCGCGTCGTCAAGTTTGGCCGCCCGAATGAGCCCAAACAATCGATCCGGCAAGTCAGAGGCGCGGGGCTCTTCGACGCCGGGAAAGTAAGGTGGCTCGTACAGCACCAACCGGCGAATCGGGAGTCCAGTCAAAGCGGCCTGGATTGACAGAAGGGCGCCTGACGAGTGGCCAAGCAGATCGGCAGTCCCGCCTGTGGCATCGATGACTGCAGCTATGTCGTCGATTTCACGCTCGGGGGTGTAGCCATTTGCATCACCGCTGCCGCCGCGACCACGGCGATCCATGACGCAGACAGTGGCCTGTCCCGAAAGCAGGTCCGCTACCTTGAGCCAGCGCCGATGGTCATAGAGCGCCCCGCCGACGATTACGAGCGTGCGACCCCGACCGACCCGAAGGTAGGCGATGCGCACACCGTCGGCAGATACCGTTGCCTGGATCCTGCCGCCTGTGCTCACGGATGAAGTCTAGGTTTCGACCAGTACGGCAGGTTTCGAGTTGTGTATGGAAGGATGGGCCGCCGTGGACTCGCACCACGCTCCTCCACGGGTCCCGCCGAATGTTTGGACTCAGCACTTGTGGATGTCCTCGGCAGCGACCAGAGTAACCGTGTCCGATATGCCAGCTCCCGGTTAGTCGTCCCGGTAGACGGCCAACCGGTGGAAAGGAGGTTTGACATGGGCGGTGCA
>Ga0209690_1001352_pt1 | contig 13650 bp, 8 predicted proteins | sample GraSoiAngelo_150_FD_186164 | JGI IMG/M metagenome (GOLD analysis project Ga0209690, IMG submission 186164) | Grasslands soil microbial communities from the Angelo Coastal Reserve, California, USA - 14_1009_09_40cm (SPAdes) (version 2) | ecosystem: Environmental > Terrestrial > Soil > Grasslands ...
AGCGGGGCCTCAAGAACGTCCTCGGAAATCTTCGACCGGAGTTCTACGCCCCGCCTCTCACGCGGGATCCCGCGGTCTACTCGGGAAACCCATTCCAGGTCGAGGTGGGAATCGTCTATGGCGGAGATCTGCCACCCGACCAACCCATCGAGGTCCTGCGGTTCGCGAACCGGGTGCCTCTGTTGTACCAGGCGGGCGGGTGCGCGCTGACTCAGGCCGTCGCGAACGTCGACTGGAGGCGGTACGGCTTGGAGCAACGCGGCGGACAAGGCCTCCCCTTCGGCCCCGCAATCGTCCTCGTCCACCTCTGCTCGACGAAGGTGCCGTACACGTCCGAGTCGAAAGAGGCCGTCGCCACGGTCGATGAGATCATGACGGAACTGGACCTCGCGCTGAAGGAGGCTGGGCGTCGCCTTAAGACGCATCTCACAAAGAAGGCCCATCGCGCCAAGACGAAAGAGAAGTTCGAGATCGTCCAACTCATCCTGCCGCGGATCGCGGACAAGTCGGCGAAGATCGTGAACAAGAAGGTGCCGGTCCTCGACGCGACAATCACGAAGATTATGGGGGTCGTCTGGGTCGACGAGCAAATCGAGTACGACAAAAAGGTGAAGCGACATACGGTCACGCTCAACGTCCACAACTTCACCGCCGCGGGCAAGAAGTTGAACCTCCATTTGCTCCTGCCGCGCGGCATCGAACCGAAGTCGGTTGAACCGAAGCCCGCCGAAGTCCGCGACGACGGCAAAATCACCTGGGAGCTGAAGCGAATCGACAGCGTCGCGAAGGCCTCTATCTCATTCGTCCTCGAAGGACTCGACGAGGCGGAGTACGACGAGTCGGACCTCTATGTGAGCGGAATCAACCCCGGCCTCGTAATCGGTGCGGAGCCGCTGCCCGGCGATTGGGAGCTGAACTACGCGGAATTCGAAGAGGAAGAGACGCCCACGGTTGAGGCCACGGAGGAAACCGAAATCGACTACGACGAGACGGAGGAAGCGCTCGATGACGACTAAGAAGAAAGGCGGCGCGCCCGCGTCGAACAAAGCCGTCGACGCCCTCTACGCGATCGCCGAGGAGATCTACGAGGAACTCGACGGCGGGCAGATCCCGAAGATGAAGATTCCCCTCCGGACGAAGGCGAACATCCGTTTCGACTCGAAGCACGCGGTCTGGAAGTACGGCAACCTGATGGGCGTGCGGAGCGCGAAGAAGCTCAAAGGCGCCCTCATGCTCCTGCGGACGATGTACGTCCTCGAGTTCATCCGGGACATGATCCGGGACAGCAAGTCCTCGACCCTGAGGGAGATGTACTACATCTCCGAAGGCTGGGACATCGCGAAGTTCCATGCCCAGGAGGAATCAAACCTCCTCGCAGAGGACCTTGAAGTGATCACGCAACTCCTCCGGGAGGATTTCAAGCTTCGACCGGAGGAAAGCGGCGCGAGCGTGATCGGGAACATCACGCTCGAAGAGATTACCCGAGGCGGGGATCGCAAGCGGATCAACTGCCGCGATGACGTCGGAGATGCGGGCTACACGATCCCCTATAATGTCGAGAAGGAGAAGATCAAGTTCATCGACGCGGACGCGAAGTTCATCCTCGCAATTGAGACAGGCGGCATGTTCGACCGCCTCGTGGAGAATGGCTTTGACGATGACGCGAAGTGTGTCCTCGTCCATCTGAAAGGGCAACCTTCGAGGAGCACACGGAGACTCCTGAAGCGGTTGAACGAGGAGATGAAGCTCCCCGTAGCGACCTTTACCGACTCTGACCCTTGGTCGTTTAGGATTCACGCCGCAGTCGCGTATGGAGCTATCAAGACGGCTCACATCTCGGAATACTTGGCGACTCCCACGGCGGAGTTCGTCGGAATCACTCCAAGCGACATCTTGAATTACGAATTGCCCACGGACGCCCTCACGCCGCGAGACGTCGGCGCGCTGAACGCGGAGATGACGGACCCACGCTTCAACGACGAGTTCTGGCGGAACGAAATCCAGACGATGCTTCAGCTCAACAAGAAAGCCGAGCAGCAGGCGCTCGCGAAGTACGGACTCGACTACGTGACGGACACGTACTTGCCGGAGAAGCTCGGGCCCCTCGGCCTCATGTGACTCACGGCTCAGGGTGACTTGTCGAAGACGGACCCGAAGGTCCCTTCCATCCACATCGTGCGTTCGCGACCCGCGCCATTCGACCGGACATCGAATCGCCACATCGGCAGAAGGACGAGTTCGGGCTCCGAATCGGTTGGCTTCGCGCCAAGGGTCGTCCGCACGATGTCTTGGGCCTGCGACGGCCCGACCTTCGCTACCGGAATCGCATCGTTGACCGTTTCGGCCGAGACGTGTTCGAGCGTGGACTCCGCCGCGAGCGGTTCGAGACGCACTGAATCCTTGCGGGGAATCTCCTCGAACGTGAGGCGTCCGTAGACCGCGTGGCCGAGCTCGCCCGTCACCGCATTGACGTAGAACTGGCGGGCCGCCCCTCCATCGTTCCGACCGCCTGCGGGGACGTCCGCCTCGACCCGCCAGAGCGGCAGGTAGTAGAAATCCTTCCGGACGATCCGCTCGTTCGGGATCACGAGCATCCGCCGGCGGAGCCGGTCTCGCGCGTGCTTCGTCGCCTTCACGAGCGGGAAGCGAAGGGGGAACCGGGCGAGTCGCTTCGGCGCACCCCGGCGTGGATCGAAGCCGATCATCGGATCCCAGTACACATCCCGACCATCGATGTGTTCGACACGGAGCAGACGATGCTCGGCCAGCTTCCGCAGGAGAATTGCAAGGAACCGGCCGTCGATCACGATCTTCGAGCCGATCTCCTCCGGACCGTAGAGGCCCGGCTCATCGTCGAAGAGGCCGAGGACCCGCAGGCCGATCCCTTCCTCGACATCGGCGGGGTCGATCGCCTTCGCCGCCCGGGTCGCTGCGGCGGCCGTCCGTCGCCGACGGGAAGTACGTTCGCTCGCTGTCGAGTCCGACTCGGACAGGGCCCCGGTCGTTTGAATCTCCCGGAACTTCTCTTCTGGGACGACCTCGTGCCGGGTCGCCAAGCCGCGGACCGTGAGCCGCTGCGCGGACTGCAGGTTGTCTGGTGAGAGGAGGATGAACTCTCCCGCTCGGAGGGCGGGAATCGCCGCGAGGACTTTGTCGGGCGGGCCAGCATGGACGCTCGCGACGACATGCCGCACGCGGTCGAGGTCCTGTTTCGCCATGAGCCGACCGAGGGCCCAGGTGCTCGCTTGGCCGAGCGCCTTGTAGTCCAGGTCGGTCACGTTCTGCGTCGCGACGATCACGCCGACGCCGTACTTGCGCGCCTGACGGAACAGGAGGGAAAGGAACTTCTTCGCAGGCGGGTTTCGAGGGTGGGGAGGGCACAGACCCGCGACCTCGTCGATGTAGACCACGAGCCGCAAGTCGCTGCTCGGGTGCACGGTCATCCACGAGAGGACGTCCTTGCACAGCGTCGCCACGACGAGCTCGCGTTCGCGCGCGTTGCGCAGGCCTCCCGTGTACACGACGTTCACGGGGACGCGGCCCTTCGGGGCCTGCAGCATCGCTTCCACATCGAGGGCTGGGCCGGCAGTGAACAGCAGTCCTTTCGCGCCGACGGTCATGGATTCCGCGCGGCGCACGAGGCCCGCCCGCTCCCGGTTCGTGAGGAGTTTCGCGGCATCGGGTGAGGCATCCCGCTCGAGGAGCCGCACGAGGCTGGGGATGTCTGGAGGCCAAGCGCCCGACTGGATCGCCTCTTGAAGCGTCAAGAAGAGGAAGTCCTTCACGCGCGCGCCGACCTCGGCCCCGGGATCGTATCCCATCGCGGCCGCCAGGCTCTCGGCGAGGGCGTCCAACGAGATGATGAGATCCTCCGACGTCGCGGCGCTCGGGGGTCGCTTGAGCGGATTCAACGCGACCGGCGTCCCGCGCGTCGAGCCGGGTGTGAGGATGGAGACGGCCGCACGCGCCCAGTATTCGTCCGCAATCTCTTGCGGGACCGGATGTTCCTCGGCCGATTCCGACGTAGGTCGCAGGGCCAACGAGGCGAGGTCGCCTTGCGGGTCCACGGCGATCACCGGGACGCCGGCTCGGACGGCCTCCTCGAGGAACGCCTTTCCGAGGACCGTCTTGCCAGCACCGGTCGCGCCGAGGATCACGACATGCCGGAGCAGCGCGTCCTCCGCGAGGATCACGGCTTCTTTCGACTGTGCGTCGGATCCGATCTGGAGCGGCACGATTCCACCTCCGATGGGCAAGACTGCGTTACCGGGGGGCGGGATATACCTTTGTCGGGCCTTCCGTCGGGATGCCTAGGGTGGCGGAGGCGGTGGGAGAGGCGGCTCGGGCGGCGGTGGAGGTGGCATCTCGGTCCGACGACGTCGCCTCCGAACGGCCAGCGCGAGCACAACCAAGGCAGCGATGATCACCACGGCCGCGCCGGCCGAGTAGAAGGCGAGCGCCGCGCCCGCAGAGAACGCGAAGAGCGCGGTCACGTCGGCGGGGCCAGTCACGGTCACCGTGACGCTCGACCGATTGCTGGACGATGCCCCGCTCCATTGTGCGAACGTATACGAGGAGGACGGACTCGCCACGATGGTTACGATCGTCCCGGATGGAACGTACAAGGTCTGGGACGACCCGCCCGCGATGGTTCCGGACATGGATTCGTACGAGAAGGAGACGGAACCGCCATCACCCGCATGGATCGTGAGTCCCGGATACAGGATCGCGATTTCCGAGATCGGCCCGACGACGATGATCGTCGGCCTCGCTTGCGGTCCCGAGTAGGCGCCTGGTCCGCTGCCTTGCCAGATGCCCACGGCCCATCCCGCGGCCGGGGTGACCGTCGGCGTCAGGGAGAATCCGACATCGTACCAGCCGGTCCCCGGAGACAGCGACGACTCGGCGGGTCCCTGGAAGCCGAACGTGAGCAACGCCTGATGCCGGTACACGATCTCGACGGTCGCGGATGCTCCGACCGTCCCGTTTCGATCCGGTGCGTCGGCGATCCAACGCTCGGTCGCATTCGAACCGCCGAGGGATGAGGCGAACGAGTACGCGCTCCCCGCGTCGACCCAGGCCGTCAGGTTCGCCTCGTTCGCGCGGGGGATTGTGAATTGTTCGTAGCTGACGGAAGGCGCCACGTACCGGGAGCCACCGCCGGTCACCCGGTAGTTGAACGAGGCGGAGAATTGATGGGAGTAATGAAACGCGAGGGTTTCGGACCGCGTCGCGATCCCCGAGACCGTCTCGTTCGTCGCCCACCGTTCGTTCGCGCCGGAGCCGCCGAGGAATGCGGACACGGACCACGCGGTCCCCGCATCGACCGTGTAGGTGGCAGGAGTCGTCGTCAACGCGACGGTCACGCTCCGACCATCCGCGACGTACGCCAGGGTGGGCGGGAGGTAGCCGGCACCGCCACCCTGGACCGCATAGCCGACGGTGAACCGTACGGTCCCGCCCATCGCCGCGATGAACGTGGCCCATCCGGCCGCCGTGCCGTATTCCCCCGCGACCCAGACGATGCCCGGCTCCGACGGATCGTGAGATGCGCCGAAGTAATCGCCGTAGCGGCACACGGAATTGTTGGGGCACCCGCTCGTCTCCGGGCCCTCGCCTACACGAATGATTTGGGAAGCACCGATCGTGTTCGGTGGGTCGTGCACGGACCGCGCGGCCACCCTGATCTCCGGATAATCGTTCGCGGATGAGTAGCCGAAGACGACGACCAAGTTCCCACCGGCATCGGTTCGCAGGGCCGGGTAGAAGACGTACTTCCCCGAGAAGCCGATGTCGAAGTCCTGCGCGACCGTTCCGTTCGCGGTGTCGACCTCGATCAGTCGGACGCACGACCGGAGCTGGTTGTCACCTGTAGGGGTGCAGCCAACGCCCAGCGAGAGCCACAAGCGGTTGTCCGCCCACATCACGTCTTGCACCCGGTTGTCCGCCGTGTCGAGGGTGGACCTCGATCCGAGTTGAGGCGCGCGTGGAGGAATCGCGACCGATCGGATCCCGAAATTCTGTTGAGTCACGAGCGCGAGGCCCGGTGGAACGCCGGTGATGGAGAATAGCGTGAGGGTGCTCGTGGGGCCGCTCCCGGTCGACACCATGAACTCTGTATCTGTCGAGCGGAGCGATTGGACCGGGTGCACCGAGAACAAGGTCGGGTCCGGGCCGAAGCTCATCGTCCGGGGCGTGGCGCCGCTCAGGAGATCCGTCTTGTTCAACACCCAATATTGGACCCCAAGATACGACGGATTCCCGCCCGTGCATGAGGAGAAGTCGTTTGCTGAAATGATGACAACAAGATTGCTGAAGCCGAGGAGCGGCTGGTCCGCACAGCCCGTGATCGTGGAGACCCTGTACGCATTCCACAGGCCCGTGGGGTCGTCTGACTTGGAGACCTCAAGCAGGACGCTGCCCGTTGTGACGTCCGTAATCGAGGCGAACCACCGGTTGCTCGCGGAGTCGAAGTGGATCTTCGGATCGCTGATGAAGTCCGTCGAGGGGACGCCGAAGAACGAGTAGAGCGGGAAGGTCCGCACCTCGACTCCCTGTTTCGTCGAGATCCGACCGAGGACGTTCACCATCTCGACGACGTGGTTCGGCCCAACCGCGACCTGCACGTCGGGAGGCGTGAGGCGGTTTGTGTACAGGCCATTCGTGCCGAAATGGAGGCCCTCGAAGCCTTCGACGGGGATGGCGGCTTTGGGCGTCGAAGGCGACGGTCCGGCTTGGACCGGACGAATCCGGAGGTCCCTATCGGCCGCTACGGAGTTGAGCTTCGATGCCGATGAGGTGTGCGGTTCTGCGGGAAGCGTCCCTTGGCGAGGACTGTCCTCGCGTGATTGGATTGCCGTCGCGGAGTTCGACATCGCAGGGGCAATCGCGAGTCCGACGACCACCGAGAGTGCAAGGACGAGCAGGCACGGGTGGGGGGATGCCATGCTTGCAGAACGATGGCTTGAACCGGGCTTAAATCCACTCCCGAAATTGGCCGACGGTCGCAAGTCGCTACCGCAATGGACTGTAGGCGTTGCACGGAGAACACGCCGGAGAGACGCCCGAGCTGGGATTCGAACCCAGGTCTGAAGCTCCGCAGGCTTCTAGGATGTCCAAGCTACCCCACTCGGGCGCAGCGGTCGCATCGCGGCGCCGATATAACTCTTATCGCTCCCGAGACGGCACGGACTCCTTCAGCACCTCGATTGCCCGATGGAAAATCTCCTCGATCAAGCCGGTCGCGTACACCTCGCGCAGCAGCCCGCGGTCCCGGTAGTACTTGATCAGCGGCGCCGTCTGCCGCTCGTACGTCTCGATCCGCTTGCGCACAACGTCCTCGCGGTCGTCCGCGCGAATGACGAGCGGGGTGCCGCACTTGTCGCAGACGCCGGTCTTCTTCGGCGGGTTCATAAGGATGTGATACACGGTGTCATCCTTCGGGCACACCCGTCGGCCCGTGTTCCGCTTGATCAGCTCCTCCGGCTCCAGGAAGAAGTTCACCGCGGCGTCCAGCTTCGTCATCTTGGACAGCGCCTCCGCCTGCGCGATCGTCCGCGGGAATCCGTCGAGGATGAATCCTTTCTTCGCGTCCGGCTCCTTGAGCCGCCGCTCCGTCATCGCGATCACGATGTCGTCGGGCACGAGCTGACCCGCGTCCATGTACGCCTTCGCCTTCTTCCCGAGGTCCGTGCCCTGCGCGACGTTGTGCCGCAAGATGTTGCCGGTCGAGATGTGCGGCACGCCGAGGTACGCCGCCAGCCTTGCCGCCTGGGTTCCTTTGCCCGCGCCGGGCGGGCCGAGTAGGACGAGTCTCATGTCGCGGCGAGAACGAAGTCAGCGGTCAAAAGACTTTGGCCTCGGCGTTCACCCTCGACTAGGACACCATCTTGGCGGTGGAGGACCCGGGCCAGCCGGCCATCTTGTCCTCAGCGGTTCGTTCTCCAGCGCCGTGCGATTTCGACAGCCGCGAAGCCAGCCGCTATGCCGGCGATGATGACAAGGAACCAAAGGAATTCCACGGTCGAGGTCGCGATCGGGGTCGGTGTCCGGACTCGGACCGCAACGGACCACACGAAGTCCGCGGTGGCAGATCCGTCGGAGACAACGACACGGACGACGTAGGTCGCCGGCCGATTCTGGAGGAACTCGTACGTCGGGGAGGACGATCCGACGGCCGCGTCGTCGACGGTCCACCTGTACGTGAGTGGATCGCCATCCGGGTCCGACGCGACGACTACGAACGTCTGAGCCATCGACGCATCCAAGACCACCGTCGGCCCTGGGCTCGCGGAGACGATTGTGGGCCGTCGGTTCCCGATTCCGATTGCCTTCACCATCTCGCCCGTCCCACCGAGATTGTCCATGACGACGAGATGCACGGTGAACGTCCCGTTCGCCTCATAGACATGGTCAACCGAAACGCCCTGCGCGGTCCGCCCGTCACCGAAATCCCATTCGTATGCGACAATCGAACCGTCCATGTCGATGGATGTGGACGCGTTGAAACGGATCAGCACGCCGCGAAACGCGGCTTCCGGACTGACGGCGAATGATGCCATGGGCGGAATGTTGACCAGGACTTCCGTCGCGGTCGCGGCCGATGCCCCGTTATTGTCGACCACGGTCAGGACAACGAGGAATCTCCCCGATAGGGCGTACGCATGGCTGATGACCATTCCTTCGCCCGCCCACCCATCTCCGAAGGCCCATCGATAGGAAACGATCGCGCCGTCCGGATCGGTGGAGGCCCTCGCGTCGAAGGTCACGAAATCTCCAGGCCTCACTTGGGCCGCGGTTGTCGTGAAGGCCGCTCGCGGCGGTTGGTTGGGCGGGGCCCCCGAACAAGTCACGCGGGCATTCGCCCAATCGGCGTGGTCGGAATCCACCGAGTCAACGGCGATGACCTCCAGTCGAAGGCTGTCCCGGCCGGAGACGATCACATCAACGCTCGTCGTGGGCGCGTCCCCGGTCCGCACTCCGCTCTCATAGAGCTTCTGCCCATCGCCCCAGATCTGGAAGATGACACTGCCCTGGCTCCCGACTTCGTCGTCGATTCCGAGGTCGACGGTGAAGGTCGAGCACGCGCCGTTCAGGCGGAACTCGATCGCGGATGGCGCCGAAGCGCCGAGGCCCTTCGCGTACGTGACCCCGTCGAGCCGGAGGGGCTGGCCATCCCCCGCCCCCGCATCTCCGTTGCTGGAATCCCGTTCGACGGGCCCGCGCTCGTTCGCCATGTAGGTCCATGGCAAATCGCTCAAGAATCCATCGATGGCCGTCCGATCCGACCCCGCAATCCGGAGGAACGCGAGCCCATGGGAAGGAACGCTGACGCTGTATCCGTTCGTGAACGTGCCCCGGTCGGCTCGGGCCCAGAGGTCGCGGACCGTCGCGCTGCCTGTGGCTAGTCCGATATCGCTCCAGGTCACCGTAATCGTGGTCGTGGCAGTGCCGCGGTTCAGGAGTCCAACGGCGCGAACGCCGGATCCCGCGAGGGGCTTGTACCAGACCTGCAAGCCGGCACCGTTGTCGCTCGCCCGGATGGCTTGGTAGGACAGAGGGTCCTGGTCGACCGCGATGACCTCCGGGTTCTCCAGGATTTCTTGGATCTCGGCCCGCATGTTGCGCACATCGTTGCCGGCGATCAGCGGGGCGGACATGAGCGCCCACAGACCGAAGTGAGTGCGGTATTCCTCGTCCGTCATGCCGCCGTTCCCGACCTGGAGCATGTCCGGGTCGTTGAAGGTGCCCGGCGCGGTGGCGGCCGCGTGGGCGGCGTTGCGGTCGAAGATGTCGATCATGCCCTCCTTCCACGGCGGCTGGTTCGGCGGCGACGTCCAATCGTCGCTGATGTCCGGGGACACACGCCACTGGTGCGCGGTCACGGGTCCCCAGGCCCACGGCTCGTCGGTGGGCGAATTGTCGCTCGCGCTGAGGACGATCGACCGGCCGGAGGCGACGATGGCATCCCGCCAACGCGCGTAGATGTCTTTCATGACCAAGCCGGACGCGTTGCAGCGGTCGGCCTTGATGTAGTCGACCCCCCAGGAGGCGAACGTCGCGACGTCCTGGAATTCGTGGTCCAAACTCCCGGGGTCGTTGCCCGTACATGTCGCGGTCCCGATCGACGCATACATGCCGTAGCGCAGGCCGCGGGCGTGGATGTAGTCGCCGAGGGCCTTCATGCCGCTCGGGAATTTCACCGGATCGTTCGTGAGGTTGCCGGAGCCATCCCGGGCGTTCGACGACCAGCCATCGTCCAAGGCCACGACGTCGTAGCCGGCTGCGAGCATCCCGTTGCTGACCATGGCGTCAGCCGTCTCGTGCACGAGGACCTCGTCCAGACCGTCGGTGCCGAACCGGTTCCAGCTGTTCCATCCCATCGTAGGCTTCGTCCCGATCGTTTCGGCGGCGGCAAAGGATCCAGAATCCCCGCTGGACCGGATGAATTCGGGAACGCGGTCAGCGTTGGAGAGAGCGTGGGACAACGTCACGGAGGACAGCGCCGTCGACCCAAAGAGGAAGGCCACGGTCAAGATGAATGCGGATTTCCGAAGGCCTGGTCGGCATCCCATTTCGACCATTGCCGCCCAGAACGGACCGGACTAATCAAGGTTCTCGAAATCTAATCAATTTCGATACGCAGTCAACGACTCGGCGGAACGTTCCGGAAGACGATGTAGAACGATGAGATCGAAGCGAGGTAGAACGCGGTCGCGAGGAAGATCGGGATGTCGAGATAGCCCCCGGCCATCAAGATCCCGCCGAGAATCGTCGTAACGCTGTTCGGCAGGCGCCAGATGATCGAGTTCACCGCGCTGGCGAGCCCGCGCTGTTCCGGCGCGACAATCCCCATGAGGAACGAATCACCGATCGGTGCGGACATGTTCATCAAGGCCGCGCGGACGAGGTAGAGACCCGCTGCGGCGAAGGCGTTGGTCACGAAGGCGAGGCTAAACATGAAGACGGTCGAGAGGCCCTGGGCCATGACGATGGCCCGGACGGGTCCGTACCGCTTCGCGAGGGACGCGCTCACGGTCGCGGCGAGGCCGATCGTCACGTTGGACAGGGCGAGGAGCGGGCCGCTCCAGGTGTCCGGCACCTGGAACTTCAGGAAGAGCCACGTTGGAACGAGGGGGATGAAGAAGCCGGCGCCCAGGCCGATGAGGCCGTTGATGCCCGAGAACTTGAGGAGCGGTTTCCAATCCATCCCTTTCGGACGTGCCTCGCGGCCCCGGATCGTTTCTCGGTAGTCCCGCAGGAGGAAGTAGAAGGCGACCGGCATGACGAATCCGAGGCCGTCGGTGATGACGAGCGCAGCGACGTGAATCGTTTGGCTGCCGAGTCCGGTTTGCGCCTGAATGAACGGGAACGACAGGGGCAACGCGAATCCGACGCCGGAGAAGACGTTGTTCAGGACGAACGACAGGGCGAACGCCGCGTTCCGTTGCTCGACCGTCGTCTGGTCGGCGATGATTGCATTCCACGAGGACAGGAAGGCGCCCTCGCCGACGCCTGCGACGAGGGCCGCGAGGACCATCCACTTCACATCCGTCGTCAAAGCGAACACCAGGATCGACGGCGGCAAGATCGCGCTCCCGATCAACAAGAGGCCCTTGCGACCGCGTCGGTCCGAGTAGATTCCCAGGGGCGCCGCGCTGACGACCATCGAGACGCCGACCGCCCCGAGGAGGAGGCCGACGACCTGCGACGATACTCCGACCTCCGGAAAGTACGCGGTGATGAAGACCGTGAGGTAGCCGAAACCGACCGCGCCGAACGCGTTTGAGAAGACAATCCATCGGACCTTGCGCGGGATCCCGGAGGAGCCGAACCGGCTGCGGCGCGCGGACGGGCGGGGCTCGGGCGTCTCCATATTCGGTCGGTCCCGGAGGGTTCCCGGGCATCTGCGGCCGCGCCTTCTAGTTTTCGGTAGACAAAACAAATCTAATTCGCTATCCGAAAATCCATAGCCCGGGAACGTCTTCGCAGCCCGCAACGGATGGTGGCCGAATGCGAATCGGAGTCGTTGGAGCAGGACACATCGGAGGCACGGCCGCCAAGCTGTTCGCACGCGCCGGTCATCAAGTCGCGGTGAGCAATTCGCGCGGACCCGCCACGTTGGCTTCCTTGGTGTCATCGATCGGTACGAACGCGAAGGCCATGTCCACGGTCGAGGCCGTCAAGTTCGGCGAGGCGATCCTCCTTGCGCTTCCGTACCGGAAAATGGACGCGCTTCCCCCGGGAGAGTCATTCGCGGGGAAGATCGTCATCGACGCGACGAATCCGTACAGCGCGACCGGCGGCGTCATGAACCTCGGCGAGAGCACGTCGAGCGAAGAAGTCGCGAAGCGGATGCCGGGCGCCCGCCTCGTGAAAGCCTTCAACACGATGGGCTGGAACACCTTGGCGAGCGGCGCTCGCCCGGCACACGAGGAACGGCTCGTCGTCTTCATCGCGGGAGACGATGCCGCCGCGAAGGCGGCAGTGGGGAAACTAATCGACGAAATCGGGTTCGCGTCGATCGACACGGGCTCGCTTCGAGAGGGTGGGCGTCGTCAGCAGCCCGGGTCCCGCATCTATGGTCGGCCGATGACCGTTCGAGAGGCGAAGCAGATTCTCGGATGACCGTCACGGGAGGTCGGGCGAGGTCGTGACCGCCTCCGCGAACAACACGCCTCGCACCGCCTTCAACCGGTCGGTGAGCTTCTCGATCTCCTGCGGGGAGCCTTCCATGATGACGACCTCCAGACACGTCTCTTCGCCGAGGTGCGCGTGCGCACTCGCCCGGATCGAGCGGAGGAACGCATGCTGGCCGTGGAGGATCCGGTGGGTGACCATGCCGACGTCGTGGCGGTAGAGGAAGGTGACCGTGCCCACCGCGCGTCCCCCCGATTCGACCTTCCGCCGAGCGAGCGACGTCCGGATCAAGTTCCGCAAGGCCTCCGAACGACTCCGGTACCCCCCGTCTCGCACGAGTCGGTCGAACGCTTTCAGGAGCGGTCCTTCGAGAGAGACGCCGATTCGAGCAACGGGCATGGTCGACCTCAACCCCGAAGACGCCTCGGCCACAAGAAGGACGCGGTCGCTGCCGAGACGGTCAGCCCGCAAAGTCTTAATGCAATACGAGTGTTACTTCTGAAACGTGCGTCATACTGCTCCCGCTCCCACCCAGGGTCACGTTAGTCGCTCCGGGTTCGGCGTTTCCCGGAGCGAGCGAATCCGGATTGGGATTCTTTATGCGTTGATCCTTGGCACCACCGCCATCGGTTTCATCCTGGCCTTCATCATCGGCCAGATATCCCCCATCCTCGCGGGACTCGGGCTCGTCGCCTACGCGTTCGGCCTGCGGCACGGCGTGGATGCGGATCATATCGTGGCCATCGATAATACGACGCGGAAATTGCTCCAAGATGGTCAGCGTCCCTTCACGGTGGGCACTTGGTTTTCCCTCGGGCACTCGGCGATCGTCTTCATCTTGACCGTCGCGCTGGTCATCGCGACGCGGGTGGTCGTCGCCGAGCTCCCGGCCGTCCAGAGCGCGGGGGAGATCATCGGGCTCGCGGTTTCCGGCACGTTCCTGATCGTCATCGGTTTGGTCAACGTCCTGATCGTGGTCGGGATCTACCGGGTGTTCGTCGAGTTGAAGGA
>Ga0209690_1001360_pt1 | contig 13627 bp, 16 predicted proteins | sample GraSoiAngelo_150_FD_186164 | JGI IMG/M metagenome (GOLD analysis project Ga0209690, IMG submission 186164) | Grasslands soil microbial communities from the Angelo Coastal Reserve, California, USA - 14_1009_09_40cm (SPAdes) (version 2) | ecosystem: Environmental > Terrestrial > Soil > Grasslands ...
GAACTCGGACTACTCAAAAGTCCACTCACCAAAGTGACCATGGTCGAAGTCAGACCTGACGTTAGTATCGGCCCAACGAGAAAAACAGTGAAGTGCCGGCAATCGATAGTGCGGTACCGCCCGCACTGCTTCAAGCCGGCGCGTTAACGGGGTGGAACCCTCCGCATTCTGCCCCCCTCGTTCTCGAGGTGTGCATGCGTCAGTGCCTGCTTTCTTTTGCCTTGTTGTGTTTGGGATTGCCTGCGGGCTTCGCAGGAACGCTCACCATTACTCCTACGACCACGCTGATCGCGGAGACTTCGAACAACACCAGCGCCGCTAATTCTTTTCAGGCGCAATCCAACGGCGACATCGGCGCTTCAAGTATCAGCAAACTGGATATCCACACGCTTCTGTATCCAGGCGCCACCACGAAGATCTACGCCCATCTCATGCTTTGGTTTGGTGGACCGAGCCCGATGAACGTCGGCTACAAGTCCAACGATCCCGCACAAGTCCATCGCCAAATCGAGGACATGATCAGCCGCGGAATCGACGGTGTGATCATGGACTGGTATGGCCCGGGGAATTTTGAGGATGCCGTGGCAAAGCTGGTCATGGCAGAGGCGGAGAGCCACCCCGGTTTTACATTCGCCATCATGGTGGATAAGGGGGCACTGCAGTGGAATTCGTGCTCGGGATGTAATCCACAACAGGCGCTCATCAAGCAGATCCAGTACGTCCAGGATAGGTACTTCCCCTCTCCCGCCTACATGCGAATCAATGGGAAACCGGTTATCACCAACTTCGATCTGGATTTGCACTTCAGCCTCGACTGGAACGCCGTCAATGCAGCCGTGGGTGGAACACCCCTGTATATTTTCCAGCACTCGGAAGGTTTTAGGCACGCCCTGAGTGGCGGAAGCTATGCCTGGGTCGAGCCGACTACGAACGATTTTGCGAATAGCTACTTGACGAAGTTTTACACCGCTGGAGAAGCAGCGCCGCAAGAACTAACCATTGGCGGCGCCTATAAAGGATTCAACGATACCCTTGCCTCCTGGACTATGCACCGCATCATGAGCCAGCAGTGCGGCCAAACCTGGCTGGGGACATTTGACAAAATTAACAGCATCTCCAATTCCGGCCACCAAATGGGAGGGCTACAACTGGTGACCTGGAATGATTATCAAGAGGGCACTGAACTGGAAACCGGAATCGATAATTGCGTTTCTCTGTCGGCAAGTCTTTCTGGAAGTGTCCTGCAATGGAACATTACTGGAAAGGAAAACACGATTGACCACTATGTGGTCTATATAAGTAGAGATGGCCAAAATTTGATGGCTCTAAACACCAACGCACCCGGCTCACGTTCCCTGAACCTGGGCAGCTACTCGCTGGCCGCAGGGGCCTACACCGTATACGTGCAAGCTGTAGGAAAAGCAACACTGAAGAATCAGATGTCTCAGGCGGTGCGCTATACAGTGCAGGGCGGGCCCGGGCTGAAGGTGACACTTACAGCCTCGCCTTCAGCAATCACTATCAAATCGGGGCAGTCAGGCAGCGCCGGTATCACGATTACTCCCGAATCCATACCCTTCAATGGCACGATCGCGCTTTCCTGCTCTGGTCTTCCTGTGGGATTGGGTTGTTCCTTTTCCCCGGCTACGGTTGTTCCCGGAAGCAGCGCCGTCGGATCCGTGCTCACCATTTCGTCCATTACCGTTGCTGCGGTTCCAGACACGAACGAGCTGCCGGGCCGACAGTTGTTGCGGTCCGTTGGCTTTCTGGGGGTGGTCATCCCCGGGTTGGTGTTGTGCGGCCAGCGGCGCCGCAAGAAGATGATGTTTCCCGTCTTGTCGTTCCTGCTCATCTGCGGGATGCTGCTGCTCAGTTCTTGCGGAGGGGGACAAGTCAGGCAAGCCAGCCAGGATTCCACGCTCACGATGCCAGTCGGAACTTTCGCCCTCATCGTTACCGGCAGCTCGGGAGGCCTGCAAAGTGCCACTACCGTCAGCCTGACCGTCCACTAGATCGTCAGGATCCTGTTGAAGAATGTGCGGCGAAGGCAGCCATGAACGCCAGGCCGTCCAGTTCCGTAAAATCAGAGCCCCGACAGTGGAGCGCATGGGCATCCAGTGCGGCAATCGGCGTATTCGGGAAAGAGACCGGAGAACTTCGATGCGTTCCTGCAAATCAAATGAGCGAAGATATTCCCGAATGACCCGCGGCATGGTCATATGCAAGGCGACGGAGAAATTCTGCAAAGCCATGGCTTGCTGCCGCTCGGGAGATTGCAGAAGCTGCAGCAGCATGGTCGCCAGGCTAACATTATCGCCGGCCCGGTAAGATTCAATTGCGAGTCCTTCCTCTTCTGCCAGCTGACGGAAGTCGCGAATGTCGGATGCGATGATAGGAACACCGTACTGGCACGCCAGGTGGGCTACTCCGCTGGATCCTGCCGAAGACGAGTAGGGCATCACGGTTACGCTGGCGCGGCGGAAGAGATCGCCAATCGCCGCTTCTGGGACATAGCCGGTAAATTCGATTTGCGGATCATGGCGGTAACGTTCGGCGACCGCTTCTACGTAGCCCGGCGTGTTGGGATGATTTCCACCTGCCACCACCAGGCGTACCCCCGGCAGCCGCTTGTAGGTCCCCCACTTACCAAAGGCAAGCACGCGCTGAGCCGATGGGTCACGCCGCGAAAAGTCGGGGTATTCCGGACGACCGGAAAGGATTCCATGCGGGCGAAAGTGCACATTCTCGGAGCGATATTTTTCACGGAGAATTCGACGGTACGCCGGCAGCAAAACGGAAACAGAATCTGACATCAGCAAGACGCGAGTGATTAGCGCTCCCGCCACTTTGTAAAGTGTGGGGAAATGGACCCCAGCGTCCTTGAGGTCGACGGTGTCCATGAGCTGATGCAAGGTGACATGAGTTTGAAATCCAGCCAGAGTGATCAGAGCTGGGGCCGCGAGGCCGATGGAAGCGGGGAGCGCTTTATTCCCATAGCTGGCAAATCCCACGTTAAACCAGACCACATCAGGCTGCAGTTGTCGAATTTCGCGGAGCAGACACAACGGGTTGGTCACTCGATTGAAGTCCCAGCAGCGAACGACGGAAAATCCTGGAAGTTCGGGTTCTGGAGATGGCAGCTCATCAGCCAGAACCGTCAGACTTAGCAAAGGGTTGTTCTGAAGTTCACGAGCGATGTGATACCCGTATTCATTTAACCCGCGCCGGCTGGGCGGAAATGACGTTACGAGACAGATTTTCATCGCTGACCCGGCCCGAAAAACGTTTCACGGGAGAGCTTTCCAAGCAACGAAAAATAATCCAGCGCCACCTTCACGTCGGCTTTGCTCTTGCCTGCGTGCCGCAGGCCAAACTGGAAAGGCATTTCCACCGCCGACTTGATGCGGGCGCGCACCAAAATCTCGAGCAGAATCTTGAATCCGGCGGGTCGTAAATTCAGACCCTCAAGACATTCGCGTTTCACCACAAAAAAACCGGACAGTGGATCTTTGACACGGCGCCCGGCCCTCTGTAAGGGCATGCTCACCAGCGTCCCTAGTCGCGAAACGGCGTGCCGTGCCGCGTTCCAACCATCGGGAGAATTTCCGTTGGCGTAGCGGCTGGCGATAGCAATGTCGTGACCAGCGCGAACGCCTTCAATCAGGTCCGGCAGTAACTCGGGAGGATGTTGCAGGTCGGCGTCAATGACGCCGAGAAGATCGGCGTTGGTATAACGCCAACCGTGAATGACGGCGCCTGCAAGACCGCGCTGGCCGCGCCTGACTAGCAGCCTGATTCTAGGATCAGCATCGGCATGTTTGCGGACGACATCTTGGGTTCCGTCCCGGCTGTCGTCATCCACGACGAGTAACTCATAATCCAGATCCAAAGATAGTAGTGCAGTGCGGATACGATCGAGCAGTACCGGAATATTCCCGGCCTCATTCAAGGTGGGAATCACCAAGCCAAATTTTCGGAACGAATTCACTACCTGCATGTCGGAGCCCAATCCCCTGGCATAAATTTCGTTGCTTTCTTTGGATGGAGAACAGGAGAGAACCGTTGGCTGGCTCAGGTAATGTATGTCCTGTAGCCGGGGCAAAGGAACGGGCGGTCAACCGCCGGGGGTACACAGGGTCGTAGCCGCTCCCTTGCGGAGGCGAACACATCACGGAGAGTTCAAATTCCCAAGGTGCTTACTCGACGAGACAACGCAGACCCGTTTTTCCGCTCCTGACAGCTCGCCCGCAACCGTTCCCGAATGTTGCGCTGAACTTCTTCCGGATTGCCGGGGTCGATAATCGCCATATGGGCCAGCGAACCGAGCGACAAATAGGCATGGCGGTAGCGATAAAGAAAATCCACCGGATACTCAGGTTTCCGCCGATGAGCAGTTTCTGGTTCGGCGTCCAGCACGTAAGCAATGTCGGGTTGCGGGATCAACTTCATCAACAGCCAGGCGTAAAGTCGTACTAGCTTGCTGTCGAGGCGAAGGGTAGCCAGTTCGTCGTAACTGTATCGGTCAAAAATGATCGCGTCAGGTTCCCTCCTTCGCAATTTTGCGACGACTGAGCGAAGGCGGATTGCATCGCAAAGGTACAGCGCGCAGCGTCCCAGGGTGAGATACCAGCGACGCACATTCTTGTCATTGCGATGCACCGGTTTTTCCGGGCTGCCGATGCCTTTTTCCCCTTTGAAGACCTTCACCATGGCGTCTTCGCGAAAACGCTTTAGAACGGCGACGTCATCCCAGAACTGCAATCGAACCACGCACATTCCGGCTTCACACAACAGAGACTGGAGGCCCTCTATTTGCGTGCTCTTGCCAGCTCCATCAATACCGGAAAAGCTGATCAAGAGTGGATGATCTGCGGGTCGCACTTCAGACGGGCTGGGCAGGGTAGAAAACATAATCACGTTAAGGTGCAGCGTGACCCTCATCAGTGAGCACCAGGCGGCTTGCTGGGCGTGGCCTTGGTGAGGCCTACGACGGTTCCCACTGCGACCCCGGCCGCGGCCAACAAACCCATCTTGAGAAGCAAAGACCGGCTCTGCCGCTGTTTGGCGGGCGCCATAGCCGCGCCTGCGGGCTTCGAGGCCGCGCCGCCGGTTGTGCGCCCCAGTTGAGCAGCGGCTGCGCCGGCCGGTTGCTGCTGGTCAGGAGTTTTCTTCTGGTCTTCACTCTGCTGTGGCGTGTTCTGCGCCGGAGTGGGGTCTGGCGGCTGTTGCGAATTTTGTGCTGGCAGCGGGTTAGCTTGCGGTCGAGAATCTTCTTGCGCAGGAGCACTCGGTGCGCTTGCGTTCGGCTGCGTATTAGCCGGCTGCGCCTGCGAATCCGTTGGCGGCACGGGGTCTGCGGCCCGGGCTTGGGCTAAGGAGACACTGGGAGTATCTGGTAATTGAGCAACTTGTTGCCCACCCGCTTGTTGCACCCCAGCGTCGGGTTGCTGTCCGTTGAGTGCCGCCAATAGTTCGGGCGCTCCCGCAAGCGGAATGACCAGAAAGACGCCGATCAGGCGGTGGATCCAGCGGCTCATTGTCATGCATCCCTCTAATGAAACAAAGTACCGACGTGCTGCTTATGCTTGCTCTGCTTCCAAATGACCGAGGCTGGCTGACGGGAAACCCAGGAGCAAATCCTCCGTCTGCGATGCCGTGAACGGCCCACCAAAACTGGCCGACGCCTCCTCGGGACTCTCGAAAATTTCAAACAGACGATCCAGTTGTGTTAGTTCTAAAATCACCATGGCGCGCACGGAGGGCGAGGCGAGTTTAACGTCACCATCGCGCTTTGAGGCGTCACTCATGCATTGCAGCAGCATGTCCACGCTGGCTGCGTCCATTTCTTCTACCTGGGAGAGGTCAAAAACCACACGAGGACGATCCGCTTTTAAGAAAGGTTGCAACTCCTGCATGATGGCCCGTACCTGCCCAGCATTAAAGCGTGCCGGCAGGCGTTGTATTAAAACCGGCGTTCGAACTTTTTGCATAATTCTCCTCGATTTGCCCATTCAACTTAGCGAGCGGTTACGACGAAGGAGCAATTTCGCCGGCCTTATGGAAAGATGCTGGTTCCACACATTCGGTTGGCGCGACCAGACCCCGAATCCCATGTGCGGTGGGGCTTTTCAGGGGGTTCACCCCGGTCCGGTGACGCGCCGATGCAGAATGAGTAGGACCGATCAAGCGGCGATCCGCGATCTGTACTTCGATATTGCGGGCCAAGTGTAATAATCTGCCGCCATCGACGACCGCATGCGTAACTTCCAGTCCAGGACCCAGATAGGTGTAAGGCAGCACGCTGGAATCGTCCACGACCGTCCCACAATCGACCTGGCAATGGTGTTCGATGGCGCTACCGCGAGTAATTAAAGCGGCCGCCATGATTTCGGCATGTGCGCCCACGTATGCGGGCGCAAGGATTCGGGCCCGCCGGTCAATGGCAGCACCCTCGCCCACCCAAATTCCAGGTCTAAGTTCTTTGCCCACCGGTTTAAGATCGCAGCGCCCGGCAAGCGCGTCCTGCGCCAACCGACGGAAATCATAGGCACTCGCCAGTGGATTTATGTACCCGTAAAACTTATAGCGTGCGCTTAGCGACGGCTCTCTGCGCAAAACACTCTTAAGCGCATCGGCCCAGCCGGATCCTTTGGCAAGGCTCAGGACAAAGATGTGCACGGGCCCTCGTGTACCCTCCACACAGGTGAACGCTTCGCCATTTTCCCGGTGGAACTGTAATAGATCGACAAAATCCAGTTCAGCGTAGGTCCCTAATCTAATTAAGAAGACAAAATCAATTTCCCGCTGCGCAAATTGAAGGAAGAGCTGCTCCGCCTCTGCCCATAAATTTTGAAATGATGGTTGCGGTCCGTCCACGGGAGAGTGTGCGAATTCCACGCTCGCGGGATGGTGTGGATCACCGAGGATACAAATAGGATCCACTTCGCATATTTGCAGCCGATTGATGACCCGCTGCAGGACAGTGGCGCCGAGGAAATCCGACAGGACGAAGCGACGTGCAGAAAGAGGATTAGTCCGGAACTCTGCCTCGATCACTCGAAGCGAAGGAGCGTCCGCCGTTTCAGCAGAATTCCAAGGCTGGGTTATTCCATCTACAATCAAAACCGCGGCTGCTCGCACTGCATGTCCCTTTCTCGTACGGCCGACCTGACAGCTTAGGCGATGGCTTCTTTCGGGTACCCCGTCACCCCGGAGGTTGCCCGCTCGTCGCGGATTTCCGGAATCGCGGAAATACGCTCTGCTCGAACCACGCGGGTTCCGGCCGAGCCGGCTGCCGGCGCACACACACTCACCTTGGTGTGAGACAAAAGAGCTTCGCGTATTTTGAGCCGCGCTTTATGAAGCTGTGATTTGGAATTGCCGACCGAACAGTGCAACAGCCGGGCAATTTCATGGTGCCCGTAGCCCTCCACGTCGTGCAGAAGAAAGATGGTGCGATAGCCTTGAGGCAGTTCGCCGATCGCACGAGTCAGCGCAATGCGGTCGACTGTTCCCCGCAGGCGTCCATCGTCCTGACAGAGATCAATCTTTTCTGCCTTTTCGTTCGGCGTGTCGGCGCGTTGGTCGAGGGAAACCTGGCGCAGAGCTTTCTTCCGGAAGTGCATAAGCGTTGTATTCATCGCCACGCGATAGATCCAGGTGGAGAGGGCCGAATCACCACGAAATGTGGCGAGTTTACGGAAGACCTGAATGAAAGCATCCTGGGTCAGGTCCTCGGCCTCGGCGATGTTGCTCGTCATACGTAAACAGAGGGAATAGACGTGGTTCTTGTGGGACTCGAACAGTTCCGCAAAAGCATCCTGATCACCGCTAAGGGCACGCGAGATCAGTTGATGTTCCGGACGCATTGCCGTGGCATCTGTCACTTTGGATCTCCTTTCCTGGCACAGGTCGTCTAGCCGTGTCACCGCGGGTCTAGTGCGAGCGTGTTCAGTTGCGCTGAGTGTAAGTGTGAACAGCAGAGTTCACTATCGGGTCTTATTTGTAATCACTAAGCGGAGTTGCTGTACCGAAATATGATTAGGAATGTAAGACTTAGGAGTGGTTCGTGCAGTTGATATCCCGCCCAGACAACGACAGGCAAGCGCCTCACGGTAGCACTGTGCAACGTTATGCAGTAATACCGAAAAGCATGGGTCAGATTGAAGGGAGGTAACGCAGCCGCAATCTTTGCCGCGGTTCCTAGCCCGTTGTACTCCGGTTAGAACAAGCGACGTTGTTGGGGGCCACACTGGCAACGGCAGCAAAGAGCACATTAGTACAGGAGATACTGTTTGCGGGTACAGCGAGTACCGGATGGTTTTGCCTTACGACTCGCTCATAAAGTGGCCGAAGTTCGCAGCTCGCCGTTGCAGCAGGTGCGATTCAAGATTCAGAGGATGCTAGAAAAATAGTTATCAAGATTGCAGGCGAAAAAGATCAACTCCAACAGACAGGAGATAAATTCCATGGACCCATCCAGTAAGACTTGTCGAGCGTGCGGCCAGAGCTTCAGCTCTGAGTCCGAATTGCAAGAACATCGTCGCTCCATGCACCAGTCGGAGATTAATCCGACGGGAACGGATATCGAAGAAACTGATATTCAGGGAGAAGACGAAGAACAGGTTGCATGAACCGGCGGCTAGGCGGTAAGCCGTCCATGCATCACGGGTGCCGGGAAGACTTGCGGAGAAGTCGGCCCGGCGCCGTGCTGTTTTTGGCGCTTACCCGAAGTCACTAAAGGTCCTTCCTCAGGCGTTTCCTAATATTTGTTGTCAAAGATCAAGACTTCGCTAAAGACTTTCAAAAACGACAAACAATAAGAAAAGGAAAAGGGACCGGCATACGCCGATCCCTCTATTTACGCGGCTTTAAGAAGAGAAGGGCTCGATCGCGGACACGTGAATCGTCTTGCTAGAACTGTCGAGAGTCCCAGTAACCTTCACATTCTTGCCTTCATAGGACTTTGCCTGGTCCTGATTATCGAGCTGGTACGTGGCATTGCTGGTCTGATCCTGAAGCACGAAATTGCCATCGGCTTTGACAATCTTGCCAGTAAAAGTCTGCTGGCTTTGAGGTGTCATCTGACTGTCGGAGCCTGCTGGACTTGGCGAAGCTGTTTGACTTCCAGACGGGGTAGCGCTCTGACTTTGGGACCCGGATGGAGCGCTGGGCTGCTGCTGGGTCTGCGCGTTGGGGTCGGGGACTTGCGGATTGTCGGGCTTCTGTTGCTGAGCGAGCACAGATGTTCCCAACGACACCAGTCCGAGAACGAGTGCAGGAATTTCCAGTCGGCGGAACAGATTCGTCACTTGCATCATTTTGCCTCCAAAAATATAGGGGAGTTTTATTTTCGCGAACAGAAGAATCGTTCGCATGCGCTCTGCCAAACCATAAGTGGATGAACGTGCATGACTTGTGAATGACTCTCGTAGTACGGCGATGCAACGACGACGCAGTGCAAGTAAAATTTTCCGCCGCACAATTTCCGGGACCTTAGAAGTGATCAATGACCTTCTGGGCTGGTCTAGGGTTATCAGCAATGCCGTCTACACGAATCAACGTACTCGAAAAAAGCGACTCAACTCGCCTCGATCATCGCAAGATGGGTCCCCCGTTCGCAGTGATATAGCTCCCTACAGCAAATCCCGTAGGGAGCTACCGCATGTACCGGATAGGCCTGAGAACTAAATAATTTCTACATTGGCTTGGCAGCTTTGATGCAGCGTCATGCCGTGACTTACATCTACGCTCTCCGATAAAGGAGAATCAACCGGTCGCAGTTGACTCTTGTTGACTAATTAAGTTTTTGACTAATTAAGTTTTGTGCGCAAAAGCTAAGGTAATTTTTCAATGCAGCTACAGTAGGGGTGGGATTGTAGAAGGGTGTTCGCCAAGTTAAGTTTACGCGAGATGCATTCCTCAATATTCCAACCACCCCGGGCAGGCGCCTAGAAATTAAATGGTTTCTCGACGCCCGCCTCCCGCCCTTTGAGTTAGTTAGAGCAGCAAGGAAGAAGGACAGCGCAGGAACTCGTTATGAACACCAACCAACTCACCGAGTTGTTCATTGCGGAACTAAAAAAGACTCGCGATGCGGAGAATCAGTTGGCCGACGCTCTGCCCAAAATCGTCACAGCTGCATCTTCGCAGTTGAGGGAACTTCTTCAGGAACACCTGGAGCAGACAAAGGATCATGCGGCGCGTCTGGATATGATCTTGCAGGTAGTGGGCGAAACTTCCAATCGAGAGACCTGCAGGGTGATGCAGGCGATGATCAAAGAAACTGAAGAGATCGGCGCGCAAAAACTTGCCGCCAATGTCCTGCCCGCATCGCTCATCGCGCATCTACAAAAAATTGAGCACTATGAGATAGCAAGTTACGGAACGCTGCGAGGATACGCCACTGCATTGCAACAGCGCGATACCGCGGCACAGTTGCAGGCGACTCTCGAGGAGGAACAGGAGGCGGACCGGAAACTTACGATCCTTGCGCAAGTGGTCAACGCTGAGATTGCCGGCGAGCCGTTAGAGGCGAAGCCGACAGATGAAAGCTCTCAGAGCACTCCTCGGCGGGCGGCATAAGCGACATAAGATCATAGGTCGCCGTGGTCTGTGTTCAGAGGTGAGAACTTGGTGAATCTTCGTATCCTGCTAGCTGACGATCATGAAGTAGTTCGGCATGGCGTGCGGGGGCTACTTGCGGGCCACCCGGGGTGGGAGGTATGCGGCGAGGCAACCGACGGGCGGGATGCCGTGAACAAGGCGCTCGAATTAAAACCTGACGTTGTGGTCCTTGACATTTCCATGCCTAACTTGAACGGGCTCGAAGCTACCCGTCTAATTACGCAGGCGCTGCCTCAAACCAGGATCCTGATTCTGACCATGCATGAATCAGAACAACTTGTGCGGGAGGTACTGGAATCAGGCGCCCGCGGTTTCTTGCTCAAATCCGATGCCAGCCACGAACTGGTTGCTGCCATTGAAGCCCTACAGCGGCACAAGACTTTTTTTACCTCAAAGGTGGCCGAACTGGTGCTGGAATCGACTCTAAGGAACAAATCTCGGACGGCGGAAGAAGGAGGTCCGCGCGAAATTCTCACGCCGCGAGAAAGGGAAGTCGTCCAGATGCTTGCGGAAGGCAGAAGCACGAAGGAAGTGGCCACCGCGCTGGGTCTTAGCGTGAAAACGGCGGAGACTCACCGCTCCAACATTATGCGCAAACTCAACGTGCATTCGATCAGCGAACTGGTACTATTCGCGGTGCGAAACAACATCGTCCAAGTGGCGTAACCGCGGATGACAATTCTCCCATTTCGCAAAGTCTCGCAAGCGCCCCGTTTACATTTCCCGGTCCAGCGCTGATATCGCGTGACGACCCGGCATACGCGGGAACATCCCGGTTTGTACAGTGTTTTCCTTAGGAGGCTAAAGGCTGTACTGGATTCACCCGCCGGAGTTGAGCGCCTAGACTTAATGGGCTGTAAGGATGAATGCAAGCAAGTCCGAAGGCCGAACCTGTACCTGAATTCTAAGAAAAATTGACCACAATTCATTGATCAGGCAGGGCAATTCCGGAGGAAGGAAATCGGAGGAATGAGGATGAGAAAAGTTTTGTTACTGCTATCGATCGTACTGCTGGCTACAGCGGTGGTCTGGGCCCAGACACCCCCCAGCCAGAGTCCGTCGTCGGACCAATCGAGTCAAAGTCCGTCGACACAATCGCCGTCGACCCAGAGTCCCTCGCCGGACCAGAGTCAGACGCCGTCAACCCAAAGTCCGTCGAGTACATCGCCGTCCACTTCTCAATCGCCATCAACATCGCAATCCACCCAAACACCTTCCGGCCAGTCATCGACGCCTGGCGCGACCGATTCGACGAGCGCCGGAAACTCAATCCAGGGCTGCGTAAGCGGATCTAATGGTAACTACACTCTGACCCAGACCAGCACGGGGAACGTGATTAAGCTTGTCGGGAGCACCGATCAGCTTCAGAACCATGTAGGACACGAAGTCCAGATCAGCGGGCAGATGAATTCTGCCGCAGCGGGAAGCAGCAACACCAGTCCGGGCGCGACGCCGAGCAGCAGCCCGAGTACCGGTGATAATAATTCCTTCCAGGTGAGCTCCGTCACCATGATCTCGGATCACTGCGGTTCGAGCTCCACTGGGGCTGCGGGAGCTACCACTCCTCCGTCGTCGGCAGCAAACACTCCTTCGAACAGCTCAAGCGATACGTCGAGCATGAGCCAGTCGAGCACAACGACCGCGCCCAGCAGCAGTGCGACCTCCACTACGCCTGATACGAGCGCCAGTGCAGCTTCGCCCAGCAGCAGCGCGAGTACAACGACAGCGCCCAGCAGTGCGACCTCCACTACGCCTGATACCAGTGCCAGTGCGGCTTCGCCCAGCAGCAGCGCGAGTACAACGACAGCGCCCAGCAGTGCGACCTCCACTACGCCTGATACCAGTGCCAGTGCAGCTTCGCCCAGCAGCAGCGCGAGCACAACGACCGCGCCCAGCAGCAGTGCGACCTCCACTACGCCTGATACCAGTGCCAGTGCGGCTTCGCCCAGCAGCCAGTCAACTTCACCTGCTCCGTCTACTTCGGCCCAATCGCCAAGCAGCAGCGATGCTGCGACCGCGACTCCGCCGAGCAACGACACAACCCAGAGCCCACCGGCCAGCGATGCGAATGCAACCACCGCCAAGGCAGGACGTAATGCGGCGGGAGCTAACAACGGAAACCTTCCCCAAACCGGTTCCGAGCTACCCTTGGCCGGACTGCTTGGTGTTGGCTTCCTGATCGCAGGGCTAGCGAGCTCTAAGAGACTAAAACGTGGAGTCCGCACGATCAGCTAACGATGTCTCCTAAACGCCCTGGAGCGAATGCGCACTGCCAGAGTTCGCTAAGCGCGGACTCCTGGCAGCCTGCGCATTTTTTGTTTAGCCCTTGTGAGCGCACGTTGAGGAGGCTTGGAACTCGGCTGCGTGTGACCAGCTTCGCCGGCGGCCATGCCAATTCCACATCCCTCTATGTTCGGTTCCTGCCTGCGCTGCTTACTCTCGTCGGACTAATCCTTTGTTGCTATGTAGCTGCGGATTACGCCTGGATGCTGGTTGAACAAAACAGACTAGCTCACGAATGGCAATCCCAATCGACGTCCTCCCCGACACATGTGTCTAGCGGAAGCCCAAGTTTGGCACGCCTGGTGATTCCCAAGATCAACTTAAGCGCAGTGGTGGTGGAGGGCACGTCTCGGAAGGCGCTGCTTGTTGGCCCCGGGCACCTGGCCCATACTGCCGCTCTGGGAGAATCCGGCAATTCGGTGGTGGCGGGACATCGTGATACTTTCTTCCGTCACTTGGGGGAGTTAGTTTCCGGCGACTCCATCTACGTAGACCGTGGAGGCAAGCTTTATCATTATCAGGTAACCGATACTAAAATAATTGAGCCAAACGACATATCCGTGCTCAAGAGTTCGGGCGGAAACCGTCTGACTCTTATTACATGCTATCCGATTCACTACTTCGGCCCGGCTCCCAAACGGCTCATTATTACCGCAGAATCCGTTGACACGGGTGCGGGGCAAGCCTCTTCGTCAGTCCGCTAGATGTGGGAATCCTT
>Ga0209690_1001361_pt1 | contig 13616 bp, 11 predicted proteins | sample GraSoiAngelo_150_FD_186164 | JGI IMG/M metagenome (GOLD analysis project Ga0209690, IMG submission 186164) | Grasslands soil microbial communities from the Angelo Coastal Reserve, California, USA - 14_1009_09_40cm (SPAdes) (version 2) | ecosystem: Environmental > Terrestrial > Soil > Grasslands ...
CGTCAATCCAGTCCGGCGTCGCGAAAGACATCCGAGATTCAGTGTTGTAGGCGCTGGCGAAATTTCGCCAGAGGCGATCACGAATCCCGTTTGGCCGAAATCGGGTTGGGTTGCCATTAGGGCTCGTGATGCTTGACAGACCGCGAGTGCAGTGGGACAGTGGCCATGACTCACAAGAGGTCCAGGACCACGTCGCCGTTCCAGGTCCAGTTTGGAGGTGGCGGATGAAACGATTCCTGCGAGCCATCGCCCTGCTGACGTCGATCGGCATCTGGTTGCTGTCGGGAACCAGCGTCGCCGCATCCCCGCCTCCAAGAATCTCGTGGAACAGCTGCTATCCACAATTCGGACCATTCGAATGCGGGATGCTGCAGGTGCCCCTCGACTACAGACAGCCGAATGGGGGCGTTATTCAGCTCGCCCTGGTTCGGCTGCCGGCCACCGATACTCAGCATCGAATCGGATCGCTCTTGCTCAATCCTGGGGGGCCGGGTGCTCCGGGCGTCGACTTCGCGTTGTTCGCCGCACCATTTCTGTTCAGCAGCGAAGTCCGGGCGCGATTCGACATTGTGGGTTTCGATCCGCGCGGGACCAATCGAAGCACCGCGCTGAGATGCTTCGGAACTCCAAAACAGTGGGGCCCTTACTTCACTCCGTTCGCCTTCCCGACGACGCCGCAAGAGGAGCAACAGTGGATCGCCGCTGATCGATACTTGGACCGATCCTGCGCGCAGCGCGGCGGGGCAATCGGGAGTCACATGGCGACCGCCGATGTCGCCCGTGACATGGATGTGATTCGACAAGCGGTCGGTGACTCCCGGCTGACCTATGCGGGATATTCGTATGGGACGTTCCTCGGAGTCACTTACGCAAATCTGTTTCCCGACAGGGTGCGCGCCGTGATCGTTGATGGTGTTCTGGACCCCATCGCGTGGACCACGGGACGGGGCAAGGAAGCCGCCACGCTGCCGTTCTCCACCCGACTGCACAGCGACATCGGGGCCCAGGCCACATTGAATGAGTTCTTCCGGCTCTGCGATGCGGGAGGTTCAGCCTGCGCATTTGCGCCCAACTCCTCGAGCCGGTTTGCCGCACTGGCGAACAAGCTCAAGCAGCACCCGATCCCGCTGGTCTTGCCCGATGGCACCACCCTTGACCTGAACTACTCGGTGTTCATCGCGATCACGCTCGGCGCGATGTACAGCTCGTTGGGCTGGGAGTCTTTCGCGCAGGTGCTCGCTCTGATCGAATCCCAGGCCGACCCGACGACGCTCGGCAACGCGGTTGACGAGTTCTTGTTTCAGATGGCCTACATCAACAAGCGTGGTTTCCCGCACTACCAAAACCTGGTAGAAGGATTTCCGGGCGTTGCCTGCTCCGACTCTGTGAATCCGCCGTCCTATTCGGCGTGGGGACCGGCCGGCGCTGCGGCGGATGCGGCCTACGGGTACTTCGGCCGCATCTGGACGTGGGTGTCATCCATATGCGCGGAATGGCCGTTCACCGACACCGCGCGTTACATGGGACCGTTCACCGCCCGCACCGCCAATCCAGTGCTGGTGATTGGGACCACGTTCGACCCGGCGACGCGGTATGAAGGCGCTCAGATCGTCGCCGGGCTGCTGCCGAACTCCCGGCTGCTGACCCTGCACGGCTGGGGTCACACGTCGCTGCTTCGGTCGGAGTGTGTCGACCAGCTCGCCAGCGTCTACCTGCTCACGAGAGCTGTTCCAACTGCCGGGACAGTGTGCGAGCAGGACCACGTTCCGTTCACGACCCCATAGCGAGTGTTGGGAGTAGTCAGCCGGTCAGGGCGAGGGCTTGACCGGCTGAAGCCTTTGGCTGGGGAGGAGGGATTCGAACCTTCAACCTTCTGATCCAGCGTTACAGCCACTACTCCCTGCCCAAAGTAGCCCGGCGGACCCCGCCGAAAACTAGCGAGTTCCCCCACAGCCGCCGAACGAATCCAGGGACGAACCGGGCTGACTAAGTTGATTGCGAGCGTTCTAAAGGCGAAAGGTCTGTGCCGTTGGCGGGGGGAGTTCTTGAGGCTCAACTGGCTTCCATGCCGCTCCGTCCCAGAGCCACTTACCGTCGGGCGAAATGAGGCCAGGAGGCGCGGCCGGCGGAGGCACTTCTCGCGCCGTTGGTTGCTTCGTCCGGTGCGTGTGGCTGAATCGCAACGTTGATGATGGCCACCATCATCTCGGGCGCGCTTGTCGAATACGGGCGTGTGGCTATGTCGCTACCGCGACGTACGGCGACGGCAAGGCCGTCGCTGAAACCGTCAGATTCTCAACTTTGGTGTAGAGGTTTTCCTGGGCGGTCGTCCTCCCACTGAAGACCAGGCGGGTCGACGTGACAGACAAGACGCCATAGTCCTTCTCGACGAGTTTCGTACCCACCTGAAGCATTTGGCTTCTTGTGCCCGATTCGAAACCGAACACCCTTGGCGACTCGAAAACTGAACCCGGTTCACTCATATCTGTTCTGAGACGCAATTTCAACGCCAAGGTTGCGCAGGTCTACGGCGAGGCCTATCAGCGCGGCGAACCACCGACAAAGCAGTCAGTCAGGCACGCAGTGAATTGGGCTTCATCCTGTCTTCTTCGGCGGCAGCCAAGGCAGTGCGCAGGGCGCGAACTCTTGGCTTCCTCGGGCCAACTGAGAAGGGCAAGGCTGGCGGCGCCATCAGGCCAAGGAGGGAACCGAGCATGAGGAAAGCAGCTAACGGCGAAGGCTCAGTCAGCTCCAATAGGCGACCGGATGGCCGCTGGGAGGCTCGCTACACCGCCGCGGTTTGCTGGCGGTCCGCAATTCGCTCGTCCACCTCAAAGGCGCCTGGATTCAAGTCGCGCGAGGGACCATCGCCGCTAGCGTTTGCCGACTATCTTCACCGTCGCGGTCGCACAGTCATTGGCCGGATTCGGGTCATTGATGGCGTCCGCAGAACTGACGCATGCCGTGGCGCTTGCGCTCTTGGCACCTGTGCTCACGATTTCGGCAACCACCTTCGTTGTGACTGTTTGACCTACAGCGATGTCGGCGTATTCGCACGACGGCGTGTCGGCGCTGATCCCAAAATCGCAGATTTCATCCACCGGCTGCATGCCTTCCAGATCGGTGTACGAGACGTAAAGAGACAAGGCAGAGTCGGGGCCGTTGTTCGTTGCAACGATCGTAAAGGTGACTTGTTGCCCGACGTGCGCATGCTTGACGTCCGCCTTGTTCGAAATGATCGCCAGGTCCACGTTCGGAACGACCTCTGCTGACGCTTGCATAGGCAGGAGACCGAGGAGCGCAGTGCCAAGCAGAAACAGCTTAGAAGTGGCCTGCATCATTTCAAACTCCCCCCAAACGTGGCCTCCACAAGCGCGCCACGTAGGCGCTTGTTCAGGAAGTTCTGCGAGCTATCTACGTGCTCAAGTGGCATACCATCGCCTGACCTTATCCGCAATGAGACATTTGTCCTTGGCGTGTATGCAGAAGAACCAAATTTGTCCCTGGCCAAATCCCTACTCCGTGGCCCAAGGGTCGCCAGAACCGCTTTGTACCTTTGCTCAGTCACGCTCATCTCCCTCAGGGCCGGGGAGTGTCGCGTAGGTACCGAAGTAGCTGTAGCGGATCAGCCGAAGGTCTGTCGCGCAGGAGCCGAAGGCGTTTTGTCGCCTAGGAGGCCAACTTGCACAACCGAACCGGAGCCGCTGTGCTGGCCCGGTTGATCCTTGACGTCGGCGTCCCGGTTGATGCTTGACTCTCCCATGAAATCTATCGCCTTGGCGCGCTGCCGTCGGCATGCAGTTTGCGGACGTCGCCGGTGCTCGTTCTCACGACCGTCTTGAGCAGTTGGTTGCCGACCCAGAACTGAAGCACGCCGTCCGTCACCAACACGTCGCAGGCGCTGCCGCCATAGTGCTTGCCAACGCTGACCTGCTGATAACCGACGCTCACGATTCCGTTGCTGGCCACCCGCCGGCAGACCCACTGCTCGCCGTTTCGCTCCGGATGTCTCAGCTGATGCCGGACTTCTCCGTCGCCCGAGCGGAACCGGCTCTCAGGCGTGACGTCGCCCAGTGCCTGATGTGGTCGCTGCGTGTTGTAGTAGGTCACCCACTCATCGAGCGCCTCCTGTGCCGTCTTCAGATTCCGGAACACCTGCCTGGTGTTGAACTCGATTCGGAGGGTGCGGTGGAAGCGCTCGATCTTGCCGGTGGTGGTCGGCGAGGCAGGCTGGGTGAGGATGTGGTCGACGCCATTCTCCCGGCAGATGCGGTCGAACTGCACCTCGACCGGCGGCTGAGCGTATCGGCCAGTGAAGACCTTTCCGTTGTCGGTCAGGACCTGCTGCGGGACTCCATAGCTCCGGAGCGCTGAAGTGAAGCCATCGCAGACTGACTGGGTTCGCTCCCTGGCCATCAGGCGCGCCGAGACGCAGTACCTGGAATGGTCGTCGACGCCAGTCAAGGCCTTAGCCGACGTGCCGTCGGCCAACAAGAAGCCGTGCACAACATCCAGTTGCCACAGCTCCATCGGGGCGCCGCGCTCCCAGCGCTTCCATTTCTCACTCCGCCGCTGCCTCGGCAAGGGGTCGATGACCCCGGCTCGAACCAGGGAGCGGTAGATAGCTGACTTGGACGGCGCCGGCTGTTCGCCCTTGCGCCTCAGTTCCAATGCCAGACGCCGCGCTCCCCAGTAGGGCTTGGCTCGGCGCATCTCGAGCAGCTCCACCTCGACTGCTGCGGCCATCTGGTGAGGGCAATGCGCCGGCCGATGCGAAAGATTCGCCAGGCCCTCCAGTCCGTCCGCTTCGTAGCGCGCCAGCCACGCGTGCATCGTTTGCCTGCTGACATCCCAGTCGCGCGCTACCTGGGTAATCGTGCGCCCTTCCGAAATCACCGCCATGACCGCCTTGTACCTTTGCTCAGCCACGCTCATCTCCCTCATGCGCGGGAGTGTCAAGCATCAGCCGGGACACCTGTAAGGCATCAGCCGAAACCACGACAACCATCAGGCGGGACGCTTTTGTCGTGCTTCAGCCGGATCAGCACACCGAACCGGAGCCGCCGACAGGAATCGAACCCGTAACCTGCTGTTTACAAAACAGCTGCTCTGCCAATTGAGCTACGGCGGCGTCGTGAACTAGAAGCGTACCCGACGGCTTGAGAACCGCCCCCAGCTTCAGCATTTGCCCTTGAAACCTGAAGACGTTAGGATGCCAGAGTCTCGCGTCGGGGTCCTGAGCGTGTGCCCACCGGGTTAGTAGAAAAGAGGTGTGTTGCGTATGACCTACCGCAGATTCGGCATCCCCATTCTCGCCCTCGCTGCATCGATATTCGCCGGCTCCGTGGCTATCGCCCCGGTCGCGGGCGCGTCGACGGGGAGTGGCGGAGTCACGCGGCAAATTGCGGCAGTCGGTTCGACGGCTTTCAACCCCGCCTCCGACGGCTCCGACTCGGGTTTGCAGGAGCTCAAGCTGCCTGCTGCAGCCGGCAACGCGAGCTCCCACAACAGCCACGGTGTCAATCGCAGCCGCTCGATCGAGCACGGGGCGCCCTCCGTCAAAACGGCGCCGATCGCCACCGGTGTCGGAGTCTCGAGTCAAGGTCCCCTTACGGTGCTGACCACGTTCGATGGGCTGAACCATCGGAGCCAGCGTCGCGCCAACGATGGCAATCAGTTCTCTCTCGAGCCTCCTGACCAGGGCCTTTGCGTTGGCAACGGTTTCAAGCTGGAGATCATCAACGACGTCATGAAGATCTGGCGTCCTGATGGCACGGCTACGGGCGTCGAGGACCTCAACACATTCCTCGGCTACCCAGACCAATTTGACCGGACCAACCTCATCGTGGGCCCCGAGGTCACCGACCCGAGTTGCTACTACGACGCTGCCACCAACCGCTGGTTCGCCGACGTGCTGACACTTGAAGTGTTTCCGGCGACGGGCGATTTCACCGGACAGAACCACCTCGATCTGGCGGTGAGCAATGGCGGCGATCCCACGACCGCGACGTGGAAGGTGTACCGCGTCCAAGTCCAGGATGACGGCAATTTCGGAACTCCTGACCACGGATGCACCGGAATTCCCCCGTTCGGGATCGTGCCGCCGACCATTGCGCCGACGTATAAGGACGCGTGCATCGGCGACTACCCGCACCTGGGCGCGGACACGAATGGCATTTATCTGACGACGAATGAATACTCGTTCTTCGGAAATGACTTCCACGGGGCCCAGATCTACGCGTTTTCGAAGGCATCGCTCGCCGCGAACTCCGCCACCGTGAACGTCACGCAATTCGACACGCACGGCATGGATGCCGGCAGCTCCGGCTTCACAGTCTGGCCGGCGACGTCTCCCGCTGGCCAGAGCGCGACGGCCAACGGCGGGACGGAGTACTTCCTGAGCTCAAACGCGGCTGACGAAGCTCACGGAAACGGTGCAAGCGTCGGGCCTCGGCGCTCGAGACAGCTGTTGGTATGGTCGCTTACACACACCAGCACGCTCGACACGACAGTCAGCCTGTCACTCTCGCACAACACGCTGGCGGTTGGGCTCTACGTGGTGCCGGCCCTTTCAGAACAGAAGGTCGGGCCAACCCCACTGATCGACTGCCTCAACAAGCACTCGTGCGCTACTAACTTCCTGATCGGGGTGCCCGATCCCTTCGCGCCGGAGCACGAAGCCGCGATCGACAGCAACGACACCCGGATGCAGCAGACCGTTTACGCCAACGGCAGGCTGTGGGGCGCGCTCGACACGGCAGTCAACTCTTCGGCCAACACACGTGCCGGCATAGAGTGGTTCGTCGTCAATCCAGCTGGTTCCGGATCGGTCGTCAACCAGGGCTATCTAGCGGTGAGCCAGAACAACGTGACCTACCCGGCCATCGCGGTCACCGCGAGCGGCAAGGGCGTCATGGCATTCACCCTCGTCGGTCGTGACTTCTACCCGAGCGCAGCTTTCGCGTCGATCGAGGGCAACGGCGTCGGCGCAGTCCAGGTGGCTGCGACTGGTCTGGGTCCGGACGACGGCTTTACCGGCACGGTCGGCCTGACCGCACCCTTCCCCTTCCGACCTCGTTGGGGCGACTACGGCGCGGCAGCGGTCGATGGCGCCAACGTCTGGATCGCTTCCGAGTACATCGGGCAGACATGCACCTTAAGCCAGTACCTTGCCTCCGGCGCCACCTGCGGCTTGACCAGGACGACCCTGGCCAACTGGGATACCCGGATTTCGGAGGTCCGCGCCGGGAGCTGACCTCGCTGAGCGTAGACGCGACGAGAGGCCCGGGCGACGGGCCTCTTCAATTTCAGCCAAATCTGCTCAATCCGATCCGTTTGGGAAGAAATTTTCGCTAATTTGTGGCGGCCGTTCTGGGTCTCGCTAATATCCAGAACAGCCCGCCGCAAAGGCGAGATTAGCCGTCAGAAGGGGTGTTCTGAAGTGGGTCGTTTCCGCGCGCCAAATCGATATTTCCGCGTTCCCTTTTGGTCTGCGACCGCCGCCGTGGCGGCGCTCCTCTTGTCGTGCGTGGGCGCCGCCGCCGACGACGATCCTGCTGATACCCCCGACGAGGGCCTGGCCCTGCCCACGACGACCACCAACTTTGGCGGCGCCTCTCCGCTCGCCACGTCGCGCACCGTTCGCCATTGGTCCGGCCAGACGACCAATCCGGTCGACGGCGTCACCTACCGCTACAACATGGTCGGCGCCGATCCCAGCACTGACGGTTCGGCCGTGATCGGCGTCGACATCATCCCCCTCGACGTCAACGTCGGCGGCCAATCGTTCGCGGCGTCTGGCAGCGCTGCCGCCCTCGTCGCATCGCCGATCTTCCAGAACGGCAACTACTCGAGCACCGCCGCGGCGACCAAGGCGAACAGCACCAGGGGAGCAGGAGGTCAGCTGAGCTCCGGCAATGACGGCGTCCAGCTCCTCGACGCCACCATGCGCGCTCAATTCAACAAGGTCGGCACCGACTACCACCTCGTGCTCGACACTCCGGTCGTTCATGACGCGGTCACCATCAACGTCCCGGACGACCAGGGAACGACGCTGACGAGTCCCGGCGGCATCACGTACGGCGATGTCGCCGCGCACTGGTTTGCCACCCGCGTCCAGAACCAGCTCGGCCGGCTCGCGTATCTCGATCCCACACGACTCGCTCTTTTTGTCACCTACGACGTCGTCCTCTTCAGCGGCGACGACCCCATGGCCACTTGCTGCGTGATCGGCGCCCACGGCGCCGGACCGGCAACCGGACAGACCAACGGGCCGGGACATGGCAACGGCAACCAGCCGGTGCAGACGTACGTCTGGTCGTCATGGCTGACAGCCGGCTTCTTCGGCAACAAGTCAAATTGGGCCAAAAGGGACATCCACGGCCTGAGCCACGAGATCGTGGAGTGGGCGAACGACCCCTTCGTCGACAACACCGTTCAGGGGTGGTCTTGGGCGAATGCATGCAACTACGAGCTGGAGACCGGCGACCCGGTCGTCGGCATCGGCTGGGCCCAGGGCGCGAACACCTTCGACCAGAATAAGTACAGCGACGGCGCGTACCACCCTGAGGACGAGGTCTTCGTTCCATGGTTCATGCGCTCGACCCCGGAGACGCAGCCATCGCAGCACGGCTCCGCCATCGGTCGCTATACCTTCATGGGCGACCTCAACCCATTCGCGATCTTCCACCAGCCGGCAGCAGGCTGCTGAAGCCCGAAATCAGGGGTGGGGGCGCGAGCCCCCGATCAGAGAGGCTCGGGCGACCGGGCCTCTCTCTTTATTCTTGGCGGGATTTGATCGAGCCCAAAGACGTGGTGATCGCGATCCTTGGCTCCTCCGCGGCGCTGGGAGGCTTCGTGCTCGTCTTCCTCGGCGTCATCATCGCGTCGTACCAGTCGTATCCCGGCGGCGTGCCGGAGCAGGTCGTCCGTCCCTACCGGATCAGCGGCTCCGCGCTCCTGGGGACGTTCGCGGTCAGCCTGATCACCGTGGCCGTGAGCCTGCTGTGGTTGATCAACGGCGGTCCGGCAGGACTGTACGAATGGTCGATCGCCCTCTTTGCCCTCCAGCTGGTCGCGGTTTTCGCAGCTGCGGCCTGGGCGACGCGAATGGTGCTATGGCGCTGACGCAGAAGAAGCTCCAGGACCTCAAGGACGCGAGCCTGACCTCACTCCTGGCCGACGATGCGGTGGCCTGGAAGGCAAAGGCTCGACACGCGTTCACCGCGACACGGGGCTTTATCAAGGAGATTCGGCCTGACGACGTCGTGCCTCTGTTGATCGCAGAGCTCGAGGTGACGCCCGACTTTCGAAACTACCTGGCAAAAAAGAAGCTGAAACAGAAATACTGGTCGGAGTGGTTCGCGGAATTGATCATCGACCGGTTCTGGTCGGAACTCAAGGGAGGCTGACGTTGGCGAAGGATCCGTCGGAGCAGGCCAAGAAATTCATCGATGCATCGTTGAAGGGACGCGCCAAGCCGCCGAGCAAGGCAGCCTACGCCCGCGCGATCAGGCTGGCACGGATGGCGATCGAAGAGTTGGCGCTGGTCGCGAGCCGGGTGCGCAGCTAGGAATACTGCAATTGAGGGATGGCCCGACACCCTCTCTGGTGATATGTCCTTAGGTCAGGACTAAGGCACCCGGCGGGCTGCCGGGTTGATTGGGGGGTGCGGGGATGACTCGTTGGCGCGTTGCTGTCCACACTCTTGTCGCCCTCGTGGTGGGCACCGTCGCCGTGGCGCCGTCGCCGCTCGGCATTCTGGGCGCCAGCTCGAGCACGATCGGGTTCGAGACGCCGGCCATCGTCGATCCGATACACACGAACGGTGAACCAGACATCGGGATCGACCCCCAAGGCCGAGTCTTCAACAGCGGTCCGACCGGCACGGGCACCCAGCGCAGCACCTGGTTCGGCTCGGTCGACGGCGGTCACACGTTCCGCGTCATGGCGCAAAAAACGGTGCCGTCGGCGTTCATGTCGATCCCTGCCCCCGGACCAGGAGGCGGCGACACCGACATCGCCTTCGACAGGAGCGGTAGGCAGTACTTCGCCGACCTCTGGGCGCTTGCCTGCCAGCGGGTGGCGGTGACCGGCCCCACCAACTCGGGAGCGTCGGACCAGGAGAACTTCCTCGGCTGCGATGGCAGCAGCCCGGGCTCGGATCGGCAGTGGTTCGCGGTCTACGATCCGTCACCCACAACGCCCAACCAGTCCGCCTATCGGGCGGCCGGCGGGCAGACGCCGCTGGTCTATCTCGCCTGGAACAACCTGGTCGGACCGGGCCCGAACGGCGGCGAGCAGTGGAACAAGAGCACGGACGGCTTGAGCTATCGCAACGCCACGGCGGACGAGAATCCCCCGGGCAACGGCCTGAACTACTCGCCGTTTGGCGGCGACGGGTACCCGGCGATCGATCAGGTCACGGGCAAGGTGTTCCAGGCCGCGGGCTGCACCACCGGAAACGGATGCGGCTCGAGCGGCCTGTGGTTGAACATCGGCACACCCGACGCCACCGGCACGCTCCATTTCCTCGATGACAACGCCGGCGTCCAGGACCTCACGAAACTGGTCCACATCGCCGACACCGCCGGATCGCCTGACGTTCTCTTCTCGGTGCTTTCGATGGACACAGCGCGGAACCTGTTTGCGGTCTGGGCGCTGGACAACGACAACCCTGCCCTGCGCCAGGTCTTCGTGAGCGCTTCGAGCGCAAGCAGCGGTTGGACCGTGTGGACAACGCCGGTCCAGGTGAGCGACGGCTCGACCGCAACCGGTGACGCGACCAACGTGTTCCCTTGGATCAAGGCCGGTGGGCCAGGCCGCGCCGATGCCGTGTGGTACGGCTCGAACCTCCAGGTTGATCCGAGCAGCCACAACAACCAGTCCTGGAACGTCTTCATGTCCCAGGTCGTGTTTCCAACCGACACCGCCGGCGCGATTACGGGCGGGGCGCCGTCGAAGCAGCTGGTAAAGGTGACACCGCACCCGATGCACTACGACGACGTGTGCCTGCAGGGGTCGGGGTGCATCGCGAGCCAGGGCAACCGAAACCTGGCCGACTTCTTCGTCGTCAACATCGACAAGACCGGCGCGGCCGAGATCGTCTACGACGACACCTCGAACAAGCTCGTCCAGCCGCCGAACACCTGCACGGTGCAGGTGGCCGACCACTGTGGCGCCGGGGTGATCACCGTCGCCCGGCAGTCCTCCGGGCCCGGGCTCTTCGGCACGAAAGTCGGCGGGCCGTCGAACGCGCCGGTACGCAGCCTCAGCGATCCGTCCGGCGACGCGCCTTACCCGGTGATCGGTGGGTCGAACCTCGCCGGGATGGACATCCGCTCGAGTCAGCTCAGTTTGTCCGCGGACGGCAGCATGCTGAACGTCACGATGCAGGTCACTGACCTTGCCAATCCCGCGGTGGCGATCGCCGCGGTTCCGGGCGCCACCAACGTCCAGTACGTCACGCGATGGCAGCTGGGCAACACGATCTATTACGCCGCCATGGAAAACACGGCCTCGAGCCACCCGATCTTCTATGCGGGTAAAGAGCAGACCATCGACCTGTGCTCGGTCTCGGCTTGCTTCCCGCACGTGTTGACCTATCCAGAGCCGGGGGCGGGTCCCACCTTCACGGGCCTGCCCGAGGCGGGCTCGGTGAGGTGTTCAGGACCCGGGCCGTGCACGCTGACGATCTCAGTGAAGGTCGCGGACGTGGGCAGCCCGACCTCCACAAGCCTGCTCGAATCGGTCGGCGCGTACGCGCTCGCCGCCGCGATCCGGGAAGGGGCCGAGAACAACGTGACCGCGCAGAGCGACACGGTGCCGCTCGAGATCGACGGGGTCTGCTGTTACAACTTCCAGGCGGTCAAGAAGGTGCCGTAGTCATAAGCCGCGACCGCCGTCGGGCCAGTGCCGTTGGTCGTCGCGCGCACGAACCACCAAATCGATCCGACACGCAGAGGGCGGGGCCTCTAAAGCTCCGCCCTCACCTTCTCGGCGGCCCGAGCCAGCACGCGGAGCTTGCCAAACGCCGTCTTTTGTGGCAGGTACTTCATGCCGCAGTCGGGAGCAAGGATCAGGCGCTCGGGATCGACGACCTTCAGCGCGTTTCTGATTCGCGCGACGACGACTTCGAGATCTTCCACCCCGCTCTCGTCCGCAAGGTCGATCACGCCGACGATGAGCTGCTTGGCGCCCAGCGACCTCAGCACGCCCAGGTCCACCTTCTGCTGGGCCGACTCCATCGAGATCTGCTTGGCGCTCGTATCGGCCAACGCCTCGAGAAAGGGATAGCCGTTCGGACGATTGTGGACGAGGTGGGCGTAGCCGAAGCAGGTGTGCAGAGCGGTCGTGTCCTCGATGCCTTCGAGTGCGCGATTGATGGCCTGGATCGCAAACCGCGCGGCCTTCTCCGCCCGAGCCTGAAGATACGGCTCGTCCAGCTGGACGACGTCGGCGCCGGCGCGAAACAGGTCGTGGACCTCTTCGTTGACCGCCTCGGCGAGCGCCATCGCCAACGCTTCCTCGTCGTGGTAGTAGTCGTCCTCGGCCTGCTGCGACATCGTGAAGGGTCCTGGCAGCGTGGCCTTGATCTGGCGGTCCGTGTTGGCTCGCAGAAATTCGACATCGCGCATCTCGACGGGGCGGGTGCGGCGTATCGGACCGACCACCCGCGGTACCGGGTTTGGGTGGCCTGTGCGGTCGAGCGCCGTGCCCGGATGCTTCAGGTCCATTCCCTCCAGCGCGGTCGCGAATCGGTTGGAGTAGCTCTCGCGACGAATTTCGCCATCGGTGACGATGTCGATCCCCGCCCGCTCCATCTCGCGAATAGCGACGACTGTCGCGTCGTCCTGCGCCTGCTCAAGGAACTCGGGGCTGATGCGCCAGATCTCGAGCGCCCGCGTGCGAGGCGGTAGGCGGCTGCCGAGCATCTTGCGGTCGACCAGCCATTCAGGCTGCGGATAGCTGCCGACCACGGTCGTCGGCAGAAGTCGTGACATCTCGGCAAGGTTAATCTGTGGCTCGAGATGGCGATCACGACGAACCGGCTCCGGGACGACACCTGCGAGCGCGATTGGATTTGGGAGCGCGAGGTCGAGGCCGCTTCTTGGGAGGAAACCAGGCGGCTCTCAGTCGGCGCTTGGGAGCGTCAGTTCCGCCGCCTGCGCGAGTCATCGTCCTTCTACGCGCGCAAGTTCCGCGAGGCCGGCGCCGGGAGCTCGTTCGTCAGCCTTGCCGACCTGAGCAACCTCCCCTTCACCACCAAAGAAGAGCTGCGGCAGGCCCTCGATGAGGAGCCGCCGTTCGGCAGCAACCTGTGCGTGTCTCCCATCCAGGTCAAGCGCGTGTACCAGACAAGCGGCACGACTGGCGCTCCAAGCGTGCTTGCGCTGACCCGCGGCGACATGGAGTCCTGGACCTTGATGGGCACCCGGACCTACTACGCCACCGGCATTCACGAGCACAGCACCGTCCTCACGACTTTCGGCGCCGGTCCGTTTGTCGCCGGACATACGCATTTTGTTCTGCTGCGGACTGGCGCGCGCTCGGTTCCCGTGGCGCCAGGCGACACCGAGCGGGTCATCTTCGGTCTGCGCGCGGGCCTGGCCGACACT
>Ga0209690_1001362_pt1 | contig 13613 bp, 14 predicted proteins | sample GraSoiAngelo_150_FD_186164 | JGI IMG/M metagenome (GOLD analysis project Ga0209690, IMG submission 186164) | Grasslands soil microbial communities from the Angelo Coastal Reserve, California, USA - 14_1009_09_40cm (SPAdes) (version 2) | ecosystem: Environmental > Terrestrial > Soil > Grasslands ...
GGGAAGTGATTAGGACGGGCGGATGGCTGGTGCTGGCGAGGCGCCGAGATTCCTCGCCACCCCTCCAGATGCTTCGACAAGCTCAGCACGAACGGTTTGTCCCCGCCCGGCGAGCTCGGAATGACGGTTGGGCCGGCGGGTGTGCTGATGAGCGACGGGCAGCCAAAGGTGATGCGGCGCCGGGAGACGTCCGAGGACGTGATGCGGGCGGACGTTTGGCCGCTGGAGTAAGGGCAATCGCTTGTCTGAGCACGGTTTATTGCCCGGGAGGGGCAAAGCCAGAGCCGGCCTTCTGCTTGTTGCAGTCACGTCATCATCGTTCGCTATTCTCACCCTAATACTTCTTCTCGCACTAGGAGGCACCGGTTTATCATTGTCTCTGCTCGTACTCATAGTGACAGTTGCGGCCGTTGGCCCGTTCGGCACGCGCTCTCAGATTCCATTCGTCTGGTGGGTTATGGCTGCCATAGTCACGATTGTGGTGGCTATTTTCATCTACATTATGTGGTTTGCGGCGACTTTCGAATCGGGCGATTGATCCGCGTGGACGCATTCATCGGTAACGCCCGCGCCGTCGCCACCGTCCAAAGAGCGCTCGCGAGTCCTTCCGCGCCGCATGCGTGGCTGTTCGTGGGGCCGGAGGGAGTGGGGAAGGCGGCACTGGCGCGGTGGCTGGCGCAGGCGGTGAACTGTCAGGCAATCGTTGATCCGGTGGGTGGCGTAGGGGCGCAGCATCGGCAACAAATCACAGCGCTGAACGATGAGTCGTCTAAAACGATGGGCGCTGACACGGAAGAGATGACCGATGCTGCGCCCCTACATCCCGATGCAGAACGGGCAGCCGCCATCGGGCCGTGCGGGGAATGCGCGCAGTGCAACCGGATCGCGCGGGGGATACATGCGGATGTGAGCACGGTGTCCGTGGCCGCGGCGGAGGAAGGGCCGCAGCACAAGGAGATCAGCGTCGACCAGATACGGGAAGTGCAGCGGGCGGTGGCGCTGGCGCCGTTCGAGGGGCGGACGCGGGCCGTGATCATTGATCCGGCGGACAAACTCTCGGAGGAGGCGCAGAACGCTTTTCTGAAGACGCTAGAGGAGCCGCCACCGAGCGCCGTGTTCGTGCTCATCGCGACGCGGGGAGACGCGCTGCTGCCGACGGTTCGCTCGCGCTGCGCGCTGATCGAGTTCGGGCTGGTTTCGACGGCGGAAATCGAGGAAGCGTTGCGTGGCCGGGGCATAGAGGAGGAGCGGGCGCGGCTCCTGGCGCGGTTGTCGAACGGGCGGCCTGAGTGGGCGCTGGCGATGGTGGACGATGCTTCGCGGCTGGAGAAGAGAAGCGAGGCGCTGGAGCAGGCGCGGGCGCTGGCTTCGATGCCGATGGGGGACCTGATGGACCTAGGCGAGCGGCTGGCTCAGCAGTTCCGGCGTGACCGGGAGGCTGTGCTGGAACGGCTGGACGGCTGGCTGTCGTGGTGGCGGGACGTGCTTCTCGTGTCCGCCTCAGGCGAACACGCTGAAGATGGCGTCGCCAATATCGATATGGTGGGCGCCCTGAGCGAGGACGCGGGGCGATACGAACGGGATGGCGTCGTCGCGTTCGTGCGGGCGCTGAGGGAGTGCCGGCGGCGGCTCGAGTCGAACGTACAGGCGCGGATTGCGCTGGACGCGCTGCTGGTGCGGGCGCCAAGGAGGGCGGAGGTGGCGATGAGAGATGGGAAATGAGAAGTGAGCAATCGGCAATTGGCGAGGGGCAAGCAGCGAGGGGTAACCCCAACCCTGTGTCCCTCGAGGCACTATGTTTCCTCGTTCTTGGCGGCGAAATCTCCTTCGTCCCACCCGCCCACCCGGAGGGTTAACTGGGGGACACCCCCACGCCCCCGGCCTGCCGGCGGCATTGTGCCTCACGCGGGAGCGCGACGGGGTGCTCGCATGGAGATGCGAGCCGGCGGGGGTCTTCCGCGCCTACCGGCCGGACTCTCTGAGGCGAGAAAGACCCCGCCTACATTGCTATGCCATCGAGACATACCTGGTCTGAAGGGCCATTTCACGTGCGAAGACGAAACATAACTGGCGCCCCGGCGAATGCAAGGAGGAGATCACAGCTTACAGCCTGCTTGCGTTTTGCTTTTTCTGTGTTAACATGCTCTAGCGTGCCTGAATTTCAGGCGCGCGCAAATGCAATACTGGGCCCGCCCCGATGAGGATCGGGGTCCCCCTTTTCCGTGTTTCCGACTAGGGACGGGACGCGGGTTCTGCCTGCCGCAAGTCAGGCAACGCAGCGAGGTATCCGCCTGAGGCGGACAACCCGAAGGAGGGATCGATGCACGTCATCATCGACGGCTACGGAGGTGATCCGGACCAGCTTTCGGACGAAAACGTGGTACGCGTGATTTTGGACAGGTACCCCGAAATGATGGGGATGACCAAGATCACGCAGCCAACTGTCCTGGAATATAGAGGCAGCAAACCAGAAGACTGGGGCGTCTCCGGTTACGTGATGATCGCCGAGAGCCATATCGCGATGCACACGTTCCCGGAGCGTCGCCTTGTTTGGGCCGATATTTTCTCGTGTAAGGACTTCGACGCGGAGCCGGTCCTGGCCGACCTCAGGCAGCGTTTCGGCCTCCAGGATATGGAGGTACGGACGCTCGAGCGCAACCTGGAACCGATTCCGACTGCCTAGCGCAATGACGAACAATCACCCGAACGCGGGCCAAGACGAGGCCCCGCCGGGCGCAGGCCCCCTGCTCCCGTTCTCCGTCAGCGACAAGAGTTCGGTGGCCGAGCTTGTTCAGCGCATGGGTGAGACGGCGTTTCAGGCGCGCAACGTTGGGCTGGCGGCCGAGATCTGGGAGGCGATGCTGCACGACGAGACGACGATTTTCTTCGGGCTCGCCGGCGCGATGGTGCCCGCGGGGATGCGGCCGCTGATCGTGTACCTGATCGAGAACCGGCTGATCGACGTTATCGTGAGCACGGGGGCGAACCTGTACCACGATGTGTACGAATCGCTTGGGTTTCTGCATTCGCAGGGCGACCCGCAGGGCGATGACGTGCGGCTGGCGCACCTGCGCGTCGTGCGGTTCTACGATGTGCTAGCGCCGGAGCACGAGTTCTCACGGGCAGAGCGCTTTTGTACCGAGTTTTCGCTGACGCTCGACGAGGGCCGGCCGTACACGACGCGCGAGTACTTTGAGCTGCTCGGCAAGGTGATGGCGCCGGTCGCTAAGGAGGAGGGGATCCTGACCGCCGCGGCTAAAAACGGCGTCCCGATCTACTGCCCTGCGTTCGGGGACAGCGTCCACGGGCTGGCGGTGGCGGAAGGCCGGCAGCGGACGGGACGACGCATCATGTTCGATGTGACCGGCGACGTGCTGGAAATGATCCACCTCTCGATGACGGCCAAGAACAGCGCCGTGATCTACGTGGGCGGCGGGACACCGAAGAACTTCATCCAGCAGACCGGCGCCGCTGGCTATATCTTCGATCGCGACCCGGCGGGCCACAAGTACGGCATCCAGATCACGATGGACCAGCCGCAGTGGGGCGGGCTCTCCGGGTGCACGTTCGAGGAGGCGGTCTCGTGGCGAAAGATCGCCCCGGAGGCGCGCTTCACGACCGTAAACGTCGAGGCGACGGTCGCGCTGCCGTTAATCGTGAGCGCACTGGCGGAACGGAAGGCGCATGCGGGCAGGAAGCTCCCGGAGCTCGATTGGGCGTGGGAGAAGGTCTCTGTCGGCGCGTCAACGCCGTAGAGGAGGAATTTTGGCATCCGCAAATCTCGAAACTGTCGGCCGCTTCTGCGAGGCATTCAGTCGCCGGGACCCGGAAGAGGTCCTCGCCTTCTTCACGGAGGACGCAGTGTACCACAACATGCCTCTGCCGCCGGTGCAGGGCAAGGCCGGGATCAAGACGGTCCTCGATATGTTCCTGAAGCTAGCGGAGTCGGTCGAGTTCATCGTCCTGAAAATCGCGGAGGGGGATGACGGCGCCGTGCTCACCGAGCGCGTGGACAAGTTCTCGCTGGGCGGGAAGAACGTGGAGCTTCCCGTGATGGGCGTATTCGAGCTCACGGACGGGAAGATCTCGGCGTGGCGGGACTATTTCGATATGGCGGCGTGGACGCGGCAGACCTCGTGAGGTTAGAGGGCCATTTCCAGGCACGCCGGTCCGTAGTCGAAGGAGGCGTCCCTCCCGTTCGTCCAGAGGCTCTCGAAGGATGAACGGGGCGATGGCGTGAGGAGAACGGGTTGGAATTCTACGCCGACATGGTAACTTGCGCGGACCAGAGCATCTACACTGGCCACGCGGACAACCTCGAAGTGCGGCTGGCCGCTCATAATGACGGCTGTACATTCACGCGCAGGCCGGTCCGGCTGATCTTTCAAACGTCTTTTCCAACACGTCAAGAGGCGATCGAGGCAGAGCGCCAGATCAAAGGGTGGTCCCGGGCGAAGAAACTCGCCTTAGCGGAAGGCGACTGGGAACTGTTGGAGCGGTTGTCATTGCGACGACAGCCGCAGAAGCGGTCGCAATGCGAATCGACAGACCCCCCGTTCATGGTTCGAGAGCCTCACCACGAACGGGAAGCGACGATCTTCTAGGGTGAAAGCACCGCCTGATGTGCCTCGCGCGCTGCAGTGGAAATGCCTTGGGAACGTAGTGCCCGATATTTCTGTCGCACGGGCTGCGCCCGAGACACGTAGTGATGCGAGGCGACTTGGCAGCCCTTCATGCATCGAGAACCTCACCACGAACGGGAAGCGACGATCCTCTAGGTGAAAGCACCGCCTGATGTGCCTCGCGCGCTGCATTGGAATTGTCTTGGGAACGGAGTGCCCCGAAATTTTCTGTCGCACGGGCTGCGCCCGAGACACGTATCGATGCGAGGCGACGTGGCAGCCGTTCATGGTTCGAGAGCCTCACCACGAACGGGAATGGAATATCCTCTAAGTGAGATGACCTGCCTGGATATCGCTCACCGGGGCTTCGTGTGACTGACGAGCGGTTCTTCCACCGGAACTTCGGATGGCTGGGGCCGGAGCATAGCGGCTTCGAGCGGTCGCGGGTTGTGGTGTTGCCGGTGCCGTACGACTCGACGGCTTCGGGATGGATCGGATCGCGGGAGGGGCCGGCGGCGATCATCGAGGCTTCGGCGAATATGGAGCTGTACGACATCGGCATCGGCTGCGAGCCGTACCTGGTGGGAATCCACACAATGCCCGAAGTCGCCGCGCACAGCGGCAGCCCGCGGGCGATGGCCGAACGTACCGAGGAGATCGTCGGCGAGTTGATCGACGAAAGGAAGTTCGTCGTGACGCTCGGCGGGGAGCACACGGTGGCGGTCGGGGCGGCGAGAGCGTATGCGAAGCGAACGCCGGAACTCTCGGTGTTGGCCTTCGACGCGAACGCAGACATGCGGGACGAGTACCTCGATTCGGCCTACAACCACGCGTGCACGCTGCGCCGCATCTCGGAAGTGGCGCCGATTGTGCAGGTGGGGCTGCGTAGTGCGGAGCGCGAGGAGCACGAGTACATCCGCGAGCAGGGGCTGCGCTTCTACAGCCCGCGCGAGTTCCGGGCGATGGGGCCGGAAGCGATCGCGGAGCAGGTTTCGGACTCGGTCTACGTCACGTTCGATCTGGACGCATTCGATTCGTCGGTGGTGTCGGCGCTGGGGACGCCGGAGCCGGGCGGCCTGCACTGGGACGAGGTGAGCGACCTGCTCGAGACAGTCGCGCGGCGCAGGCGCATCGTGGGGTTCGATGTGACGGAGCTGGCGCCGTCGCTGGGGCCGCGGGCGAACGCGCAGCTGGCCGCGAAGCTGGTGTACCGGCTGATCGGGCTGGCGGTGAGGGAGTAGAGGCCGGCGCGTACGCCACCCAACTCTCCCACCCCGTGTGTCCCTCGGGGCGTAATGTTCCTCTTCTCAAAAGCGAAATGTTCTTCGTCCCACCCGCCCACCCTGAAGGTTAGACTGGGGGACACCCCCAGACCCCCGGCCTGCCGGCGGCATTATTGGGGCCACGACCCAGATCGGGAGGCGCTGCTGTTGGGACACCCCGGCCCGCGGGCAGGGGCCGGCACCGCCTCCACTACCGCCTGGGTAAGGCCCAGAGACGGAGACGCGCGCTGGGTTCCCTGCCTGCGACGGGAATCCTGACGCGAGAAAGACCCGAACCTACGTTCACGGTTTTCGGTGTTTGGCTACCCGACGACTCGTTTTCCGGGCGTCGGGAACGTTCGCTCGTTTCGGAGCGGCCTGACCCACCACCCCTCGAACCGCCCAGATTCCTTCGCGTAGAAACTCGTCGGCTTCGAAGAATGTCTTCTCGCTCAGAATGACAGGGGGCTCGCGCCTAGCGAGCCGTGATGTTCGGGTGCTCTTTGAGGCGGGCTTCGATTTGGTTGCGGGTGGGGATGGCGGTGGTGCCTTCGCCTTCGACGGAGAAGGAGGCGGCGCAGGCGGCGAAGCGGGTGGCTTTCCAGACGTCGCCGCTTTCCCAGAGGCGGATGAGGAAGGCGGCGGCGAAGACGTCGCCGGCGCCTGTCGGGTCTACGACGTTGGCGGGGAAGGCGTCGATGTGGCGCCAGTTGCCGCGCACACAGATGTCGGCGCCGTTGTAGCCGCGCGTGAAGGCGACGATCTGGACGAGGTCCGACCAGTAGGTGAGCGCGGGCGGGGCTTCTCCCGGGGGGATGTCCTCGTCCGAAAGGAAGAGGGCTCGAGCGTGCCGGAGCATTCCGTGGACGTGGAAATCGGCGGGCATGACCGGGCGGACGCGGTTCTCGCGGCCAACACGACGCAGCCAGCCCTGCGCGCCGATGCCGAGCATCGAGCCGCCGAAACGGGCCGCCATCGCTTCGTCGACTTCGCCAATCACGGGGCCGAGAAGGACGATCGGTATGTTGCGCCAGTCGGGCGGGAGATAGTCCGGCGTAAGGGGGGCAGCGCGCTGGGGAACGAACTGGAGGCGCGGCCCTTCACCGTAGAGGTTGCGCATCTGGGTGGTGCTTCGGCTGTGGACGACCTCGAAATCGATGCCGGGCAGGAGTTCGCTAAGCGGGAGATCGGCTGAGGCGGAGGTAAGGACGGCGGTGCGGAGGCCGAGGTTACGCGCCATCGTGGAGGCGAAGGAGGCAGCGCCGCCCAGCCGCCACGAGGCGGGATCGCTTTCCGAGATGAGGTCCTGGACGATGTGGCCGATAACCAGGAACTGCGGTCGCATCGTGCGCGGGCCGCCTAGATGCGCGGCCCCTCGAAGGGCCCTGGCGAGCGCCCGGGCCCTTCCCGGCGATGGCGGGGGCCGCCGTTCCCGCGCGGACGGATCACCACCTTCCGGCCCTCGCCGAAACCGGTCGACGCGGTCATGACGCTCGGGTCGTCGGCGAGCGCGATGTGAATGATGCGGCGCTCCGCGGCAGGCATCGGCTCGAGCGTCATCGGCCGCCGCGACTGGCGGACGCGGTCGGCCATGCGGCGCGCAAGCCCTCGCAGGGTGTCCTCGCGCCTGCGGTGGTAAGCCTCAACATCGACAGTGACGAGGACGCGGCTGCCGAGCTTGCGCGTGACGAGGACGTTGATGAGGTACTGGAGCGCGGACAGAGTGCTCCCGCGGCGCCCAATGAGAAGGCCGAGGTCTTCGCCCTCGACGTCGAGCACGGCGGTGGCGCGGCCGAGGCCGTCGGCGGCGGTCTCCGGCTCGCGGACAGAGACGTCGGCGATGATGTCCATGAGGACGAGAAGCTCGCGCAGGAACTGGTGCGCATATTGCACCTCTTCGGCGTCGAGGTCTTTGATCTCGACGCGCTCGCCGAGCAACTCCTCGGGGATCGGCTCTTCCTCCCCGTCTTCGGCAGGCCTTCGGATGGGCTCTACGAGCGCGGTGACACGGACGCGCGCCTGCTCGCCGCCGAGGCCAAAGAGGCCAGGCTTCCCAGGCGTCAGGACCTCGATGTCTACCTGGCTGCGCTTAAGGCCCAGGTCCTCGAGGGCGATGTCGATCGCTTCATCGACGGTTTTTGCGCTTACCTCTACGCTTTCCATGGACAGGCCTCACTCTCGCGGCCGAAGGTCCGGCGCCGTCTGGGGCAGTGGCGGGGGCGCTTTCCTCCGGTTGTTTTGATTGCGTGCGTTTGGGCTGTTCGCGCTTCTTCGAGGCCGCCGTAACGGTTGCGTCGGCGGGCGCGAGGGAAAATAGCTGGCGCCAGCTTAAGGCGCGGCGACCGTAGACGTAGTAGCCGGCGAACAGCTGAAAGACGTTCGAAGTGACCCAGTAGACACCGACGCCGCTGGGCAGGTTGAGCGTCAGGAAGAAGAGCATCATCGGCATCATCCAGGCCATCATCTGCTGCTGTTGTTGCTGCTGCGGGTTGGCGTTCGGGGTCATGCTCATCTTCTGCTGGACGTAGGTCGAGACGCCGACGATAAGCGGCAGGATGTAGGTGACGTCCGGCTTGCCGAGGTTCAGCCACAGGAAGTGCTGATCCAGCGGGATGGCGTTTTGGAGCATGGGGATGTTGTAGAGGTGCTGCGAGAGGCCGACGAGGCTCTCGGGACTACCGCCCACGACGAAGCGTAGCGCCCGGTAGAGGGCGATGAAGACGCCCATCTGAATGATTAGCGGCATGGCGCAGCCGAGCGGGTTGAAGCCGACCTCCTTGTAGAGCTTCATCATCTCTTCCTGGCGGCGCTTCGGGTCCTTGTACTTCTTCTGGACCTCCTGGATCTGCGGCTGGGCCGCCTGCATCGCGCGCGTGGACTCGAGCTGGCGGATGGTGAAGGGGATGGTCGCGAGGCGGAGGAGGAGGGTGAAGAGGAGGATGGCGAGCCCGAACTGGCCGAAGACGATGATGTCGAGGAAGACGAGGGCGTTAATGAGCGGTGTGATGAGGAGCGTGTCAAAGGCGCGGCCCGGGCCGAGAAGCACGAAGAGAATCACGACGAGGCCGATGATGGCGAACATGATGGCGTTACCACGGCTACCGCGTGGGCGGCCGGCGGAGTCGGAGGGCGCCGCGACACGCGTCACAGCGATACCTCGGCGCACAGGAGGGCGGCGGTCGGCGTGCCGTCGGCGGGATCGAGGCGGCAGAGGTTGCCACCCTGGGCGACGATAAGCACCTCGGCCGCGGCCGCGCGGGTTGGCGCGGGCGATGCGACCGGCGAGGCAGCAGGCGATTCGGGGGCTGTTGGACTCGGCGAGGCAGCCGGCGATTCGGAGGCCGCTGGGCTCGGTGAGGCTGATGCCGGTTGGAGGAGGAAGGGATCAGAGAGGACCGTCTTGCCGAGGAGCGTCGGCCCCCATTGGCGAGAGCCGTCCTCGGGTTTAAGGCCGTAGGCGTTGCCGCTACGGTCGACGACGACGAGAGTGCCGCCAGCGAGCAGCGGCGCGGCGCGCACGGAGTCGCTGGCCTGGAAGCTCCACAGGCGTCTGCCGTCTTTCAGGTCGACACCGTAAACGTTTCCATCGAGGTCGGCGACGTAGGCGGTGCCGTCTTTCACGAGCGGCTTCGCCCAGAACCAGTTCCCGCCTTCGAAGGGCTGGGACCAGCGCTGCTTGCCGGTCTTCGGGTCGAGCGCGTAGAGCTTGTGGTCGATGCCGCCGACGAGGAGCGTGTCATTGTTGGCGAGCGTCGGCTCCATGAGGAGGCCAGCGTCTGTCTTGAAGGAAAAGCCAGAGACCGGCGTGAGGGCGCCGGCGTCCAGGGCGTGCAGTTTTCCGTCCATGGCTGCCACGTAAACAACGTCACCAACGACGACGGGCGAGGCCCAGATGCTGCTGCCGGTCTCGAAGCGGCCTCTCTCGATGCCGGTAGCGGCATCGATGGCGTAAAGCCGGCCGTCCGTCGACGTCGCGAAGAGCGTCCCGTCCTTCGCCGCCAGCGAGCTGACGATCGCGTCGTTAGTCTCGAAACGCCATCTGGCGGAACCATCGGCGGCGTTGAGGGCGTAGACGTTTCCATCGTAGGCGCCGAAGTACACAAAGTCGCCAACGCGGATGGGAGCGCCGTAGATGCCTTCGAGCTTCAGCTTATTGCCTTCATCGGTATTCGGCGGGAATACCCAACGGACGATCGTGGCAGGGCAGCCGTCGTTGACCAGGTTGTCGTCGGCCACGCCGTTGTTCTGGTCGTCGTTCGTGTCGTTCATGCATTGGGCGCCTTCCTCCGACTTCTGGCCCGCTTTGGGACAGCCTTCGTTCACGGCTCCGTCCCCATCATTGTCCTTCGCGTCGGCGCACTCCGCGCCGGTCTCAGGGGCCATATTGGCGTCCAGAGCCGCGATCTTGCCGCGCTCGATGGTCGCATAGATGGTCTTGCCGTCGTCGGACAGCGTTGGGCCCGCCCAGCCTTGAGGCGACGCGATGCGTCCGCAAGCAGCGGCTAACAGCACGAAGGCGAGCACGACGGCGAAGACCGCCCAATGGAGATGGCGCGGGCTTGTGCGCCCGATCAGCTGAATGCTCTTCCTCCTTCGGTTGGCAGTCTCTCGGCCGGTCAAGGGACAGGATCGAGGCCGCCCCGGTTGAACGGGTTGCAGCGGACGAGACGCCAAATGGTGAGGACATACCCCTTGAGAATACCGTGCCGCTCGATCGCCTCATAGCCGTAATGGGAACAGGTCGGCTGAAAGCGGCAGGCGCCAGGCCAGCCGCCGGAGATGTTCCGCTGGTAGAAGCGGATCATCGCCAGAGATGCTTGTCTCACGCCGGTCTCTCCCCCGCGGGAGGATCTTCCGCCAGAATGCCAGCTCTGACGAGCAGATCGACCACCGCTCGATTTAGTTGCTGGAAGTTGGCATTGGCGGCGGGCGCTTTGGGGGATACGACCACATCCCAGCCGCAATTGGTCGGAAGCACGCGGATCGCCTCGCGCAGGCGGCGTCGCAGGCGGTTGCGGACGACGGCGCCACCCAGGCGCTTTGGCGTGACGAACCCGTAGCGGTTGTGTTCGAGGCTGTTGGTGAGCGCCCTTAGCACGAGCAACTCGTTGTGCCAGGAGCGGCCCCGACGGAAGACAGCGTCGAAGTCCCTTCGGCGGCGGAGCCGAAGCTCTTTGCGCATGGACGTTGAGGGGCGCGCATCGATCGGGCGCGGGCGGCTTAGACCGCGAGCCGCCACCTGCCCTTCAGCATGCGGCGCTTCAGAACGGCGCGGCCGCCCCGGGTGCTGTTGCGGGCCATGAAGCCGTGCCTTCGCAAGCGACGGCGCTTCTTCGGTTGATAGGTGCGCTTGGGCAAGAACCGGCCTCCGAATGATGTCTGACATATCGCCCACCGGCGGGCCCGTGCGGCTTGATCGCGGGCTGCGCTCAGGACAGGCCGCGCTAATTGTAGCTTGCGGCGAAAGCGGGGGTCAACGAGAGGGAGGTGGTAGGAGGTAAGAGGTGAGAGGTAAGAGGGCGAGCCTGGTGCTCCGCTCGATCGTTCGAGACGCCGCCGCCCCGAGCCCCTTCGCCCACGGCTCCTCAGGACGAGCGGAACGGAGGTACCAAGCACGAGGCGTGACTTATGCAACATCGTGCGGGTTCTTACTATCGGAGCGATGCAGTATGCGGGCGCGCGCCATTATCATTGTTACCCGATGCGACGATGGCGTCGGCCCGATTCCCATTGAAACATGCCGCCTGACAATATAGACCCACTGATTTTGGATAACCTCCGCCCTGGAGCCGCTGTGTCCAGCACGGATGGCAGAAAGGTCGGCAAGCTCTATGCCGTAGTCGTGGACGCGAGGGACGATGAGGTGACGCACATCGTGGTCAATACCGGACCTTTCTTCCCTGCTCCGGGCTTCGGAGCGCCAAACTTGGTTAGCGTTCCGATCGATGAAATGGCTGACGCCAGGGAGAAGACCGTCATCCTTAAATGTACCAAGCGAAAGTTCTCCCGCATGCCTGCCTATGCGGACTGGAGCTTCACCAAGCCCCCGGATCCCGGCGTATGGCGCATGGAGAATGCCTTGAGATTATCAATGGGTGGCTGGTCTCTTCCCATGCCAACAGAGATCATCCACAAGGCCCGATTCGAGCACGAGATCGCTCGCGACGCGCATGTTTGGCGGATCGAGCCGCACACCCATATCGGGGATGTCGACCGAATTCTTATAGACGAACAGACAAGGGAGATCGAGGCGCTAGTCGTTCGGCGTGGAGTCGTCTTCAGCCATGACGTCATTCTCCCCATTCACTACGTCGTCGAGGTGCTGGACGATATAGCGCACGTCAACATTAGTGATGATGACCTGGAACGTCTAGCGGAATTCCAAGCACCTCCCGAGCCGCGTAGCGACTGATATCTTCCGTTAGCTACGCCAGACCTCTTCCACAACCGTCCGGTCGCCCCCTAAGTCGGAGTGCGCCGAGCGTTCGCTGTTCTGCCTATGCCGCACGACTTATGTAACGACGTTTCGGCGGGCTCTTATTATCCGGGCGATGCACTAGTCACGGCCAGAAGGGGGCGCATGCGAAGACACTTACAGATAGTTTGCGCTGGGCTGCTTGTCGGCGCGCTGGTGCTGGCGGTTGCCTGTGGCGGCGGCGGAGGCGAGGGCGAGAAGCAGACATCGATCAAGCCGGCCGAGGCTGACCTGCTGGTCTCGAACCCCTCCGGGGCGCTGGGGGCTTCGGCGGGTAAGTTCGAGGACGAGGTCGACTCGGTCGAGGGAGAGTTTACCCTCGAGATGAAGATCGGCGACGTCAGCGTCGGCGCGGCCGGGACGTTCGCCTATAAGGCGCCGGACAGCGTGCACATGACGATGAATATGTCCGGCGCCAGCGAGGAGTTGCAGGGCCTCGAGCAGCTCGGCCAGTTCGAGGTGCTGATCCTGGGCGACCAGTTCTATGTGAACACCAGTTACACGGGCTGGATGTCTGGGTCCATTGATGACCTCGCGGGGGGCGCAGACTCTCTGAAAGAGCTGCGCGAAGGACATTCGCCGTTCGACTACCGGTCGTTGGTTGACAGCCTGAACGCGAAAGTGGAGAACCTGGGGGACACGACAGTTTTCGGCAAGACTTACACTCGTCTGCGCATCACGACCGACCTGAAGACGATGATGAAGGACGTCGCAGGCTCGTCTTTCGGGGACAATGGCCTGGACCCGACGCTGCTCGGCGTGGACTTCTCGTCCCCAGTGACGATGGACATTCTGGTCGACCCGGCGACGCTGCTGCCGTTTACGCTTGAGGCGAATACGAAGCTTGACTTCGGGCAGGAGTCGATGGACTTCGCGATGAAGTTCAAGTTCTTCGATTACAACGGGCGGGTGGACATTCCAGAGGCGCCGAAGGACGCGAAGCCGTTCGACAAGGCGTTCGAGGGGTCGCTCTTCGGGACTGGCCAGCCCTAGTTCCTCAACCGCCTCACAATAGAGCGCGATTTCGCTCGCGTCCAGCTCCGGCATTGGAAGGCGCATGAGCCATCGCCTACAATTGTGGGCATTCTGCTGGTGATGGAGGGAGGATGACCAATGGCCGATTGCCTGTTCTGCCGGATGGCCGAAGGCGAGGTGCCGACCGACCCGCTGTACGACGACGACCTCGTCTTCGCGATACGGGACATCAATCCGCGGGCGCCAGTGCACTTCATGGTGATCCCGAAGGAGCACATT
>Ga0209690_1001365_pt1 | contig 13597 bp, 18 predicted proteins | sample GraSoiAngelo_150_FD_186164 | JGI IMG/M metagenome (GOLD analysis project Ga0209690, IMG submission 186164) | Grasslands soil microbial communities from the Angelo Coastal Reserve, California, USA - 14_1009_09_40cm (SPAdes) (version 2) | ecosystem: Environmental > Terrestrial > Soil > Grasslands ...
CGTTTACCCCCTTGGCGGGATTTCCACAGGGTCTCCCGCAAGGAGCTATGTTTTCGTAAAGACCGCATCCAACGGCTCACACCTGTTCGTTCCGGTGTATGCGCCAGTTAACATGACGCTCCAAGGCATCACGTATGCTTACAGAAACTATGGTCCGTTAGGAGCGCGTCCAGAGTATCGTCTCGACTTTCAAGCGACTTGCGAGGTGTTTCTTACTTTTGACCACGTCCCGACCGTCGAGGGGTGGATAGCGAGCCTCGGGCCTTCTGTGCCTGCGAACAACACTCGAACGGGAGTGTATGTTTCCGTTCCAGTGCAAGCGGGAGAGTTGCTCGGATACACCGATGGGACTAGGGTCGCCGGGTCGTGGGACTTCATGGTGCTTAACCATGCCAAACCCGCGTTCCACGTCAACGATAGCAGGTGGACTTCGGACCAATACAGGTACGGCGATTGTCCTTATGACTACTTTACGGGTGACGTGAAGGCAACGTACTATACCCTCCTCTCCGCCTCGGGCACCACGACAACCCCTTTGTGCGGTAAAGTGTCGCGAGACGTCGCGGGAACGATCGCGGGCGGTTGGTTCCAGGGCAATTCGACGACGGCGCAGGGTTCCCGTCTGATGGTCGGAAAGTTCCTCAACTACATCGAGATAGTGGTCAGCCAGACAAGTGGGCCGCTCTTCGATATCAGGGACTATAGGAGCGTGGTAGACCCGGCGACTGTTACGGTCGGGCAGTCGGTTTGCTATAGTGATGGGGCGTCGTACGCATATTTCGACCTTGTTTCGCAACTTTCCATGCGCGCGGCGACGGGAACGGGTGGGTGCCCTGCTCAGCTTCCATCCCAGTATCAAGTCTGGAATCGTTAGCGCGCCAAAAATCTAGAGGGAGTTCGGCTCTGGCAAAATTTACCGAATCCGCGTGGCGATTTCTCTATTTGCTGGTGAAGCAGAAGTATGGATAGCCGCCGTTCACCATCTCGACCGCCCGCTCCACTATCGTGTCCGAGATCTCCTTCCACTTCGAGCTCCAGTCTATGTCGTCCACGACCATCTCCTTCTCACCCTTGTGGGTCTTTGAGGGAACGCTCGACCAGATCGGCCTGCCGTAGAACGGCTTGACGATTCTCACGTCCCACTTCTTGCACTGCATCCGGCCGTTGTTCTTCTGGAAGTACTTGCAGTCGAAGCAGTGCTTGGAGAGCCATATCACCTCACGTGTCCTCTTCACTGTCTTGCCAAGCTCGGTGAGGAGCCGCTCCGACTCCCTACGAATCATCTCGGCTAGCTCTTTCTGCCCGGCTTCAGTGTTCATGTAGTAGTCTGGTTTCTCGGCCAGGGCCTCGTACCAGCTCAACAGCTCGTCGGTGTCGTCCTCTTCGCTCAAGTCCAGCAGCCGTGAATCGTTCATGTCCTTATAAGCTGTCGTCGGCTGTCGGCTGGAAATCGATAAATACGGAACTCGAGAGTTACTCACGCAATAGGCGCGCGGCGTGCTTCGACGGGCGACCTGGACTGACCCTAGGTCAGGATGAAGACATCACTGCCGCGCGTCTATTGATCACCTTAAGAACGCCTTCGCTCGTCCTTTCTTTCGCACCTCTGACCTTCATCCACTTCAACGCGGTCGCTGAATCGGTTCTCTTCAGATTGACTCCCCTGACGCAATCCGTCAGAACGTTCACAAGAAACCCCTCCTCGAGTGCGTCCCCCACAGTGTTCTTGACGCAGTAGTCCGTCGCGAGCCCCCCGACGAAGAGCTCAGTCACGCCCATCCTCTTCAGGGTTGATGACAGCTCGGTTCCTTGGAATCCTGAGTAGGCCTCTTTATCCGGTTCCGTCGCCTTGCTGACCACCAGCGCGTTCTCAGGCACACGGAGGTCGGGATGAAACTCTGCTCCCGTGCTTTTTCTTACGCAGTGTGAAGGCCAAGGACCCCCGTTCTCCCTGAATGAGCAGTGGTCCGGCGGATGCCAATCCCTCGTGAAGCAGACCGGGAGATTAGAGACGGTGAAGGCATCGATCAGGGCGTTCAATGGTGGTATGATTTTGTTGCCATCCTTGACGGCCAGAGCGCCCCCCGGGCAAAAATCATTTTGAACGTCAACGACGATCAAGGCGAATGTTGCGCCGGCCATCCCATCACCAAGAAATCGAGGGGGGATGCTTTGGCAGCAGATGAAGGTCCCTGAGAACTCTTGACCTTATGGCCTCGACCCCCTCGTACTTCCGCACGATCTTCCCGTTCTTCAGCAGCGGGGTGAGCATCTCCTTCGTTCTGGGGGGTGCGTCCGCTCCTTCCAAGACGACGGTGTCCTGGAACCCGACACTCGAGCGGTAGACCGCCTTCCTGCCGCCGAGCCCCCCTCTCTTGGCCCTGAACTCCCTCTTTGCGCCACGCTGCACCTCGACTATCTTCGCGCTTAGGTCGATGACGGGTGGGTAGGCGACGGCGGTCCCGACCCCGAAGCCGTCCGCAATATCCTTCAGCTTCCCCACCGACTCCTCGTCGAGCCTCCCGGATGCAATGAGTTTCACCTTCTCGCCACCCCTGATGTCGAGCTCCCACCTGACTTCCTCGATGATCTTCCTGAAGTCTCCCCTTCTGGAGGCGGGGGTGTCGAGCCTGACCCCCCAGAGGTCTGAACCGAGAACCTCGAATGCCGCGACGGCCTCCGTCTTCTCGTCCCAAAACGTGTCGACGAGCGCAACCCTGGGTGAATCGCTCGCGATCGTCTTGTCGTACATCTTCCAGGCAGATTCCTGATTGCCAACGACCTGGATCAGAGCGTGCGGCATCGTCCCGGAGGCCTTCAGATGGAGGAGTTCCGCACCGAGGACGTTCGAGACGCCGTCGAAACCGGCGAGGTAACAGGCCCTCTCCACCATCGGAGCCAAGGCCGGGTGGACACGCCTCGTCCCGAAGCTGAAGAGGAGCTTCTCACCCGCAGCCACCCTGAACCTCGCGGCCCGCGTCGAGACGCTGGTAGATGAAGAGAGGAGGCCGAGGAGAGGTGTCTCGTACTCGGCGAAGGTGCCGTACTTTCCGGCAATTACCATCAGCGGCTCGTAAATCACGGTCGATGAATCGGCGACGAAGACCCCTCCCTCCTCGAAGGACCAGACGTCGACTGGCAGGGCCTGGAGGAGCTTCGCCGCCTCGTAGACGCCTGTGAGGACGCCCCAGTTCTGCGGGTAGGGAAGCTCCCGCGCATAGACCTCCATCACGACGTCCGCGTCGACGTTGTTCTTCTGCAGGACCTCTTTTGTGTTGACGAAGTACATGTCTGTCGTCCGCCCTTCCTTTATCTCATTCTCGTTCGCGAGCCAGAACTTCCTGTCCTGCAAGTCGTAGTCCGTCATTTCTGCCGCCTACCATCTCGAGGTGTGGAAAAGCTTTTTCCATACATTGCGGCTGGAGGAACGTTTTGCTGGAGGAAGAGCTGGACCTAGTCGAGGCGAGGAGGAAGATAATCGACTTCATCAAGAAGGAGGTCACGGGATCGAGGACAGACGGTGTGGTCTTGGGGCTGAGCGGGTGAATCGATTCGTCTGTCACCGCCTACCTCTCGGTGGAAGCCTTGGGTGCAAGGCGGGTAATGGGTCTCATAATGCCCGACCTCCGTGTGACGCCAAAGCAGGACCTGGACGATGCGAAGGAGGTGGCCTCTGAGCTCGGTATGGAAACAAGGTTCATCGACATCGCCCCGATTCATCGAACCTTCATGAAGAACCTCGAGCCCGACAGGCTTGCTGAAGGGAACCTCAGAGCGAGGATCAGAATGGCTCTTCTCTATTACCACTCGAACCGGGTGAACAGGCTCGTCGTCGGGACGGGCGACAGGTCGGAATTATTAGCTGGCTATTTTACGGAGGCGATGATGGTGTGGATATCCTTCCCATCGGGGACCTCTACAAAACCGAGGTGAGGCGGCTCGGCGAAACCCTTGGATTGAGCAGGCGCATCATCTCCAAGCGAAGTAGCCCCAGGTTGTGGCCGGGGCATGAGGCAGAGGCTGAACTTGGCTTCTCCTACGACGTGCTCGACTCGGTCTTCAAACTGTACTTCGACCGAAGGCTCGGGATGGAGAGTGTTTCCTCAAGGTTGAATCTAGACTTGGACGCGGTTCAGAGGTTAATCTCAAGGTATCACGAGTCTGCCCACAAGAGGCAGCCACCACCCATCTGCAAGCTTCGTTGAGAATGCTTATACATGGAAAGCAATCGAGTTGGAATTTGCCGGGCCGGTAGTTCAGTTGGTACGAACGCCCGCCTCGCACGCGGGAGAGAGCCCAAAGCTCCCCAAAGTCGGGGGTTCAAGTCCCCCCCGGTCCACAACTCTACGTGCTAGGGGCGATAATGGGGCTCGCCTCCTCTTCCGGGTCAGGTTTCAGGTGGATCTAACGGCTTTCTTGCTCAGTGCGGTGCCGCAGACGACGCAGCTTGTTATCTTTGGGTTTGTGTACTCCTTCCCGCAACCCTTGCAGAACATCTTCCAAGTGATTTGCTTCCACTCGCCCTTGATATTGGTCCCCGACAGGGGAACCCCGAGCACCTCGGCTACGTTTCTCACCGCGAAGTCGTCGGAGACCAGGTTGACCTTGTCCCCATCCTTCGAGAGGTCGAGAGCGAGGGCGAGGAGCGACACATCTGTCTTCGACAGGGCGTTGGAATCGCCTGTCTTGGCCGCCATCGCCTTCACCCGCTGGAGCGATTCCACCGACGGCTCGGTGACCTGCACCCGCGTGTGTAGCAGAGAGGAGCCTACACTCTGGTGTTTGACCTCCTCGAGCACGAAGTAGGTGGTGTAGTACCTCCCTCTGCCCTGGTACGGAATCCCCGCGTAGAAGGCGGTCGAATCCAAGACGTAGACTGCTTCATCCAAATTTCAGACGCCGTTATTCTTCGATTGGCAGGCGGGTTTGGGTGAGCCGAAAGCTCACGGGATTCACTTGCAACTTCATTTGTGGTCTTGATCGACTCGCGGAAGAAGGCTCCCGAACTCAAGCTTATTTACTTTCGGTTCCGGTTCCGATAACTCCGGGATATCAACCCTGAGTCATCTTCCCGCCATCGACTCTGAGGATTAGAGCCGTCGTCTGCTCGTTCCCCTTCACCGCTTCAGCTGGCGGGCCGTCCGGCTTGAACCTCAAGCCTCCCTTGGCCAAGATGTTCTTGGCCGCGTTCTCGTCCCTGTCGAAGGTGATTCGACAGTTCGGGCAGTGGAGGGTGCGGTCTGCATTCGGGTATGTTCTAGACCCACATGTCGCACACTTCACTCGTTCCCCATGCTGCCACGTAGAAGACGGGAATTCCCTCCCATCTCGCCTTGTAGTCAATTAGTCTCTGGAGTTATAGCAGGTCGATTTTCCTTCAGGCCGATTCTGATGCAGTCGTTGATCGTGCAACGGAAGCTTTCGAGGAGTTCGAGTATTTTCTGTGTCAGCTGGTATCTCTGCTTGACAGCTTTCGTTACTTGCATCCTAGTCAAGTACTTGGGTTTTACTTTTAAGCACCACACTCTGGCGCGTTATCAGAGCCAGCGTGAGCAAGCCTGTAGACCTAGGGAGCGTAAAAGAAGGAAGTTACATAATTATTGATGATGAACCGTGCAGGGTCGTGAACCGCGAGCACTTCAAACCGGGAAAGCATGGAGCTGCAAAGATCAGGCTCGTTGCAATCTCGATATTCACGGGCTCGAAGAAAAGCATCGTCGCCGGGGTCGATTCGAGGGTGGAAGTACCTATGATTGACAAGAGGTCGGGACAGATAATCTCGACGACGCAGGCGTCGGTGCAGGTTATGGACCTGCAGACATTCGTGGTCTTTGAAACGCCCACTCCTCCGGAGAGCGAAGTCGGGGGACCTCTTTCTCCAGGCGCCGAAGTCGAGTACTGGTCGGTTATGGGCAGGAACAAGATAATGCGGATAAAGGGCGGAACCTGAGTCCGTTGGGTGCTCTATCTGTACATTGATCTCTTCATCGTGACCTCAGACGGCTCTTCCGATTTCCTTCATCTAGAGCGGCCCCACAGAGTAGGAGAGCGAAATAAGTTTTCTCGACACCTGGGAGTTTGGTGTGCTTCTGCTGATTCGGCGCCAGGTGAGTTCTCTCAACACTTAAAGATGGGCGCACAGACCGCTGCCTCGAAATGGAACGCGATGTCATCATTGGCATAGCCCTGTTCGCCGTCGGCGGACTCTTCATCGGGGGACTCTTCGCTATCATCGGATTCGCCCTAGTCGGTCTAGGTTCTTATTACATCATTACGTCAGTGATCAAGAAGATATCTACCCCAACGGCCCCAAAGCAGAGCCAGGCGTGAGATGGGCCGGAGGCAGCTCACCCCAGCCTCGCAAAGCTTTCACCCACACAGAGTTTTCATACTCGCTTTCCTTCTTCGGGTGTTCAAAACAGCTATCTGAAATAGAGCTGGGCAGGAGGGAGATTTGTGCGCGTCAAAAGGGGGTTAGGAAGGACTCTCGCCGTTGTGTCCATCCTGCTAGTTGTCACCGCCGCAGCAACGGCTTACTCTTACTACCTCTTTCAGCAGCAGAGTACGCAGGTGAGCCAGCTGCAACAGTTGGTCTCCAACTTGGAGAGCAGAAATACCCAGCTGCAGCAGGAATTGAATTCCGGAGTCACGCCGAACAACGCGTCCGTGCTGAGTCTCGACCCAGTCTCGATATACCGAAGCGCGAACAGAAGCATCGTCACGATACAGGGGGTTCAGGTGACCACGGTCAACACTTTCTTCGGCCCGCAGCAGAGCCTCCAGGTCGTTCTTGGTTCTGGTTTCGTCATCCAGGACACGGGCTCATACTATATCGTTACCAACTTTCACGTCCTGTCGGGTGATACGAACCTAACTGTGACGTTCTGGAACGGCAACTCGTACGTAGGAAAGGTCGTGGGCACGGACCCGTACAGCGACCTCGGTGTCGTCTCGGTGACCGCGCCTCCCTCCCAGCTATTCCCGATACAGATCGCGTCTTCCTCGTCACTGCAGGTTGGACAGCCTATCGTCGCAATTGGAAACCCGTTCGGCCTTGCCGGTTCGATGACTTTTGGAATCGTGAGTCAGGTTGGAAGGACAATTCAGGACCCCGTTGCCGGAAACTTCTCGATTGCGAGCGCGATTCAGTTCAGCGCTCCGATAAACCCCGGCAACTCTGGCGGAGCACTTTTGAACAGCAGGGGGGAGGTCGTGGGCATCACGACCGCTGTCGTTAATGGGGCACAAGGCGTCGGGTTCGCGATTCCGTCGGACACAATAGTTCGTGAGCTGCCCTCCTTAATCACCACCGGCAAGTACAATCTGCATCCTTATCTTGGAATTGGGAGTGCGGATATGAGCTACGCCCTTGCACAGAAGCAAGGTACGAACGTTACCTATGGCGCCCTAATCGAGCAGGTCGTACCAGGAGGTCCCGCGAGTCGCGCGGGCCTGAGGGCCGGAAACACGATGGTAGCCCTCGAGGGAACACAGTACGTTATTGGGGGGGATATCATCGTCTCCCTCAACAGGACGAAGATAGTCAACACAGATGCGCTCTCGACCTACCTAGAGGGGCATGCGCTTGCGGGCCAGACAATTCAGGTGGGCATCATACGGGGCGGGAGTTTCCAGACCGTGAGCGTGGTGCTCGGGACGAGGCCTCCGCCACCCTCCTCTTGAACCGCTACTTCGGAATCAGTCTCGCCTTGGTTATCTCAAGATAGCCGGAGTCGCCTCTCCAGTGCTTCGTGGACTCCTGTACTTCCACACGCTTCGTGAAGATGGGGCAGTCTAGGACGAGGGTTTCGCCCTCCCCTCCCTCCAGCCCCGCATGTACCCCGTACTTCGAGTGTAGATCGAGCAGCTCGTCAACTGCTTTGTGGTCGAGGACACGTCCCAGCCATCCCTCGTCGAAACCAAGCGCTGAGACGCTCGTCACGATGACCCGGAAGCCACTCTTGAGCAGGCTTCTGAGGTGAGTCTCTGGGTCGATGTGCCAGAGGGGTGAGATACTTTTCAGTGCCAACTCGTCACAGATTCTGTCAATCCTAGACTTCTGATAGACGCTGGCAAGAGCCCCGGTGTACAGACCTTCGATCCGGTATCTTTCTTTCGCGAGGGAGAGGGCCTTGATCAGGTCTTGAAGCTCCAACTCTTTGACACCCTCCGTCTCCATCAAAATCTGCGGTACTCCCATAGCCTCGGCCTGGAGCCTTGTAGCCCAGACATTGGGGTAATGAAACATGTACGAATCTTCCCTCAGGGGGGAGAGAGTTACCAGACACACCATCGAATCCCTCCTCTTGGCGAGGTAGGCCGCGTAGGTAGAGTCCTTGCCGCCACTGAAAAGAGCAGCTACTTTCATCTGAAGTGAGAACCATCTAAATAGCGGGTATAAAGCGAAAGAAGAGACATGCTAGACTCTCTCAAGGACGGCCTCCAGAATGCGGTGAAGCGGCTCCTCGGAGCGTCTACGGTGGATGAGCAGGCTGTGAAGGAGTTCGTCCGTGACCTGCAGAGGACGCTCATTCAAGCCGATGTGAACGTGAGACTGGTCCTCGACCTAACCGAGAGGGTTCAGAAGAGGGCGCTCGAAGAGAGGCCCCTCGGTGGCATCACGAGGAAGGATCAGATCGTGACGATCCTATACGAGGAACTCTCTGGGCTCCTCGGCAAGGCAGGACCGACTCCGCTCGACAAGAACAAGCTCAACGTAATCGTGATGCTCGGCATACAAGGCTCGGGGAAGACGACGACTAGCGGGAAGCTGGCGAGATTCCTCACGAAGCAAGGTTTCAAGGTCGGACTCGTCGCAGCAGACACTTTCAGGCCGGGAGCGGTAACGCAGCTGAAGACGCTCGGCGCCACGGTCGGCGTCGAGGTATACAGCGATGAGAAAGAGAGAGATTCCATCAAGATAGCCAAGGAAGGAAAAAAGAACTTCCAACAGAGTAAGAACGTAATAATCATCGATACCGCGGGAAGACACAAGGAGGAGAAGAGTCTCCTCGATGAGATGAAGAGGATCATCTCCGAGGTGAAGCCAGACCTGAACATCCTAGTGGTCGACGGAACGATAGGGCAGCAGTGTTACAACCAAGCTCTCGCGTTTCATCAGACGGCGCCTGTGGGAGGCATCATCGTGACGAAGCTCGATGGTGCCGCAAAGGGAGGAGGCGCGCTCGCTGCGGCGGCCGCGACAGGCGCACGGATTCTCTACCTTGGGACTGGCGAGAGGGTTGACGACTTGGAGGAGTTCTCTCCAACCCGCTTTGTCGGACGCCTCCTCGGGATGGGCGATATCAAGGGGCTCCTGGAGGTGGCACAGCAAGCCGAGATCGAAGTCGACCAGAAACGCGTCCAGAGGATGATGTCTGGAAAGCTGACGATGGATGACCTCCTCTTTCAGTTCGACCAGATGAAGAAATTCGGCTCTCTGAGGAAGATCGTTGAGCGCCTGCCTGGTGTGTCTGAGAACCTTAAGGGTGAGGACCTAGAAAAAGCTGAGAGCAGGGTCAAGGTCTACAAGCCAATAATTCAGTCGATGACGAGGGACGAGAAGGAGAATCCGGAGAGGCTCAACGCCTCGCGAATGAGGCGGATTGCCGCAGGCTCTGGAACCACTGAGAAGGATGTCCGTGAACTGGTTACGAGGTACAAACAGATGAAGAATATGATGAAGTCGGGCAAGACTCGTGAATTCAGACAGTTCATGAGAAGGATGGGCGGTCAGTGAGGTGATGGAGGGGATTCAGAGGTATGAGCTGTGCGAACCCTGTTCCCTCAGGCAAGGCTTCCGGGAAGCTCTCGCGACGGATCCCAGACGCTGTTTCATCTGCAGAGGGCTCACGACAAGAGTGGACGAAATTCGGTCCGACATTCAGCGGAGACTAAGGGGTTACGAGTTTCGAACCTTCTCCGTCGGCCTCTCGCTGCCGGAGGGAATGCAGGAGAGGGAGGACCAGCTCCGTGCAGAGTACAAGCTGAAGGGTAGGGAGACGATAAAGGCCTGGCTCTCAAAGAGTCTCTCTGAGAGGGTAGCTAGGGCAACGCATAGGCGGGTCGACAAGCTGAACCCGGAGCTTGCTGTCTTGGCGGATTTGGATGCCTCCGAGGTCAGGCTGAACGCAAGACCCGTATTCATCTACGGCAGATACACAAAACCAGCCGGAGTTTCGCAGAGGAAGACTTTCTGCGCCAGCTGTCGTGGTGGTGGATGCGCGGTTTGCGGCTATTCTGGTTATGAAACGAAGGCGAGCGTCGAGTCCACCATACAGAAGAGACTCGGCCCCCTGTTGGGTTCGAAGAAGATGAAGTTCACTTGGATCGGAACCGAAGACCTCGAGAGCACTGTAGAATCCTCCGGAAGACCGTTCGTGGTCGAAGCGAAGAATCCAAGGAAGAGGAGAGTGCCGAGAGGCTTCGTGTCAAGGACGGGGATGGGTCAGATACGCGTCAGCAGTTTGAAGTTGCTTCCAAGCAGGCCTTTGAAACTCCCGGGCTTCAAGTTCAGGACTAGAGTGGCAATCGAATCCATGAGTACGATAGACCCCGAGGATCTAAGGAGGCTCTCCAGACTGATGAGGAACGTCGTGGTCGAATTCCGGAGGCCTGGAGAGAAGCCTGCTTACAAGAGGGTTTATGGTGTGAAGGCGAAGGCTGCCAGGAGAGGAGGGATACTGGCGGAGATCAAGCTGGACGGTGGTCTGCCGGTGAAACGGCTCGTGAATGGGGACTCTGTCTCCCCATCGATCTCGGAAGTCTTAAAAGCCGACTTGAAATGTCGGAAATTTGACATTCTGAAGGTGGAGGTGGGCAAGTTCCAATTTGGCTAGGTCACACGGCTATAGGAGGAGGACGCGTTCTCTCCTGAGGAGCAAAGGGGTGAGGGGATTGAGCAGCATTCTCAGGGAGTACTCGCCAAACGACAGGGTCGTGATCAAGATCGACCCGGCCCAGGTCAAGGGTATGCCTCATAGGAGGTTCAACGGCTTGGTCGGGGTGGTGAAGGATGTCGGGACGCGTGTCCTTACGATTGAAGTCCCGGTCGGGGAGAAGATGAAGGTTGTGATAGCCAGGAAGGAGCACGTCTCGCCCCTGGAGGGACGCCGATAATGGCTGAACATGTAGAGAAGAAGCTTCTCAGCATCCCGGAAGCCAACCAGGCCCTTCAGAAAATAAACGTGGAGAAAGCGGACCAGATTCAGAAGAGAACCCTGGACTACTTATCGAAGTTCTCGAAGGCCACGCCGGAGGAGGCGAGGAAGATGCGAAAGCAGCTCGAGGGTGATTGCGGGCTCACACCGGAGGAGGCGGTGGAGGTGGTGAACATCATGCCGAAGACGATCGAGGAGCTGAGGACTTTCACATCCGGCTGGAGGAAGCTGCTCTCGACCGAGACCCTCGAGAAGGTCCTAAAGATTCTCCATCCGCGGAAGTGAGCAGACACTTTGGGGGCCTCGCCGAGAGGCCCGACGGCGATCATGGTTGAGGAAACTGAGGTTAAATATCGTAACCGCACTGGAGGTCCTGTGCTCAGAGAGGGAAACGTAACAGTGATGGTCTCGGAAATGAATTCCGCGATTCAGTTCTACGTGGAAAAACTTGGACTGACGTTGAAGGCGAGGTACTCTGACCAGTTTGCCCAGGTCGTGGCTCCGGGACTTACCATAGCATTACATCCCGCTGACAGACAGGGCCGGCGATCGGGGAAATCTGAAGGTCTCTCAATCGGCCTAAGGGTCGATAATCTCGAGAGGACAATGAAGGACCTTGAAGGGAAGGGATTGAAATTTAGCCCGGTAGTTGAGGACGGACCAGTCAGGTTAGCCTCCTTCAAAGACCCCGACGGGAATCCGCTCTACCTGGCCGAATCACGATGGTGAAGAATTAAATAGCTTTACGTCTCTGACACAATGAGAGATTCGCAGAGGATAGATTATGAGCACCCATAGGGTTTCGGAAGCTGGGCCGCTTCGACTCTTGATCTACTGAAAAGAACGCGTGAGGGGCGAATCTCGATAGATGCTATCTGCGGAGAAGAAGTACGAGGAGTATGCGTACGTATTGGACTTCTCGCCGAGAGGGAAGTCAGTCGTCATAAAGGGGCGAGAGGGACCAATCGTTCAGGCGATAGGCGAGGAGAGATTGACGCTCCTTGAGCTTCTCGCCGTTGAGAATCAGAATTTCGAACCCGGAGAGAGGGTCAAGATAGGAAAGGAGGGGAGAGAGAAGATAGTCAGCGTTCTCGGCAAACTCTCCTTCGAAGAGCTGACACCCGAGTCGAAGAGCTCTCTTCTCAGCGTTGTCGAGAGGATAGTGAAATCAAACGAATCGAAGTACGTCGCGTATTTCAACGAATTACAACCCCTCACTCCAAGACTGCATGGCCTCGAGTTGATTCCGGGCATAGGGAAGACGTTCATGAAACAGATCGTCGACGGGAGGGAGAGACAACCCTTCAAGAGCTTTGAGGAGATTCAACAGAGGGTCGGGCTGAGGGAGCCCGCTAAGCTTCTCGCCAGGCGAATAGTCGAAGAACTCTCCGGGGGGTCGAGAATCAATCTATTCATCAGAAAATGAAGCGACGGAGTCTCGGTCAGCACTATCTTAGAGACGAGGGGATTGTTAAGAGGGTCATCGAGCTCGCCGCGATAAGGAAGCGCGAGAGAGTCCTGGAGGTAGGTACGGGAAGGGGTACTCTGACAGCGGAGTTGGCCAAGGTAGCGGACAGACTTGAAGCCTACGAGATAGACCGCGAGAATTACCTCACGACGAAGAGTCTGCTCAACTCGCCTCATACTAAGCTACGCCTCGGCGACGCCTTCAAGGCGAAGCCCCGATTCGACGTCCTGGTCTCAAGCCTCCCTTACTCTGAATCCTCCACCTTTGTCGAGTGGCTGAGCGAACTCGCATACGACCGGGCGATAGTCATCCTTCAGGAAGATTTCGCGAGGAAGATAACTGTAAGCCCAGGGGACCGGAACTATCGAGCCGTCTCCGTCATCGCACAACTCTCAGCCGACGTCTCGCTCAAGAACCCGGTACCAAGGCATGCGTTCGAACCTCCCCCGCGCGTGAATTCCCGGGTGGTCGTCTTTGTTAGGAAGAGGAAGTTGACGCGAAAGAAAGTGGTGTTGATCAAGCTCCTCTTTTCTCTGCGAAGGCGTAACCTGAAGGCTGCCCTCAACAAGCTCGGTTTCGATTCTCCAGTCGGAACGAATCTCGGTTCCAGGCGCGTCAACTCCCTCGCACCCGAAGAAGTTCATGACATTATCAGTTCCTTCGAGCCGTCTTTGGGCCGCTGAATAATTTGCTTCGAAACCTCTCAATCACGCTCGTTGAGCCGGAATACCCAGTCAACGTGGGATATGTGGCCCGGCTCGCGAAGAACTTTGGGGTCAGGAGGATATTCTTCGTCAATCCGAAGGTAGACCTCTCTGCTGCCTCGATCTACGCCGCCCACGGTGCTGATGTGCTAGACCGGGCTGAAACCATAGGATTCAGAGATCTTCGAAGGATCCACGATCTTCTGGTCGCAACCACCGCCATAAGGGCTAGGAGGAAGGGGAACCTTGTCAGAAAAGTGATGAGA
>Ga0209690_1001368_pt1 | contig 13584 bp, 10 predicted proteins | sample GraSoiAngelo_150_FD_186164 | JGI IMG/M metagenome (GOLD analysis project Ga0209690, IMG submission 186164) | Grasslands soil microbial communities from the Angelo Coastal Reserve, California, USA - 14_1009_09_40cm (SPAdes) (version 2) | ecosystem: Environmental > Terrestrial > Soil > Grasslands ...
CCGCACCCGCCCGGCGTGCCTCCACCGCGCTCATACCTGGCTCCTCGAAGCGCGGACGAACAGGAGGGAGAACAGGGCGCCGATCAGCACCAGCACGAGCGAGATGGCGGTCCCGTATCCGAGCTGGTGGAACACGAACGCCTCCTGGTAGACGTACAGCGGAAGCGTCATGGTCTCGATGCCGGGCCCTCCCTGCGTCATCGCGTAGATGAGCGTGAACTCAGACAGGTTGAGGATCGTGACCAGCAGCAGGTTCGTCACGATCGTCGGCTTGAGCAGGGGCAGGACCACCATTCGATAGCGGCGCCAGGCGGACGCGCCCTCGACCTCGGCCGCCTCGAGGACCTCCGTCGGCAGGTTGCGGAGGCCGGCCGAGAACACGAGCATCGAAAAGGCGACGTTGCGCCACAGGTTGGCCAGCGAGACGATCAGCATCGGCACGGCGACCAGGAAGTTCGTGTCCGTGTGACCCAGCAGGATCGAGAGCGTGCCGCCGGCTTGGGAGAACGCATACCAGACCAGGGCGACCGTGATCTCCGGCAGGACCCAAGCGACGATGACGATCGACCCGATCACGGCCCGGACGGATACGAGCGCGTTGCGCAGGAGGATGGCCAGCGCCATGCCGAGCACCGTCTGGCCGACGATCGCCGAGCCGACGACGAAGATGATCGTCAGCCACGACGATTTGATGAAGACGTAGTCGCTGAGCATCCGGGTCACGTTGTCGAGGCCCGTGAACTGATAGTCGCGCGAGCGCGAGCCCACCAGCGCCAGGTCGGTGAAGCCGAGGTAGCCGGAGTACAGGACCGGGAAGATGAACAGCACGCCGAGCAGCGCCAGCGCCGGGGCGAGCATCGCAAGGCTCGACCACTGGAATCGCTCGCGGTCCAACCGCGGGCCCAAACCGGCCGCGACAGCCAAGCTCAACTCCTCCGCAGATCTGGCGGAAAACTTCGCGTCGTCCCGCCTCTGGAGCGTTCCACTGGAACGTTCCGTAATTCTCTAGGGCGGGCGGGCCGACCGTCAAGTCCCCCCTCTGCCGGGGGCCGCGGAACTAGGCCTGGCGAAGGGGCGCGGTCGACCGGCGGGCGACCAGCGTGACGTCGACAAGAGTGCGTGTCGGTGGCCCCTTGAGCTTGCGCTCGATCCGGTCGGCGATGGTCGCTATGCCCAGCCGCGCGAGCTCGTCCCGCGGCTGGGCGATCGTGGTCAGCGCGATCCGGGCGAGGCCCGCCATCGGCACGTCGTCGAAGCCGACGATCGAGATATCGCCTGGGACGCGCAGGTCAACGCGGTCCGCGAACTCCTGGAGCGCTATCGCGGCCACATCATTGGACGCGAACACGCCGGTGGCGCGGTCGGGACCGGTGAAGACTTCGATCAGGGGGCGGTCGACGCCGTCGACGAGCGCGTGCTCGGCGGGCGGCGACCAGCTGATCCTGACCGGCGGCCCGAGGCCGGCCGCTTTCAAAGCCTCGCAGTAGCCGTCCCAGCGCGCGCGGTCGGACTGGTCTTCGAGCTCCGGGATAAAGAGATACGCGATGCGCCGGTGCCCGGCGTCGACGAGATGCGCCGTGCCCATGCGGCCTCCGACCTCGTCATCGACCGAGACCACGTCTCCCCACTCCGCGCCGCAGCTGACGAAGACCGCCGGAATCTGGTGCTGAAGCGTCTCCCGCATCGTCCGGGAGTCGCCGGAGAAGGCGAGAAAGACGATGCCCGCCACCCTGTGTTCGAGAAGCGTCTCGACTCCGGCGAGCTCGCTCTGGCTGTCGCCCTCTGTGTTGCAGAACATCGCGGTGTAGCCGCGGGCGGCGGCGTGCCGCTCGACCGATTTCGCCATCTCGGCGAAGAAGGGGTTGGCGAGGTCGCCGACGACGACGCCGAGGATGCTCGTTCGCTGCTGCACGAGCTGGCGGGCGAGCACATTGGGTCGGTAGGACGACGACGCCGAGGATGCTCGTTCGCTGCTGCACGAGCTGGCGGGCGAGCACATTGGGTCGGTAGCCCAGCTCCTGGATCGCAAGGCGGACTCGCCCTCGGGTCGCCTCCGACACTCCGGGCAGCCCACGCACGACGTTGGAGACGGTCGATTTCGAAACGCCAGCGTGGGAGGCGACATCGAGGATGGTGGGGTGCCTTCGCGTCGCAGAGGGGGATTCGATCACGGCTTCATGGCCGGGTCCATCAGGACCTTCATCGTCCCGTCCCGCTGCGATAGCTCCATGGCTTCGGTCGCGCGCTCGAGAGGCATCCGGTGCGTGACGATCTCTGTCAGCGGAAGGCGGTCGAGGTTCCGGGCGAGTAGGTTCATCGACGGGACGTAGGAGGTCGCTGTCTCGCCGCCGACGCCGATCACGCTGACGTTCTTGGTGCAGATGTCAGCGTTGGGATTGACACCGACGGGGCCCATGTCCACGAACGTCCCCGCCTCGACGACGGTGCCGCCGTAGCGCACAAGATGCAGGCACTCTGGGAACGATTGGGCGAAACCGGTGCAGTCGACGACGATGTCGGGCCCGGTGTGGGTGTGCTCGCGCACGAGCGCGAGGCGCTCCTTCTCGTCAGTTTTGGCGGCGTTGATGGTCAGCGTGGCGCCGAATTTTCTTGCCAGCTCGAGACGCGAGTCGAGCCGGTCGATCGCGATCAGCTTGCCGCAACCCATAAGCCGCGCCTTGACCAGGTGGCAGAAGCCAAGCGGGCCGATTCCGACGATGGCCACCGACTCGCCGAATGCGCTTCCTCCCCATCCCGCCGTCAGCATGCGGGCGCGATCGAACCCATGCGTTACGGCCATCACCTCGGTCAGGGCTGCGACCTCGTCCGGCAGACCGTCGGGCACACGAAAGAGCGGTGTTCCTGGAAGCAGGTACATGTATTCCGCCCAGCCGCCGAAAAGGTGCGGCGGGTTGGTCGCATGCAGGCTGTTGCCGTAGTCCTGCAAGTTCTCACAGAAGTAGTACGGGTAGTCGTTGAGGCAGAAGACGCAGTGACCGCATGGGACGTTCGCGGCGGGAACGATCCGGTCGCCGGCGCGCAGCGGGCGTCCTTCGCTATCCGGGATGGAGTCGCCACCTCCGATGGCCTCGATCACTCCCACGTTCTCATGGCCACAGATCAGCGGATAGATGATGTTGCGCTCGTGATCGGTGCCTGCGTACTGCTTCGACTCACCGCGGTAGGTGTGCTTGTCCGTGCCGCAGATGCCGGAGTAGGTGACCTTCATCACGACGGCGCCTGGCGCGGGTTCGGGGAGCGGGAATCGCCTGACTTCAAGGTGTCCCGGGGCTGTCATCACGGCCGCCCGGACCGTCCCGCTCACAAGATTGGAACGTTACAGGATTTCAGTCGAGTTGCCAGCGATGGTCGGCGTCGGTAGTGACCAGCCAGCGGCGGGTGGGACCGGCCATCACGTTTAGATAGTAGAGGTCGTAACCCGGACCTGCGGCCACGGGGTGGTAGCCACGCGGGACCAGGACGACGTCGCCGTCGCGGACCTGGATCGCTTCGTCCAGGGAGCGGTCATCGGTGTAGACGAGCTGCACGGCGAAGCCCTCGGGTCGCGCGAGCCGGTGGTAGTACGTCTCCTCGAGGTAGGTCTCGCGCGGCGGGTCGTCGGTGTCGTGCTTGTGCGGTGGGTAGCTCGACCAGTTGCCCGCCGGGGTCAAGACCTCGGTGACGAGCAGCGACTCCGCCGGCCGGTCCTCCATGAGGATGTTGTGGATCGTGCGTTCAGTCCGCCCGGAGCCGCGCTTGAACGGCTTGATCTCCGCCGCTTTGATCAGGGCCGGCTCAGCGCCATCGGAGGCCGGCGCCCAGCAAAGAGCAACCTCGCAATCGCTGGATGCCGAGATCGCGATCTGCTCTCCCGGCGGCGCGTAGACCGCGTCCGGTGGCCCCTCGAAGACACTGTCGCGCGAACCGACTTCCGTCCAACGATGCGAGCCCACCGCGAAGTCCGCCTGGCCAGACAGCATGACCACGCACACCTCGCGTCCTGCAGTGGGCCGTTCCAGCTGCTTGCCCGCATCGAGCCGGAACACCTCGAAGCCGACGTATGACCAGGCGGCCGACTCGGGCGTGACCTCGACCACGCCTCCTGAATCGCGAATCACGAGCCCGCTCATACGTGCCAGCGCCGCCTGGTCAACCCGCGCTCGTGCTCCTCGCGCGCCTTCTGGACCTCTTTCGAATCCGCGACCTCGGCGACCGGCACCTCCCACCAGCTGTCGTAGCTGGGCACGCTCTCGTAACGATCCGTCGGGATGTAGATGACCACTGTGCTGTCCACGTTCTTGGCGGCGTTGATGGCGTCCCGAAGCTCTTCGACGTTGTGCGTCCGGAACACGTGCGCACCCAGGCCTTCGGCGTTCCGCGCGAGGTCCACCGGAAGCCGCTCGGCGTCGTCGTGTTTTTCGTCGTCGCCCAATGAGCCATCGGACCGGTAGCGGTAGCGCGTCCCGAAGCCCGCCATACCTTTGGACCGCGAAAGGCCTCCGATGGAAGCGAAGCCCTCGTTGTCGACCAGCACGATGGTCAGCTTGGCGCGCTCCTGGATCGAGGTCACGATCTCCTGCGACATCATCAGGTAGGAGCCGTCGCCGACCATCACGTAAACCTCGCGGGACGGATCGGCCAGCTTGACTCCGAGCCCGCCCGCGATCTCGTATCCCATCGTCGAGTAGCCGTACTCGACGTGATAGCCCTTGGCGTCTCGCGTGCGCCAGAGCTTGTGAAGGTCACCCGGCATCGAGCCGGCCGCGCACACGACCACATCTCGCGGTGCGGACAGGTCGTTGACCGCGCCGATCACCTCGGATTGCGCGGGCAGCGGTGCGTGACCCAGGGCGAAGAGGCGCGATACCTCGTGGTCCCAATCCGCGCGCATCTGCTCGTACTGCTTCTGATATGCGTCGCTGACGGTCCATCTTTGCAGCCTCTCGTCCAGCGCCTCAAGCGTCGCTCGGGCGTCGCCGGTCAGTGCCGCGCCGCCAAGCTTGTGGCTGTCGAGCTCGGCGATGTTGACGTTGACGAAACGAATTTCGGGATTCTGAAACGCCGTACGCGAGGCGGTCGTGAAGTCGCTGTACCGGGTACCGACACCGAGCACCAGGTCGGCTTCGGCAGCGATCCGGTTCGCGGCCGGCGTGCCGGTGGCGCCGATCGCGCCCAGGGCGCCCGGATGGTCGAACGGCAACGAGCCTTTGCCCGCCTGGGTCTCGACGACAGGGATGCCGGTGCGCCGGACGAGCTTGCGCAGGACCTCGGTCGCCTCGGAGTAGATGACGCCGCCCCCCGCGATGATGAGCGGCTGCTTGGAGCTTCGGATCAGACCCGCCGCGCGATCCAGGATCGATGCGTCGGGCAGCGGCCGCGAGAGGTGCCAGATGCGCTTCTCGAAAAACGCGTCGGGGTAGTCGTAGGCCTCGGTCTGCACATCCTGGGGCAGCGCCAGCGTGGCGGCGCCGGTGTCCGCCTGGCTCGTCAGGACACGCATCGCGGAAAGCGCCGCGGGGATGAGTTGCTCCGGCCTCTGGATGCGGTCGAAGTAGCGCGACACCGCAATCAGGGAGTCGTTCACGCTGACATCACCGCGCGAGGGGCTTTCCAGCTGCTGCAGCACCGGATCTGGCCGGCGTGAAGCGAAGACGTCACCGGGCAGGAGCAGCACCGGCACCCGGTTGACCGTCGCGGCCGCGGCCCCAGTGACCATGTTGGTCGCGCCGGGTCCGATCGAGGTCGTGCATGCGAGCGTGCCGAGCCTGTTTCGCATCCGGGCGAAGCCCGCCGCGGTATGCACCATCGCCTGCTCGTTGCGGGCCTGGTAGTAGGTGAGGAGGTCTGGGTCCTGAGCCAGCGCCTGCCCCACGCCGGTGAGGTTGCCGTGGCCGAAGATGCCGAAGCATCCCTCGATGAACCTGTGCTCCACCCCGTCGCGCTCCACGTACTGCGCGGCGAGAAAGCGCACCAGCGCCTGCGCCATTGTCACGCGCGTTGTCTCCACGTCGGGTCTAAGTGGGGTCGGGCAGCATCACGTCGCGCACCAGGCCGTCGAGGTCCGTGCAGGCGGCGACGAATTGCCGCAACGTGCGCACGGTCGGCGGATAGGAATCGAACTCACCTGTGGCGAGGCCGCCCTCTGAGTACGCACGGCGGAAGTCCGGGAAATGCGCGAGCAATTGCTCGACCACATCCGGGTTGACCGGGTCGTCGATCCTGGAACGCACCTCGATGTCGCTCGCATTGAAACGCGTCTGCCACGCGTAGGGGGGCGAGATCACAGCGTCGGCGCCGACCAGCTCGCTCCAGTGCATGTGGTTGCGGAAAGCCGCGGACAGCAGTCGCAGGCGGTACCCGCGCTCGCGGAATATCCCGTACGTCTTCTTGAAGACGGCCACGCCCGCCCACTCGAGGTAGCCGGGGTCGACGCTGATCTCGCGCTTGTCCAGCAGCACCTTGAGCCAATCGTCGAGCCGGCCGACCATGATCGTGCAGACCGGGCCCATCGACTCGATGTCCTTGGCTTCTGCCTCGCGGCGGCTGAGCCCGCGCTCGACCGCCTCCGCCACCGCGATGCACTGCGGCAGGGTGAACGACACGGTCGCGTTGATGCTGACCCCGCGATAGGTGACCTCTTCAATCGCAACGATCCCCGCTCTGGTCGCGGGAATCTTGACGATCATGTTCTGGGCGAGACGGCTGAACGCCATGGCGTTCTCAACGATCGCGGCGGCGTCCCGATACAGACGCGGGTCGGTCTGGATGGAGAGCCGCCCGTCGCGGCCGCCATGAGCGGCAAACGCCGGCTCGAGCAGCTTCGCCGCCTTGATCGACACCTCTTCGACCAACTTCCAGCCGACCTGGTCCTCGGTCGCGGCGGGCATCTCGCCCAGCAGCGCCTCGATGCGCGGGCGCCACTCTGCGATGTGCTTCTTCAAGATGGTGACGGCGATCACCGGGTTGCACGTCGCGCCGACCGCGCCGTTCTCGATCGAGTATTTGAGCTCATCGATGTCAGCCGAGTCGTTCCACAGGCGCGTCGGCGTCGTCTCGGTCATCTCATGTAGAGGACTCTTGTAGGTCACCTCGCGTCGCGCTACCACCGCGTCACAACCACCTTCTTACGAGTGTAGAAGTCGATGCCGTCAGTGCCATGCACGTGGAGGTCGCCGTAGAACGAGCCCTTCCAGCCGCTGAAGGGGAAGAACGCGAACGGCTGCGCGATCGGCACGTTGATACCGGTCATCCCGGCCTCCACGCGCTCGCGGAACTCGCGGGCGGCGCGGCCCGACTGCGTGAAGATCGTGGCCATGTTGCCGAGCGCCATCTGGTTCGCCTGACCGATGGCGTCGTCGAGGGTCGCGGCCCGCGCGAACGAGAGCACGGGGCCAAAGATCTCTTCGTGGCCGACTGTCATCTCGGCCGTGACACGGTCCAGGATCGTCGGCCCGAGAAAGAATCCCGCCCGCTTCATCTCGCCTCGCCCGTCGACCACCAGCTCGGCGCCTTCCGCCACACCCTTGTCGACGTAACCCGCGACCTTGTCGCGGTGGTCGGCGCGGATCAGAGGACCGACCTGCACGCCGGGCTGGTCGCCAGGGCCGACCACGAGCTTCGAAGCCGCGTCGCGCAGGGGATCGAGCAGCGTGTCGGCGGCGCGGCCGACCGCAACCGCGACCGATCCCGCCAAGCATCGCTCGCCGGCGTTGCCAAACGCGGAATTGAGGATCGCCGGCACGGCGATCTCGGGGTCGGCGTCGGGCATGACGACGATGTGGTTCTTGGCGCCACCAAGTGCCTGGACCCTTTTGCCGCTCGATGCAGCTGTCTGATAAACGTACTTCGCGACGGGCGCGGAGCCGACAAACGAGAGCGCGGCAACGCTTGGATGTCGCAGCAGCGCGTCGACCGCCTCTCGCGCGCCGTGGACGACGTTCAACACGCCATCGGGGAATCCCGCCTCGAGAAATATCTCGGCCAGCCGCTGAGCCCCGAGTGGCGTCCGCTCGGAAGGCTTGAGGATGAACGTGTTCCCCGCGACGACGGAGAGCGGGAACATCCAAAGCGGGATCATCACCGGGAAGTTGAAGGGTGGGATGCCGGCGCAGACGCCGACCGGGTAGCGGTAGAGATCCTGGTCGACGCCGCCCGAGACGTCGCGCAGGGTACGGCCCTGGAGGAGCGTCGGCGCGCCGCACGCGAAATCGACCACCTCGATGCCGCGCCGCACCTCGCCCCGCGACTCCTCGAGCGTCTTGCCGTGGTGGCGCGTGATGATCGAAGCCAGCTCTTCGAAGTGCTCCTCGAGCAGAGCCTTGAACCTGAACATCAGGCGCACGCGCTCCATCAAGGCTGTGCGCGACCAGCCGGGGAATGCCCTGACCGCCGCGTTGACCGCAGCGTCGACGTCGGGCTGTCGAGACAATGGCACCTGCTCGATCTCCTGGCCCGTGGCGGGATTGAAGATCGGCAGCGAGGAAACGCCGTCGGCCGGCGATCGCCACTCGGCGCCGATGAGGTTGCGAATCATGGACGAGGTGCTCCTCCCGACATCATCGTCAATTCGACCAAGGGACGTCTCCTTCTAGCAGTAGGACCCAGTGAGACAGCTTCATGCGAATTCTCCGACCCGGACCGGCCGATGCTCCCGCAGCGAGCGGTCGGCCGCCAGCGCGACCACCAGCGCGGCGCGGGCATCGCCGACCGAGCACGGGCTCTCCCCACCGTGCTTGATCGCTCCCAAAAACGCATGCAGCTCCGCGCGGTAGGCGGGCTCAAAGCGCTCCAGGAAGTCCCGATAACCCTGCCTGCTGGGAGCCGGGACGGACGGCTCGACAGACCTGAGGGGAGTCCGATCGTTCCAACCCACGGCGATACTGTCTCGCAAGCCGAATAGCTCCATCCTGACGTCGTAGCCGCGCGGGTCGTTGCGGGTGGCGGTCATCGCGCCGAGAACGCCACCTTCGAAGCGCAGGATCGCGCAGGCGGCGTCGACGTCGCCGTATCTCTCGAACACCTCGCCGTTCGCCTTGCCATCCGCAAAAACCTCGGTGACGGGACTCCCCAGCACCCACGCGGCGATGTCGAAGTCGTGGATCGCGAGGTCCCTCCAGATACCACCTGAGACGGCAACGTATGCCTCTGGCGGGGGCGCGGGATCGTGCGTCGCGAGCCGGACGACGTGAACGTCGCCTAGCGCCCCGCTCGCGTATGCGTCACGCGCGGCCGTGTACCCCGGGTCGAATCGGCGCTGAAAGCCGATCTGGACGAAGATGCCTGCCCGCGCGACATGCCGGATCACATCGTCGGTCGCTTCGAGCTCGAGGGCTATCGGTTTCTCGCAGAACGCCGGCACCGAAGCCTCGGCGGCCATGTGCAGCAGCTCCGCGTGCGCGGGGGTGGCGGCCGCGATCACGATCGCGTCGACGCCACCAGAAACAAGAGCTTGCGGGCTTTCCGCAAGCTCCGCGCCGACGTCGCCGGCGACCTGCGCTCCGCGATCGGAATCAGCGTCGAAGATCGTCAGCGTGGACACGAGAGGGCTCTGCCGCAGGCTTCGCGCATGCAGCGCGCCAATCCGTCCAGTGCCGATGAGTCCGACGTGCACGGTCCTCCCCCAGCCGTCGCTTCTTGAGGCCATCCGGCCAGTGTCCCGGGAACGTTCGCACAGAACGTTCCCGCAAGAATAGTTCTCCTGGCTGCGGCATGACCGATGCCGGGACGGTCTCGCAATGATGTGCGCGCGCCAGGACGTAATGGCGGCACAATTGCCGCCGCATGACTGAGGGCGCTGACGAGCCACGCATCGGTGTGGTGACCGAGCCGTTCGCGAGCCGGCCGCTCACGGACGTGATGGAATGGCTGCTACGCGCGGCGCCGGGCGTGACCGACCTCGAGGTCGGGGCAGGCGGCTACGCACCGACCACGCATTGCGAGACACCTCTGCTCCTTCGCGACGCGTCCGCGCGCGAGGCCTGGGCGGCAGAGATCGCGTCGCGCGGCCTGCGCGTCGCCGCCCTCAACGTCTGGGGCAACCCTCTCCATCCCGACAAGTCGATCGCCCGCAAGCACGACGCCGACCTGCGCGACGCGATCAGGCTTGCTGCGCTGCTTGGCGTCGACCGCGTGGTGGCGCTCGCAGGCTGTCCACCCGGCGCGCGAGGCGACCGCACGCCGCACTTCGCGGGAGGTGGATGGCTCCCATACCTGGAATCGATCCACGAGCTCCAGTGGGACGAATGGGTCGAGCCTTACTGGTCGGACGTCGCGGAATTTGCGATGCGCGAGCATCCGCAGCTTCTCGTCTGCCTCGAGCTTCATCCCGGCACCGCCGTCTACAACGTGGAGACGTTCGACCGGATCGCGGCGCTCGGCGACTCCATCGCCGCCAACATCGACCCGAGTCATTTCTTCTGGATGGGGATGGACCCGCTCGCCGTGCTGTCGGCGATCGGCGACCGGGTGGGCCACTGCCACGGCAAGGACGTGCAGTTCGCGAGACCCAACCTCGACGTGAACGGAGTGCTCGACAGGCGCTGGCCGCACGATCCCCGGACCCTGCCCTGGAACTTTGCCGTCGTCGGCCGCGGCCGTGACGCGGCATGGTGGAAGGCTTTCGTGTCCGCTTTGCAGAGCGAGAGCCGGGTCCACACGATCGCCATCGAGCACGAGGACCCGTTCGTCGCCGCCGAGCAGGGCATCCCCGAAGCGGCCGACGTGCTGGCGTCCGCGCGATAGCGATCTGTTGACACGATCCACCTCTTGATCTGTTGACACGATCCACCTCTTTCGTATAGGGTCGTTGGAACGTTCCAGCGCGCTTCGGCGCAGGTATTTTCTACCGGGGTGAATATGGCCGGCCGACTGCGCGTAGGGGTCATCGGGTGCGGCTTGATCGCTCAAGTCATGCACCTTCACTATCTCCGCGAGCTGGCGGACCGCTTCGAGATCGCGGCCGTGTGCGACGTCTCCGATGAGGTGCGGTCCGCCTGCGCCAGGGAGTACGGCGTCCCCGAGCAGTTCGCCTCCTGGCAGGAGCTGCTCACGAGGTCGCTCGACGCGGTGCTGGTGCTCACCTCGGGAAGCCACGCGCCGATCGCGGTCGCGGCCGCGCAGGCCGGAATCCATGCGCTGGTTGAGAAGCCGATGTGTTTTTCGGTCGCCGAGGGGCGCGCGATGATCGAGGCGGCCGGCGCGGCGGGCACCGTCCTGATGGTCGGCTACAACAAGCGCTACGACCCCGCGTATGCACGGCTGGTCGAGGAGGCGCGCACACTGGCCGATCTCCGCCTCGTGTGCATCACGACCCTCGAGTCCCCAATCGATCCCTACGTGCAGCATTACAACCTTCGGCGCGGAGGGCCTTTGCCAAAATCCGTCGCGCAGACGCTTCGCGACGATGACGACGCCAGGATCACGGCCGCCCTGGGCGACGCCGATCCGCTGTCGCGATGGGCGTATCGAAGCGTCCTGCTCGACAGCCTCGTGCACGAGTTCAACGCCATGCGTGGCGTGATGGGTGAGCCGGACGCGCTCGAGTTCGCCGACATACGCGAGACGGGGCTGACCGCGATCTTCAAGTACGGCGCTGCGCAATGCATTCTCGCGTGGGTCGACCTGCCCGATATCGCGCGCTACTCGATGGAGTTCGCGTTTTACTCGCCGGACCGGCGAGTCACCCTCGCATTCCCCTCCCCGTTCCTCCGCAGCATGCCCACGCTTTTCATCTCCGAGGACGGCCGGAAAATGTCGCCTCGCGCATCGCGCACAGAGGAGGTCGCGTCCTATCAGGAGAGCTTCAAGGAAGAGCTCGTCCATTTCCACGATTGCGTGACGAACGGCAGGCAGCCGACGACGTCCGCCGCTGACGCCATCCATGACATCGCGCTATGCGAGGCCGTGGTCGCGGTCCATCGCGGGCGCCATCCGCGCGAGCATCCTTCGCAACCTGCCATGGCGACCGCCCCGACGGAGCGCTCGTGACAGAGGCGGGCAAGGTCGTCATCGCCAACGGGATCGATCTCGGACCGATCGGGTATCTCGGCGACGGAGATGAGCTTGCGTCGAGCCTGCGGCGGCGGAAGCTCGCGCTCTCCGGGGGTTTTTTCGAGCTGCCCTTCAGCGACCTCACCCGGATGCCGGCGGCGCTCCGCGGGCTTGGTTCTTTGCTGGACGTCTTCGACGCTGCCGGTGCGAGCAATGGTCTGAGAGCGAAACCGACACTCGCCGACATCGGCAGCGACCTGCGCCGATCGCGCCCGGGGCAGGCGGCCAACGATCCATCGCTCGGCTTCGACCACGACACATGGAAGCGCTTCGCCGAAGGGGTTGAGATGGCTGTCGAATGCTGCCGCGCACGGCGGTACGAGCCGACGTTCCATCACGAAACGGGCACACACATCGAAGCTCCGTGGGAGATCGAGAAGGTCCTCGAGCTGACCTCGATCGGGCTCTGTCTCGACACGGGCCACCTGCTTCTTGGAGGAGGCGACCCCGTGCGGGCGATGCGCGAATGGGGACAGCGCATCAATCATCTCCATTTGAAGGACGCCCGGCGATCGGTGGTCGACGGCATCGTCCGCGAGGCGGCGCCAGTCGCCGAGATCTGGCGCCGGCAGGCGTTCTGCCGGCTTGGCGACGGGGATCTCGACGTCGACGCCGTCCTGGATGCGGTCCGCAAGTCGTACGCGGGCTGGATCGTCGTCGAACAGGACGTGCTGCCAGACCCCGACGGGAGGGCCGCCGCCGACCAGCGCGCGAACCGCGAGTATCTGGCCGCCCGAGGGTTCTGACGCCGGTGGCTGCGCTGAGATTAGGCTTGGCCGGCGCCGGCCGGATGGGCCGCAATCACCTGCGCGCGATCGCCGGCTCGGCGGTGGTCAAGGTCACCGCGATCGCCGAACCCGTGGCGAGCACCCGCAGCTTGCTGCAAGGTGCCGATTCGGCCCTGTACGGCAGCCTCGACGATATGCTGGATACCGCGCCGATCGACGCGGTCCTGGTCTGCGTACCGAGCGACCTCCACCTGACAACGATCAAGCGCCTGGTCGACGCTCACATGCCCACGCTGTGCGAGAAACCCGTCGGGGTCGCAGGCTCCGAAGCGCGGGAGGCGGCGGCGTTGATCGATGCCGCGGGATTGCCCTTCCAGGTCGGTTTCTGGAGACGTTTTGTGCCGTCGCTGATGCGCCTGCGCGAGCGGATCGCGCGCGGTGAGCTGGGTGACATCTACGCAGTGGCGAACTTTCAATGGGACGGCGCACCGCCGGGGGCTAACTTCCGCGCCCACAGCGGCGGAATATTCGTCGACATGGGTGTCCATGAGTTCGATCAGACGCGGTGGCTCGTGCAGCAGGAATTCGGCGCCATCACGTCTGTGGCCTCTGGCATCGCCGGCGAGCGATGGCCGGGCGACCCGGAGAGCGCCCACGCGATCGCTGAGCTTTCGGGAGGGACGACGGCCATTGTCTCCCTGGGACGTCGGTTTCCCCTCGGCGACGTCTGCAAGGTCGAGGTGTTCGGGACCAAGGACGCGGAAGAATGCAAATTCCTGTGGCCGCCGGGCGCCGACGATACGTTCTT
>Ga0209690_1001370_pt1 | contig 13574 bp, 11 predicted proteins | sample GraSoiAngelo_150_FD_186164 | JGI IMG/M metagenome (GOLD analysis project Ga0209690, IMG submission 186164) | Grasslands soil microbial communities from the Angelo Coastal Reserve, California, USA - 14_1009_09_40cm (SPAdes) (version 2) | ecosystem: Environmental > Terrestrial > Soil > Grasslands ...
TCGAACGTGTAATTGATGGCGCGTGAAGTTTACGTCAGACCACGTGATGTGCTTTGCCTCGCCGACTCGCACTCCGCTGTAGACAAGGAAGCAAACAAGGCTTGCGCAATCCTTCGATTGTCGCGCGCCCGCATTGCGGATCTCGTCGACAAACCTTAGGAACTCTTCGCGGGACGGAAGCTCCAGTCGTTTCTGGCGGATCTTCATCCGCGAAAGCCCCGAAGCCGGATTGTTGAATCGCGCACCGGTGCGAATTGCCTGATCGAAGGTCGCACGCAGCGTGCCTATGCTGTTGTTGACGACGCTCGGTGCGTATTGCTGTTGGTATCGGCTGAGCCAAGCTTCACAATCGCGTTGAGTCACCTTGCGGACATCCGTGGCGAATAGCGACGGCCAGGAGCGGCGAAGGAAATCGATCATCATCTCGCGGTAATCTTTCGATCGGGGCTTAAGCGATACACTTGCGCGCACCTTATGGAGGTACACATCTGCCGCGTCTGACACGGTCATTTTGCCGTCGGCAAATGCCGCAAACACTTCGAGCTTCGATCGGTGCTCACGCAGTGTGTCGGGCAGCCGCTGCTTTGCCACTGAGAACGTAGCAGTCTTCAGGCTTTTCCACACGAGTTTCCCGCCAACACGGAAGCGCGCAAAGTATGTTCCCGATGGCCTGTACCGGACCAGGTTTTGTACGGCGGTTGTCTGCCAAACCTTTTCGTCTGACGTGCTCATATCTGCGCGCTCGCATCGGTGGAGTGTTGCCCGAACAAACGTCGCGGCCGCTCCAGGGACGCAGCGGGTGCGTCGTTGCAGGAAGGCCAAAACGATGCGAATAACCGCGCGTGCGTTCCGGGCGAATCCAAAACGAGGCCTTTAGAAGCGTTAAAGATAGCCGTATAGAAAGGGCGTATAGAAACACGCTCGCGGGAGACGCACCAGAGAGTATTTTCCCAGGTAAACGCCGGCATAGCTCAGCTGGTAGAGCAGCTGATTTGTAATCAGCAGGTCGTCGGTTCGAATCCGACTGCCGGCTCACCTCAATTTTCGATTTTGGATTTTCGATTTCGGATTGATTAGGCTGCAACCGCTCAGCGCGAATCTGGATGACGCAGATACAATGTCATGCCGCCAACGTCGATGGTGGCAAAGTCGAAGGCGAGATATTCTGCCCCGAGCAATCCCGCATTCGATTCCGGGGCGTTTTTTGAGTGCAATACTTCGCCGGAGATATTTGCGACAGTAGTTTCAGCGTTGGAAATCGTAAGGCCGCCGCTCGCCAGCTCTTTCACATTGGCGCTGGCGATCCGCTCGATCCGGGCGCTCTTCGGTATCCGACACCAGAGCAGTCCCCGCTGGACCAATGCCCGCTTGCATCGCAGTTTTTTTGTCGATCAACGTGGTGCTCGAACCGGTATCGACGATAAATCGAGTCGGACGGCCGTTGAGCGCGCCTTGCACATCGAAGTGATTGTCCGAGTTCAGCCGTATCGGCACTCGGGTAAAGCCTCGCCCGGAAAGAAATCGCGCCAGTTTTTCGCTGACCGCAGCGCTCGGTCCGGGTTAACATAAAGCATCTGCCGCGTGCAATCGATGATCATTCCAAATTTGCGCATCTCCCGCCGGCTGCCACATATCAATGGCCTGCTTGGCTCGCTAACTGTGGGGATATGCGATCCAACGAAGGTGAGCTAATGTCCGTATTCTCCCATCTTCCCCCGAAAACTCCGCCCACGTTACGGGCGGTGTTTTCAACCTTCAGCCCAAACGTCGTCGCGCTGTCTTTGTCGATAGGCGTTCCCGTGTCGATCATCAGCGCAGCGCGTTTGTTGTTAATGGAAACCCGAGCGAAAAGATGATTACCGAATCGCCGCTCCAGTTTTGCGCCGGCAAGTCCTTGCCCGGAAAGAAATCCGGCAAGCGTGCCGCTGCTCTGTTGGGCTTGGGTCGAGAGCGGCATCAGCGCCGCGATTGGCGAGATCAAGGCGAAGAGCTTTTTCATAGGTAGTCTTTGGCAAATCTCAACCGGAATGCAATTCTCAGAGCAACTGGTAAGGATCGACATCGACCGTGACGGTCACGTCTTCTGGGAATGGCAATTTGTCCAGCGTCTTACGCACCAGCCGGCTCAGCCGCATAATGGCTTCGCCGCGAAGCAAGATGTGGAAGCGGAATTGGCCCTGCAATTTTTCGAGCGGCGCGGGTGTTGAGTCGCCCAAAATGAATTCCTCTGGCAGCGCCTCTTTCAAACGGCGCTTTAAAGTTTCGGCCGACAATTTCGCGCGGCCTTCGTGAGCCGAGCGTACCGTGATCAGGATTGCGTGTTTAAACGGCGGAAAATCGCAGCGCTCACGGAACTCGAGTTCTTGTTGGAAGTAACCGGCGAAATCGTGATGCCGCGCAAACTGGATCGACGGCGAAAATGGAGTGTAAGTCTGCACGAAGACTTCGCCCGGTGTTTCGCCACGTCCGGCGCGCCCGGCGACCTGGGTAAGAAGTTGAAAGGTGCGTTCGCCTGCACGGAAATCGGGCAGATGCAGTGCAAGATCGGCATTGATGATTCCAACGAGCGTGACGTTCGGGAAGTGAAGACCTTTCGCGATCATTTGCGTACCGACGAGAATGTCGATCTTGCCCGTGCGGAAACTTCTTAAAGTTTCCCGATACGCTTCTTTGCGCGTCATCGAGTCGGCATCCATGCGGCGGACCGTCGCCTTTGGGAAAATGTGCGCCACGGTTGATTCGACTTTCTCCGTGCCGAAACCGGCGTAAATCAGCGCGTCCTTGCCACAAGCCGGGCACTTCCTGGGCACGGCTGCGGTATGCCCGCACAAGTGACAACTCAACCGCGCGACATGCCGATGAAACGTGAGCGCGACGCTGCAATTCGGGCAATTGCGCGCTTCGCCGCAATTGCTGCAAAGCAGCGACGTGGAAAACCCGCGCCGATTTAGAAACAAGATTGTCTGTTCGCGTTTCTCCAGACGATCGGCAATGGCGCCTCGCAATTTTCCCGAGAGAATCGCGATCGCTCTTTCTTTCCGACGTTCCCGGCGAAGATCGACAACGCGCGTAAGCGGCATCTGCTTTTCGTCCACGCGCTGGGTGAGAGTGGCGAGGCGATATTTGCCGGTTGTTGCATTGTGATAACTCTCCAGCGATGGCGTGGCGCTTCCGAGTACAACCACGCACTTCTCGATTTTCGCGCGCACAACAGCCACGTCCCGCGCGTGATACCGTGGCGCTTCTTCCTGCTTATAAGTGTTTTCGTGTTCTTCATCGACAACGATGAGTCCCAGGCTTTTGAGCGGCGCGAAGACGGCACTGCGCGGCCCGATGGCGATCCGCGCCCGGCCGGAATGAATTTTGTGCCATTCATCGTGGCGCTCGCCTTCGGACAAATGGCTGTGCAACACGGCGACCGCGTCCTGCGCTTCGGCAAAACGGCCTTTGAAACCCTCCACCGTCTGGGGCGTAAGCGAAATTTCCGGGACGAGAACGATCGCGCTGCGTCCCCGTTCGAGCGCGGCACGAATTGCCTGCAAATAAATTTCAGTCTTCCCACTGCCGGTAACGCCATGGAGCAGGATCGGGCGCGCGTCTTCCGGCGAGTCAAGCGCCTGCGTAATTCCCTTCAGTGCAAGTGACTGTTCGTCATTAAGAACTAGATTCGACGTCGCGATGAATTGCTCGTCGGCATGCGGGTCGCGGAGGGCCGCTTCCTCGTGCAACTCCGCGAGTCCACGCCTGACCAGCGCGCGCAGCGTCTGGTTGTCGAGAGATGTGTGGCGCAGGAGATCCGCTGCGCGCATCGCTCCTTCCAATTGCGCGATCGCCTCGAGAAGTTCCGCCTGACGCGGGGCGCGTTTTCTTAGTTTTTCAATTTCCTCATTGTCGATCTTGCGCGCAGGCCGCACGAACAGTTGCTTCTTCCATCCTACTTCCGCGCGTCGAATGACTTGCGGTAGCAAACTGCGCATGACCGTTTCGATTGGGCAGCAATAGTAGGCGCTGATCCATCTCGCGAGCTCTAGCAACTGCTCGCTCAAAATCGGCGCTTCGCCGATGACCGCTTCAATGGGCCGGATACTTTCCGCGTCACTGTGGTCTAGAGCCGCGACGACCGTAGCAAGAGTAGATTTGTCGCGAAAGGGCACGCGTACGCGGGACCCGACGCCGACCCGCTCCGCCAATGGCTCCGGAACCAGATAATCTAGCTCCCGATGGATTGCTCGATCAATGATGACGCGAATGTAATTGGCTTTTGCCATGCAACGGAGAGGCTAATTTAATTGCTCGCGCGACTGGGAGCACGAGATTTGATGCCGACGTGATACGATTTGCCTTTAAACTGATCCTTTGCGTATTGCTTGCTGTGGCGGTGAGTTTCGCCTTGCTCGCCGTGCGATCGGGCGACCCGGTCTACACCTTCTACGAATGGATGAGCCCGGCCCGATTTCAACAGTACGATCAGCTGATTCGCGCGATCGCGAAGGAACATCATCTCGAGCCGATGCTCGTGAAGGCGGTCATTTGGCGTGAGAGCTGGTTTGATCCCAGAAAATATGGCGGCGCTGGGGAGCGCGGCCTGATGCAGGTGAGCGAAAAAGCGGCCAAGGAGTGGGCGCGTCAAAATAAGGTCGCCAACTTTCGCGTCGACCAACTTTTCGATCCAAAAACAAATCTTGAGGCGGGGACTTGGTATTTGCGTCGCGCGTTCGAACACTGGGAAACGCAATCAGATCCCCTGCCGTTTGCCTTGGCCGAGTACAACGCCGGCGCCAGCCGCGCCCAACGATGGAGCGGTGGAGATGGCGTCGCCGACATACCGGTACAGAAGTTCCTCCAAAACATCGATTTTCCCGGAACCCGGAAGTATGTCGATTCAATCATTGCACGCTACCAATTCTACCAGCGCCGCGGGCACATGTGATCTACAGAGTGGGTGGATCGCGCGCTCCGTCGCGTGATGCTAGGTACGGTGCCGAAGGCGCATTATTTTAACACATCGAGCAAGGGACTGCTCGATCCACCATGTTCTGCGCGTGTTCATCGACGATGTGACAATCTGCGCTAACGGTAACGGCTCGAGTAATGACCAAAAACGAGATCGCCGCTGTTTTGGAAGAAATCAGCACGCTGCTCGAATTGAAAGGCGAGAATCCCTTCAAAATCCGAGCCTATACGAATGCAGCGCGCTCGATTGAAGCCTGGGGTGGTAGCCTGTCCGATCTGAAGAACGAAGAGGCACTCAGCAAGATTCCTGGCATTGGCAAAAGCATCGCGGATAAAATTAAAGAACTCGCGGCAACCGGCTCGCTGAAATATCTGGAAGAACTGCGCGCGGAATTCCCGGCGGCAATTCTGGAGTTGTTCTCCATTCCCGGTCTGGGCGCGAAAAAGATCAAAGCCCTTTATGAAGAGCTCCAAATCAGCTCGATCGGGCAGTTGCTGAAAGCGTGCGAGACCGGCCGAGTTGCGAAATTGCCAGGCTTTGGCGAAACCACACAGGCCAAGATCTGCAGGGCAATTGAGGAACGAGCCAGGCATTCCGGTTATTTTCAGTTCGGCCAGATTGCAAATGAAGCCGAAACATTGAAAAGCGATCTCGCTGGGCGCCCTGACGCGCTACAGGCCCATGTTGCAGGCAGTTATCGGCGACGAAAAGAAATTGTGCATGATGTCGACCTTGTGGTGGCAACAAGAAAGCCGGAAGCGATCACGAAGTTTTTTGCTGGACATCCGTTGGTGGAATCCATCATCGCGCAAGGCCCGACGAAATCGAGTGTGCGGCTTCGTTCCGGTATTCAATGCGATCTGCGGGTGGTGACGGTTGCGGAATATCCTTTTGCCCTCGCTTATTTCACTGGAAATAAGGAGCACAATATCGGGCTGCGCAGCCGCGCGTTGCAGTGCGGCTGGACGCTGAATGAATATCGTCTCGCGCCGTCGCCGCCAGATCCTAAAGCGAAAAAGAAAAGAGGGACAAAGAAAATTCCGAAGGTGCGCGATGAGGCCGAACTTTATCGCGCTCTCGATCTCGATTTCATTCCGCCGGAGTTGCGTGAAAATCGCAGCGAATTTGAAGCTGCGGAAAAACATTCCCTTCCGAAACTGATCGAGAAGGAAGACTTGCGGGGCACATTTCATTGCCACACGACTGCGAGCGACGGCCATAATACGCTTGAGGAAATGTCGCAGGCGGCACAGACGCTAGGACTCGAATACCTCGGGATCGCCGATCACAGCCGCAGCTCAATTCAAGCGCACGGGATCGACGAAGCAGCGCTGCGCGCGCAAATAGCCACGATCCGCAAGCTAAACAAAAAGCTCGATGGCTTTCGTCTGTTTGCTGGGATCGAATGCGACATTTTGCGCGATGGATCGCTTGATTTTCCCGATGAAGTTTTGTCGCAACTCGACTACGTGGTCGCGTCGGTTCATTCTGTTTTTAATCTTAGCGAAGCGGACATGACCAGGCGCGTCATCCGCGCGATGGAGAATCCGTTCGTCACCATGCTCGCGCATCCGACCGGCCGCTTGCTGTTGAAACGCGAGCCGTACGAGATCGACATTTCGGCAATTCTCGATGTGGCGGCGCGTACCGGCACTTGGATCGAGCTTAACGCGGCTCCGAAACGGCTTGATCTCGACTGGCGCTGGTGGCCGCGCGCTAAAGAGAGAGGAGTGAAGTGCGTAATCAATCCGGACGCCCACCGCGTCGAACGTCTCCAGGATTTGTGGTTCGGGGTCGGTATTGCGCGCAAAGGATGGCTGACGAAAACGGATGTGATGAATTGTCTGCCGCTCGGGAAAATCGAGGCCGCGTTGCGAGCGAAGCGGACACGGTAGGGCGCGATCACTGAACGCGCCGACATTTGCCACGCCACGCGCAGGCTGGAAGCCTATGTTCCGGCGTGTTGCCGTTGCGGCATAAACATCGTTAGACATTTGCACGCGCCGCCAGCTTTGATGAATTCGCTCATCGGCAATTCGTGGCAGCGATAAAGACGGTCACGCAGCGTGGCCACGAGTTTCGGCGCGCCTTCCGGCAAAACGATTTCGCGCTCAATGACAACGGCATTGCACGAAAAATGCATCGCCTCTTCGGGCAAGACATCGATCAATTCGGTCACATGTTCGCGGATTGCGCGTTGCCCGTATTCATCGAAGGCCGCGGGGAACCAAACGGCGGTCCCATCTGGCAGCGGACAAAAGCAAGTGTCGAGATGATAGAACCTCGCATCGACAAGCTCGACCGAGATAACAAGACAACCAAGCATGTTCGCAATCGCCCGATGCGATTGAATATCGGAACGAAATTTGTAGCCGCAAAAGAGCGCATCACCGCCAAAGAGCGCATCGCCTTCGCCTTCGAAGTAGAGATCATCGGGCAACCAGGCGATTTCGTAACCGTGTTCTTCCATCCAGCGGGCAAAATGCGGCGCTTCGCCCGCGCGCTCCTTGTGCCGGAAATTACTTGGAATGAATTTGCGACCAATCGTGAGTCCCGCGTTGGCTGTGAAAACCATGTCAGGAAGCTTTGGCTGCGGCGGGATTAAATCGATCTTGGAATCCAATTTGGAAAGAGTGGCGTACAGGTCTTTCCACTGTTTTTGCGCAAGTGCTGCTTCCGCGCCGCGGGCGCGACTCATCCAAGGATTGATCTCGTATTCGATTCCGTAAAAGTCCGGCGGACAAAGGAGCAACTCGCGCATAGGATCGACAATTTTATTCGCGAATCATTGCCTTTTGCGATCGTCGGCCGCGACCGGTCCGGAATCGGCTATGCAATCAGCGAGTTCCTGCAGGAATGGCTCGACATCTGTGACCAGGCCGATTGATTGTAGCGGCTGGTGCTCGACCGCCCTCTCCACTGCCGATGGATCGATGTCAACACAGACTGTTTTCACAGTGGGGGCGAGCATGCTGGCCACGGCGAGCGAATGCTGGATCGTCGCAAGCAGCAGCACATGGGTCACATCGGCGAGTTTCTCTCGCATGACCTTTTGAGCTTCGACCACATCTATTGTTACACCGGGAATCGGTCCCTCATCGCGGATCGAACCCGTCAGGACGATATCGACGTGGCGACGGACACAGGCGTGCATAATGCCACCGGTCAGGATCTTTTTCTGAACGGCTGCGGAGATTCCGCCCGCCTCGCGAATTGCATTGATGGCACGCATGTGGTTTTCGTGGCCACCGCGCGCGAAGGCAAGATCGAGATTCATTCCCAGGGAGGTGCCGAAGAGCGCCCGTTCCACGTCGTAAACTGCAAATGAATTTCCGGCGAAGAGACGATCGACATATCGCAACTCGATAAGGCGCACCAAGTGCTCGCCAGCGCCTGTCCGGACGATTGCAGGTCCCGCGACGATCGCGACTTTGCCTTTCGCTCTGCGCGCACGTTGCAACTCCCGAGCCAGTTCGCGAATGATCGCCGACTTCGGTTCATCGGCATCGATGGTCGTGTTGATGAACTGAAACAGGTCAGTGCGCGACGTCGAACGTTGCACCGGAACCACGCGAATGCCCTGATGACCGACTACAACCTCGTCGCCTTTACTGACGTCGAAAAACTTGACCGCCCGGGCAGAGTGTTTTTTTCGGTCAACTGCAATTGCGCTGTCCATCATGGCAGACTGAACTTCGATCTCTTTGCCATCGCATCGAACGAATGTTTGCTGGTTGGTTGTCACGTAGAAGTCGCGCGGAAAAACTCCGTCCGCCGGGGCCTGCGCCAGTTGCGCATCCGCGCGTTTGGCAACCTCGGCCCCGTGCTGTCGGAGGCGCAGGATTAGCTCGTCGAGGGCTTCGGTTGTTTCGGCAGAGACTTCGATTCGCGCGAAGCTCTGATCCGCCCGCTTTTTGCCGATCTTGATCTCGCCGATCTTAAAATTCGCGCCGTGGGTCAGGATTTGATCCAGCACTTTTGGCAAAATAAGCGAATCAATAATGTGTCCGCGCAGCTCGATCGTTTCGGAGAACATCCGCAAAATTTAGCCGAGGAAACCGGTCGCGCCAGTGAGCGCGAGCAAGAGGTCAGTGCTCTCATGCTCTTGCTGACTCTCTTACTCTCGTCCTGAAGCAATGCTTTTTCTTTTCGATTTGGAGCAACAGCAAGAGAAGGAGTAAGAGTAAGGAAACCCCAAAGCGACATGGAAAAACCGAACGCGCGCGGACCGACCCCCAGCCGCAAAGCGCATCTTGCTTTGGGAGAAAAATTAAATCGCAAAGAAAAACCGCCGCCGCAAATGCCTGCGCCGGCCAGGAAAAATCGCGCGCCCGCACGCCGCGAAATCGACCAGTAGATCGGCAAATTTTATGCACGAGCATCTGCCAGCCCTCGCGGCAAAGATTGCAGCGGTACTTTCGAACAAGCCTGAGTATTTTGTCACGCAGCCGGCAGAGCTAAGAATCCTGCGAGGAATGTCTGAAGCAGAGATTAGAGATTTTGCTGCAAGTCACTGCTGGCGCGTCGTACGGCGCCTCGGCGGACGCCAAATCGAATTTTACAACGACGCGAGCCAGGGCAGTGAAGTGCAACTGTAGCCGGGATCGGGAACCCCGGTTGGCCGGCATCACCGATGCCGGCTACAACCGTTCAAGGCAACGTCGCCGCTGGACAGCATCATCGTGTTGGCTTACCAATGCGCGAGGCGCACCCACATGGAAGCCGCGAAAATTTATTTTATCGTTTTTGGCCTTCTGACGATCGCCGGGGGCATCGTCGGCTACGTCAAAGCAGGCAGCGTGGCGTCGATCATCGCCGGCTTAATCACTGGGGTCTTGCTGCTGGTTGGCGCATTTCTTCTGCCCGAACATCGCGCGGTTGGGCTGGCGACGGCGTTTATTATTTCTCTTCTCCTTGCTGCGCAGTTCATTCCCAAGTTTCTGCGGACCGGAAGAGTCATGCCCGCAGGCACAATGTCGGTCTTGAGCGTGATCGGGATCATCGCAGCGATGGTCGCTTGGATAAAAAAATAATCGCGTGGGAAGAATTCGTCTCCGGACGTGGCGGCGGCTCGTGCTCGTTTTATTCGGGGCGATCTTCGCTGCAATTGTTTATCGTTGGATTTCACTGGAACGACTGCAACACGTACCGCCGCCGGAAGTAACTGTTACCCCTTCCCCGGAACCGACACGTTTCCGTTCGCCGATTATCACCGGCAAACTGGATACGGCGAAGTTGTTCAACGGCGTCACAGTTCACGCGAAGGTCGAGACGCATTCCGGCGCTGACGCGACGACGGAGCGGGTTGACCCGGAAAGTTACGTTCTCGACCTGAAATTGCAGGCGCGGTTGCCTTCGCCGAACAAGACTATCGAGGAGCTGGCCAAAGTCAGTCCCCAACTGCCCGCGCTGTTGCCCGGTTTGGCGGCCATGCTCACACCCGATCCAGTTTCGCCCCTCTTCGCTCAGCTTTACGAAACCAAAGTAAAAGGATTGCGCGACAATCTTGTCCATCTCGATGAGCTTCTTTCACGGCACAATTTTTTCGATTGCCAAACCGTCCTGCAATTGCAGCACCCTCAAAGTCACCGCAAAGCGCTCCTGCTCCAGGCGGACATGGACGTCGATGCAGATGGTTCCGACGCGGACCGGATGCCAATTGGAACTGGTGTGACAACGAATTTCAAACCATTCACCAGTTATCGCTGGCCTAAAAAGGGCGCTGCGCCGAATCCTTATCTCCCCGCGACCGAGGATCGTTTGAAGAAAGTCGAAGCTGAGTACGGGCTCAAGGCGACGACGCCTGAGCGAAAACGGGAGCTCCGCACCGCGCTGACGCAGCTGCGGGACGAGGTCACCACGCTGAAAAAGTTCAGTTTTCTGATTGGGGCCACCGATCCCTATATCGTTTTGGCGGGAGCTTTCGCGCACGGAAAGGACGCTCCCAAAGTGGGAGATTATGCTTTGGTCATTTTCGCAGACGCAGTTTATCCGGCGATCGTGGGCGACATCGGGCCAAATGACAGGGTCGGCGAGGCCTCGCTGCGGATCGCGAAGCAAATTAACGCGTTGTCGACTCCGTACAACCGCCCAGTGAGCGATCTCAAAGTGACTTATTTGATTTTTCCTGAAACGGCTGACAAGCCATTTGGTCCGCCGGACCTGGATAAAATTCAGGCGCGCTGCCAAAAACTGGTCGATGAAATTGGCGGCGCGACCGTGCCGCTGCATCATTGGGAAAATATCATCCCGCCTCCGCCAACTCCCACTGCGACGCCGACGGTCTCGCCATCTCCTGTCATTTCGGCAAGTCCGGGCGTGTCGCCGTCCCCGACGTTTGCATTTCCAATTGCCAGCCCATCAGGGAGTCCGATGCTCGCGCCGACACGTTCACCTCTAGCCAAGCCGACGCCGTAGCGATTATCGATCTTGCTTAGCAGAGACCTGGGTTGAATCGTCAACAGCCGGTGAAGGGTTTGTTCACGACAGTCGCTAATCGTAAGGAGAATAGTCAGGCTCAAATCGTTGCGTCGGCACGAACGTCTCATCCCTCTCAATAAAAGCGCGGCGATGCCGGCGCGGAACGAGTTCGTCTTCGTCCGAGTCCGGCGCGACGACCTTGGTACGGCCGGAGGGCAAACGATAAATCAGCCTTCCATCAGAGGTGATGCCAATCATCTGAGGACGCGTTGAACCCGTACGGCCTTGCGACGAAGCAACTCGCTTCTTTTTACTCTGCGAACTCGTCTGATTCGTATTGGCAGGCCTCGGTGTGGCGTTCGTTTGCGCTAAGTTTTCGACGGTCGTCGCTGGAGCGGTCGCGGTTTCGCCTGGCGAATTCGCGGGGTTTGCAGCGGCTTCGAGTTGCGCATTTGATGTCTGCCCCGAAGGCGTTCGGGGCTCAACATTTGGCGACGCGGCCGGCGCTGAACTCGCTGCGGTCGATGTATTCGGTTGCGATTGCTGCCCGAACGCCAGCGTGGCTGCCTGAGGAGACAATACCGTGTCCGGAGTCACCGGGCTGGAGGGACTTTGGATTGCCGGCGTTGGTGAAGATTCCCGGACGCCAACGAGAACACCAATTGGTTTTGGCCCATGATGATGCCCCAAGATCCTGCCGATGTCCTGCGAGAATAACAATACCGCGATGACCGCTGCCGCTATAATCAGGGCACTGGCAGCCAGCGCGATTCGCCGCAGCCGCTCGGGTCGCCGCTTTGTGGTCCGTGGAATCTTTGAAATTAGCGGAATGCCAAATCGGCGTGCCAATCTCTGCCTGCGCTCAATCTTCAGCAGGCACTGACGAATCATCTCCGCCAGTGCAACCGGGTCTTTTGGGCGTTGATCGGGATTGCGACGCAACATTTGGGAGAGCAAAGCCCGCAAGGGTTTTGGAAACACTTGGAGCTCTCCACGGCGCAGCTCTGCCGAAGGCGCGGCGGTCGTCAGCAGAAAGTACATTGTCGCGCCGAGAGAATAAACTTCTGATCGGAAATCGGTTGTTCCATTTTTCAATTGCTCAGGACTGGCGAAGTGCGATGCCACAGAAGAACTTTCTTCGCGCCCGTCACTTCCGTTGAGCTCGTCGAGCTCGCCACGCGCCGAGTCCGTCTCCCGAATGCTTTCGGAAGAGGACTTGAGTTCAGCCAGGCCGAAGTTCAGTAGCTTGACGAATGGCCAACTACCTTCAGGCGTCGGTCCTGGAACGATCATTAAGTTGGACGGCTGAATAGCGCAGTGCGCAAGCTTGTGAAACTTGGCCGTCGAAAGCACGCTGACTATTTGCTCTGCCACGCGTAACACGGCATCGGCCGGCATTGGGCCATGCTGGGCAACCCATGCAGCAAGTGTTTCACCGGGCAATTTTTCGGAGACGTAAACGTAATTTCCGCCCTCACGTCCAAAATCAAAAACCTTGGCGATATTGACGTGACGCAGTCTCTCCACGGCGCGTGCCTGCTCTTCGAATTGCTCCCGGACGGCCGGATCGATGCTTTCTACTGGGAGCAGCGTTAGAGCAACCGGTTCACCGGATCTTTCGTCCACGGCTTCGTAGGCAATCGCGGCACCATCTCGGCGGAGTTCATTCGGCGTGCCGTCAGAGCTAAGGCAGACCCGATAATGCTGAAGGAATATCGTGCGCTCCATGACCGTGTCCCATTGGCCGCGGCGAGATCACCATACTCACCCCACCGCCCATGATTCAACCTCGATTTTGGCAGCGAGTTGCTCTCGGATGAAGGGTTCCAATTAGCCACGTGAGGCGCAAAGCCTTTTATGTGGCTACCCCGCTTGGATTCGAACCAAGAATAACGCCTCCAAAGGGCGCTGTGTTACCGTTACACCACGGGGTATCTCGATTTGCGAGTTTAGATCGGCGATTTTGGATCAAAGCGCAATTCGCAAAGTGCCAGCCGGTTGAAGCATCGATGCATTCTCGGGTGAATCGACCGCTCCGTCGGGCGATGTTAAAATCATCTGCTTTCGCCGCCTAAGTTAGCATCGGGCAAGGGACTGCTCGATCCACCTCACACCCGGGGCTTGCTGATTTTGAAAAACTCGTCGATTCACTGGCGGGCAAGAGTACTGCCTAAAGCCAGATTTTCCACCCCAATGACCG
>Ga0209690_1001371_pt1 | contig 13573 bp, 8 predicted proteins | sample GraSoiAngelo_150_FD_186164 | JGI IMG/M metagenome (GOLD analysis project Ga0209690, IMG submission 186164) | Grasslands soil microbial communities from the Angelo Coastal Reserve, California, USA - 14_1009_09_40cm (SPAdes) (version 2) | ecosystem: Environmental > Terrestrial > Soil > Grasslands ...
GCTGGCCCGTGAAAATCCAACCGCCGGTCAGCGTGACGAGTACGCCGACCGCGCTGGCAATGGCGCCCGCGATCGACGCGGCCCAGAAGACGCCGACCGGAACAAGCTGCTCGCGCTTGAACTCCTCCGGATATTTGGACCGGATAACCAAGACGTCCGTGAAGAGGAACACCATCGACAGGCACCAGATGACGGTGACGGCGGCTTGCAGGACGAGATAGATGCCGATCGACAGGTTTTGATTGCCGCCGAAGACGAAGAACGCAATCGCCGTGATGATCGTGGTGATCACCGCCTGGGTCAAGACGGCGGCGTGCGGTACCTTATTGCGGTTGACGCGACCCATGATCGCAGGCAGCCGCCTGTCGAGCCCGCTGACGAAGAGCAGCCGGGCAAACGAGTAGTTATAGACGGTTGTATTGAAGATGAAGAACGCGATCATGACCAGGGTCACGACCACCGCCACGCCAGCGCCAAGCGAGGTCTGCACCGCTTGCAGGATGGCGTAAGTGGAGCTAGCGCTCTTCTGCGGAACGACCACCATCGCGCCGAAGGTCAGGATCAGGTAGGCGGCCATGACGACGACCGAGCCCCAGATGAGGTAGCTGGTGATCGCCTTGCGATTTCTGATCTCGACGCCCATGTTGAGCGGCACTTCGATGCCGAGCAGGGCAAGGATGACCAGGCCATAGAAGGTGGCGTTGCCCGAGTTCAACCCGAAGGCGTTCCTCGAGAAGTCGTTGGCCGCAGGGTGGCCGCCCAACAGCCAGGCGAGGCCCGCGAGTCCGACCGTGAGGATGGCCGCGCCGTAGATCACGAAGACGCCGTTGACCATGTTCTGGGTCACGCGGAATCGCATGATCGACAGGGCGGAGGAGAACCAAATGACCGCCAGGATGATGATTCCCTGCTGCCAGAGTCCGGTGAGCGGATTTTGCAGGTTGAACGGCGGGAGCGTCAGAAGGAACTGGAGCAGCGTCACGACCAGGTCGGCAGTCGCCACCATAACGAGCGCTCCGGGCCACCAGGCGCAGAAGCCGGCGAAGAAGCCCCAGAAGGCACCCAGGGCCTTGTTGGTCCAGACGTAGATCGAGCCCTCGCCGGGGAACATCAGGCCGAGCTGGCCGGTGACGATGGCGCCGGGAATGAGAAAGGTGAGAAAGCCGAGGATCCAGTAGACGAAGGCGGAGGCGCCGGCCTGCTGGACGACCGAGCCCTGGACGGCGAAGAGGACGATCGCCACGAAGATCGCGACCATGTCGAATCGGCCCAGCACTTTGGGCAGGATGCCGGGCGCGATCCGCTCGGAGAGCAACTCTCCCGGCCTGGCGGGGGCGCCGACGGTTGTGGTTGTCGTTGCCATAACCCCTCCTTAAGGGTGTGAGAATCGGCACGGGTCGCTGAAGCGGGCTGAGCACCACCTCCTGTCGCGTTTTGTGAGCACATTCGTATCGCGCCGGGCCGCGTCTGTCAAGGCCGGTTGACGGGTCAGGCCGCGGGCGCCTATGGTGGAGCCTCGTCGAGGAGGGTGGGAATGGGCGTAGCGCGCACGAGCCGGCGCGGAGGATGGTGGGGCGTCGCCTTTATCGTCACGCTGGCGCTAGCGGCGGCGATGGTTTCGCTCCCCACGTCCGCGCAAAGCGGCGCAGAGATCAACGCCTTCTACCGGGCGCACTCCGGGGTGATCGTGCTTCAGCAGGCCCTGGCTGTGCTCAGTGTCGCCTTCTTTCTCGCTTTCGCGAGGGCGTTGGGCGCCGGGCGACGGCGCTGGCTGCTGGTTGGTGCCATCCTGGTGGCGCTCACCGAGCTCGCGACGAACATCCCGCCCATGGTCCTCGCATTGACCAACCCCACGCCCAACCAGGCCTTCGCGCTGACGGTGGTGGAAGACCTGGCCGATGCCGCCCTGTTCATGTCGACCGCCGTATTTTCGGTTGCGGCGACGATTGACCAGGTCGGGTGGGTCCAGGTCGCGGGCCTGGTGGTCGCCGCCCTGTCCGTGATCCGGGCAGCCGCCAGCCCGTTCGCGATCACCGCCCTCGACCAGCTGGCGCCGCTCGCCTTCCTGGCGCTGATCCTGATGCTGAGCGTTCGGCTGCTGATGGGAACGGTGTCGCCCAGGCCAACCGGAGCGGCGAACCCGTAGATTCGACGTCGGTGCGCATGAACGACCATCCCTCGCGTCCGTTTTTCATCCGCAACCTTCGTGCCGGGGAGCTGCTCGAACGGTTCCTGGTATCGGCGGTTGCCGCCCTGCTGGCGGTGCGCTTCTTCCTGGGGCTGACCGGGTTCCCCCGGCTGGGCGGTGGCGGCCTTCACATCGCCCACATGCTCTGGGGTGGAGGGCTCATGGTCGCCGCCCTCCTGGTCCTGCTCGGCTACCTGGGGCACCGGATTCGGCGGGCCGCCGCCGTGGTGGGCGGGATTGGCTTTGGACTGTTCATCGACGAGTTGGGGAAATTCATCACCAGCGACAACGACTACTTCTACCGCCCGGCAATCGCTCTGATCTACGTCATCTTCGTGCTGCTGTTTCTCTGGTGGCGCTCGCTCGAGCGGCACCGCACCTGGTCCGAGGAAACCTACCTGGCGAATGCGCTGATGCTGCTCCAGGACACGGCGCTGCACGACCTCGATCCAACCGAGAAATATCAGCTGCAGCAATGGCTTCGCCGCAGCGGCCGCCTTGGGACAAGCCTGCTGGGCGATGTCGGACGGGCGGTCGCCGAGCGCCCGCCCGATCTTCCGGCCCAGGGCCCGATCGGCGTCCGCCTGCACTGGATTCGCAAGCGGATCGACAAAAGCCTTCGCGCCAGCTGGACGGGGAGACTGGCGATCGCTGTCCTGCTGCTGAGGCTGCTGGGTGCTGCGGTTGCCAGCCTGGCGCTGGTCCTCGGGCAGGGCGTAACCGGGCCCGGCGAAGCCGTGGACCTGCCGCTGATCCTGGCCGCGGCCGTCTCGGGCAGCCTGACACTAATCGGATTGGTCTATTTGTTGCTGCGCTCGAGAATCCGTGCGCTGCGCTGGTTCAAGCGATCGATCCTCGCGACCATCTTCCTGACCGACCTCTTCACCTTCTACTACCAGCAGCTGGGCGCGGTCGCCGACCTCGCCGTCGACCTGATCCTGCTGGCGATTTTCGAGGCGTTGATCGAGACGGAACATCGACGGAGCGCAAGCCCCGAGGCGACCATCTCGACCTGACGTGACCGCTTTTTCGCGGTGAGTCGCAGCGACCTCGACAAGAGTGCTGCCCGCTCGGTTTTCTATTGACAGCACCTCAGGTCCGGATCATATTCCGTTCATCTTTCGGCATTAGGGGGCTTGTGGGGGTGGAAACCATGTCAGCCAACCATTCATCGTCCGCGCGTCCGCGCTCTGCGCATCGACTGTTGGTCCGGGGGCCCGCGCTCGTCATCGTCGCTCTCGTCGTGGTGCTCGCTCAGGTCGGAGCTGGGGCCTCGCCGGGTCGCGCCGCTTCAGCCTTAAACGGTGGAAGACAAATTTTTCAGCCCGTGGCGCAAGCCCGGGTAACCGCATTGCGGACCACCGGTCGTTCGCCCGCTGCGCACCCGGGCGTGATTCCGGTACGCCCGATGAATCCGGCGGCGCTGGCCGCGGCGAAGCGCCGAGCGGATGCCGCTGCAACCAGCGCGTCTCCGACCGCCCGCGGTCATGCGGCCGCGGGGCCGTCAGCCGCGATCTTCAACAACCTCAATCAGCCAGGCCTGTCGGCTGCTGATGAGGGCTACAACGTCACCCCTCCGGACAGCACGGGCGCGATCGGCCCCAACTTCTACATGGAGTTGGTCAATCAGCTGGTCGGGGTTTTTGATCGCACCACGCTGGGCCGGGTGAACTCGCTGGACCTGGGCAGCTTTTCCGGTGCCGCGTCCGGCCTCGTACCGACGGATGTGCAGATCCAGTGGGACGCCCAGTCGAACCGCTGGATCTATGCGCTGATCGGCTTCCAGACCGGCAACAACTACGTGCTCTTCGGCTGGACGAAGACGGCGGATCCGAGCAACCTGCCGGGCGGCTGGTGTCGCTACGGCGTTTTCACCGGAAGCAGCTTGAACGACTATCCCAAGCTGGGGCACGACGCCAGCTTCATCACCATCGGCAGCAACGTCTACAGCGATACCTCATCGAACTATCCCTTCGTCACCGCCAACATCTGGGCGATACCCAAGCCGGTGGCGGGCGACACGACCTGCAGCTCGTCGGTGTCGGCGTGGTATTTCGCAGACGCGACGCATGTCCTGCATAACGCTGATGGCTCGCCGGCCTTCACGCCAGTACCGGCCAACACGACGGACGCATCCACGATTGGATACATCGTCGCTGCCCATGACGACACGACTACGCCGCAATCGAAGGTCATGGTCTGGCACATGGCCGCCGGCCCAACCCTGGTCGCCGATGGTGACCTGTCGGTCGGCAGCTTTGGCGTTCCGCCGAGCGTGCCGCAGCCAGGCTCGAGCTACCTGCTCGATAGCCTGGACGGACGCCTGACGCAGGCGGTTCAACTCGCCGACCCGTCGGCCGGAGGCGCCGAGGCGGTCTGGACCCAGCACACCGTGGCCGGGGCGAGCGGGCGCGCCGTCGTCCGTTGGAACGAGTTCCTGCCGTCGACGCTGACCGTTCGGCAGGAGGGCGAGCTCGGCAGCGACACGGACTACCTCTTTAACGGCGCGATTTCACCATCGTCTGCCGGCAGCGATGCCGCCGTCTTCTACAACCGGGGAAGTGGGTCGACGCTGGCCGTCATCGGCGCCCAGACCCGCCAGAGTGCAACACCGCCGGGTCAGATGGACGCCGGCGAAGTCGTGCTTGGCACGAGCGCGACGTTCGACCAGGAGACCGCCTTCCAGGGCAACTGCACGGCCAATCCGTGCCGATGGGGCGACTACTCCGGCGCCTCGCCTGATCCGACCACGGCCGGCGTCGTCTGGGGCAGCAACCAATTGATCGGAGCGGGCTTCTTCGGCTTCGCCCAATGGACGACCCAGAACTTCGCGGTCAGCACCGGCCAGGTGGCGGCGCCCGACTTCAGCCTCTCCGTCATGCCGGCCAGCCAGACCGTGGCGGCGGGAAGCAGTACCAGTTACACCGTCACAGTCACGCCGACCGGAGGATTCAGCGGACAGGTGAGTCTGAGCGTCAGCGGTCTCCCGAGCGGAGCCAGTGGAACGTTCAGCCCCAATCCGGCGACCAACTCCTCGACCCTCGCGCTTAGCACGGCGCCGACGACACCAGCCGGCACGTCCCCGCTGACGATTACGGGAACGAACGGCACTTTGAGCCATTCAACCTCGGCCACGCTGGTGGTAAATGGGGCGGCGGACTTCGCGTTGACCGCCACCCCAAGCAGCCGCTCGGTCGGTGGCAGCGTCACGAGCACGACCTATAGCCTCACGATCACGCCTGCGAATGGCTTCAGCAGTCCGGTGACACTGAGCGCGAGCGGGCCGCTGATCGGGGCGCTGGGCACATTCAGCCCGAATCCGGCGACCACCTCATCGACCCTGACGGTCAGCATCATGTCGGGTACACCCGCCGGCACCTACACGCTGACGCTCACCGGAACCAGCGGCAGCCTGAGCCATTCGACCACCGTGACGCTGGTCGTCAACTCGGACTTCTCACTCAGCAGCTCGCCAACCAGCCGCACGATCAGCCACGGCCAGTCGACGACCTACACCGTCACGATCGCCGCGCTCAACAGCTTTACCGGATCCGTCACCTTCAGCGTCAGCGGGCTGCCGTCGGGAGCCATCGGCACTTTCAGCCCGAATCCGGCGGCGAGCTCCTCGATGCTCACGGTGAACACCAGCGGCGGGACCCCCAGAGGCACCTATACCTTGACGGTCAGCGGGACGGGCGGCGGGAAAACGCACGCCGTCACGGTCACGCTGGTTGTGAACTAAGTCGCGAATTCAGGCGTGGCTCTCCCTCCCCCTCAAGGGAGGGAGAGCTGCCCGGTAGTTACCCGCTCCTGACGAAGCCAGCGGACCAGCTCGGCCACGACTTCGTAGCGGCCGAAGGAGGGCATCAGGTAGACGCCCTGGACCAGGTCCCTGGTGTCCTCGAGCAGCTCGCGCGATTGCGCCAGACCCTCGGCGATACCGTTCTCCCCCGCCCGTCGCATCCGCTCGCGAAGTTGCTGGGGGACGACGATGCCGGGGACCTCGTTGTGCATGAACTCGGCGTGTCGCGACGATTGCAGCGGCAGCACCCCAAGGAGGAACGGAATTGGGAGCGGGCCGGTCTTCAAGAAAAACTGCTCGAGGGTTTCCCGGTCATAGAGCGGCTGGGACATGGCCACGTGCGCGCCGGCTTCGATCTTCTGCCTAAAGCGATCGATCTCATGGTCGAGATCGTCGGCCGAGGGATTGACCGCGCAGGCGATGGTGAAGTTCGCCGGCTTGCCGATCGATGTGCCCAGCCAGTCGTAGCCCTCGTTCAGACGCTGCAGGATCTTGATCAGGCCGATCGAGTCGACGTCCCAGACGCCGGTGGCCGAAGGGTAATCGCCGATCCGTGGCGGATCGCCGGTGAGCGCGATGATGTTACGAATGCCAAGCGCGTGAGCGCCGATCAGCTCCGCCTGTAGCGCCATCAGGTTCTTGTCGCGTGAGGTGAAGTGGATCAGGGTGTCGATGCCGACCTGCTGCTGGATCATCACCGCCAGCGACAGTGCGCTCATGCGGACCCGCGCCATCGGGCTGTCGCCAATGTTGATGGCATCGGCGCCGGCATCTTTGACGAGCTCGGCGCCGGCGACGCACTTGGCTGGATTGAGGCCGCGCGGCGGGTCGATCTCGACGCTGACCACGAAGGTCTTGCCCACAAGGCGCTGCGCAAATGGCGTCGGGGGTAACTGCTCCGCGGGGTTGAGATCGATCGCGATAGCGGTCGAGGGCATGGGGCGCTTGATATGGGTGGTGGTTGCGACCGGCCGCAGGGCGCCGCGCATGGCCGCTATGTGTGCCGGCGTGGTGCCGCAACAACCGCCGATATAGGCCACCCCCAGGTCGGCGGCCTGGCGGGCGAAGGTCGCGAAGTATTCCGGTGTGGCGAAGTAGAAGAACCGACCCTCGACCCGCGCCGGAAGGCCGGCGTTGGGCTGGCCCGATAAGGGAAGGCGGGTTTGCTGCCGCATGGCCTCCAGTACCTGGAGCGCGACCTGGGGTCCAACCCCGCAGTTGACGCCGATGACATCCACGCCTGCCCGCTCGAGCGTCTGGACCACCTGGCTCGGTTCCTCGGCGCTCAGGGTGAGGCCATCTTCGGCGAAGGTCATCTGGGCCACGATCGGCAGGTCGGCGGTCCGCTGCGCAGCGGCGACGGCGGCCAGGAGTTCGGGCAGGTTGGTGAAGGTCTCGAGCACCAGGAGGTCAGCGCCGCCTTCGAGGAGCGCGGCGATCTGTTCTTCGAAGGCCGCCGTTGCCTGGGCGATGCTGATGCGCCCGATCGGCTCGAGTTGCTGGCCGATCGGCCCGACCGATCCGGCGATGAAGATTTGCTCGCCCGAGATGTCGCGCGCCTCGCGAGCCAGCTTGACCGCCCGGAAATTGATGTCACGGACGCGGCCTTCGAGGCCATGGCGGGCGAGCTTGATTCGGTTGGCGCCGAAGGTATTGGTCTCGATCAACTCCGCGCCGGCGGAAATGTACGCGCGGTGAATTTCCTCGACGATTTTGGGCTCCGTGAGGTTGAGTTCGTCAAACGAGCGCTCGAAGCTGACCCCGCGCGCGTGCAGTTGGGTGCCCATAGCCCCGTCGCCCAGCAGCGGCCCCCGGCGAAGCCGCTCGAGGAACGGGTGAGCACGCGTCTTTGGTACCGGCGAGCCGGCTGTCATGGATCGCAATAGTAAGGTAGCGCGTCGAATTCTGGCGAGGCCGCCGCAAGAGGCGTCGCTGCCCGGGAGTTGCTCTTCTGCGGCATGCCTGACCCGACGTCGTCCGCATCGACCAAGCACGTGGTGGTTATGGGAGCCGGGCCCGCCGGCCTGTCGGCCGCCTACGAGCTGACTCGGCACGCCACCCCTGTCACGGTGATCGAAAAGGACCCCCAGACGGTGGGTGGGATCGCGCGCACGTTGGAGTTCATGGGCTGCCGGTTCGATGTCGGCCCCCACCGATTTTTTTCCAAGAGCGCCGAGATCGAGGCGCTGTGGACCGAGGTGCTGGGCGACGAAATCCGGCCGGTATCGCGGCTGACGCGGATCCTCTATCGGGGCAAGTTCTTCGATTACCCGATCCGGGCATCGAACGCCTTCTTAGGCTTGGGCCCGGTTGAGACGGCGCGCTGTGTGGCCAGTTACGCGCAGGCAAGGTTGCGGCCGGTGGCCGAGCCAAAGTCATTCGAGGACTGGGTGTCAAACCAATTCGGTCATCGCCTGTTCGAGATCTTCTTCAAGACCTATACCGAGAAGGTCTGGGGGATTTCGACCAGCGAGCTGTCCGCGGATTGGGCCGGGCAACGGATCCGTGGTCTGAACCTGGTGGAGGTGATCCGGAATGCCGTCCTGCCGGCGTCCCTACGGGGCGGCGAGCGAGCGATCGTCAAGACGCTAGTCGACGCCTTCCGCTATCCGCGGCGGGGGGCCGGCCAGATGTGGGAGTCAGTCGCGGCCCGGCTGGGGGCTGCCGGGCATCCGGTGCGCTTAGGAGAAGAGGTGGTCGCCGTGCGACACTCCGGCGGGCGCGTGCTGTCGGTCGTGGTACGCGATGCTCGGGGCGCGACCCTCGATGTGCTGGGATCGGAGTTCATCAGCACGATGCCGATCCGTGAGCTGATCGCGAAGTTGCAGCCAGCGGCGCCCTCCATCGTGCGGAACGCCGCCGACGCGCTCGCCTATCGGGACTTCATTACGGTCAACCTGGTGCTGGACCGCGCCGACGTCTTCCCCGATCAGTGGATCTATGTTCACGATCCGGGCGTCAAGGTGGGTCGAATCGCGAACTTCAAGAATTTCAGCACCGCCATGGTGGCTGATGGTGGACTGACCGGACTGGGGATGGAGTACTTCTGTTTCGAGACTGACGGAATGTGGAGCTGGCCGGATGCCGAGCTGCTCGATCTGGGCCGACGCGAGCTGGTCACGCTGGGGATCTGCCGCGCGGACGAGGTGAAGTCGGGCATGGTCTACCGGCAACCGAAAGCCTATCCGGTCTACGACGGCGAGTATCTGGGACACCTGGCGGTGGTCCGCGAATGGCTGACGCGCGCCCTGCCCAACCTGTGGCTCGTGGGGCGGAATGGCATGCATCACTACAACAATCAGGACCATTCGATGATGACCGGGATTCTGGTCGCGCGGAATATTGCGGCCGGCGCGCACTTCGATCCCTGGCTCGTGAACACGGACGCCGAATATCACGAGGAGGAGCGCTCGGGCGATCCAGCCGGCCGGCAAGTGCCGCAGCGGATCGCGAGCTGAAACCGACCGCGGGCCGAAACGGATCGCGAGCCCGGGGCGTTCCGAAAGGTTGGCGCCGGCCGGTGGATATACTGGATCGCGCCTAGCGTTCCGGAGTAGCTCAACGGTAGAGCAGCGCGCTGTTAACGCGACGGTTCCCGGTTCGAATCCGGGCTCCGGAGCCAATCCGCTGAAGCGGTTCGGGCCCGCCGGCCCACGCAAGCCGGGCTTTAGTGACATGCGAGCGTTTGAGGCGTGGGTTATGCCGCTTTCTCGAGTCGGGCAACGCCGTGCACTCGCATTGGAACGGGTGCCCATCCCACGAGCACCAGCAGCAGCGGCAGCGGCGTGGCCAGGAGCATGCTGGCGCCGTAACCGCTGAGACCGAGCGCCCGCTCGAATGGCGACCATCGGGTTCGCAGCGAGAGCCAGGCTGCCGGGAACAGCATCGCCAGATCCTGAGTGTGGATGAATGGCGTGACGAGCAGCGAGGCGCACAGTCCTGCCGCGATCGGGAACTCGGGCGCGTCGGCACGACGGCGCCAGCAGCACGTAAGCGTCAGCAGAACCACGGCGATTTGCGCCGCGTGGGCCAACATCCCCTGGCCCAGCAGCCCCGCGAGGGTGAGCTTGACAGGGACCATCAGCGTGTCCAGAGCGCTGGTCGCCTCCACCAGCAGCCGTGCATAGACGGCCAGACCGCCGCTGCCCAGTGTCAGGATGCAGACCGCAAGGACGGTGCTCGATCCGGCGAGCCAGCCGGCGAAGGCGCGCCACCGCCCGCCCGCGAGCAAGGCCAGTGGCAGCAGGAAGGCGAGCTGAGGTTTGAGAGCGATGAGCGCCAGCACCAGGCCGGCGCTGAATGGGCGCTCCCGACGCAGCAGCCACCAGCCGACGCCGACGGCCGCGGCGACGACGAAAACCACCTGCCCGAGAAGAAGTCCAAACGCCACTGGGGCCGCGGCCAGGGCGACCGCGAGGTGCGCGCCGCGGACCGGCCAGCGAAAGCCAGGCGCGCAGACCCACCAGGTGACCACCAGCGCGACCAGCAGGAGAGCGGTCCACAGCGTCAGCGCGAGCGGAAATGGCCACAGCGCGAATGGCGCCACCAGCCAGGCGAGCGTCGGCGGGAAGATCTCGGGATAGAAGAACGTTGGCCCAAACGCGTGCCACTCCTGGCGCTGCGCTGACAGGTCGTAGAGCGAGCCGAACCCATGGTGCAAGCCGATTCGCGCAAACACGTAGTACAGAGCGAAGTCGCCCTCTAGCGCACGGTGTAATCCGAATTGGATGACCGCGATCAGATTGCGGACGGCGACGATGCCGGCAATCACCAGGATGATCACGGCCGGCCAATCCGCAGGCCGCCGCGCAAGAAACCGGTTGACGACCACGGCAAGGGAACAACCACGGCCGACGGGTGCTCCTGCGGCTTCGTGCTTGCCTCGAACGAAGGGCTAAACCCCTGGCCCCGTTACTCCTGGCGTGAAGCCGGTGTCGGGCGCCTCCACCCTGGAGCTGATGGAAGGCGCCAACCGCTACAACCGTTGGGTCTTCGACCGGGTTCGCGCCGGTCTTGGCCAGCGAGTACTCGAGGTCGGCTGCGGCACCGGCACGATCACGGATTACCTACTCGACCGTGAGCTGGTGGTCGGCATCGATGTCGTCGAGGACTATGTTCGCGCAACCGCCCGGCGCTACCGGGATCATGCAAACGTCGTCATCCTGCAACAGGACCTGACTGAATCGATTCAGACCCTGCGGCGCTATGGGTTCGACTCCGCCGTCAGCGTCAACGTCCTGGAGCATATCGCCGACGACGCAGCCGCCATCAAGGCCGTCTACGATCTGCTGCCTCCGGGTGGGGTCTTTGCGCTGCTGGTCCCCTCGCACCCTGCGCTGCTGGGCCGGTTCGATCGAGATATCGGTCATCACCGCCGGTACACGAAGCGCGGATTGCAACGCCAGCTCGAGTCGGCGGGTTTCATGGTGGAACGGATTCGGCGGACGAACCCGGTGGGGGCGCTGGGATGGATGGTGGGGGTCCGTTTGCTCGGACAGCGCCGACTGCGGGGCGTGCGTCTGTACGACCAGCTGGTGCCTCTTTTCGCAGCGCTGGATGGGATGGAGCTCCCCATCGGGCTCTCGCTCACCGCTCGGGCACGCAAGCCAGGGGAAGGTGCGCATGCCGCACGCGAAGCGACGATGCGGCCGGCCGCCTGAATCTACGCGGCTCGCTCGCCCGGCAGTTCCGGAAGTTGCGGATTGAGACCTAGCTCGCTCAGCCGACGGGAATGATACGGGTCGGCAACCCCGAACAGGCGCTGGGTCGAGCTCAACCGCAAGCGGAGCAGGGTGCCAAGCGCGCGTACCCCGTCGAGCCACGTCAGCTTTTTGCCTTGCCCGCGGCTGCGCGCGTAGTAGCTGATCGGCACTTCATGGATTCGATAGCCGAGGCGCAGCACCCGTGCCGTGATCTCCGGCTCGATGTCGAAGCGATCGCCGCGCAAATTCAGCCGCCGGATCAAGTCCGACCTCAAGGCCTTGAACCCGGTCTCCATGTCCTGGATGTAGCAATCGAACAGCACGTTCGTCGCCGTGGTTACCAGCCGGTTTCCGAGCACGAACCAGTAGGAGTAGGCGGTATGGCTGGCAAAGCCGCGCACTCCGTAGACGACGTCGGCCCGCCCCTGCAGGATGGGAGCGATCAGCGCCGCGTACTCGATGGGGTCGTACTCCAGGTCGGCATCCTGGATGACGACGATCGGCGCGTGCACGGCGTCGATGGCGGTCCGGATGGCTGCCCCTTTGCCACGGTTTGATGAATGCTTAAGGACAGTCAGCCGCACGTCGTTGAGGAACCTCTGGGCTACCTCGCTGGTCCCATCGGTGGACCCATCATCGACCACCAGCACTTGTTGAACACACGGCTGGAGCAAGACCCGACGGAGGACGCGCCCTAGCGTCGCTGCCTCGTTGAAGGCAGGCACGATGACCGCGAGAGCGGCATCCATACTCCTTCAACTCGGAGGCCTTACAAATTTTGCGCAGGCCCTGAGTCAGCAACTGAGGCTTGGGGTCCTGGCGTCAGGCTGCGCTGCTCAGGCGTTCTGGCGTGTGCGCATACCCCCGGTCGGCCTCGTCGAGCCGGCCTGCCGTACGCCACAGAAAAAATACGGCGGCCGCCGCCAGCAAGAGAAGCAAGGTCAGCACCGGCCACGCCGATTGCCAGGCGGGGTCGGCCACGCCCTGCCGCAGCAGGACCGTTTGCCGCACAAGGGGAGCAAAGCGGGCATCGAAGTCCATCGCGTTGGCCGCCGCCTGGTCGATGAGCCGCGAACACAGACATGTGGAGCCACTGGCGTCCTGAAGGTGCAGGGTCGATACCACCAGCGGCGCCGTGCGCGGCCAAACAATCGTGTCAAACGGCACCAGCTGGCCGAGAACCTCGATCGCCACACCGCCGCCAGCGAGGACGACCGCGGCAAGACGCGACCAGCGCCACCCGGGAAGGGCGATCAGGGTCACCATCAACAGCGGCAAGAGCGGAACCAGGAACCTTGGTCCCCACTCTCGCCCATCCCAGTACGACCACCGGGCGTAGAAGGCAAGCCGCAGGAGAAGCAGCAGGATAATCAGAGCCGCCTCGGGCCGCCAGCGCCTCCAGAACCCGGTAAATGAAATCGCGGCGATGACCAGCAACGGAACGTAGATGACGAGGCCGTTCCCCGGGCTAAACAGCAAGCCAAAGATGCCCGTCAAAAGCGGGGTCGAAAAGTCGCCGCCCGCCTTGGCATATGGGCCTAGATCGACCGGATTTCCGTAGCGGAGCCAGTCATACCAGAGATTTACGACGAGCACCGCGGCTATCGGCGCGCCGTACATCATCAGCGCGGTCACTCGCTTCCCCAGCGTCGACGACCGGCGCAGTACCAGATGAAGCGCGTACACGGAGAACGGCACTGCGACAAGCAGCGCCGAGTCCCAGCGGGCGAGTACGGTGAGGCCGACCGCTGTGCCGGCAATCAGCAGCCAGCGTTCGCGACCGTCGCGGCGGAAAATCCGCATCCACAACAGACCTCCGATCATGCTTGCCGCGATGAGCGGCTCGGTGAAAATCGTAGTGCTGTAATACCAGGCCAGGCT
>Ga0209690_1001372_pt1 | contig 13571 bp, 13 predicted proteins | sample GraSoiAngelo_150_FD_186164 | JGI IMG/M metagenome (GOLD analysis project Ga0209690, IMG submission 186164) | Grasslands soil microbial communities from the Angelo Coastal Reserve, California, USA - 14_1009_09_40cm (SPAdes) (version 2) | ecosystem: Environmental > Terrestrial > Soil > Grasslands ...
TCGACCCGTTAGCGATCCCAAATCTGCGGCAGGGCAGGACCAAAGCCTGGCCGACGTGGCGCGCAAACTGCGGGACAAGAAACCCGTGGAAGTGAAAATGTCCGGAGAAGATGCGAAGGAACTCTTTCGTTCCGTGGACACGATCTTTACCTTTGCAGCTGAGGACACGGGATTCCCTCGGCACTCCACGGTCAAGCGTCAACTTGTGGGTCAGGCTGACGTTGAAAAGTTCACCCGCGAGCGATTGGCCAAAGCAGAATCCACGCAACGCTTCTCGCGCACCGAGCTGACCATGAAGAAGTTCGGATTCCTGCCAAGGGATTTCAATATGAGCGAGTTCCTGGTCAAATCTAATGCCCAGCGGATCGCCGGCTATTATGACGAGGAAAAGAAATCGATCTCCCTACTCAACTGGGTTCCGCTCGAACGCCAGCGGCCCATCCTGGCGCACGAATTAACCCATGCCCTGCAAGACCAGAACTACGACCTGAAGAAATGGATAAAAGCAGGGCAGCCTGCCTCGCAGTCAGCGGACAAAAAGGAGGGGGCATCCGAACTTGAAGACGGGGAGAGCACAATCGCACGGCGCGCTGTAGTGGAAGGTCAGGCAATGGTGGTTTATGTCGACTACCTGCTCTCGGCTTTTGGACGCAACATGCAGAACACACCGGGTGTGCTTTCCTGGATCGAGGATCCCGCGGTTACCGCCGTGATCGATAGCGAACTGCTTCATGATGCGCCGATGGTACTTCGCGAAACCGGTACGTTTCCGTACCGCGAAGGTCTTATCTTTGAGGGCGAGCTTCTGGAAAAAGGTGGCAAGCGCATGGCTTTTGCGGGCGCGTTCGCGCGACCGCCGCGCAATACGCATGAAGTGCTGCAACCGAAGGCCTACATTGATGGTGAGAAGCTGCAGTCGGTTCACATCCCTGACGTCCGGCAGGTGCTTGCCGATAAGTATGAGGTCTATGACTCTGGCGGTATCGGCGAGCTCGACGTCCGCGCGCTCTTGAAACAGTATGGCGAGAGAAAGATCGCCAACGATCTTTCCTCAGCTTGGCAAGGTGGAGCTTACGTTGCGTTCAGGCGGGCAGGCAAAGAGGCTGCGTCCAGCGCCCGCACGGCAGATTTAGCGCTCTTATATGTATCACGCTGGAAGACGTCGAAAGCGGCGGAAAGCTTCGCCGCTATCTATGCGGCGGCAGTCCAAAAACGTTATCCGAGCGCCACCATAAAGCCGGCAGCACCCTGCTCGGGAACGTTGTGTCCTATTTCAGCGACCCAGGCCTCTACTGAAGAGGGGCCGGTAATCGTAGAGCAGTGGCCAGACAACACGGTAATCGTTTCCGAGAGCTTCGATACAACGACCGCCGCCAAGCTGCGGGACGCGGTGCGGCACAGCGACCCTGAAATGCACGCTGCTGAGATGCATGCAGAAGACATGCAGCAGCGCGAGCTTAACTTCCGGCTCTATGACTTGCCCGCGTTTCGAGCGTTTCAGGCGGACCTGGGAGAGAGAATTGTGCACACGCTCGAGCAGAGAGCGCGACAACGGTAAGCCATAGTGGTTATCACTCAACCGTGAATGGCAGCGAGGTAAGGTCAGCGTCTCTCCACAGACGTCGCTGCTGTGGGTGTCGCGCGACACCCTGGAATTCAGCGGGAGGAGCTTTGCCAGTTTTTCCCTGATGTGACTCCACTCTTAGTGTCGTGTCCCTTAATTCACGTCATATTCTCGGAGGCTGTCTTCCTGAGTGGCCTCCACGCCGCGAAGGATCTATGCAGTTGATTTGACCTCCCGGGGCTGAGCCACACCAATTAGTTTTCCCCGCAACCTCATTTGGGCACTCGGACTGAAGTAGCAAGCGCAGATCTACAACGCTCCCAACCATTTCACTGGCAGGTATGCCGCGAGCGCGCTTGCCAGGCGCTGGTCGGCAGTGATGAACTCACCCTTGATTGTGATCGCAAGCGCGACATAAAGACTGTCGTAGACTGTGCGGCCAAAATCAAGAGCAATAGCCAGCGCTTCCGGCAACAGGCCCAAAGAGGGTACGGTCGCAATGCCACGCTCTCGTATGGAAGCGATGGCAACCTCTGCGGATGGCCGGGACTGCCTTCCCTGGCGGACCGCCTTCCACAACACATTGCCAAATTCTGGCCAAAAAATGTCGGGCACAAGCAGGCGGATTTCGTTGGCCGTGTAACTCTCCAGCAACTGGAAGGCTTCGGGGATGAAACGCTCCTCTGCGGCGGGCAGGACCCATTTCGCCGCCACGCTCACATCGGGGATAAATGTGTTCACCGCTCCCGGTCCTCGCGCACCATTTCTTCAGCTGGCGGGAAAGGGCCGGAGGCCAGGGGTCTCTGAGACGACAGCGCGCGCATCTTTTGCAGAAACTGACGACGCTTCCTGAGCTCTTCGGCTGTCGGCACATTCTCCTTGAGCAGTGTTATGACCTCGGCCGCAATCGACTTATGGTTGTGTCGCGCCTGTTTGCGCAAGGCATCGTACAGATCATCGGGAACGTTTTCCACATAGAGTGTGGCCATAGGGGTAACCTATGGAAATTCTAGCATACCCATAGGAACAAGCCCTTGTACCCTTCCTTGACACTCTCTCCCACCCCCTTTATTCTCTAAAGTTGCTCCCTTGAAAATTTACGCCCCTGGGCGTGCTCCGCGGGCCTTCGCGGTATCACTAAGTTGGGGGCGCGGAGGTTCCTATGTTCATCGAAATCAGAGCATTGGAACTCCATCCCGTTCATTTTGAGGAGGAGTTCGGGCCGGGTGGGATCGATTTGGGGGAGGATATCCGCCAACGCGGTTCCCTAAAGGCTAACGGGCGTGCGGACCTGGTCGAAGAACATCACGGTAAGCGCCAGAGAATAGAAGACATACGGCTTCAGGGGAGTTTTTTCACCAGCCTGGAGGTGGCCTGCGCCCGCTGCCTCGAACCGGTCGTCCATGATGTAGCCCGCAATTTCGACCTGCTGTATCGCCCGCTGGGAACCGACGCCGGCACACCAGAACGGTCCGTCAACGCAGCCGATACCGAGATCGGTTATTATCAGGGAGAAGGTCTGCTGCTGGAGGATGCGCTGCGCGAACAGGTGTTGCTGGCGCTCCCCTTGAAGGCGATTTGCCGGGAGGACTGCAAGGGTCTGTGTCCGCATTGCGGATTGAACCTGAATGTGGAGCAATGCTCTTGCGCCGAACCGATCGAAGACCCGCGATGGTCGGCGCTGAAAGAGATCCGTGACAAGCTTGATCACTGATCGGAATTGCGGCAGGGTCACGCCGCGGCCCTATTAAAGGAATTTCTCATGGCGAATCCAAAACGGCGACATTCACAGAAGCGCACCAGCACCCGGCGCGCCCATGATGCGCTTTCCAAATACTCACTCTCCGAGTGTCCGAACTGTCACGAGCGCAAGCTGCCGCATCGTGTCTGCCCCAAATGCGGCTACTACAAAGGCCGCGAAGTGGTCGAGGTCAAGGAGACCAGCTAAGCCGCCCGCAGGGCGATCATGCCAAGCACCATAGCCCTGGATGCGATGGGTTCGGACCGCGCTCCCAAACCGGAAGTTGAAGGCGCGATCCAGGCGGCTCGTCATTATGGCGTGAGTGTGCTCCTGGTTGGCAGAGAGGCGACGATTTACGCCGAACTGGCCCGCCACCCCAGCGCGGCGGAACTTCCCATAGAAATCGTGCATGCCAGCGAAGTCATCACCATGGAAGACAAGGCGGTGCAGGCGGTGCGCGCCAAGCGCGACTCCACCATGCGCGTGGGTCTGCGCCTGGTTCGCGACGGCAAGGCGGGCGCTTTTATTTCCGCCGGCAAGGCGGCGCGGGCAGTGCGTTCCAAGCGGGATTCTTCATTGCGCGTGGGCTTGCGGCTGGTGCGCGAAGGACGGGCCGCAGGTTTCCTAACTGCGGGGAATACTGGCGCCGCGATGGCCACAGCAAAGATGGTGCTCGGTGCGCTCCCGGGCGTGGATCGTCCAGCGCTCGCGGCCGTCTTCCCGACTGCGCTAGGCACGGCAGCAATCTTGCTCGATGTCGGCGCCAATGTAGATTGCAAACCGGAAAATCTCGAACAGTTCGCGGTAATGGGCGAGATTTACTGCCGCAGTATTTTCGGTACGAAGCGTCCTCGAGTTGGGCTGCTATCTATTGGTGAAGAAGAGACGAAGGGTAACGACCTGACGCGCCAGTCCTATCAGTTGCTCAAACAGCTTCCACTTCTTTTCGTCGGCAATGTCGAGGGACGCGACCTGTACAACGGTAGTGTAGACGTAATCGTGACCGATGGTTTTGTGGGCAACGTGGCGCTCAAGGCTTCCGAGGGTGTTGCCAACCTGGTCCGCTATGCCCTGAAGGAGGCATTGAAAGCGACCATCACGCGCCAGGTGGGGTACATGCTTTCGCGGAGCGCCTTCACTGATTTCAAAAAGCGTATTGATCATACGGAATACGGTGGGGCGCCGCTGCTCGGGGTGAAGGGCGTGTGCATCATCACCCATGGTTCGTCAAACGCCAACGCGATTAAGAACGCTATCCGCGTAGCTTCGGAATTCGCCGAACGGCGGATCAACGACAAGATTGAGAGGGAGCTGGCCGGGTTACGCGTGCCGGCGACGGCGGGTACGTAGGCGAGGTAAGTGTTAAGCAACCTCGTAATCCTGTGAGACCCAGGCGGCTGCGTGTAGATTCTTTTCTCGTGTGCGTCACAGTATGCGAACTCCTTCATCGAACAACCTAGGCGCAGTCGCGTTTTTGTTCCCCGGCCAGGGGTCCCAAGCCGTCGGAATGGGCAAAGAACTCGCCGAGCTATATCCAGTCGCAAAACGGGTCTTTGAGGAAGCCGACGACGTGCTGGGTTACAAGCTTTCACAAATTTGCTTCCAAGGACCGGAAGACCAGCTTCGGCTAACCGAAATCACGCAGCCCGCGATTCTCACTGCCTCTGTTGCAGCCTGGCGGGTGCTGAACGAAAAAGGTGTGAAGCCTGACTTTGTCGCCGGACACAGCCTGGGCGAATATTCTGCCCATGTGGCGGCAGGCACAATCAGTTTTGCTGACGCAGCCCGCACCGTTCGCAATCGCGGGAAGTACATGCAGGAAGCGGTTCCAGTGGGCGTTGGAGCGATGGCGGCGATCGTGGGAATGGACTTGGACAAGGTCACTGCCCTCTGCCGCGATGCGTCGCAGGGCCAAGTCTGCGAACCGGCCAATATCAACTCGCCAGAGCAGATTGCTATTTCCGGGCACGCTGCGGCGGTTGAACGGGCCACCAAACTCGCCAACGAGCGCGGCGCAAAACTTGCCAAGATGCTGCCCGTCAGTGCTCCTTTTCACTGCTCGCTGATGAAACCGGCTCAGGACCGCCTCGCTGCTGACCTGCACGCTATGACATTTCTTGATCCGGCGGTGCCTGTGGCGTGCAACGTCGATGCAGAACTCGTCGAAGATGCAGATAGGAGCCGCGACGCCCTTATTCGCCAAGTCACGGGATCGGTGAAATGGGAACAGGGCATGCGGTTGCTGATCACCAAAGGCGTGCAGGCTTTCGTTGAGGTGGGGCCCGGTAGAGTTTTGTGCGGGCTGATGCGCCAGATCGAACGATCGAAGACCTGCCTTACTGTTGGGGATGAACCATCGCTGCAGAAAACGTTGGAGCAGTTGGCGAAGGTGAAGGCTTGACGCCCGTCGAGATCGGCAATCGGCGTTCGAAAGTGAAAATCTCTCCTCCTTGCCTCCGTCTCTCCGTAATGGATTCTCAGAATGGCGAAAACGTCAGCGTTTTATCCGACTTCTGCACCCACAAGCGGGCATGTTCGGAGCGATTGTTAACGATCACTTCCACGATCACTCCGCTGCCTCCGCCCTTGGGATTCGCTGAGCCATAGACTTTATGTGACTTGATCAGTCCCCACTCCCCGCCCGGGCCCCAGTCGCGATAAAACTCGTTGAAAGGATACTGCGAGTATTTCTCCGCATGCTGATTCCACTGGGCATCGTGCATCCAGATGCCGTATCCCGTTTCGTAGTCGCCTCGTTGCAGCACGCTGAAGAAATTGTCGACGACGCGCTCCTCCGGCCAATTGCGGTACATCCATGCGAGCCAGGTAACAATGAGGATCAAGACGACAGCGGAAGCGACCTGGTTTCTCCGTCGCCGATCGCGCGCCGGATCGTATTCTCGGGCATCCAGCAGGGTCATAACTCTAGGATAACGGATACTCGCGGATTGCAAAAAGTTCCCAAAAACATCGGGTGATTTGGTGATCGAGTAATTTGTAATTAAACCAGGCCAGGTTCTCCAAGCCCTCACAAAGATTTACCCGATTACCAAATTACTCAATTTCCAATTTCTCCTACAGCGTTCTCTTAAACAGCGGTGTCGCAATGCTCAGAGTAACGAACGCGAAGATCGACAGATACAGCATGTCGGGCCAGATGGCTGCGAGACTGGCTTCCTTCAGCAGCAGCGCCTTGAACCCATGAACGGCGTAAGTAAAGGGATCGGCCTTGGCGATGGCGCGCAGCCACACGGGAAACGCCTGAATCGGATAGATCGAACCGCTGGGAAAGAAAAGCAGCGTATTGAGGATCCCGAACATGGCGCGCGGCACCAGCGGATCCTCTATGCGGACCATCAGCAGAAACATCATGGTGTTGAAGGCCAGCGAGGTCAGCACGATCATCACAATCAGCCCGAAGATAGTGACGAAATCGAAAATCGTACTCACGCCTGCCACAAAAGAACCGATTATCGTAATGATGACCCCGGTCATGACCGCTTTGATCGCACCTGCCAGGTTCAGCCCAAATACGAGTTCGGACTTCGTGATCGGTGTTACCAAATAACCTTCGTGTACACCGCGAGCTTTATCGTCGATGTACAACATGCCCCCGCCGATCATCACGGAGACAAACATGGCCAAGGTAATCGAGCCGGGCAGCAGGTATTTCATGTACTCGATGTAGGGATATAGTTCCACGATATCGAGCGCGGTCTGCTGCAGGATGCGCGGCTCGACGGTTGGCTGATTCAGCGCGTTGGTCAGCTCGGTGAGCTCTCCCTCCAGCGTGGAGCTCATGAAATTATCGCTGTTGTCCACGATGAGCGCGATGCGGGGGTGATTGTCCTCGTACACCCGGCGCGAGTACTGCGGCGGAATAATGACCGCGCCCTGTATGTTGCCATTGCGCACGTCCTCCATCGCCTTTTTGTCGTCGTTGTAATAAATGGGAACGAAGGTGCGAATATTGGCGCGCACCGAATCAAACGCTTCGCGGATCTTCAGAGCCTGTGTACCGCCGTCCTGATCGACGATGCCGAGTTTTGCGTCGCGAATCTTCCCCCCAAACGCGTTACCCAGGATGATGAGCTGAACCAGGGGGAAGACCATGGACACCATCATGAGTGCCGGTGAGCGGAAGAACTTGCGCATCTCGCGTTCGACGATGGCCAGCATGCGGTTCATGGCTGCACCCCCGGGCTGGGCGGCATGACGAAGCCATAAGCCTTGACCAGCTCATCCCGCAGCTGCCGGCCCGTGTAGTGGACGAACACGTCATCCAGCGTGGTGTTTTGTACTGATAGCGACTTCACCGATACCCCTGCTTCTACTGACATCTCGACAAGCTCCGTGGTCGTGCGCGAACCGTTGCCGGTCAGAACGCGGTACATCCCTGCGCCCAGGTGTTGCACTGAAGTCACATCGGAAAGGCCGCGCAGCTTCTCTTCCCAGTCCGCCGGCGCATTATCAAACTGCACTTCGATTACATTCGTCCCTGGCACGCTCGCCTTGAGAGCGACCGGCGAGTCCAGCGCCACCAGCTTGCCATGGTCCACGATTGCGATTCGGTCGCACAGGCGGTCGGCTTCGTCCATGTAGTGGGTCGTAATGAGGATGGTGAGCTGCCGGTTCTTTTTGATGTTGGTCAACATTTCCCACACGGCCACACGGGAAACCGGATCGAGCCCGGTGGTCGGCTCATCGAGAAAGAAAATACGCGGGCTGTGTACCAGTCCCCGGGCGATCTCCAAACGCCGGCGCATGCCACCCGAAAGAGTTTTGGTCTGCGCGTTGCGCCACTTGGTCAGATCTACGACTTCGAGCAGTTCGTCAACTGCCTGTTTCCGCTTCTTTGCGGGCACATCATAAAGCTTGGCGTAGATGTTCAGGTTTTCTTCGACCGTGAGATCGAGATCACTGGTCAGCGCCTGCGGGATTACGCCAATGGCACGCCGAACCGCATCCGGCTCCTTTTGCACATCATGTCCAGCGACGCGCGCCGTGCCTGCCGTAATTGGGATCAGCGTGGTCATCATCCGGATGAGGGTAGATTTGCCGGCGCCGTTCGGCCCCAGCAGCCCGAAGATCTCGCCTTCTTTCACATCGAAGGAAACATCGTTAACCGCGGTGAAGTCACCGTATTTCTTGACGATGCGCTCCACCTCGATGGCATTGGGAACGGCAGCGCTTGCGGATGCACCATTGCCGCTGCCGAAACCTGCCCCAGCTTCGGCGCCATTGTTACGCGAATTGAAATCGGCAATCATGGATGGCCCACCGCCGCCTGCTTTTCAGCTGCCCCTTTAACCTGATCGGGCGAGACTAACACTTCCGCGGTCATGCCCGGCACGTAAGCGCCTTTCGGGTTGTCCAAACGCACCTTCAAGACGATGGTTTTGATATCGCGCTTGCGGCGGCTTACGTCACGCTGCGTGGCGAAGTCCGCTTCGGCGGATTTGAAAAATACTTTGCCGCTGGTGATCGTGCCCCCAGGCAAGCGGACGCGCAGCGTGTCTCCCAACCCAATGTGATCGGAGTAGGTCTCTGGAATGGCGGCGCGCACCCAGGTGTCGCCGAGGTCGACAATCGTGACGATGGGCTGGCCCGGATTCACGACTTCCCCTTCGCGCGCCGCTCGAACAGAAACGGTCCCGCTCACCGGCGCGTAAATTTGCGTGTAACCGAGGCGCACTTCCGCTTGCTTCCGTTGTGCTTCGGCAGTGGCTACTTGTGCGCGTGTGGCCGCTACCGTGCTCTGAGCAGCGCGCGCCTGGTGTGTGTTGGCAATCGCCGCGTTCAGGTCAGCCTCCGCTGCGTGAACTTGATCCTTCAACGACTGCACCGTTGCCTGTTGCGCCTTCAAGTTGGCCTCCGCCTGGACGCGCTCCTGTTCCGACGCGACGCCCTGCGTGGCTAGCTCAATGATTCGCCGGCTGTCGCTTTGCACCCGCTGCAACGTGGCTTCCGCCTGTTGCAACTGCGCGCGCGTGGCTTGCAATCGTGCTTGTGCGTTGGCGACATTACTGGAAGTTGTACCCTGGGTCGCTTCTTGCGTAGCCCGCGTCTCGGCAACTTTCGATCGCAGACTGGCGATCGTGGCCGCTGCCGCGCGCTCCTGTGCCTGCAGTTCCGAAGGATCCAGAATCGCGATCGGATCACCCTGTTTGACCTGGGTTCCTTCATCCACCAGCAATTTCGCAATGCGCCCCTGAATCTGAGAGCTCACAATCACCTGATTGGAATCCACCGTCCCGATGAGCACCAGATCCTTAGAGCGGGGCGTCGAGACGAAGTAATAAATCAAGGCCATCAGGCACAACACGCTAAGCAGAATGAGGAACTTATTACGGGCCTTCACTGGCGTTCTCCTTCTGCCGCTGGCCAGAATGCCGGAACAAAGCGGCGGAAATGAAATCCAATACTGCGGCCCGGCGCTCCGCTACCCGCTCCGGTGCCATGGGGTCGAATTGGGCCATGATCTGCATCACCGGGGCGGTGCTGAAGTAGAAAACAACCAGAGCGACGATCGATGGGACGAAATGCAGGGGATCGACTGGGCGAAACTCTCCCGCAGCAATGCCCTGATGCAGGATTTGCGATACCTCGCTGTAGATGGGCCGGAAATATTCCTCGACGATGTGCTTGAGATGAGGCGATCCGCCCCGTCCCGCCCGCATCATTTCGCGCTGTACCAGCTTCGGGTAGAGGGGATTGCCGGCAATGAAGTCGAAATAGGCCCCCACATATGCGAGTACCTTATCGCGAGGCGCAGACTCGCTCTGCAGAGCTTGCAGTACCACTAGTTTCAAATTGCTGAACACGTAGTCCAACACCGCGCCGTAGAGAGTTTCCTTGTCCTTGAAGTAGTAATAGAGCAACGCCTTGTTGACATGGGCAGCCTGGGCGATGGCATCGGTGCGCGCACCCGCGATACCATGCTCTGCAAACTCACGCACTGCTGCCTTCAGTATGGCGGCCCGGCTCTCCTCGGGCTGTCCGCGGGATCCCAAACGCGGCTTGGAAGAGGCGGTTTTCATGGCAATCGTTGGTTAATTAACTAGTTAGTTAGATTATCAGATCGCAGTTTAGATGCACAAGTTCTTCTTGGCAGCTCGTGCTCCGCAAAAGCGCTCTCAAATCGCGCTTTTTTTAAATTGTTGCAATGCCTCATCGATAAGAGCGAAGGCGTTGTCAAGGACAGGGTTTCCTGGGGCGGTGCGATGAGCACCGCCGCGTCGCCAGAAGGTTGAGGACCAGAACTCTGGGAAACGCATCTTGAATCACTCAGCGGTGGACGAGTCGTTCCACCATCCCTTGTTTGGACGAGCACGATTCGACCTAGTTAGTCGGCCATGATTCTTCCCTTCGGACATCCCCTCCGGGGATGCGAGAGCGCCCAATCAACACCTACGGTCTAGCTTTCGCCGACCAGGGCACCCCCGCGGAACGATAGTTTCCACACCTATACTTGGGATACTGATGGACATCCGGTGACTATTGATACCGTGGGCCTGACCTACGATGCTCTTGGTCGCATGATTCAACAGAATCGCGCGGGAGTGTATACACAAATTCTCTACAGTCCAGTCGGGAAAACAGCGATCATGAGTGGTCAGACGCGGAAGACAATCAATCTCCCGTTGCCGGGAGGGGCCACAGCCGTATACGATACGACGTTTCACTACCGTTACAGCGATTGGCTTGGTAGCTCGCGCTTTTCCTCTACCGCCAGCCGCACCAAGTTCTCTGACGACGCCTACGCACCTTACGGAGAGAACTACGCTGAATCCGGCACGGTCGACCCTAGTTTCACAGGAAATGATCAGGACACAGTGTCCGGAACGTACGACTTCTTGTTCCGCGAATACAACGCCAATCAGGGCCGTTGGATTTTGCCCGACCCGGCGGGTCTAGGAGCTGTCAGCCTGGGCGACCCACAGACCTGGAATCGCTATGCGTATGTTAGAAACAGCCCGCTGAACTCCGTTGATCTCCTGGGGCTGTTAGGACCATGGGATGATGTCGCGGGAAGTGGCCGACGCTCAATACTTCATCCGGGGTACAGCTGGATCACTTTGCTGACCACATGGAACCCAAAAATCGTCGACCAGATGAACGTGGGCAACTGCGACGGTTGCTTCGTCCCTATTTGGGACTTGGTTCCCAGCTTCTTCTTTTCCACTGGGGGCATTGGCCCACCCGAGCCCGCAAACAACGCGCGGTCGAAATTAGATCAGATCGTCAACCACTTGCAGCAGTGCGGTGGGCATCTACTCGCTAGTTGCTTCGGTTGGAGGAAATTTCAACATAGGTAGTGTGCCGGGCGCGTACGCGGTAACTTCTCCGACCGGTAACTCAACAGATATCTTCAATGACGGAAACTCAACGACCACAATTGACGCAAGTAACTTCGCAAATGCGAATCCGGTCGCGCAGACAGGAGTCGTCCTGCATGAATGGCTCCATACCATGCAAATAAACAATAGTTTTCTATTTCGATTTAGGGTTTTTTTAATCGACAGTCTGTTGAAGATGAAGCGAACGCGGCTGCCAAAGAAGCCATCCAGAAGTGCGGCCCAGGGTAACCGATTCCCAAGGGGGCGCAATTTGCACCGAAGCGGTCAACACTATAGTAAGGGTCGGTGACAACTAATGTTTGGTTTCATGCACCTGTTTGCCTCGTCGATATATGACGTGTGTGGTTTGTCACTCGCACTTGGTGTAGTTGTTTTTATCCGCAACGTCATTCGTCGAGGCGACCTGGACTATGAGGCAAGATTCCCGTGGTGGGTCCGCTTGTCATTGTATCTTGTCGTCTTGGTAATTCCTCTTGCGGTAGTGAGTAGCCAGGGCGTATGGCTGAATGCTCCGGTGTGGGTAAGATTATTGTTGGTTATCGTCGCGCTTGCAATTCCTCCAGTTGGATTTCTGGGTAGCCTGTTGCTAGTCGCTTTCAGGAGGACCCGCGAACGTATCAAATTGGGGAAAGGGTTGCTCTTTGTTTCACTCATCCCTATTGTCCTTTGGATTGGCATATCCGTTGACCCGGCCACTCGCGTGATCAACTGAACATCGGTATTCTGACCAGTGGTGTGAGGAGTGTCAGGGCCGGGCTCAGCCTTACCCCGCAAACAACGAGGTGCTCCAAAATCCCTGTAACTATGCTGGCCGCAATCTCGACCCAAGTGCTTGGGCGGCGATGGGAACGGATGCGAAGAATAATCCCTTTACCACCACCTATGATTTCTCCAAAGGATTTGCTATAGGGGGCTACCTGGATGCGCAGCCAATGGCAACAGGCACAGCGTACGAAAGGGCGGCCTACGGAAACTACGTTTTCGGAGCCTATATGTCAGCCGGGGGCTGGCCCACCCTTTCATTGCCACCGAACCCACCGAGGTTGCCCCATCCTTCGCGGTTGTCGAAGGGTGGGAATGCGAACCCAAATGCTAGGCGCCGCTACGCAGTCTCAATTCAATAGCGGTTCCTGCCGGGCACCCTCATCCTTTGCGCCGCGCAAAGGATGGAATCTATCAGCGCAGAGGTGAAGACGGTCCCACCTCTGCCGATATATCGGCACCCCGCGGCCGGGTGGCCTTCGCTCTTCTCCCAGCAATGGTTCTCGGCTCCTCGCGAGACGCGGAAGCATCGCTTTCCCCTGCCCTTGCATGCCTTTACGGATACGATACGTATATTACTGTACGTATAATATGGTAAGTGCAAAATGTTCCACGTGGAACACTGCCGCGATTTGCAAGTGTTCCTAGTGTTCCACGTGGAACAATCTTTGAAGCCTGGCAACCAACGTTTGCCCCCACAGTTACACCTGGGACGCCGCAGGCTACCCGCGAACCAGGTCTACCTCTTTTTTGTCCCGTTCTTTGCCGCGTTTTTGGCCGCGGCTCGCTCTTGCAGGGTGATGGTCACTACCCGCAGCATTTCATCCCAAGGTGCCGGCTTGCCGGTCCAGATCTCGAACTGCCGCGCCGCCTGGTGCACAAACATCTCCACACCGGGAATGACCTGCGCCCCGCGCTCGCGAGCCATCTTCATCAGGCGGGTTTCGGGCGGATCGTAGATCATGTCGAAGAGGTAGCGGGTGTTGATTTCGTTTTCGTTGAGCGGAGACTCGCGGCCATTGCCCATGCCCACAGGGGTAGCGTTGATGATGACGTCGAAAGTCAATTTCTTCAGGTCCGCCCGCTTGATGGACCGTGCCCTGGCGCGCCGCGCCAGTTTCTGAGCCGGTCCCGCAGTGCGGTT
>Ga0209690_1001374_pt1 | contig 13566 bp, 7 predicted proteins | sample GraSoiAngelo_150_FD_186164 | JGI IMG/M metagenome (GOLD analysis project Ga0209690, IMG submission 186164) | Grasslands soil microbial communities from the Angelo Coastal Reserve, California, USA - 14_1009_09_40cm (SPAdes) (version 2) | ecosystem: Environmental > Terrestrial > Soil > Grasslands ...
TCATCGCCCGCTCCATCGCGGCCTGCGTGTAGGAAACCATGCCCCGCATGGTCTCCTACTCTCGCCGCACGCCAAGCGGACAGATCACTTGCTAATTCGACCGGACATATCATGTGCTAACGACAGTCTGTCCTGAATTGTCTTGAATCTAATCTACTTATTATGCTACCGTGGCGCTCCCATAGGGTTACGCCTAGCGGAAAAGATTATCCCTGGGCCGCGCTCGGGCTGTTCCACACGGTTTGACTCAGAACCGCAAGGAAGACTCACTGACAGCGGTCTTTGGTGGTGCCAAGCACAGGGAGCGACGAGATGTCAGTGACCTTTTCCACGAAACTCGTGCCCGTTGCTGACAGGCTTGATGCCTGGCAGTGGAACGCTCAGAAATTCTGCGGTGATTGCCGTTTTCAGTTCCGTAACCGCCGCGCTTTCCAGGGCTCCATAGAAACGAAGAAAGTGGGGAGCTTAGATTTGTCGCGCTTCTCTTCGAGCTCCCTGAGGTTCGCGAAGTTTCCCATCGAAAACGCACATGCTGAAAAGTTTTGTACGGTTATCACGCAGCTTGAAGGCGTTCGGAGCTATTCTCAGAACCATAGAGTCGTAATCCTGGGCGCCGGGGATAGCACTCTTATCGACTCTGCCCTTCCCTGGTCCTCCGATTGCCTGGGCGATTGTGTCCGGCTGTATTTGCGTGCTCCACGTTGGCTCATTGAGAATCGGCTTCGACTTACAACGCTCCCAGTCGCACAGCGCATTTCTGGAACATCCACACTGGGGGCAACGCTTTTTCATCTCGCGAACTCGCTGTATCGGGAAGCCGAGCACTTGAGCCCAGAAGAAGCCACAGGGATGATAGAAGCATACTTCGACATCTGGTCGGCGTGCGTTGTTCATCGCGGGGCGGAGACCGGTGTCACTCGCGGTCATGTAGAGCTGTGCTCACGAATTAAAACCTTTATAGAGGAACACTTGGCGGATCCCGCTCTCAATCCTGCAACCATAGCCGCGGTGGCAGGCATGTCGGTGCGGCATTTGCATCGGCTGTTTGCCCACAGAAGATGCACCGTAGGAGATTGGATTCGCGAACGGCGGTTGGAGCGGTGCAGGCGCGACTTGGCAGACCCACGTTTCCGCGAGCGCACTATTACGGACATAGCCTTCTATTGGGGATTCAGTGAGTCTGCGCACTTCAGTCGCTCGTTTAAGAAACAGTTTGGGGTTTCTCCGCGGGCGTTTCGGTCGCAGCCCTGGGCTGGCTCAACCGGCGATGAGCAAACTGACCGGATTGAGACCTTGCTCAGCACGAGTTCCCGGCACTCTTACCCGAATTAGTTTGCCGTACCTAAGAGCCGGGTCCTCCGGACGACACTCCCGCACGTTGAGGTGCGATCTCTGACGACGACTGGTTCCCTCTTCCGGTTGCTCGCAGCAATGCTCCCATTACGGCCCAGACGGCCATAGCCAGCCATTCATACCGAGTGAAGTGACCCGGAATTGTTGGAATTACTTTTACGAGAATCATCAGCGAAGTTACAAAGACACCGAAGATTGCAGCGGCCCGGCCGCCGAACCCGGGCTTCATACAGAAATAAGAGGCGCAGGCAGACATCCAGCCCAAGGCTGATGTCACGGCTCCGACCTCGAGAATCGGCACCAGGCCCGCCTGTCCGAGGAACACGGCCATTGCGCTGGTGATCCCTACGATGATGACGGCCGTTGATGGCGTTTGATTTCGCGCATGGATATGCCCCATGCGGTGATCGATCAGGTTGCGCCGTCCCATCGCAAACAGCAGGCGGGAGGAGGCAACCATGTTTCCGTTGAAAGTCCGTAGCACCGCCACCAGCGCTGAAGCCATAATGAGGTCAACAATCCAGTGCGCATGCAACGCGCGCTCAAATGCAATAGCGACCGGAAATGCGCCGCCACCGTTGAGAACGCGGGCGGGAGCAACGTAGGCGACTGCCAGGATCACGAACCAGAAGAAGGCGAGTCCGACAAAAATCGTCAGGATGACGGCGACAGAAAAATCGCGCTCGCGAAAATCTGGGCTAGCTTCCTCGGCACATTTTCCGACGGCCTCAAATCCTGAAAGCAACCAGGGAACAATTTGCCACACCAGCAACACAGAAAGAAGAGGCGTGTGACTGAACAGCGGCCGCAGGTTGGATGCGTTTCCGTGCTTGGCTCCGGTAAGAACGAAAATGATTACGAGACCCAGAAAAATGAACGTACTCCACTTCGTGAATCTAGCGCTCGCTTGGATACCTCGATAATTCAGCCAACTAAGTATGATCGTGATGACAACTCCGAGCAACAGATGAGGGAGATATACGGGGAGGCCTTCCAGGCGATACAACTCGAAGGTATTCAGCGAAGGCCACAAGTAGCCAGCAATTCTTCCCGCAGCCAGGGCCTCGAATGGGCATGTAAGCCAGTAACTGAGAAATACCACCCAGCCGGTCACAAAACTTACAAATGGAGGGAAGAAGCGCGCGGTGTAAGCTATCTCGCTGGCCGCGTCGGGAATAGCTTGCACTAACTGGCCATAAACGTAGCCGACGGGCAGCAGCATCAGCGCGCCGGTGGTGAAACCGAGAATTGCGCCGAGCGGGCCACCACGCTGCAAGATGTCGTCCATCACGACCAGCCAGCCAGTGCCCACCATCACAGCAAAAGCCAACGCGAAGTAATCGAATAAGCGCAGCTTGCGAGCGAGGTGAGTCATAGACGCGTGGACGGAATCTTAACCGCGGAAGGCGCGAAGCTCGCCAACAAAAAATTGCGGAGCACAGGACGGCTGCGTGTCATGGCCGTCCCGGTAGGTGGTCGAGTAATCAGAACTCGTACCTAAGTGCGAACTGCATAACGCGAGGCTGAGTGAGCAGGCCCGTGTAAGCGCCGAAAGATGGCGCCGTCTGTTCCAGCGAGGCGATGCAATTGCAAGCTGATGTTCCTAAGCCCGACAAGACATTGAATCGATGGAGGTTCGGGACGTTGAAAACCTCCCAGCGGAACTGCAGGCTGTGGCTTTCCCACGGCATCTTCCAGCGCTTGCTCAGGGCCATATCCAGACCGGCGTAGCCATCCCCGCGAACCACATTTCGAGAACCGCTTTCGCCGGGGAAAGGATGCCGAAAGTCGTTGAAAGCCGCCGCCGGATCGGCGAAAACGCTGACGGCACCGGTGTTAGGATCCCGGTGATGCCCGATCTGGGGTCTGGCGACCATCTGACCGATACCCTGCTCGTCCCAGTTTGTCGCCCAGAAGTTACCGTTATCCACGGTGAAGGGGAAGCCACTCGTCCACCGAGCCAGGCCAGAAAGCTGCCAACCTCCGATCAAAGCATTGCTAACGCCGTCGGCGTTGCCGGCGAAGTGCTTGCCCTTGCCGAACGGCAGCTCGGCAATCCAGTTGAGATTGATCTGGTGGGTGGTGTCGAAATCCGACACTCCCCGGCGCCCGTTCGGATCGAAAGCATTCGCCAGGCGAGTTCCGGGCGCTCCTACGTTGCAACACGATGCCCACGAGAGACGAGTCGCGGAAGAGGTGATATCGATCGACCGGGAATACGTGTAGTTGAAGTCGAATTGCACTCCACTGCTGAATTGCTTCCTAAGGGTGGCCTGAAGCGCGTTGTAATTTGACTTACCAATCGAGCTCCAAGCGAACATGCTGGTGGCCTGGTTGTTCAGGTAATTGCCGAATCCTGCCCCAAAGGGCGCTGCAAAGGTTCCCGCTCCAGAGGCAGCACATCCCGCGGTGGCGCAGAAGGAATAGAAATTGCCGAGGTTATCCCCCAAGCCGCCGTAGAGGTCAATATTCCCAATTCCAACCACTTCGTTGCCGGCATAAGAGAGGAAAGGATCGTAGTAAAGATCATAGACAGCCTGAATTAGGCTATCGTTGCCGCCGTTGCCGGCGAGGGGAGTGATTCCGGCAAAGTTGCCGTAGCTTTGATATTGAGTGGCGCCAGGCGGGAGGGGCGGCAGCATGTCATGCCAATACTGGGCGGTGCGACCAATAGCCTTATCGCTGATCGAATTGTTAACAAAATTCACGTAATCCTGAAAGGTCGGGAACGAGTTGTTCGGGTGCTGGACGGCCACCTTGGCTAGTGCGGTGGCAGCCGCGAAGTAGTCGATTCCCGTCTTGGGATCCACAATGTCGAGCGGCTGGCGCAGATCACGCTGCGTGAGCAGATTCCGTCCTAAGCGGCCGACATAAGAAAGTTGCAGAGAAAACCTGTTTGGCAGCTCGCGCCCGATGGAGAAATCGAAGGCGTAAGCGTAAGGTGTCTTCAGCGACTGATCGATTCCCCAAGTGATGGCTTGGAGAGTTGGGGAAGGCGTCTGCGGAAACTGCCCCGGAGGCGGCGGTGTAAAAAACAACTGGTTGGGCGAACTACAGCTGCCGTCAGGTTGAACAATATTGAACGGGCCACAAGTAGGGATCGTGTTGATGTCGGTTATTCGTGGCACGTTGGCCGCATCATCGTAACCAGGAGTACAGCAGGCATTTTGCACGGTGGCACCCAACCCGCCGGGTGGGTTCGCGTCCAAGGTACTGAGGAGTTGCATTCCCGCGCGGTCGTAAACCTTACTGAATCCGCCGCGAATGACTGTTTTATCACCCTCGCCGAAGATGTTCTTGAGCCAGCCGCCATGCGGACGGGGCGAGTAGGCCACGGAGATGCGTGGTGAGACATCCGATTTTTCAAAGTTGTACCAACTGGGCCCGTGGTTGGCCGGTCCTCCCAGAACAAAAGATACGAGCGGAGTAGCATCGTATCCCACGCCTTGCTTCATATTCTTGACGATCTGGTCAAACTGCTGCCCGAGGTTGACAGTCGGAGACGCCTGAAAACCGTTTACCTCCCAGGGTGGCGGGAACAGCGACCAACGCAAACCGTAGGTAACCGTCAAGTTCGGTTTGATGCGCCATGAGTCCTGGCCATAGAATTCGTACCATTCGAGCCCATAATTCCGCTTCACCGGAATACCCTTGGACAACACGTTGCCCTGCTTGTTGTAGTTGTAGTTGGCATTGATGTCCGAAACCATGCCCAGCAAGGAAAGCATGGGGAGGTCGTAGGCTGGGCTGGATTCCGGTTCGGGGAAATAGGGGAGACCCGTCGCCGGATTCACTTGCCCAGGGTCCAGGTAGCCGCCGCCAGTATTGGCGAAACCGGTGGGGGACATCCAGTTGGTGGCACCCTTTCCTACGCTAAAGGAATGTTCCAAGCTGAGGCGAGGATCGCGGACATAGCCGATATTGCCGCCCAACTGAAGGGTGTGTTTGCCCTTGGTCCAGGAGAAATCGTCCAGCAGATTGTGCGTGGGCGTCTGCGCGTTGTGGCTGTAAGTGAAGCTTGGAGAGAGATTGTAGAACGTGTTCCACTCCTTGGTGTCGGAGTTCCCCACGAAACCAGTGCTCTGGCGAGTGAATCCCCAGTGGAACGTGTTAACCACTGTCGGGCTGAGAACGGCGGTGTATCCCACAACAAATCCTTTACTGTGGTCTACGAGGGTCTGCTCGGGCGGCGTCCCCGGCAGGAAGGGTTCCTCTGGATTGAATACATTTTGCAGAGCACCGCGCCAAAATAAAGTGTGCTTGCCATTAGCAGTAAGGTGGTAGTCGAGCCGGGTAATGAAGACGTTGTTATCGAAGCTGACGGGCGCGCGGAAACGGAAGCCCACATAGTTAAAGCCATCGCCTACGGAGATGTCGTTACCGCTAAGCCCCGCGTAGGTCTTCTGGAAGTAGGTGTGCATGTAATTCCTGGACGGTAGACCGAGTGTTCCGAGAGGGTCGAGCGCTGTAATATCATTCGGACCGAGCACGAAGGTGCCGGGCTGAGATGTATAGGGGGTCAGGCTAATCCCCTGCACCTTTCTGCCACCAGGACATTCGTCCAAATTGCTCCCGTCGTTATTCGAGTCTGCGCATTGGTATTGAATGACGCCATCACGCATGGCAGGACTGGGAATACTCCGCACCGTGCTGTCCTCCTCCCGCCGGCGTGTTCCCTCGTAATTAACAAAGAAAAACAGACGGTTCTTCTGGATCGGACCTCCCACCGACGCGCCGAAGATATTCCGGATCAGCTTATCCGGCACGTTCGGCTCTCCACTCAGTGCTTCTGCATTCTTGACGAAGTAATCATTGGCGCTGGTGATGGTGTTGCGGTGGTACTCGTAGAGCGATCCGTGGAAATTATTTGTGCCGCTTTTGGTGACGAGCGACACCTGCGCTCCGGAGCCTTCCCCTTGGTCAGCGTTGTAGTTCGACGTAGTAACGCGGAACTCCTGAACCGAATCAAGAGTCGTCGGCAATACCGAAGTGAAGGCATAGCCGTTGGACTGGTCGTTCACGTCTACGCCATCCAGCGTTATGTTGCTCTGGTCGCTGCGCGCGCCATTTACGGCACCGTTGCGCGTGTCCTGATCCTTGACGGTGGGCTTATCGAGATCGGGACGATTGCCCGTATAGGCCACGCCTGCCTGCAGACTCAGCAACTCGGGAACGCTGCGGCCCTCCAGAGGAATCTGCTTCACCTGCGTTTCGTTGAAAGGATTGCCAATGGAGGCATCAACGAGATTCAGCGCCGGCGCTTCGCTGGTTACGGTGACGACTTCGGCGAGCGTGCCTACCTTAAGCTGCACATTGGCGGTACCTGGAGTATTAACTAGCAACTCCAGGCCAGTCTGCTCATATCTTCTAAAACCTTTGGCTGTCACGTTCAGGGTGTAGGTTCCCGGAGAGACTGCCAAAAACTGATAGCCGCCTTGGGTACCGGTGGTCGCGGTCCGTTCTGTCCTGGATTCCGCGTTTGTGAGTACGACTGTAGCCTCCGCAACCACACTGCCGCTGGGATCGGTTACCGTGCCTCGTAGCGAGGTGGTTGAAGTTTGAGCACGAGCCAAGCTGAATATAAGCGTGAGCGGCATGAGAAGAGTAAACTGCCTGAGGAACTTCATCGGAACCTCCTGGAAGAACGCTTCCGTACGCTTACTAGCGGTTGCATTGTTGACCGTTTACTTACGGCCGCAAACTCGTGCCTGTCTGAGTGCGAACGCCGTAGAGTCGCCTGTAATGTCAACACCTCATCCGCATACATGCTACTCCCTCCACATGCCCAAACTTGCCTGTTAGTGACAGGAACTTGTCCAACAGTGACATGGGGCTCGACCATTCGATACCCTGGTTAAGTCGAACGTCTGCCCGCAGTATTCCACGCGAGCATTTCAGAGATGTGTCTGAGACGGTTCATAGGGTTCGAGTTTCCCTGGCATTAACAATTTGTTCGACCGGAGCCACCGTTCAAGTTGACGAAGAAGCCATCCGGGAGAAATGGGGCACGGCAGTTGTAAACCGCGTCCCGGAGCAGTAGTCTTTGGCCGATAAAATTCGCAGTCGGTCCGGTGGTGAATATGCCCAACCCAAAGACAGTTCCGTCCTGCTCGAAACCCCAAGTCCACAATGGATGGATCCGTGTCCCGAAATTGCCGAATGAGATTACATCAGGTGAGTTCTTATGCGCGGACACCAAATCTCGAGCGAGAAAATGATTATAACCTCAGTGTCATAACATAAGTCAGTTATTCTCAATAGCAGGGTGTAAACACATCGTCGGTGCCTCCCGCTGACTAGTGAGCTGTTTTGAAATTATGTCGTCGGCCCGGGGCAAGCGCAGCTATCGCAGTTGACGTTTGTCCCGAGAGCAGCCGTGCCCGCCTGAAAAAGCGCCGCCCTCCACAGGGTACCGGGTGGGTCCCCGCGCAGGTGGGCGAGTGATTCCGCCTGATAATTGCTGACTAGTGACCGAAGTGGCAGAGCCGCCCGCTCTCCGGTGCTGACCACGCCGTCGAACCTGAAGCCTTGAAAAAGTGTTGGCTTTCCGCTATGGATGATTTATCTTGGCGGGAATCCGGTCAGCCGAACCGCTCAGGTGAGGTGGACAGTCACTCTGTTCCTTGCTCCTTGGCGTCGCCAAGATCGCAAGATGTCTCGAAGGTTCGAAGAGGATTCCAGCCATGAAATCTCCTCTTTTCCTGTGCATCTTTCTTGTAGCGCTATCCCTGTGTGCATCTTCTCTGTTCTTCGCTTATGCCAGGAGCGCCACTCCTGCTGGTTCTTCTCCATCAGACGCGCAGGATGCACAGACTTCCGAAGTGGTTATGCCCGGATCCTCATTTGAGGTAGTAATACCCGGCCCTTTGCGATCATTCCTGCGCATGGCCGGTATCAGCCAAAAAGTTTCGTCAGAAGAAGTGTTGCCGTTGCTGGCTCGCAACGTGTTCGCGCAGGGTTATCAGGGTTGGCAGGGCGGCGGTGGAAGAACTGAGTTTCTGGTCCTGCTGATCCGCTACGTGCAACAAGCGAGAGAATTGAAGGCTCTTGCCAGTTCAGATGGTATTCTCCATGTTTCAAATTGCGAAGAGGCGGAGCCCCTACTGCGGATCCTCGGCTACCGCCTCCGGCAAGACTGTGGAGCCAGCGGCACTTTCTTGGTGACTGCCGATCCCGAACGCGCCTTTCTTACGATCGACTCGGGATTCCCTCTGTCCGAGCTCGAAGCTACGCTCCAAGGCGGCAAACCCTTCGTCTACCCGTTCGGCGCTTCTCGAGTGGCGGTGCTCTTCACCGAGAGCGATTGGATGACAGCGAGCAAACAAAACGGCAAAGGCACCAAAGATCTAGTCGACGCGCTTTTACGCGATCCCGCTTTGGCCCGTCTTTATTGGGCCATGGCTCGGATCGATGCCGAAACTAGGGTTTCCTTACGGCAGTCTCCGGGGTTGAGGAAACTGCTTCCTTTCGCTTCTGTCCTTGACTTTTACGGAAGTCACATTTGCATTCGTTCTGGACGCGTGATCGTGCCCGGGGGAACGGAGGCGGAGTCCGCGTGGAAGGATTTGTTGGGAGCGAGTCCGGCGTCGCCCGCAGAGTTCGTTTCCAAGTTGCTCGCGAAAGATAAGGGCTGGCTGGCAGCTTATTTTGACGCCCTCTCGCGTGTTAATCAGCATCAGCAGATGCATTTCATCGAATCTCACCGCCTGCGGAGTTTCTACGAGGCGTTTCGTGCACCCGACGTTTCAAGCGATGCCGCCAGGGCGGCGTTTCGTCCGGCTCCAGGCCTCTTGCTTCTGGTAACTCGCCTTCAGTGGGAGCCCAACGGCGACCCATACGTTCCCGGAAATCTGCAAGTATGGAAAGAAATCCTGCGCCAGAAAAGCGATTCCAAGATTGTTCGTGAATGGGGAAAGCGCGCCAGCCACCGGGCCAATCCCGAGCAACTAGCGCAGGGAATGTTTGCCATTTCGCGAGCGGAGACAGACGAGGGACCGCTGCAAATCTATCTGACGTTGACTGAACTGGACAGCAGACGGTCTCCTGAAAAACGGCTCAGTCCCCAGACGGTCCTCTTGCTGGCTGACAAGTTCGCGCAGTTCAGCAATCAATACTTGATCTTTTCCGAGTTTCCAGAATTGAGCGATACATCTATCGCTCACTTTGTGAAGGCGGCCGAGGCGATTGACAAGATTCCCAACCACATTCTGCGAGGCAACGCCATGGGAATCTTCCAGGCCAACATTGGGCTTTGGCAAATCTTGGCCCGCCAAGGCCAGATTTCGAGCACCGGACTGGACCGCTCCTGGCAGAGCATTATCGGGCCTTTTGCCAACATCCGCTCGTCTGCCCAGCTCTTTGATGCAGGCCGCGACTCGCTCAAGGAAATACTGCTTGCGGCAACGGGCAAACCCAATGGTTCCCAAGACGAAATCATCGATTTGTTGGCAGGCCCTCATCAAACGAGTCCGGAAGGCAACAAGGTGCACCACGAACTGGCCGATAGAATTCGTTCGGTATTGGACGGCCAGCGCTTAGTTTCTCTCGACACGCTGCTGGCACTGGGCGATGGCTTGAATGAGATGGCCAGAGGAGAAGCCATCGGCGATAGGTTGGTTCCACTGGCTGGAGAGCTTCGGGAGTTCGAGATGCCGCGTCCGATCTTTACACGTGGCGAGAGAAGTCAATGGGCGGCAGGACTTTACAACAACCGTCACACCGAATTACAGATGCGGACCGATTTGACGAAAGTGATCAAGTCGCCAGGTTCTCGCGCCCAATTGGAACAGGCTCGCGGCCAACTCGCTCCCTTCCTGAGGGATGCCCTGGTGGGTTTGAACTATGCCTATTATGAGCCCCCAGGCGCTCAGCTTCTACACCACAATCCGCTGTTTGTCCGCTCGCATGACTTCTCAGGAGATACAGTCGCCGGCGTGGAGCGAGTCTGGCAGGCTCCGCAGTTATTTGGCGAGGGCTTAGCGGCGGGCGGTGGCGCTCACCTTGTCGGCTCGCTGGCCGACTTACCGTACGTGCTTTCCGAAATTGAGCAGGATTTTATTGCGCCAGAGAACGTTCAGGCCCTGATATGGAGGGAGCTGGTCCCCGGGCTTTTGACCAGCGCAATCCTGCCGCGCTGGTGGGGCGTGAGCCGCAATGAGCTTCATGCCATAGCGCTGTACCAGCGAACTGGCGAGGAGCTTTTAACTGCGTCCGTACAGAATGAACGACTGCGGAGCAAGGTGATGAATATCCTTTCCGATCGGATGGTTCCGCAAAGGTCGGAACAAGTGGAGCAGGCTCTGCGTGCAGGACGCGTGGCCGAAATACTGCCTCGAATCACACCGGCAGATACTTTCTACCTGACGGCCGAGTTCCGCCGACAGTTTTCCCGGGAAACCGACTTCTGGGGTCCATCTGGCCAGGAGTTGGAAAATATCTCTCGCCGCTATCCGACTGAGCTTAGCTACGAGCGCCTGTCGCGAGATTTCGGCGTGCCTCATCCCATACTGGCCCAGAGTTATGCTCGCGAGCTTCTAAACGTAAAGCCTTTCCCTGCCTTCGAGGGCTATTCCAGCCGGTTGCTGGCCGAATCTTGGGACTCCAGTAATTTGTATTGGGCCCGCTTGGCGGATGAAATGGGCTATTCACCGGTGTTGCTCAATCGCCTCATTCCCGAATTGACCCGCCGCATGGTCGAGAAGATTTTTGCCACCGACGTGGAAGACTGGCAGGCAATGCTTCGTGCCATGCATGAGACGGGTGAAGAGTTTCGGCAGGGCAAGATCGTCTTGCTATCAACCACCGGCAGCACTACTTCACGACGTTAGATCACCGTCTTTCGAGCGAAGAGGTCTTACGCTAATTGGCCGAGAGCAGAGATGCGGCAAGCATTTGCAGGAGGAACCTAATGGGAAAAACATATTTTCTATTTCTATGGTTTTTTCTTGGTTTCTTGCCCGGTCCAGGAACTTGGACGGTGGCTCAAGAAGGCAAGCCGAACATTCGCGTGGTGGTTGACATGGTGCAGTTGAATGTAGCTGTAACCGACAGCAAGGGCAATTATGTTACCGGCCTTCGCCCTCAGGACTTTGTCGTGACCGAGGATGGCATTAAGGAAAAGATTGCTACCTTCGGAGAAGGCAACGAGCCCACCCGCAGATTGCTGGACATCGTGCAGGCCGAGGCCCAGGCCGCGAACCAACTGCGTGACCCGCCTCAAGGTTCTGCCGCGCAGCAGCCAACCGCAACCTTCGGCTCCCTAGTAGCTGGCGCCAACGTTTTCATCCTGTTCGATACTAGCAACTATATGTACCGCGGCTTCGTCTTCGCGCAGGACGCGATTGCGGATTTCGTTCGCTCCCTGGAAAGCGCCGACAACGTAGCCTTCTACTCTTATAGCCGTGACCTCTCCCGAGCTGCGTCTCTGACCTCCGACCGCTCGCAGGTTTTACGCGGGGTCCGTTCGACTGTAGCCGGAGATGATGCTGCACTCTATAACTGCCTGTTGTTGACGGTGAAGGACGCGGCCAAATATACGGGAAGAAAAATGATTGTGGTCTTCTCGAATGGCCCCGACAACGCCAGTATGGTGCCTCCCGAAGATGTGGCCGAGTTAGCCCAGTACAGCGGGATCCCCATCTACATGATCAGTACCGAGCAAGCCAAGTTGGAGCCTGTATCCACGGCAGTGTTTGAACGCATGACCGCAGCCACGGGCGGCAAAGCCTATTTCGCCAAGACCTGGAGAGACCAAAAACGGGCATTTGCCTCGATCCGAGATGATCTAGGTCATCTCTATTCGCTCAGCTATTACCCGCAGGCGAATCCGAACCGTGGCTGGCGCAGTGTCACGGTAAAACTGGTGGGTGAGCATCTCAAGAAGTACCATATCCGGACGCGCAATGGGTATCGTCCCCAACCGATCCGCTTCTCCGCGGGAAGTGCTCCAGGCTCTCTGGCGGAATCTGTTCCGGAGTAATCCAGACTCTTGTGACTATAAAATCGAACCACACTCTCGGAAAAAGCCCGTCTCTGTTTCCGCGCCTTGGCGCCCGAGTCGGAACAACTGGAGCGGGTTAGGGACGAGAGCGTTAGGCTCGGCAGGAAAAAAGCCGTGAATGCATAGCCTAGGAAATTGTAATTTTGCAACTCTGGACCGGCACTCTGAGTGCCGGTCCATTTTTTATACGCCTTCGGGAACACCGCCACCAGCCGGAGGTTCAGCGGACCGAACCAGCCACACTACCTCATCGGATTGGCCAGTCTTCGCGGTCGCCCGGTGCTGAGTTGTTGGCATGCGGCTTGTCGATAGCTGGGGTTTTGTCAGACACTCTAAAAGCCGGCGGACAACTATTTGGGATGCGGAATAAGGTCAAGGAGGTAGTAGAGATCTCCGCGGATCACAAAATAGAAACGCCAGCCGCGGTTCACCCTGGCCTGCCAGATGTCGCTAGCCTCGTCATACTTCTTAGCTCGGAGCGAGGGATGGCGCAGATTCTGCTGCAAAAGCGCCAGTTGCTTGTCGCACCGCTTCTGAATGGAGGAAGGAGCGCCGGCATAGCTCCGGCGGAAGCGCTCGGTGTACAGGAGCCGCATTTAGGAGGTTTTAGTTTTCCTAGTTCTCTGGAGGGAGCGCACCAGGGCCGATACCGAAGTGAAGGGACCATGCACACGGCCTTTTCGGATGTCATCGAGACCCTCGGCGAGCCGTTTCTCAATTAAGGCCTTCGGCGTAAACACCAGATGGTCGCCTTCAAGCTCCACCTCCAAGTAGTCTCCCGGTGCCAAGCCGAGCTGGTCATGAAGTTTCTTGGGGATCACGACCTGGCGGGTTACCCCGATTTTGACGGCGGGCATGGCGTGACTCTCCTTGAATTGTATTTTCATATACTTGTATATTAAGGCTTCTGTATATCCTGTCAAGAGGGACTCTAGCAACCCCATTGTGAATAAGGGATGAATGGGCTAAACGGCGAGTGGTCGATACGACCTTGGCTCTTTTCCACAGCAGTTCGTGTCTACAGGACTACCCGAAGTGGTCTATTTAGTCCTAGCCGTCCGTCATGAATGAGCAAGGCATTACAAGGGCCGTCATTAAGGTTGTTTGGATTTGTCACTTCAGCTAGAACGCCATGATCCATGGACAGAGGGGAAAAGCACTCGATTCGAACGCTGATGGATTGGGATTAATAACGACCGAAACTGACTTCCCAC
>Ga0209690_1001376_pt1 | contig 13564 bp, 16 predicted proteins | sample GraSoiAngelo_150_FD_186164 | JGI IMG/M metagenome (GOLD analysis project Ga0209690, IMG submission 186164) | Grasslands soil microbial communities from the Angelo Coastal Reserve, California, USA - 14_1009_09_40cm (SPAdes) (version 2) | ecosystem: Environmental > Terrestrial > Soil > Grasslands ...
CACCGCGCGCGACGAAGAACGGCTCACCGCCGACGCCGCGAAACGCCCGGACCGGGCTGTTGACGCCGCCGGGAATCAGACGGGAGGCGGCTTCGAAGAGGCTCTTCGAGTCGCGCATCAGAAGCTGCGTCCGAGCAGCGCGCCGATGCCCAATCGCTCCCAGAGCCGGCCGGCCGTGAACGAGAGCCGTTCGTGCCAACGCCAGCGAGCCGGGTCGAGCTCGACCTGGACGAAGTCGCGCTCGGACGCGCTCCAGCGAAACCCGGCGACCGCCTCCGCCCGGCCGGCCATCACCGAGGTCACCAGATAGGTCGCGGACGGATACGTGGGCTCGCCACTGATCTGCGCCTGCTGTCGGTCGGTCGGCGAGAAGTAGGCGCCCGCATCGATGTGCGAGTGATAGATGACCGCGATCGAATAGCCCTCGCCCTCGAGGCGACCGATGCGCAGCAGATCTTTTGGATCGATGAAGTACGCCGTGCGGGCGTCCCGCGGATGGCGCTGCGGATCCTTGGCGTGGAGCTCGTCCTGGATGTTCCGGCAACGCACGAGACGGCGCAGCTGGCCTTGCTCGAGGATCACCCCGCACGATTCGCGCGGATATTCCTCGACGGCCTGGCGGCGGATGGCCTCGAGCTCCTCGGCGGTGACGATCGCGCGCGCGCCGCCGGCGAGCGCGGGGATGATCGCGACCTCGTCACCGTCTTTGAGGGGCGTGGAGAGCCCCTGGAGGGATTCGATCGCCTCGCTGTTCACGTAGATGTTCACGTGGTGGTGGACCTCGCCGCCCTCGTCGCGCATGAGCCCCTTCAGGCCGCCGTACGAGGCCTCGAGCTGATCCAGCAGCCGGCTGATGTCGTTCGCGGCGACTTCGATGCGGTCGCGATTGTCGGTGGCCCGACGGAACGACGTCGGGATGTAAACCGTCACGGACATCCCTAGCCTCCAGGACTCAGGTACCGCTCGCCGGTGTCGGGCAGGACCGTGACGACCAGCTGGCTCGGCGTCATCTCCGCGGCGACCATGCACGCGGCGAAGGCCGCTGCGCCGGACGAGACACCGACCAGCAGCCCCTCCTCGCGCGCGAGGCGTCGCGACCACGCGAGCGCGTCTTCGTCGCGCACCTGGATGATCCGGTCGATGATCGCGCGATTCAGGACGCCTGGCACGAACGACGCGCCGATCCCCTGGATCGCATGGGGCCGCGCCTTGCCGCCCGCGAGCACGGGCGATGCCGCCGGCTCGACCGCGACGATGCGCACGGTTGGAATCTTCGCTTTGAGGACCTCGCCGACTCCGGTCAGGGTCCCACCGGTCCCGACGCCGACGACGAACGCATCGAGCCGAGCGCCGACCGCGTCGAGGACTTCCAGCGCGGTGGTGCGCCGGTGCGCCTCAGGGTTCGCCGGGTTCTCGAACTGCTGCGGCATGAAATAGTCCGGGTGCTCGCGAAGCAGCTCCCGCGCCGCGTGGACCGCGCCCGTCATGCCCTCGATCGCCGGCGTGAGGTGGAGCTCGGCGCCGAACCGCGCCAGCAGGCGCTGGCGCTCGACGCTCATGTCATCGGGCATCGTCAGGATCAACCGGTAGCCTCGCACCGCGGCCGCCATCGCCAGCCCGATGCCGGTGTTCCCGCTGGTCGGTTCGACGATGGTGGCGCCCGCCTTGAGCACGCCCCGCCGCTCGGCGTCCTCGAGCATCGCGACCGCGATGCGGTCCTTGACGCTGCCGCCCGGGTTCAGCGACTCGACCTTGGCGGCGACCACCGCTCCGCCGGGCTTGGGCAAGCGGTTGAGCCGGACCATCGGCGTCCGTCCGACCAGCTCCAGCACCGAGTTCGCGATCTTCGTCGGCGTCGTCATATGTGATACATCGGGCGCGCGGCGCTCCGGCGTGCGAGCGCGCGGGCGGCCAGGTCGCCGAAGGTGAGCTGATCGACCACCTTCGAGACCGCGTTCGAGATCTCGTCCCACAGCTCGGCCAGGTCGTGCCGCTCGCCGGTGCTCCGGCCGCCGCGGCGCTGCGTCTCGAAGGGCGCGCCTGTCCCCTCCACCGCTCGCAGGACGTCCCCCACCGTGATGTCCTCCGGCGGGCGCGTGAGCTGGTAGCCACCCGCAGACCCGCGCTTCGACGTCAAGAGCCCGGCCCGCTTCAGCGCGAGCAACACCTGCTCGAGATACCGCTGCGGGATCGCCTGGCGCCGCGCGATCTCCTGGATGGCGGTCAGGCCGCGCTCCCGGTGGAGCGACAGATCCAGCACCGCCTGGATCGCGTACTCGCCCTTGGCCGAGATGCGCACGCTAGCTCACCCGCACCGCTCAGCTCACCCCGCCACGCTCGAGCAGGCGGGCGACGTCGCGCGCGAAGTACGTGATGACGACGTCGGCGCCGGCGCGGCGGATGGCGGTGAGCGCTTCCATCATGGCCCGCTCCTCGTCGAGCCAGCCGAGCCGACCGGCGGCGCGGATCATCGCGTATTCGCCAGAGACCGAGTAGGCGGCCAGCGGGACGCCGAACTCCGCCTTGGCCCGCGAGATGACGTCGAGATACGGCAGCGCGGGCTTGACCATCACAATGTCGGCGCCCTCGTCGAGGTCGAGCGCGATCTCGCGCATCGCCTCGGCAGAGTTGGCCGGATCCATCTGGTACGCGCGCCGATCGCCGAACTGCGGTGTCGAATCGGCGTGTCGGTGTAGCTGGCCTCGTCGAGCGCCTCGCGGATCGTGCCGACGCGGCCGTCCATCATGTCGGAGGGCGCCACCATGTCGGCGCCGGCCTCGGCGTGCGAGACCGCCACGCGCGCGAGCAACTCGAGCGTCGGATCGTTGCGCACGGTGCCGCCCTCGACGACGCCGCAGTGCCCGTGACTCGTGTACTGGCAGAGGCACACGTCGGTAACGACCAGGAGGTCCGGCACCACGTCCTTCACGGCGCGCACCGCCTGCTGCACGATGCCGTCCTCGGCATAGGCTTCGGAGCCGCGCGGGTCCTTGTCGACCGGCAGGCCAAACAGCAGCACGCCGGGGATCCCCATGCTCGCGACGTCCTTCATGTCCTTCACCATCTCGTCGATGGAGAGGCGGAACTGGCCGGGCATCGAGCCGATGGGCTCGCGGATGCCCCGGCCGTGGACGACGAACAAGGGATAGATGAGATCATCGACGGCCAGCACCGTCTCGCGGATCAGCTTGCGCAGCAGTGGTTTCTCGCGGAGACGTCTGGGACGGAACATCGCATGCGCCATTACACGCTCCTTCTGGGTCGGCGGCCGGCATTCCACGCCGCACGGGCGAAGTAGTCGGCGAGGGCCCGCGCGAGCGCGGGGATCGTGTACTCGCTCGGCATGACATCGGTCGACAGCCCGTACTCAGCGGCCGTCGCCGCCGTGATCGGGCCGATCGACGCCACGGCGACTCGCCCACGCCAGGCGCTCCGCTCCTCGTCGCTGAACTGCTCGGCGAAGTTTCTGGCGGTGGACGAGCTCGTGAACGTCACCGCGTCGACAGTGCCCGACGCGAACGCCTCGCGCAGCCGCACGACTCCGTCCTCGATGCGCCGGGTCTGATACGCGGGCACTTCGGTCACCAGGGCGCCGAGCCGGCGGAGCTCGACGACGAGCACGTCGCGCGTCTCCTTCGCCCGCGGCAGCAGCACGCGGTCGCCCGCCGCCACGACCGTACGGAGCCGATCGACCAGCGCCTCGGCGCGGTACTCGGACGGGACCACCTCGGGCCGCACCCCGTGCTCGGCGAGCGCGTCTGCCGTCGCGGGGCCGATCGCCGCGACCCGCCTCTTCGCGATCGCCGCCCAGGCCCCGCCCCGCGCCGCCAGCCGCCGGTCGACCATGGCGACCCCGTTCACGCTCGTGAAGATCACCCACGCGAACGAGTCGAGCGCGGCGAGCGCCGTGTCGAGCGGCTCCCACGACGCGGGAGGCTCGATCACGATCGTCGGCGCCTGCAGCACTCGCGCTCCGGCGGCCTCCAGGAGCTCGACGAACCGTTGCGCCTGGGCGCGGGCGCGCGTGACGACGATCGTCCGGCCCTCGAGCGGCCGCTCCACGGTAGCGCGGCCTACTCGCGCCATGACGTCCCCGGCCGGAGCGGCGCGATCGAAGCCGCTCCTTGATCGAGCAGGGCGTCGGCGAGCTGGCGGCCCACGCGCTCCGGGACGTCCGCGCCGCCGGTCGCGCTCGCGCGAAGGACCTTGCGCCCGTCGTCGCTCGCCACGAGCGCGGTCATCGTGAGCGCGGTCCCGTCCTGGGTCGCGTACGCGGCCACCGGCGAGTTGCACGAGGCGCCAAGCCGAGCCAGGCACGCGCGCTCGGCGGACGCGCACGCGCGCGTCGGCGCGTGATCGATCCGGCTGAGCAGCGACAGGACACGCCGATCGTCGGCGCGACTCTCCACGGACAGCACCCCCTGGCCCACCGCCGGCACGAACACGTCGGGATCGAGCGGCTGGACGTTCGTCGGGGTCAGGCCGAGTCGGCTGAGGCCGGCCGCCGCGAGCAGCACGCCGTCCCAGTCCCCGTTCTCGAGCTTCCGAAGCCGCGTGTCGACGTTGCCCCGCACCGGCTCGACCACCAGGTCGGCCCGGAGCGCCAGTGCCAGCGCGCGCCGTCGCGGGCTTCCGGTGCCGAGGCGCGCGCCGGGGCGCAGGTCCTCGAGCCGTCGCCGCTCGCGCGTCACGAGAACGTCGCGCGCGTCCTCGCGCGCGGGAAACGCCGCCAGGCAAAGACCGGCCGGCGTCTCGGCCGGCAAGTCCTTGAGGCTGTGCACGGCGCAGTCGAGGGCGCCCGCGAGGAGCATGTCCTCGATCTCGCGGACGAAGAGGCCCTTGCCACCGATCGCCGCCAGCTGGACCTCCAGGCGGCGATCGCCCTCGGTCCGGACCGGCACGATCTGGGTCTCCTCGCCGAGCGCCTGAAGGGCAGCCGCGACGCTCTGGGCCTGCGCCAGCGCGAGCGGGCTTCCCCGCGTCCCGATCTTGAGCGTCATCGGCGCCCCAGCCCGAAGAGCTCGTGGACGAGCTCGAGCCACGACCGGGGCGAGCCCGCCCGGGACGACTCCCGGAGCTTGGTGATCGGCGCGTGCAGGATCTTGTTGACGATCGCCGCCGACATCGCCTCGATCGCCTCGCGCGTCTCCGGTGTGGCGCCCGGCAACCGCGCCAGGGTGCGCTTGACCTCGCCGGTCCGGATGGCCTCGAGCCGCTCGCGGAGCGACACGATCGTCGGGATCACCTCGACGTCGCCGAGCTTCGCGAGGAACTTCGACACCTCGCGCTCGACGAGCGCCTCGGCCCGATGCGCCTCGCGAACGCGCTCGCGGATGTTCGCGTCGACCACCTGCTTCAGATCGTCGATGTCGTAACAGTACACGTCGTCGAGGGTATCGACGGCGCCGTCGACGTCACGGGGCACGGCGATGTCGATGAAGAACAGCGGCCGGCCGCGCCGTCCGTGCATGACACGGTGGACCGTCTCGCGCCGGATGACCGGCTCCGGCGCGCCCGTGGACGTGATGACGATGTCGACCGCGGCGAGCGCGGTCGACAGCTCGTCGAACGGCACGGCGGTGCCCGACAACGCGCGCGCCATCTCCTGAGCGCGCGCCCACGTCCGGTTGGTGACGTAGACCGGGAACACGCCCTGCTCGACGAGATGGCGCGCGGCCAGCTCGCTCATCTTGCCCGCCCCGACCAGGAGGACCGCCTTGCCTTCGAGCCCCGCGAAGATCTTCTTGGCGAGCTCGACGGCGGCGAACGAGACCGACACCGCGTGCCGCGCGATCTCGGTCTCGGTGCGGACCTTCTTCGCGACCGCGAACGCCTGCGTGAACAGCGAGTGGAGCGCGGGGCCGACCGCTTCGCACGACTGGGCGAGCGCGAAGGCGTCCTTCACCTGCCCGAGGATCTGGGGCTCGCCGATCACCATCGAATCGAGGCTCGACGCCACGCGGAAGGCGTGCCGGACCGCGTCGCCCTCGGCGAACGTGTACAGGGCCGCCTCGACGGCCGTCGGCTCCACGCCGCGGTGGTGGCAGAGCTGGCGGAACATCGCGGCACGCGCCTCGCCGGGCACGTCGGCGACCGCGTAGACCTCGACCCGGTTGCAGGTCGAGAGGACGATGACCTCGCGGACGACGTTCGTGGAGGAGATGTCCCGCAGCAGCTCGCGCAGCTTGTCCTCGTCGACGGCCAGCTGCTCGCGCAGCTCGACCGGGGCGTTTCGGTGCGAGAGACCCGAGACGAAGAGGGCCATCTACCCGCCGTGCTTCCCGGGCAGGAACAAGCCCGCTCCCAGGGTGAGCGCGAGGACCGCGAACCCGAGAATGGCGAAATACGCGGCCCGCCGCCCGTGCCAGCCGCCCGCGGCGCGGCCGGCGAGCGTCGCCGCGTACACCGCCCACGCGACGTACGACGACACCGCCAGAGGATCGAAGGTGAACACGCTGCCCCAGGCCGTTCCCGCCCAGAGAACTCCCAGGATCAAGCCCGTCGTCAGGAACGGAAACCCGAACGCGAGCGTCCGGTAGGTAAGCCGATCGAGCGTCGCCAGCGCTGGAAGTGTGTAGTAGAGCGTCCCGAGGCGCTTGGCCCTGAGCTGATGCTCCTGGAGCAGGTACATCACCGCACCGGCGAAGTTGAGCACGAGTGCCGCGATTCCGACCAGCGCCAGCCCGATGTGCACCCAGAGCCACGCGCCGCTCAGGGTCGGGCCGATCAAAGTCCGCGTCGGTGTCGACTGCAGGCTCAGGGCGAGGGCCACCGGCAGGACGAACGCGCCCAGAACCGAGAGGCCGTAGCGGCGCTCGATCCACATCTCGAGGAGGACGACGACCCACGCGGCGACGGAAACCGCCTCCGGCATGCTGGCCAGCGGCGGCCGACCCAGGTCGATGGCCAGGGCCAGCAGCGCGATGGTGTGCACCACCCAGGCCGCCAGGGTTGCCAGGGAAGCCAGGCGGTGAAGCACCTCTTCTCGCTGGACCAGGTAGGCCAGAGCGAGACCCGTCGCGGCGACGTACCCGATGATCGCGACCGTCAGCAGGGTCTGGTGCATGGCTCTAAAAGATCAAGTGCAGCGAGAGTTTACCATATTCCCGATGCGGATTGACCTGTCCCTCCGCCGCTCGAGGACGCCCTAGCGCGGGTAGAGCACGCGAACCAGAGCGAGTCCTTGCGCCGGGGCGGTAGGCCCGGCGCGCCGGCGATCGCGTGAGCCGAGGACGCTTTCGAGCCAGTCGGCGTCGCGGGCTCCCCGCCCGACGTCGACCGCGCTGCCGACGATGTTGCGCGCCATGTGATGGAGGTACCGATCGGCCGACACCAGGATGACGAGCCGCTCCTTGCGACGGATCACATGGAGCGCCCGGACCACGCACATCGGGTCCTTCTCACGGCCGGGTGCAGCGCAGAACGCGCCGAAGTCGTGCCGCCCGCGCAACGCCACCAGCGCGCGCCGCATCGCGCCCACGTCGAGCGCCTGGGGGATGTGCCAGGCATAGCGCGCCAGGAGCGGGCTCGCGATCGGTCCGCCGTCGATAAGGTACGCGTAGCGCTTGCCGGTGGCTGCCCACCGCGCGTCGAAGCCGACCGGCGCCTCGCGAGCGTCGAGCACGCGAATGTCGCGCGGGAGATCGGCGTTGAGGGCGCCCCGAAGGCCCGCGGCGGCGATGCGCGCGGTCGTGGTCAATGACGCGACCTGCCGGAGCGCGTGCACGCCCGCGTCGGTCCGGCTGGCGCCCGTGACGCGCGTATCGGCGCCGAACCGGCGGCGCGCCGTCTCGACCAGGGTCCCCTGCACCGTGCGCGCGCCCGCCTGGACCTGCCAGCCGTGATAGTCGGTGCCGTCGTAGGACAGCACCAGACGGAAGGTCGAACGAGCCGGGGCTATCGCGGCGGCGGGTGGCGCCCCGGACTTCGCGCCGGGACGAAGGTGAGCCAGATGACCGCGACCAGGAGAAACAGAATGACGTCGATCATGATCTCCCACGAGAACCCCGGCAGCACCGTCGGCGCGACCTGGCGCTTGATCCAGGCCTGGCGCTCGAAGTCCTTGGGCTCGTAGAAGGCCGGATCATAGCCGCGAACGGCGTCGACGAACCTCACGACCTGCGGCACCGCGACGTACGCGACCACGAGGATCGTGAAGAGCACCGCGACGTGGAAGCGGTCGTAGCGGCGGAAGCGGCGGCGAAGAGAGCGACGGAGGGACATTACCGGGGGCCGCGCCGGGCTCGCCCGCTGGACGGTCCCCTACGACTGGAGGAGCAGCTCGGCGATCTGGACCGCATTCGTGGCCGCGCCTTTGCGCAGTTGGTCGCCGACCACCCAGAAGCTCAGTCCATTCGGGCTCGAAAGATCTTCACGGATGCGGCCCACGAAGCAGTCGTCCTGTCCCTCGACCGCGATGGGCATGGGATAGCGGTGCTGCGCGGGGTCGTCCCAGAGCTTGAGTCCCGGGAATCGCGCGAACAAATCGCGGGCGCGCCCGGCCGTGATCTTCGTCTCGGTCTCGGCGGTGACGGAGATCGAGTGGGACGTGAATACCGGCACTCGCACCGTGGTGGGCGAGACCGGGAGCCCGGGTGTCTCGAGGATCTTGCGCGTCTCGTTCACCAGCTTCATCTCCTCGGCGGTGTAGCCGTCGGGGCCGACGCGGTCGATCGCCGGGACCAGGTTGAAGGCGATCTGATGAGGGAAGTGCCGCGCCACCATCGCTTCACCCCGGGCCCACGCGAGGGTTTGCTCACGCAGCTCGGCGATGCCGTTGACGCCGGCGCCGGAGACCGCCTGGAAGCTGGTGGCGATCACGCGCGTGAGCCGTCCGGCGTCGTGCAGCGGCTTGAGCGGCATCACGGTCACGATCGTCGTGCAGTTCGGGCACGCCAGGATGCCGTGGTGCCGTCGCGCCGCGTGGGCATTGATCTCGGGCACCACCAGCGGCACGTCCGGGTCCAACCGGAACGCGTTCGACTTGTCGATCACGGTCGCGCCGGCTTTGACGATCATCGGCGCGTACTCTTTCGACTGCGCCGATCCGGCCGCACAGAAGGCGATCTCGACGCCCTTGAACGCCGCCGGCTCGATCCGGCGAATCGTGATCAGCTCGCCGCGGAAGGTCACGGTCTTGCCGACCGAGCGCTCCGAGGCGAACGCGCGCAGCTCGCGCACCGGGAACTTTCGCTCCTCGAGGATGCGGAGCGTGGTCTGCCCGGCGGCGCCGGTGGCGCCGACGACGGCGATGCAGAGTCCGGACGCCATCAGTACTGCCGCTCCAGCTCGCGCACGATCAGGTCTCCCATCTCCCGCGTCCCGGTCGGCCGGGCCCCCGGCCCCACGATGTCCGCCGTGCGGTGCCCTTGCTCGAGCACCCGGAGCACCGCGTGCTCGACCCGGTCGGCGTCCTTCTCCATGTTCAGCGAATACCGTAACAGCATCGCCGCGGAAAGGATCGCCGCGATCGGGTTCGCGATGCCCTTGCCGGCGATGTCGGGCGCGGTGCCGTGAACCGGCTCGTAGAGCCCGACCGATCCGCCGAGCGAGGCCGAGGGCAGCATGCCCATCGATCCGGCGAGAATCGCGGCCTCATCGGACAAAATATCACCGAAGGTGTTCTCGGTCACAATCGTGTCGAACTGCGTGGGCCGGTGCACGAGCGCCATCGCGCAGTTGTCGACCAGGACGTGCTCGAGCGTCACGTCCGGGTACTCGCGGCCGACCCGCGTCACCACCTCGCGCCAGAGCTGTGAGACGACCAGGACGTTCACCTTGTCGACCGAGGTCAGACGCTTGCGGCGCTTGCGAGCCACCTCGAATCCGATCCGGGCGATCCGCTCGACCTCGCGCGAGGTGTAGGCCATCGTGTTGATCGCGCGCGCCCCGCCGTCGGCGAAGCGCTCGACGCCCCGGGGCTCGCCGAAGTAGAGCCCGCCCGTGAGCTCGCGGATGACCATGAGGTCGGTCCCCTCGACGACCTCACGCTTGAGCGGCGAGGCGTCCACCAGCATCGGAAAGCACTTGGCCGGACGGAGGTTCGCGTACAGGTCCAACTCCTTGCGGATGGCCAGGAGTCCACGCTCGGGGCGCTGCTCGTGCGGGACGTCGTCCCACTTGGGGCCGCCGACCGCGCCGAAGAGGATCGCGTGGGCCGCGCGGCAGAGCTCGAGGGTCCCGGGGGCCAGCGGCTTGCCCGTCGCGTCGATCGCCGCGCCGCCCACCAGCCCGCGCTCGAACTCGAACGCGGTGCCCGTTCCCTTGCCCACCGCTTCGAGCACGCGGATGGCCTCGGGCGTCACTTCCGCGCCGATGCCGTCCCCCGGCAGGACCGCGATCCGGTACGTCGCCATCACCTGGCCTCCACGGTTTTCGGCGGCCCCTCGGCTACGGGCCGACTTCCTTCATGCGCTGGGACGACGGCCGAGCGATCCGGTTCAGGGCGCTGAGGTACGCGCGCGCGCTCGCCTCGATGACGTCCGTCGAGGCGCCCTTGCCCGAGACCACCGTGCCGTCGAAGTCGATCTTCATCGCGACCTCGCCGATTGCGTCCTTGCCCGACGTGGCGGACCGCAGCGAGTAGTCCTGGAGCCGGCCCTTGAGGCCGGTGATGGCGTCGATCGCCGCCAGCACCGCGTCGACCGGCCCGTCGCCGACGCCCGAATCCTGGAACGTCTGACCTTCCTTCTTCAGGCGCACCGTCGCCGACGGCACGACCCCCGTGCCACTGATGACGTGGAGGTAGTCGAGCTCGTAGAGCGCCTCCACCTGTGTGGCCTCGTCGGTGACGATCGCCATCAGGTCCTCGTCGTAGACTTCCTTCTTCCGATCGGCGAGGTCCTTGAACGCCTTGAAGGCCCGGTCGAGCTCCGAGCCGGCCAGCGAGAAGCCGAGCTCCTTGAGCCGCGACGCGAGGGCGGCCCGGCCGGAGTGCTTGCCGAGGACCAGCTTGTTCGACGGTCGTCCGATGTCCTCCGGGCGCATGATCTCGTACGTGAGCTTTTCCTTGAGGACCCCGTCCTGATGGATGCCGGCCTCGTGGGCGAAGGCGTTCTCGCCGACGATCGCCTTGTTCGGCTGCACGTGCACGCCCGTGATGTGCGAGAGCAGGCGGGACGTCTTGAAGATCTCCTCGGTCCGGACGCGCGTGTCGATCTCGAAGAAGTCCTTCCGCGTCCGGAGTGCCATCACGATCTCTTCGAGCGACGCGTTGCCCGCGCGCTCGCCGATTCCGTTGATGGTGCATTCCACCTGTCGGGCCCCGTGCATGAGCGCGGTCAGCGAGTTCGCCACCGCCTGCCCGAGATCGTTGTGGCAGTGGACCGAGACCACGACCTTGTCGATGCCCTGCACCGTCTCGCGGATCCGGGCGATGCGCTCGCCCCACTCGCGCGGGATCGCGTAGCCGACGGTGTCGGGGATGTTGATCGTCCGTGCGCCGGCGTCGATCACCGCCGACAGGACATCGCACATGTAGTCGAAGTCGGAGCGCGACGCGTCCTCCGGCGAGAACTCCACGTCCTCGCAGTACGCGCGTGCGTGACGGACCGCGTCGACGGAGGCCTTGAGCACCTCGGCCCGCGACTTGCGCAGCTTGTACTTCAGGTGGATGTCCGAGGTCGCGACGAACGTGTGGATGCGCGGCTTGCGCGCGTACTTCACGGCCTCCCAGCAGCGGTCGATGTCGGCCAGGCCGACGCGCGACAGGCCGCAGATGGACGGCGCGTTGTCCAGCGTACCGACCTGCTTGGCCACCTCGCGTGTCGCCTCGAAGTCCTCGTCGGAGGAGATCGGGAAGCCGGCCTCGATGACGTCCACTTGCAGACGGGCCAGCTGCCGGGCCATCTCGAGTTTTTCCATCGTGTTCATCGAGAAGCCGGGCGCCTGCTCGCCGTCCCGCAATGTCGTGTCGAAGATGATGACGCGATCCATACGTCCTCCTAAGGCGATTCCTTGCTGGCCAGCTCGGCCGGCGCCAGGAGCGAACGCCCGACAACCAGGCGCCGCACCGGTCCGGAGAGCGCGTAGCCGGTGAAGATCACAAAGAGAAACACGTCGTGCTTGGTGGCCACGATCATGATGGCCAGCACCACGACCAGAAGGGTCTGCAGCGGCCGGCGCCGCACGAAGTCGACTTCCTTGAAGCTCCAGTAGCGGAACGTCGATACCATCAAGAGCGCCAGGACCCCGGCCGCGACCGCGAGCGCGATCTGCTCCCAGCGCTGCGGGGGCTCCTCGCCGAGGAGCACGACGCTCGACGCGACCACCCCGGCGGCCGCCGGCGTGCTGAGGCCGATGAAGAAGCGGCGGTCGACCGAGCCGGTCTGCACGTTGAAGCGCGCCAGACGCAGCGCACCGCAGATCACGAACAGAAAGGCGCCGAACCACGCCGGGCGGCTCAGGTCCTTGAGGGCAAAGGAGTAGACGAGAAAGGCCGGCGCCACGCAGAAGGAGACGACGTCGGCCAGCGAGTCGAACTCCACTCCGAACTGACTGGTGGCTTTCATCAGGCGCGCGACGCGGCCGTCGAGCAGATCCATGACCATCGCGACGAAGATGGCCAGCGCCGCGTCGGAGAAACGCCCCTCGACCGTCAGCAGGAGCGCGAAGAAGCCGCAGAAGAGGTTGCCGGTGGTGAGGAGGCTCGGCAGGAGGACGATGCCGCGGCCGCGCTTTTCTCGAAGCTCATGCCAGCGCCGCCGCCGCGATGCCTTCGCGCGCCGGATCATACTCGATGTCCTACGGCGCTCACGCGAGCGCTCCGAGGACGGTGATGCCGCCCACCACCCGGTCACCGGCCCGCACGCTCACCTGGGCGCCGCGTGGCATGACGCAGTCGGTGCGCGAGCCGAAGCGGATCATCCCGAAGCGCTCGCCGGCCGCGAGCTTGTCACCCGGTCCCACGCGGCAGACGATGCGCCGGGCAACGGCGCCCGCGATCTGCACGACCGTGACGCGGGCGCTCTCCCCCTGGAGATTGACGACGCACCGCTCGTTCACGCGACCGGCGTCGGGCTGATAGGCGGCGACGAAGCGGCCCCGCGAATACGTGACGCCCACGACCAGGGCCGCGATGGGCGAGCGGTTGACGTGGACGTCGAGCGGCGACAGGAAGATCGCGACGCGCACGGACGGACCGACGAAGGGATCGTCGAGCGCGTCGACCGACATCACGCGGCCGTCGGCCGGGGCCAGCACCGCGCCGGGAACGGCCGGCGTCTCCCGCTCCGGGTCGCGGAAGAAGCCGAGCGAGGCTAAAGACGCCGCCGCGAACGGCATCGCGAGGGCGCGCCGACCCGTCAGCGCGAGCCCGGCGGCGATCGCCGCCGGGATCGCGATGAACGGCCAGCCCTCACGCGCGACGGGAAGCTTGGACATCACCCCATCCGTGGCGGCGCGATCCACGCCATCATCGACCGCAGACGCTTGCCGACCTCCTCGATCGAATGCTCGGCGTCGCGCCGCCGCATCGCGAGGAACCCCGCGCGGTTGGCCTGGTTCTCGAGCACCCACTCGCGGGCGAACTGGCCGGACTGGATCTCGCCGAGGATCTTCTTCATCT
>Ga0209690_1001378_pt1 | contig 13559 bp, 16 predicted proteins | sample GraSoiAngelo_150_FD_186164 | JGI IMG/M metagenome (GOLD analysis project Ga0209690, IMG submission 186164) | Grasslands soil microbial communities from the Angelo Coastal Reserve, California, USA - 14_1009_09_40cm (SPAdes) (version 2) | ecosystem: Environmental > Terrestrial > Soil > Grasslands ...
ACGATCAACTACCTGAGGCCGATCCCCGACGTGGCGGCGACAACCTCGAGTCCTGTCCAATCCACGATTCCAGGCACGCCGCCCAGCCTGCCGTGGCCCGGTGTCGGCTCCGCGGCGGTGGGCGCTTCGGGACTTGGCCTGATAGCCAGCTCGGGCGACGCGTCTCCCGCACCCGCGGCGAGCGTCGCGAAGGTGATGACGGCGATGGTCGTGCTCGTCGACAAACCCCTCGTCAGGGGCGCCGCGGGCCCGACCCTGGTCATCACCGACCAGGATGTGGCGACCTACAAGGCTGATGTGGCCGACCAGCAGTCGGTTGTCCCTGTTGTGGTGGGTGAACAGCTGAGCGAGTTCCAGGCCCTCGAGGCTCTGCTCGTTCCGTCCGGCAACAACATCGCCGAAACCCTCGCCCGATGGGACGCCGGTTCGGTGACCGCTTTCGTCGCCAAGATGAACCAGCGGGCCGCGGCGCTGCACCTCACGCACACCGTGTTCGCGGACCCGGCCGGTGTTTCGATTCAGACCGTGAGCACCCCCACCGACCTGCTTGCGATGGGGATGGCGGCCATGCAGCAAGAGGTCCTCGCGCAGATCGTCAATCTGCCGCAGACCACGCTGCCCGTGGCGGGCACGCTCTACAACGTCAATTCGGTCCTGGGTCAGAGCGGGATCGTCGGGATCAAGACCGGCTCGGGATTGAATTTCGGCGCCAACTTCCTTTTCGCGGCCACCGCCACCGTCGACGGCGCCGTCGTGACGCTCTATGGCTGCGTCATGGGCCAACCGACACTGGACGCGGCCTTCCACGAGGCCGAGGCGCTCCTCGCTGTAATGAAGGGGGCGCTGACGGTGCACCAGGTCATCAAGCGAAACGACGTCGTGGGCATTTATGAGACACCGTGGGGAAGCCGTTCGGACCTCGTGGCGACTGACGATGTCGCCCTGGTCGAATGGCCCGGCATGATCCTGCGACAGCGCCTCGACGCCCCGACTCTCCCCATCGACAGGCCTGTAGCGGGTAGAACGCCCGCAGGCAATGTGCATCTGGTCCTCGGTGATCAGCAGGCTGACGTGCATCTGATCACGACGGCGACGCTCGATCCGCCAGGCTTCAGTTGGCGTTTGTTGCGAATCAATTTGTTCTAGTCCACACAGGAGATTGGCAGGGAGATGTTCGACCAGCAACGCACAGCCCTGAACCCTGGGGCTGTGGACGCGAATCGGGGCGGAAGGATCACGCGAGGCCAGCGCTTCCAGTTGGGTGCGCGCGCGACCGGAGCTGTCCTGGGCTGGGTGAGCATGACGGCGTTCGCGGCGATCGCCTGGTGGTTTGTCTTCGTCGCCGAAACGCGATGGCTTGCGTTACCGGGTCTGATCGCCACGGTCGTCGCTCCAATCGCCCTGTGGGCGCTGTACCTCATCGTGGCGGACATGCGCAGCGGCGCGGTCGTGAGCGAGACGGGCCAGCTGGTCATCCTTCGGGAAGGCGACAGCGAGAGCAAGTTTCTGGTGCGCCCTGGCCGGCCGGAAGCTCAGATTGCCGTCCACATTGGCCGATCTACTTCATCGCTCCGGCAGCCTGACAGCGTTCTACACCCGCTGGTCGCACATGCTGGTGAACCTCACCGCGGCGGAGGACAGGCGATGAGAGTAGGGTCCGGCCTTCCAGTGAGGCGCGAATGCATGGCCCGCCGGATAGGCTGAGCAGCAAGGAGACCTGAACCGTGACCGCACGCTTCGCCAAGATTTATTCGGTGGTCGGTGCATTGATGCTGCTCGAGTTTCTTGCTCAGTTCTACACGATCGCCTCATCGGGGTTCACCACCGTCGCCGGCCAGATCGCAAACTCCGCGAACGGCAGCGAGACACGCTCAGCAGTACAGGAAGTAGACCTCTTCGCCGCGGCCCACGCGGTGATCGGAGTCTTCATCGTTCCACTCACCATCCTGGCCCTCATCGCCCTGTCCTGGCTTGCACGACTTCCGAGACGGACGAGGGTACTCACAAGCCTGCTCTTTCTCTTGTGGCTCTTCCAGTTCGGCCTGGCTTTCATAGGCTTCGCCGGAATCGCTCCGATCGCCGGGCTGCATGGCCTCAACGCTCTGGCCCTGGTTGGGCTCGGGATTTACCTGGTGAGAAGGAACTGGGCGTTCGGGGGCCGCGGCTCCGCATCGACCGCCACTCTCACCGCTGGCCACTAGCCCGCCGGAGCGGTAGGCCCTCCCCGATTCCAACCCGCAAGTGTGCGCAATTGCGGGTTTCCAGTTCGCTGATTTGCCGCCACTGTGCGCACTGGCGGCTCGTACCTCAACCCAGAGAGGTGCGACGGCGTCCGGCTAGGCCCCTAACACCTCGGCGGCCCGCTCGTATTCGTCCGGAGCGACCCAGAGGATCATCCCGTAGCGCCCCGACCCAGCGCTGGTCGCGGCCGCTGCGGTGATGTTGATGTTCGCCTCGGCGAGCTTTGCGGCCGTGTTCGTCACGGCACCTACGCGGTCGTCGCCCTGGATCAGAAACGCTCGCTTCGCATCGCTGAGTGTCAGACCGGCCCGCTCCGCCGCTTGGCGGAAAGAGGCGGGGTCTTCGGGTACGAGATCTACCTGGGACTGGCCGCCGCCGCTCGGAAAGCCAAGGTAGGCGAGCAGGTTTATCTCGCTCTCCTTTAGCGCGGACAGGATCCGCTCGCCTTCGCCCGGCTTGTCTGGAACGGTCACGTAGTAATAGTCGACCCGCCGCACCGTGTCAGCCATCACAATGCTCCTTCTCGAACCCGCCGGCCAGTCACCACTTTACGCCGCTAAAGAATCACCTCAGGCGTCGGGCGCGCGCAACGGGCAGCCAGCGACGATGGTCTTACAGAGCCCCGCCAACGACTACCAGTGGACGACCCTGCCCGATCCGAACGTACGCGATCCGCACACCGTCGGCGGAGAGTGTTGTCAGAAGCGGGCCACCGTTGTCCATCGGCGAAGTCTAGGGTTCACCGATGACGACGCGAGCCTGTGAGCTGGACCACCTGGTCGTCACGTCGCCAACCTTGGCGGCTGGAGTGAAATGGCTGCAGGAGGCGCTGGGGGTTGCACCCCAAGCCGGCGGAGATCACCAGCGAATGGGAACTCACAATGCATTGGTGCGACTCGGCGGCGCTACCTATCTGGAAGTTATCGCGTCTAACCCTGCAGCCCCACCCCCACGTCGGCCTCGCTGGTTCGAACTTGATCGTATGGCGCCTGACGCCACGCCTGGTCTGGCGACGTGGGTCGCGCGCACGGACGACCTGAAGTCCACGGTAGCGGACTGCCCCTCACAGTTCGGAGCCATCGAGCCGATGAGCCGAGGGTCACTAAACTGGCTGATCACCGTTGCGCCTGACGGCAGCCTTTCCGGCGGCGGCGTCTTCCCGACTCTCATCGAGTGGCAGACCCAGGAGCATCCGGCAAGCAGCCTCGAAAAACAGGGCTGTGCGTTAGAGCTCCTGGAGTTGTTCCATCCAGAGCCGAGCTCGCTGCGCGGATTGTTGGAATGTCTGGGCCTTCACGACAAGGCGACGATACGCGAGACACGTCTTGGAGAACGGCCCTATCTGGTCGCCCACATCGATACGCGTCACGGTATTCGGTCGATCGGCGGTCCGCCAATCTGAAGGGGGACTATCACCGCGCACAAGGGCAGAAGAGCGTCGTGGTACGGCCTATTCGGGAGGTCAAGTGCCGGGGCGCTGCACCCAACCCAGGTGACCCAACCGCTGCAATAACGTTTCGTCGGCAGTTATGAAATCAGTGCCGACCGCCTCGGCGGTCGCGGCGTAGAGCATGTCGTAGACCGGGTGGTTGTCGTAACGGCGCGACAGCTCCCATGCTCGATCGAGATATCGTCCATCGGTTACGGCCCTCACCGGCAGCCGCACCAGGAGTCCATATGCGCTGTCCGCGTCCGATCCGGTCCACCGACTGCTACGGACTCCGGCGACCAAGGCGCTGGCACATTCGACGTAAAGGAGCTCCGGAGCGATTACCGGATCATTTGCCCTGATCAAGCGGTGGAGGGTTTTCATCGAGGGTGACGAGGGATCGGCGCCTGGCGCGATCCAGTCGATGACGACGCTGGCGTCAACGACCGCGATGACCGCCCACCTCCGCCAGCCTGCGCCGGCGTTCATCGATCACGAGATCGGCCGCGGATTCATGGGGTCCCCGCCGACCGCGCATGGCGGCTTCAGCCAGCCGTGCCCACTCACCGAGGGAAAGCAGGCGTCGTCCCCCTCCGGCGAGGGCCTCGACGTCGGCGCGGGCTACCACGAGTCGATTGCCACGCTTGCGCGCCGACAGTCGGCCAGACCACACCCATCGACGAATCGTCTCCGCGGTTCGGCCGCTCAGCGCCGCCGCCGCCTTGACGTCCAGCTCGTCACCTGAAGATGGCTTCACGCCGGTATTCTACTACACCATGGCTGAACCATGGAGTAGAAGTAGCCCCGGCGGGATTCGAACCCGCGATCTCAGCCTTGAGAGGGCTGCGTCCTAGGCCACTAGACGACGGGGCCGTGCCGGCGACAGGCGCGGGGCTTGGATCAACGATGCTAGCAAACAGAGGCTAATCGCCCCTCCCGCCAAATCGCCTCGAAGGCCGCCAACCGCCGACGTTCAAGTGGCGAAGTTACGCCGAGCACCCACCCGCCGCGCCCGGCGCCGTGGCACCGCTGCCTCAGCGAGGCGAAAGCAGATACATCCCCGGGCGGAAGGTGATCGGGAGGCGGGCGATCGTCGCGGCGGCGACGGCCCAGGGCTTGACCCAGGATCGCGCTGGGGCGGGGTTGGTGGGCGGCATTGGGTTTGAACCAATGACCTCTTGCGTGTGAAGCAAGCGCTCTCCCACTGAGCTAGCCGCCCGTGGGACGAATCATTCTACCCACCACTCGTACGATGTCACCCGATGGCCGCCCCGCTCGCCGAACGCCATTGCGTGGTGTGCAAGCCGGGGACGCCGACCCTACCGCGCGAAGCCGTTGATACCATGCTCGGGCAGCTGTCGGATTGGGCGGTGATCGACGCGGGCGACCACCTCGAGCTGACCAAGACCATCCGGTTCAAGGGCTTCATGCCGGGCGTCGACCTCGTCGACGCCATCGCACCCATCGCGGAGGCCGAAGGCCACCACCCCGACCTTCACCTCAGCTACGGGTCGCTGAAGGTCGATCTCTGGACTCATGCGGCCCAAGGCCTGACCGAGAACGACTTCATCCTGGCGGCGAAAATCGACCGAATCACCCCCTCCTGAGGGACTTTCACAAGTTCTTTACCGCATTTCCTTTGTTTTGTCGCCGAATTCCCGATACAGTCGTCGGCGGCTTGATGCACTTCATCATCTGCTGGGCGCTCCACCAAAAGGAGCGCGAGGTGCTGCTTGGCGGGATTCTTCCTTGGGGGATCGACGCTGTCGTCTTCTGCTGGCGCTGCGACCGTATGCGCGGCCGCGCCGTCCGAGTCCTCCAGATGACGCCGCAGGGCCTGCACGCCTGCAGCGCCCACTCAGCGCACTAGAACCACCGCGGGGTAGTACGCGTCCAGGGTCGTCAACTTCGGGAACTCCCTAGCGGCTTCGTCGCGCAACCCAAGGTCGACCCCCCAGCTCACCACCACCACCGCGTCGCAATCTGCCAGTTGATCCGGCCGCGTGACCACGGTGAACCCGGTCGTATAACCGGCTAGGACCTGCTCGTCGCTATGGATCACACAAGCCCGCCCGCCCGACGAGTGGATCCTCTCCACCGCCGCCGCTGCCTGCGGTAGCGCCAGGGGATCCCGGTTGTAGTCCGTCGCCTGGCCCACGATGGCGGCGGCCGCGCCAAGCGCAACAACTGGCGCCAGCACCCACCAGCGCGCGATGGCGGCCGCCATCAGGTAGCCGAGCGCCGAGACCAGGAACACGAAGAACCGCGGGTAGAGAAACCCAGGTTGGAGGGCGAGCCAGAGCAATCCCAAGACGAGCGCCAGCACCCCGACAGCCGCCCACAACCATGCCTCCTTGCGCACCACCCATAGGCCCAGCAGCGCCACGGCGAGCCACAGGCCGACGGGCAGCAGCACCGGCGCCCCCAGCAGAAACAGGAGCAGGTCGCGCGGAAACGTGGGATAGAAAAGTGGCGGCGGAAGTCCGTGCCGGAGAAGCTCCGTGACCAGGACGCTGGCGTTCGCCGCCAAACCGATGAGCGCGGCGCCGATCCAGGCCGGCGCCAGCTCCACCAGCTGGGCGCGCGAGCGGCGCGTTAGGATCCACGTCAGGTGGCATAGCAGGACCACCGCGGCAAAGAGGTGGGCGGCGAGCGCTAGGCCCATGACGACCGCGTATCCAACCAGCCTCCAGCGGGTCCGCGGGCCGGCGAGCAGTACCGTTCCCGCCACCGAGCCGAGCGCTGCGAGGCTGTAGCCGCGCAGGTCGCGGCTGTTGTCGACGAACAGCGGATCGGTCGCGATGTACAGGCCGGCGCACAGCCCGGCGAGCAAGCCGAAACGGCGCACGAGAACCCCGGTCGATAACCCCACCGTCGCTCCCCCGCCAAACGCCGGCAGCAGGCGGTAGACCACCTCGTTGCGCGAGCCCGTCGCGGAATAGATCACGTGACTCAGAAGCGAGACCAGCACGTGGTCGTTGCCCGCGACCTGCGTCACGGGAATCGTCGGGATCACGGAGCGGACAGCGAACGCGTCCCAAAGGGACGGCGTGGCGACGAAGTTGGCGAACGTCGCCGCGGCGTCATAGCCGAACGATCGGTTGGAGCCGATCATGTAGACGGCGAAAGTGGCGACGCCCAGCAGGGCGCCGGTCAGCAGGCTGCGGTTAGCCGACGTCCCCGACAAGCTCTTCGATGTCTTCGCCCGTGTAGGCCGCGGCCTGCATGCGGAAGAGCCTCGCATAGCGGCCGCCCAAACGCATCAATTCCTCGTGCGTTCCTTCCTCGACGAGGCGCCCGTGCTCGAGGAAGACGATCCTGTCCGCGCGCCGAACCGTGGAGAACCGGTGCGAGATGTAGACCGCCGTCCGGCCGTGGGTCAGCGAGCGCAGCCGCTCGAACAGGTCGTATTCGGCCTGCGCATCCAGGGCTGAAGTGGGCTCGTCGAGGAGCAGGATCTTGGCGTCCTCTCGCATGAAGGCGCGGGCCAGGGCAACCTTCTGCCACTCGCCACCAGACAGGTTCACGCCCGCGTCGAACCATTTGCCCAGCGCGGTGTCGTAACCGTCGGGTAACGCCGCGATCAGCTCGTCAGAGCCCGCCTGCTTGCTCGCGCTGACGATGGCTTCGCGGTCGCTGATCTCCGGCACGTTGCCCAACCCGATGTTCTCCGAGGCCGTCGCCTGGTAGTCGACGTAGTCCTGGAACATCGCGCCGATCTGACGCCTCAGCTCGGTTGGCTCGAAATCGCGGATGTCAACGCCATCGATGAGGATGCGCCCCTCCATGGGGTCGTACAGGCGGCAGATCAGCTTGAACAGCGTCGTCTTGCCGGCGCCGTTGCGGCCCACGACCGCCAGCGTCTCCCCCGCCTTGATCGTGAAGGAGACGTCTGTGAGCGCCGGGTTTTCGGCGCCCGGGTACGCGAAGGTGACGTTCTCAAACCGGATCTCCCCCCGCAGCGGTTGGGGGACCGGCTTCGGCTCGGCAGCGACCGGCATCGACGGCTGCTTCGCCATCAGCTCGACGAGGTTGTTGAGGTAGAGGTTGTGCTCGTACATGCCCGAAAAGCCGCTGAGGATGCTCTGGATCGAGTTCTGCACCGACACCGCGGCCTGGGTGTAAGCGGTCAGCGCCCCGATCGAAAGGTGGCCGGCGATCGCCTGCAGCGCGATGTAGAGATAGGTGAACGACGTGACGATCGTGCTGATGTTGCCCAGCGCGAACCCGGTCAGGTAGCGACGAACCATCTGCGACCGCTGGCTCTCGTAGAAGGCGCTGGCGATGAGACGGTAGCGCTCGATGAAGTACTGGCCGAGACCGAAGAGCTTGACTTCCTTGGCGAATGAGTCGGTCGTGACCAGGTTGACCATGTAGGTCATCCGGCGCAGGAGACGCGAACCCCAGCGCGCGATGTTGTAGCCGCGCCATCCGTATCGGGTGTCGGCGATGAAGGCAGGGATCGGAGAGATGAGGACCACGATCCCCAGGATCCAGCTGACCCCGAACAGCAGGACGATCATCGTGCCCAGGGTGAGGATGGTCTGAAGCAGGCCGAAGGCCGTCGCGATCATCAACACAGGCCTGTTGATGGAGTCGTTTTGCGCGCGCCGCAGCAGGTCGTAAGAAGCGGGGTCTTCATAGAACGGAAGGTCAAGCGACGCCGCCTTCTCCATGACCATCAGCTGGATTCGCATAGAGACCGAGTTCTGCAGGAGCTGCTGCGTGATGTTGCGCAGCGTGTTCAGCAAGGCGCTGATGACAAAGACGGCGAACTGCAGCGCCGCGAGCAAGACGATCATCTGCACGGCGGTCAGAGTCGGGCCCGGCAGCCATGGAACGCCCAGCGTGGAGAATGCGACCCGGTCCGGTAAATGAAACGCGTTGATGCTGATGCCGGCGACGACCGCGTTGGTCAGCATCAGCGTGATCCCGACCGAGATCGTGGGGATGATGCCGGCGATGGCGGTCGTGGCGAACAGGCCGATGGTGGTCGGGCGGCTTGCCTCCCACACCAGGCGCAGGACCTGTGGCAGTGCCGCGGTGGTCCCGACCACCGACTGCTTCAGGTTTTCCCACCGGCCTCGGAGGTCTTTGGGGCCTTCGGGCAGCTGCGGCGGCTCGATGGTCGGGTCGCCCGTCAGGCCGCTGTTGGCGGGTCCGCCCTCAGGCTTGCGCCGCCCGCGATTCCACCCTCCCCACCAGATCACGGGCCCGTGCGAGCCCGGCGGCATCATTCCCATGCGTTGGTGAGCTTACGAGACAAGGGCTTCACCTCCCCGCTTGCCGCGGAGGTCGAGGGCAAAACCGTCGAGAGGCGACGTCGGCCTTGACATCTGATTTATTACAGTGTAATTATGTAATGCATGGATGAGAAAGAGCTCGGTTCGATCAAAGGTTGGTTTACCGGAAGGCTCCCGGACGGCTGGTTCACGGGAGTAGAAGTCGCCGTCGAGGACGACCAGATCGTGGTCATCGGCAACCTGCCGGAGATCAACGTCGGCTCCACGCCCGAGGAGAAGGAGGGCGCGGCGGCGGGCCGGATCGCTCGCTTCCGGGAGGAGACGCGCGGCAACCGGATCGGCATCGCGCAGGAGGCGGAGGAGCGCTTCAAGAAGTACGTCACCTGGGGCGCCAAGCTGGGCGGAGTGACCAAGCGGTTCAACGCCGGCGGCGGCGGTCGCGGCGGGGACGACCGGCGAAGCGTGATGATCCGGCGCTGGATGCGTCGCCACCGCGGACGTCGCGAGCAGCAAGCTGAGAGGCAGTCCCAGGTCTTCTAGCAACTCTTCCCCATTCATGGGGAAGTACCCAACTCCTCCCCATTCATGGGGAGGTGGCCCGAAGGCCCGGAGGGGCGCCCGGGATGGGGCGGAGCCTCGCTGACCGCGGAGTACATGCTGCCGAGCCAGCGGCTCGGGACGGTGCGCAGGAGTCGCGTGCCTGTGAAGCCGGCCCGAGCCGCCATCGTCTCCCATCGCTGATAGCTGAACGGGTACGGCACCCACGCGTTGCCGCGGTCGGTTCCGTACTCGACGACGATCAACCTGCCGCCTTCTCGAAGCATCGCGTGCACCGCGGTCAAGACCGGCTCTTTGTCGCGCACGTAGTGGAGCGAGTTCGCCATCAGGACGCCATCGAGGTCCTTAAGGTCCAGCGGGCGTGTGAAGTCGGCGACTCGGGTCTCGAAGCGCCCCGCGATCGCCCGCAGCGCGTGGGAATCCTTGTCCACCGCGACGATGTGGGCCTCCGGTCCAAGGACGTCCGCGAGGGCGAGCGTGAAGGCGCCCTCGCCGGACCCGAGGTCGGCCCACCGGCCGCCCCTCCCTTCGACGCCGTCCTCAATGAGCGCTACGTGATCGGCGTGATTCAACTTGCTCGCGGACCCTCGGCGCGACCTCCGACATGAACCTGCGCATCTCGTCAGGATCATCGGTGACGAGGAACGTGTCCATCCCGTAGTCGACCACCAGCGAGACCAGGATTTCGGCCTCGAGCTGCCCCGCATTCAGCACGCGCCGGATCGAACGCGGGTCGCGACCCACGGCGGTGGCCGCTTCGTCGATGCGCTTGTTGCCTTCCAGGAGTTCGGGCTCCTTGACGTAGCCGTAGGAGGGCACCCATCCGTCGGCGAGCCGGCCGATGATCGACAGCATCCTCGGCCTGTAGGCGCCGAGCCAGATGCCGATCGGGTGCTTCGGCACCGGACCGGAATGCGCACCCGCAAGACGATAAAACTTGCCCTCGAAGCGGATGCCGTGCTGTCCGCTCCACAAAAGGCGCATCACCTGGATGGCTTCCTCGACCGCGGACACGGACTCGCCGGGCGTCCGCACAGGCCCGTCGTACGCCTTGATCCCGTCCCAGAAGCCGCCCGCGCCCAGTCCCAGCTCGAGACGGCCATCGCTCAATATGTCGAGCGTCGCCGCGGCCTTGGCGAGCATGGCCGGCGGGCGAAGCGGCACGTTGGCGACATCGGGAAAGACGGTGATATGCGCGGTCCGCGTCGCGATCGCGGTCAGGAGCGTCCAGGTGTCGAAGAAGCGGCGCTGATACGGGTGGTCCTGGATGCCAATGATGTCGAACCCCAGCTCGTCCGCCGCAATTGCCTGCCGCATCGGGTCCTCGGTCGCCACAGGGGTGACGAAGACTCCGAACTGGACCGGCTGCCCGTAGTCCATCTCGTGGACTAGAAGGCGGCGAGAGTGCCTGCTATTTCCTGCCCCGGAAGAGCAGCCGCCAGATCAGCAGCAGGATGACCGCTCCGACGAAGGCGACGATGATCTGGTTGAGGATCGACGGGCCGACGTTGATGGAGACGTGCAGCAGCCCCGCCAGCCAGCCGCCGATGATCGCGCCGATGATGCCGATCACGATGTCCATCAGCCAGCCGCGGCCCTTGCCGAGCACGATCCGGCTCGCCAGGAACCCGGCAATAAGTCCGACGACCAGGTAGACGACGACGTCCCCGAGGCTCACTCAGGGTATTAAAGCGCCCAGCACCCGATTCCTTGCCGTCTTAACTTCCGGGAGAATTGCGATATGCCCACTGACCAGTACCACGAGCCGGCCGGCGAGCTGAGCCAGGAGACCCGGACCTTCGCCCGCGTGGCGGCGTCGTTGCAGGAGGAGGCGGAGGCGATCGGCTGGTACGAGCAGCGCCTGTCGCTCGAGAAGGACCCGGACGCCCGAGCGATCATGGAGGACGCCCAGGAGGAGGAGTTCAAGCACTTCGCGATGGCGCTCGAATTCCTGTCCCGCCGCAAGCCGAAGTGGCGCGCCGTCCTGCAGGCCGTCCTCTTCAAGCCCGGAGACATCGTCGAGCACGGTGAGATGGGCGAATCGGACGAGAAGAAAGCCCCGGGCTCTTAGCTAGATCGACTCCACGAGCGCCAGGACCTGGTCGAGCTCCTCGACGCTGACCGTGTGCGCCATCCCGGGGTAGAAGCGTAGCGCCACGTCCGCGCCCATCCTTTTGAGGACCTCGCCCGCCTCGACGACGCGGTGCATCGCGATGTGGGGGTCGACGTCGCTGCAGCCGAGAAAGAGCGGGGTTGCGTCAAAGGTTCCTGGGTAGTCGCGCGGCGTGCCGTCGGGGCCGATCAAGCCTCCGCTCAGCCCGACCACTGCACCGTAACGGCGGGCGTTCCGCGCCGCCCATTCGAGAGTCAGGCAGGCGCCCTGAGAGAATCCGAGCAGGATGATTCGCTGCGCCGGCACGTGCGCTTCGACCCTTTCCACCAGCTTCGAGACCATGTCGAGGGCGGCGCTCAGGTAAGGCTCGTTGCTCTCCAGCGGCGCGGTGAATGGATTCGGATACCACGCGTTGCCGGACGCCTGAGGGGCGAGGTATGCCCAGCCTGGCCGCTCGACCTCGGCAGCGAGGGTCATGATGTCTTCCGCCGACGCACCGCGGCCGTGCAGGAGGACCATCGCCGCCCGCGCCGCCGTGAGCGGCTCGCCGGCCTGCAGCACGCGCTGACCATGTGTGACAGCCATCGCGACCTAGTATGACCAGAGGCATGCTCCATCCCTCCGCTGCGCGGAGTACGTCCCCACAAGTGGGTAAGAGTTCGTCTTTCACATATGCGAATCCGCGCGTGATTCACTGGGGTCGCGGGTCGGTGGCCCACCTGGAGCCTGAGCTCGCTCGCCTCAAAGCGGACAGTGTTGCCCTGGTCACAACGCGGTCTTTGCTGCCGGCAGTTGAAGCGTTGCCGATCAAAGCGATGGCCACCGTCGTGATCGCCCAGCACGCGCCGATGTCGCAGATCGACGCCGGTGTCGAAGAGTGCGCCGGCGCGCGCGGCATCGTGAGCTACGGCGGCGGAAGTGCGATCGACGCCGCGAAGATTATCTCGGTCCGACTCGCGGGCGGCGGCTCCCCTCCACCCCACGTCGCGATCCCGACGACGCTCTCGGTGGCCGAGCTCGCGGCGGGGGCCGGCTACACGAACGAGGCCGGCGACAAGGCGGGCATGCGAGACCCGCGACTCATGGTCGAGAGCGTGATCTACGACGCCGACCTGACACTGGCAACGCCTATGCAGCTCTGGCTGTCAACCGGCGTCCGCGCGCTGGACCACGCAGTGGAAGGGTTTCTCGCGCCAGGCGAGCATCCCTTCAACGACGTGATGGCATTGGAGGCGATCCGCCGCCTGTTCGATTCGCTGCCCCGGGCCAAGGCCGCGCCGAACGATGCAGACGTGCGCACCGAGAACCAGCTGGCTGCCTGGTTCTCGTTCACGCTGCCGAGCGCGTCAGCCGGCGGGCTGAGCCACACGATGGGCAAGCAGATCGGCGCCAGGCACGGCATCCCGCACGGCGTCACGTCATGCCTGCTCCTCCCTCACGTGATGCGCTACCTGGCGAAGCAGGCGCCCGACCGGATGGGACTCTTGTCCCAGTCCATGGGCGGAAGTCCCGCCGACCTGGTCCAGGACCTGATCGCGTCGCTCAGCCTGCCGCAACACCTGGGCGCATTTGCGGTCCGCGAGCCCGAGCTTAGGCGCGCGGCGGCCGAGTGCTCCGGCAAGCATTCGGTCGAAGACCTAACTCACATATATATCTCCGCCCTCTGACCCTCCTGACTGCTGGCCGCGAGCTCGCGCGCGAGGGGAGGTGCCAAGACTGAGCCCAGGAGCATCGGACCCGGCGGCGCGCCGATGTACCATCGGCCCGTGCTACACAGATGCTCGTCCAACGAGGCCGTGCGGCGCCTTCGTGAGAACCCGGCCTCGCGGTGGCAGAGCGGCTGGGAGATCGAGCCGGCCGAAGGCACCGCGTGGCAGCGCATCACCAGCGAGCCGTTCTTCACGCCACGGGTGGACGCCGGGTTCACGGTCGAGGCCAGCGACCGCATCTTCGCCCTTGGCTCGTGCTTCGCGCG
>Ga0209690_1001379_pt1 | contig 13550 bp, 12 predicted proteins | sample GraSoiAngelo_150_FD_186164 | JGI IMG/M metagenome (GOLD analysis project Ga0209690, IMG submission 186164) | Grasslands soil microbial communities from the Angelo Coastal Reserve, California, USA - 14_1009_09_40cm (SPAdes) (version 2) | ecosystem: Environmental > Terrestrial > Soil > Grasslands ...
CAGTTTCGGCTGATGCCTTACAGCGGTTTCGGCTGATGCTTGACACTCCCGCGCATGAAGGAGTTGAGCGTGGGAGAGCAGCGGTACAAGGCGGTCATGGCGGTGCTCAGCGACGGGCGGACGGTGACGGAGGTGGCCCGGGACTGGGAAGTGAGCCGGCAAACGATGCATGCCTGGCTGGCTCGTTACGAGCGCGAGGGATTGGAGGGGATGGGCGACCGGTCGCACCGGCCCAGCCGTTGCCCTCATCAGATGCCGGCCCTGATCGAGGTGCGGGTGCTGGAGATGCGGCGCTACAAGTCGTTCTGGGGTCCGCGTCGGCTGGCCCTGGAGTTGGCCAGGAAAGGCGTGACCCCGACCCCGTCGGCCTCCGCGATCTATCGCTGTCTGCTCCGGGCGGGCTTGATTCAACCGGTTCCGAGGCGGTGGCGACGGGAGGACTGGAAACGTTGGGAGCGGGGTGCGGCGATGGAACTGTGGCAGCTGGACGTGGTCGGAGGGTTTCATCTCGCCGATGGCACCACGGCCAAGGCCCTGACCGGGCTGGACGACCACTCGAGGTTCTGCCTCTCGGCTCGCTTGATGCATCGGGAACGGACCAGCAAGGTGTGTGAGGGCTTCGGCGTGGCGCTGCGCAAATACGGGGTGCCGGACCAGGTGCTGACCGACAACGGCAAGGTGTTCACGGGCCGCTTCGGGCAGCCCCCGGTGGAGGTGCTTTTCGACCGGATCTGCCGGGAGAACGGCATCGAGCACATCCTCACTCAGCCACGTTCGCCGACCACCACCGGGAAGATCGAGCGGTTCCACAAGACGCTTCGGCTGGAGCTCGACACGCGGCAGGTGTTCAAGGACATCACGACCGCACAGGAGGCAGTGGACGAATGGGTTGAGTACTACAACGCCGAGCGACCCCATCGGTCGCTGGACGATGCCACGCCCGCGAGTCGGTTCAAAGCTGGTGCTACGCAGCTCCGCGAGCCAGAACGGAATGGCGACTACTGGGTCTCGCGGAAGGTGACGAGCAACGGCATCGTCTGTGTCGGATACCAGAAGGTGAACGTGGGTCAGCGAAATGCAGGTAGCGCCTGCGACATCCTGGTGAAAGACGGGCTGCTGCAGTTCTGGGTGGGCAGCCAGCTGGTCAAGACGGAAGCCCGAACTACGAACGGAGTCATTCGCAAGAAGAATGCCGAGGCGCAGGCCCCGCGGCGCTAGTGTTGCAGAGGAGTGTCAAGGATCAACCGAATCAGTTTCGTCAAGCATCAACCGAACCTGCACAAGGGCATTTTCAGCCCTACCATTGAGTTCATGATCGCAACAGACCTGAATCCGGCGCTCAAGCCCGTGGCGTTTCTGCTCGGAACCTGGCGGGGGGAGGGCGAAGGGCAGTACCCGAGCATCAAGCCGTTCCGCTACCGGGAGGAAATTCGGTTTACCCACAACGGCAAGGCATTCCTCATCTACGCCCAGCGGACCGAGGCCATCGATACAGGCTTGCCGATGCACGCCGAGGCCGGATACCTGCGGCTGGTCGGTGATGGCCGGGTGGAGTTCGTGGTCGCCCAACCGATCGGATTCGCGGAGATCTCGCTGGGCCGGGTCGATGGCCTGCGCATCGAGGTCCAGTGCGCAACCGTCGCCCGGACCCCGACTGCCAAGCCTGTCACGTCGATCAGCCGATCACTCTGGCTCGATGGCGAGACCCTGCGTTACGAGCTGAAGATGGGAATGGAAGGTGCTCCCCTGGCCCGGCACCTCCAGGCCAGCTTTCATCGTCTGGACTAAGCGCGCCGGATTACGTGGTGACCCGCTCTTGCATTCGCCGCACGACCCTGGTGACAACGCCGCGCGGTGAGACGCGAACAACCCACGGAATCAGCTTGTTGCTGAATCCTGGGATCACGATGGTCTTGCCGCTCATCATTCCGCGGTAGCCGGCAGCCGCTACCGACCTGGCATCGGCGATCTGGCCCTGCACCAGTCGCGAGTCTTCCATCACTCCGCGCTTCTGGAAGCCGGTTCGAGTCGGTCCGGGGCAGAGCGCGGTGACCGTGACCCCGGTGCCACGCAGCTCGTTCGCCAGCGCCTCTGAAAACGATAGGACGTACGCTTTGCTCGCGTAGTACACCGCCATCAGTGGCCCGGGCTCAAAGGCCGCCGTCGACGCGAGATTCAGAATTCGGCCCGCGTGCCGCTCGACCATTCCCCGGAGGAACAGCTTGGTGAGCGCGGTTAGGGCGATCACATTTACGTTCAACATCTCGAGCTCGGCCTCCAACTGCGTCTGGGTGAACAAACCGAAGACTGGGAAGCCGGCGTTGTTCACCAGCATGTCGACGGCCATCGACGCCGCGCTGACTTCCTCAAAAATCTCGTCCACGGCATTCGGTTTGGACAGGTCCCGGGGAATGACGAGCGTCTTGACTCGAAATTCGCTCTCCAGCCGCGCGGCGAGCTCGGCGATCTTGTCGTGGCTCCGCGCCACCAGGACGCAGTCGAAGCCATCTTGCGCGCACAGAAGAGCGAGCTCGTAACCGATTCCGCCCGAGGCCCCGGTGATCAGCGCCGTCTTGCTCAGGCGAACGCCTTCTCACCGGCGCGCATCGGCACGGCCAGCCAGTTCTCGCGGGGCGCGAGCGGGCATGCCCAGCGCGCATTGTAGGCACACGAGGGGTTATAGGCGTAGTTGAAGTCGATCGTGACCTCGGGTGAGCCGGCTTTCAACTCGAGGGAAAGGCCGTCGGTGTTTTTGACGGTGTCGAAGAGATAGCGCCCGCCGCCATAAGTTTCCGTGCCCGACGTGCCGTCGCGGAAGGGAAGGAACAGTCCACCGCCGTATCCCACCAGGCTGAACACGGTGAGCGTGCAAGGCTGCCCGTTGAACGCAAACGCGAGCCGGCCGGCTCGTCGGTAGCTGATAACCCCGTCCTCTCCACCGGTATCGATCTCCAACAGATCGCCTGGCTCGGCCGGCTCGATGCGGCAGTGGATCCTGGCTGCGGGATCGGCATCGAAGTACGGCAGGCCGCCAAAGCCCTGGCGCGCCTCCGGCGTAAGGGGGGACTGCGGATGGCTGCGAAACAGGTCATCACGACCCTGCCGGAATCGCCGCAGCACATCAGGGCCGGACAGCCGGTAGAGATCGCCGACCCTGCGCCGCCAGTCGGCGAGGTCGAGCTTGTCCTGCGTCACCCTGATGTCGGTCAGGACGCCCGCTCGGTCGTAAGTGGCCCTCAGCTGCCGAGGTCGGCAGCTTGCGCCGCGGTCTCGGGCCGCGCGGCGGGCGCCGATTCAGAAGGAACCGGGGCGCCACCGTCGGGCGATGGACCCTGGGCGCCGTTCGTCGGTGAGAACGTGCCCCGGCGCCGCCCCCGGCGGCGGCGAAACTTGCGCGGCGCGGCCGTCCCATTTTCCGCGACTGGGGCTTCCGGCGCCTCGGTGCCGTTGCTGGCCGCCACGGGCGCTCCCGGTATCACCGGACGGGGACCATAGCCGCGCCGGCGCCGGCGCGGTCGCCCGAGCGGCCCACCCGCGGGGCGTTGCCGCCGGCGATCGCCGCGCCGCCGGCCACCCGCCGCCGCGTCCATCGCATGGAGCGCGCCGATTCCGGCTACCCGGCCCTCGCGCTCGACGTGCTCGAGCAGCGGCCGGTAGAGGTCCTGGCCTTCGCGGCCGGTCATCGTTTCGATGTCGCCGACCACCACCAGCAGCTGCTTGGCCCGAGAGATGGCGACGTTCAACCGCTGCGCCTTCTTCAGGAAGCCAATCCGCTCGGCCTCGTTGCTGCGCACCAGGCTGAGGATGACCACATCCGCCTCCTCGCCTTCGAAAGCATCGACGGTATCGACTGCCAGTCCGGGGAGCGCGACCATCCGCAGCTCGCGGCGCAACTGGGTGACCTGGTCCTGGTACATGGCGATGACGGCGACCCGCAACTGCTCCAGGCCCAGGCGCTGGAGGTGGCGGACGACCCGGCCTACCGCTTCGATCTCGGCGCGGTTCGAGATACTGCCGGACCCACCTTTCTTCTCCCGCCCGCGGATCGTCAACCATGTCAGGTTGCGGTTGAACGGCCAGGGCAGCGGCGACCGGAGTGCGGCCATCTCGGGTGAGTTGCGCAGCCGGCCATCGTAGGAGGCGACCGACACATAACTCCCGATGGGGGCGGCCATCCGGTACTGCTCATCGAGCATCACCAGGTTGGTCTCCGGCACGACCGCCCAGCTCAGCTCGAAGAAGCTGGCGTCCCGGACCATGGCCCGCGCCTCATCGTTTTCAACCGGGAAGGCCGCGGCACTTTCATCGAGAACCGGCGGCAGCTGGCGGTGATCGCCGACCAGCAGCCAGCGTGGCGCCAGCCGCAACAGCGGCAGCGTCTCGGTGAAGCGGACCTTGTTCGCCTCGTCGAGGATGAGCCAGTCGAACATCTCGGCTTCCTTGCAGGCGAGCGCGATTCGGTTGACCGTGCCGAAGACGACGTGCGCGTTGCGCACCCGTGGATCGTCGGCCTCGACGATGCTGGACCGGAACTTGGGGTCGACCTTTTCCGGTTCGGCGATGCGTACCATCCGCAGGGAGTCGAGACCCTGCAGTCGCTCCTGAGCATTGTCGACCGCGGTGTTCGCGTGCGAGGTCATCAGGATTCGGACGTTTGGATCTCGCGCCACCAGCTGGCGCACGGTTTCGACGATCGAGGTGGTTTTCCCCGTTCCCGGTGGGCCCTGCACCAGCTGCATGCTGCCGGGGAACAGGTTGACGGCGCTCCGCACGGCTTGCTGCTGGCTGGGGTTGAGGCGCTCGTCGAACGGTTGCAACTCTCCGGTCCCAGGAGGCAGGACCTCGTCGGGTGCGATCAGGAGGGCGGCCACTCGGCGCAGGCTGATGTCGCCCGCGCTAAAGCCATTCAAGGTGCGCTGCTGGACCTCGACGACGGCCGTGATCGGCTGGGGTCGAACCGTACCCGGGCCGAGGACGCCCTCTTCCCGCAGCTTGACCAGCCAGCGGCGGCCCCCGCCTTCCCCGCGAACCAGGGTGCCTTCGCGGTCTGCCCCATGAGCGGTGCGGATGATGACGCGGTCGCCTTCCTTGAAGCCGCCGCGGCGGCTGAGCACGATCAAAGCCCCGGCGCTTCGGTCCCCGTTGGTCGCGCCGCAGACGCCGCACTTGGCCCCATTGGGCTGGAGGTTCTCGCACTTGCTGCAGATCACCCCCTCGGTCTCTACGTCGTAGGGTCGAGCATCCTGCTCCGCCTGCCAGGCGAGCCACTGCCGTTCGTGGTTGGCGAACGCCTGGCCGGCCAGCACCAGGGGAAGCTGCGCGGCCTCCTCGAGCGCGGTCAACTGCCGCCGGACCCAGTCTTCCTCGGGGACGTGGGTGGCGCCCTGCAGCGCCGCCTCCGCGACCTCGATGGTGAGCACGTCGCCGGCGTCCTTCGTCGGGTCGGGGTCTGGCTGGACGCGCTCCACCACGAATGCGATGTCACGACCAGCCAGACCGAAGAGCTGTCCGACCAGCCCGAAGCGCTCGATGCTGGTGTCCGTTCGCTTCTGGAGGTTCAAGGTGTAGCGGACCGGTGCGTGCTTGATGTCCACGTACCCGTCACCCTCGGTGGCTTCCGTGAGCAGGGCCATCAGGGCATCCTGGCCGAGGTGGTCAAGCAACGTCTCGGCCTGGCTCTGCGGCGCGCCGCAGACGTTCAGGCGGACGGCGGTGATGTCGGGGGCGCGATGGGCAAACGGTGACCCCGCGACAACAGGCGGCAACCGTAAGGTCAAGGGCGCTCCTTGTGGCGCATAAGATTGGACCTGGCTCAACAGGTGGGCCGACGGCTAGCCACCCCTTCGGCGGAGCGTCGGACAGGCCGAATCGTCGGACCTGTCTAACCCGGCCCCCAGTATAACGCCAAATAGGAGGTCATGCCAGCGCGCCCGGTACTCTAGCCTAGAGCGAGGTGGCAAAGACGGCATCCCTGAGCAGGGGCCAGCGGCGTGTCCAGCGCGCCCTGGAAGTGGCGCCGGGCGCGCTGACCTGGACGATCCTGATCGCCCCGGTGATCGCGTCCCTCATCTTCGCTCCCTACATTGCGGTGGCCATGCTGGTGGTCGACATCTACTGGTTCCTTCGGACCGGTCTGGTGGTCGTCGGCATCCGGAGGACCTACCGAAAGATGAGGCGGACGATGAACGAGCATTGGTGGCAGCGCTGCCTGGCGCTTACGGTGCCATCCGGTGCGCCGGATCCTCGCCGCATCATCCACGCCGTCCTCATTCCCACCTATACCGAGCCCTATCAAATCCTGCACGATACCGTCCGAGCTGTCGCCGACGCGGACTACCCGAGCGAGAACAAGGTGGTGGCGATCATCACGCGGGAGAGCGACCGGCGCGGCTGGGAGAACGTCCGCCGGCTCCAGGAGGAGTTCTCACCACGGTTTCGCGCGTTCTTTCATATCAAGGATCCGCTCCTTCCAGGGATCGTCGTCGGGAAATCCGCAGCCATGGCGTACGGCGGGCCGGTGTTGCGAGGCGAGTTGGACCGGATGGGCCTCGATCCCCGCAGCGTCATTCTGACCGACCTGGACTCGGACTTCCGGGTCCATCCGCAGTACTTCGCGGACGTCACCTACCACTACGTCACCGACCCGAAGCGGCTCGAGTGCATCTTCCAGCCGGTGCCGATGTTCCACAACAACCTCTGGCGGGTGCCGTTCGCGGTGCGCATCATGGCGAGTGCCTGCACGCAGTGGCAAATGTTCCTCTCCTCCCGGCCTGACCGGCTGGTCGCCTTCAGCAGCTACTCGATGTCGATGGACCTGGTCATCAAGGCCGGTTACTGGGACGACGACGTCATCCCCGAGGATTCTCGCTTCTACTGGAAGGCCTTCTTCGCGACCAGTGGCCGCTTGAAGGTGGTGCCGGTTTTCCTGCCGATCTACGGCGATGCTCCAGAGGCTTCCGACCGCGGCGTCCTTCGCGAGAAGACGCACGCTAATCAGTACAACCAGATCAAGCGCTGGGCGTGGGGGGTCAGTGACGTGCCGTACGTGACGGTTCGGCTGCTGCGCCACGCCGAGATCTCGTTATGGCTGCGGGCCCGCCGTTACGGGTACATGATCTTCAACCATCTGACGTGGACGACGCTCCCGGTGCTGTTGCTGTTTGGCGCCGCCCTCCCGCGCCTGTTGCAGGAGGATTGGAACTTGACGAACGCCGCTGACCGGCTCGGCCTCTACGCCTTCATCATCATCAACATTGCCTTTCTGAATATCGCCGCGTTGATCCTGGTTGAGCGGCGGATCAACCCGCGGATGCCGCGCAGCTGGGGATTCGTTCACCAGGTCTGGGCCTATGCGCAACTGGGCCTCTACCCGCCCGTCGGGCTGGTGTTCAGCGTGCTGCCGGCGCTGGAGGCGCAGACGCGGTTGATGCTCGGCATGTATCTCGAGTACAAGGTGACCGAGAAGGTCGCGGAAGGAACGATGGAGGGGACCGCCTGAGGGGGGCGGCTCATTCAGGGCGGAGCAGCAGGTAGGCCGTGATGCCGCCGATGATCAGCGCGCCGTAGAGGCCAACCGAGGAGAGCCAGGCCAGTGCCGGACTCGCCTGGTAGACCGTCTCCCGAGCGCTGTCGAGCTGAGCCTGTAGCTCGATAAGAAGCCACCCGGCCACGCCGACTGCCACGATCCACCAGCGCCCGCGGACCGCGGTCCAGATGAAGGCGATGCACAGCAGCAGCGGCGTGAAATTCCAGAGCGAGTTCTTCGGCGCCGTCACCACCCCGAGCCACAGGCTGAGCGCCAACGCGCCCTCCCACGGTCGTCTGGCGGCCAAAAGCAGGACCACAACCGTGAGTGCCGCGAGGATGGCGACGGCGGCTAGCATCAGCGGTTCCACCGGCAGCCCGTGCAAGGGCGGACTGGTCCAGGTCGACGCAATCCCGAGCCGGCTGAGCCAGCCATTGATCGACTCGTTGGTCCAGTAGGTATCCGGTCCGAGGAAATATCCCGCCCGGCCCTCGATGCTGGCGCCGCCGGCGCCAATCTGGAGGAGCAACACGACACCGAGTACGGCGAGGCCGATCGCAAGCCGGCGCCAGCGCGGCGGGCGCTCGGTGATGGCGGCCAGGAAGCCGCTGATCGGGTACAGCTTGATGGCGCTGGCGAGCCCGAGCATGGGCCCGGGAGCGACGCAGCCATAGGCGACCGTCAGCGCAAGCAGCACCAGCAGGTTTGCCTGGCCGAAGTAGAGCGAGCCGATCACTGGAGGGAAAAGCCCGGCGGCGGCACCGCCGGTAAGCGCGACGGGCCAGTTCAGGCGCGGGATCGACCCGAGCAGCAGCGCGATCGCGCCGCAAAGCGCGATCAAGCTTAGCCCCATGAAGATGGCGGCAGCCTCCGGCGCCGCGATCAGCGCCAGTGGCCGGAGCAGGTGCGCGAAGAAGAGTGGATAAGAATAGCCAGCTCCTGTCTCTACCTGCAGGCCGGCCGCCCGCTGCACCGCGTGCAGGGCGGCGATGTCATAGGGATCCTGGCCGCGGTTGAGCAGGACACCAGCGGCCCAGTAGTCGTAAAAATCGTTGAACAGCCCGGAAGATCCACGGGTTGCCACGCTGTGCACCACCCGCGCCAGCGCCACCACCGCCGCCAGGACCCCACCCAGAACGGCGGTGAGTGGGAGCAGCCCGCTGAGCCGCCGGTTTAGCGTAGCCCGACCGCGTGCTGAACGCGTTGGAGGGTGCTGTTCGCGATCGGGGTCAGCCGGTCGGCCGCCCGGCGGAGCTGCCGCATCAGCGCGTCATCGTCGGATCGAATTTCCCTGTAGCCCTGCTGGATCGGCGCCAGCGCCTCGATGATGGCATCGGCGACCGTGCTCTTGAGTACGCTGTACGGCTTGCCGGTGAACTCCTGCTCGACGGCCGGCCACTCCTTGTCCGTGATGGTCCGGTAGATCTCGAGGAGATTTCGAACGCCGGCGCCGGCCGGAAAGTGGACCGCGGGCTGTGCGTCGGTCTGCGCCCGCGCGAGCTTCTTCCGGATCACGTCGGGTGGATCGAGCAGGAAGATGGCGTGGCCCGGGGTGTCGCCGGCCAGGCTCTTGCTCATCTTCTTCTCCGGGTCGTCGAGACCCATGATGCGGGCGCCTGCCGCCTGGATCATCGGCTCCGGCAGGACAAACACGTCGCCGAACCGCTGGTTGATTCGCTGCGCGACGTCTCGGGTGAGTTCGATATGCTGCCGCTGATCCTCTCCGACCGGCACGTACCGCGTGTCATAGAGAAGGATGTCAGCGGCCATCAAGGCCGGATAGGCGAACAGTCCCGCGCTCGACCGCTCTCGCTCGCGTCCGCTCTTCTCCTTGAACTGAGTCATGCGCTCCAGCCAACCCATCGGGATGAAGCATTCGAGGATCCAGGCCAATTCGGGATGGGCGGGAATATGCGATTGGACGAACATCGACTGCTCTTTCTTGATCCCGCTCGCCAGATAGATGGCCGCCAGGCTCAAGGTGTTCTCCCGGAGGGCTATTGGATCTTGCGGAACGGTGATGGTGTGAAGGTCCACGATGCAAAAGATGTTGTCGTACTTATCCTGGTCCCGGACCCAGTTGCGGATCGCCCCCAGGTAGTTGCCAAGGTGAAGACCACCGCTCGGCTGGATGCCGCTGAACACGCGTGGTTTGCCCGTGGTCTGCATCCACAGCATGTTAAGGAACGCGCGCTACAGCAATTCGATGGTGTAGACGAAGTCCGCCGTGATCGCCTTGCCGGGAATCACGGTGATCTGACGGGGGCTGCCGTGGCCCTGCGGGAACGCGGGGAGCCGCGGCAACTGTTGGGACGTCTTAGAGTCGACGGCGGTCACCGTCCAGGTGCCAGGCGGAAGCACGATGGTGTACCGGCCACTCGCGTCCGTGACAGCCAGGCGATCTGATCCCTTGCCCGCCGGCGGGGCGAGTTGGAACTCGAGCGCTCCGCCCGCGTACGGCCGAACCTGACACGCCGGCTGGCCGAGCCGGTTGGCTCCCCCACAGACGCGAATCTGCACCTGACCGGTCACGGTTGCCGGAGCGGGGGGCACCATGCCGGTGCCGCCACACGCGCAGAGGAGCCCGCCAAGCAGGGTGGCGACGAGCGCCCGGTGCAGCATTCTTATCTATGAGACGGTGGACGGCACCGGAAAGTTCCGGTCGCCCGGTGCGAACGGGCGGCCGAACTCAACTAGAATCCGCGCCGTGGGCGAGCGCCTGGCCTCTAAGACCTTGCGCAACAGTGCGCTGGTCGTGGGGGCCCGCGCCCTGGCCAAGCTCGCGGTCTTCGCGGTCGTCGTGCTCCTCGTGCGTCACCTCGGTGACGAGCGCTACGGACGGTTCGCCACCATGGTCGTCTATGTGACCCTGGTTGGCGTGGTGGCAGATCTCGGTCTGCAGACCGTCTTCATTCGGGACGTCTCGCGCAACCGTGGTGAATTTCGCCGTTACCTCTCAAACCTCGTCGGCACCCGGTTCGCCCTTTCGGTGGCGGCGCTCATTGTCCTGGCGGGTGCGCTCCGCCTCTTTACCCCTGTCCTTTTTCCCTACACCATCGCCGCCTTCGTCCTGCTGCTGACCACCAGCTATTCCAGTCTGCTGCGCGCGGTCTTCTACATCCGCGGCCGGCTCATCTACGAGGCCGTGGCCATCATCGCCGAGGCGATCCTGCTCCTTGCGCTGACCCTGGTGGCGATCAACCGCGGAGCCACCTGGGATGTCTTCCTCTGGGTCTACTCCGCCGGCTACCTGTTCACCTGCCTGTTCGCGATCGCGATCATCCGCTGGCGCTGGAAGGAGCGCATCGAGGCACGCCTCGATCCCACCTTTGTCCGTCGTTTGCTGGCGGCCGGGGTGCCACTCGCGCTGGGCTTCACGATTACGACCATCTACGCCCAGCTCGATGTCGTCCTTCTCCAGGTCTTTAAGGGATTCCAGATGGTCGGTTGGTACGCCGCCGCCAACCGATTCGTCGACGCCGTCGCCTGGATTCCCCAGTCGGCCATGGGCGCGGTCTTCCCGGCACTGTCACTGGTGGCCGCGACGGAAAGCCGGCGGCTTAAGTTCGCCTACGAGAAGTCGTTCAAGATGCTGGCCATCATCGCCCTCCCCCTGGCCGTGGGCATCGCCATCACGGCCGACTCCCTCGTGCAGCTCGCGTTCGGTCACGGTTTCGACCAATCGATCCCCGCGCTCCGCATCCTCGCGCCCTCCATCGCACTGCTGTTCGTCAACAACGCATTCATCTACACGCTCACCGCCATCAATCGCCAGCTCGATTTCACCCGGCTTTCGCTTGCCACCCTGGTGGTCAACATCGCGCTCAACCTGGTGCTCATCCCTCCCTACGGCTACCTCGGCGCCGCGGCCGCGTCGACCCTGACCGAAGCCGCGCTCTTTGGCGGCGGCCTGTGGCTCCTGCGCGGGCAACTTGCGCCGCTCCGGGTGGTGGGGAGTAGCGGGCGGGCGATTGCGAGCGCCGCCGTGATGGGCGCGGTCCTGTACCCGATCCGGTTGTGGCCGCTCGCCATCGTCGTGATCGTGGGCGCCGCGGTCTACCTGGCCGCGCTGTTCGCGCTGCGGGCGCTGGATGCCGAAGAGTGGTCGATTCTACGCTCGGGGCTCATGGCCCGCTAGCCGGCCGGCCGAACCCTAAACTACTCGCGTGCCAGAAGATGGCGCCATCGTTCGTGCGCTCGCGGAGAAGATCCGTGACGTGCCGAATTTCCCGAAAGAGGGGATTCTCTTCAAGGACATCACCACCCTCCTCCAGGACGCGAATGCCTTTAAGCAGGCGGTCGACATCATGGCGGACACCTATCGCGGGAGGGCGGTCGAGCTGGTGGTTGGCGTGGAGTCGCGGGGCTTCATCTTCGGTGGCGCGCTTGCCTACTTGCTCAACGCCGGCTTCGTGCCCGTCCGGAAGGAAGGCAAGCTCCCTGGTCAGAAAATCGCCGAGGCCTACGCACTCGAGTACGGTTCAGCGGTGCTCGAGATCCATAAAGATGCGATCAAGCCGGGCCAGGCCGTGGTGATTATCGACGACCTGCTGGCGACTGGCGGCACGGCCAGGACGACGGCCCGCCTGGTCCAGCAGCTCGGCGGCAAGGTCGTCGGGATCTCCTTCCTCATCGAGCTGAAGTTCCTCAAAGGGGCCGACAGCCTGTCGGAATACAATGTCGTTTCCCATTTGAAGTTCTAGATGGGAGGCGATGCTCGGCCGATCCTCGTGGTGGGTTCGGTCGCTCTGGATGCCGTTCATACGCCAACGGAATCCGCCAGTGAGGTGCTGGGCGGTGCGGCCAGTTACTTTTGCCTCTCGGCGTCGCTGTTCGCGCCCGTGCGGCTGGTGGCGGTGGTGGGCGAGGATTTCCCGGCGGAGCACCGGCGCCTGCTGGAATCTCGATCGATCGACCTTGCCGGCCTGCAGATGCGTCCGGGCAAAACGTTCCGCTGGACGGCCCGCTACAGCGGCGTCCGGCTGGAGACTCGGGAGACCCTGGACACCCAGCTCAACGTCTTCGCCGATTTCCATCCGGTGCTGCCTGATGCCTACCGCGACTCGAAGGTCATCTTTCTGGCCAACATCCAGCCGGAGCTGCAGCTCGAGGTGCTGGAGCAGGTGCCGGAGGCCGAATTCATCGCCTGCGACACGATGAAGCTCTGGCTGGACACCGCGCGTGCGGGCCTGGAGCGGCTCTTTCAACGGGTCGACTGCGTGATGGTCAACGACGAAGAAGCGGTGCAGTTCTCCGGCCAGCGATTTCTTCCGGCCGCCGCCCACGTCATCCTCTCCTACGGCCCCCGGGTGGTGATCATCAAGCGCGGCGAGAACGGCTCGCTGATGTTCACGAGGGACCGTGTCTTCCTGGCTCCGGCCCATCCGCTCGAGACCGTGCGCGATCCGACCGGCGCTGGCGACGCCTTCGCCGGAGCATTGCTCGGCGCCGTGGCGCGAGCCGGACACGGCGATGACGATGTGCTACGGCGGGGCATGCTGTACGGCTCGGTGCTGGGCTCGCTGGCGGTGGAGGATTTCAGCGTGCGCCGGATCGTTGAGGCCGATATGCGCGACATCGAAGTACGGTTGAGTAACCTTGTCGACATGATTTCCCTTGACGGCACCCGAGCCAAATAGAATGGCCACCATTCCGGCGCAACGGTACGACGTCAAGGACCTCAAACTGGCCGATGACGGGCGGCGCATGATCGAGTGGGCAGCGCAGGAGATGCCCGTCCTGCAGCAGATCCGCGAGCGCTTCAAGCGCGAACAGCCACTCAAGGGCCAGCGGCTCTCCGCCTGCCTGCACGTCACGACCGAAACCGCGAACCTCGCGATCACGCTGAAGGCCGGCGGCGCCGAGCTGGTGCTGTGCGCCTCCAATCCCCTTTCGACGACCGATGCGGCCGCCGCATCGCTCGTGCAGGACCACGGCATCAGCGTCTTTGCGATCAAGGGCGAGGACAGCGAAACCTACTACCGCCACATCGCTTCCGCGCTCGAGCAGCGGCCGCCGATGACCA
>Ga0209690_1001382_pt1 | contig 13542 bp, 10 predicted proteins | sample GraSoiAngelo_150_FD_186164 | JGI IMG/M metagenome (GOLD analysis project Ga0209690, IMG submission 186164) | Grasslands soil microbial communities from the Angelo Coastal Reserve, California, USA - 14_1009_09_40cm (SPAdes) (version 2) | ecosystem: Environmental > Terrestrial > Soil > Grasslands ...
CGCCCCGCCGTCGGGGACGTCGTGCGTCAGGAAGGAGATGATGCCGCGCTGCGCCATAGGACCCACCGCCTGCTCCCCTTCAATATACTCTCAGCGGAGCGAGCCGGGCGCGAGCTGGTACAGGAGCATGGCCGTCTGGATGTCCCGCTGCGAGAGATCGCGCACTTTCGTGGTCGCGAACATGAGGTCGGTCGAGTCCGGCGAGTGGTCGAGACCGATCAGGTGTCCGATCTCGTGCATCGCCACGACCCGCAGGTCGTCCTCGCCGAGCGGCTGCCCCTTCGGGTCGAACGTCGCGAGCGTTACGACGCCCGACGTCAGCCGGCCGTCCTGGTCCCACTGCAGCTCGGTTTCGCCGGTGCGCTCCCCCTCGAACTGGATGCGCCATTGAAAGCGGACCTCGGCGGCCGCCGAATCGGCGTCCAGGTTGAACCGCACGGGGACGCCGGCGTCCTCCCACCGCCCGAACGCCCGATGGATGGCGTCGACGAAGCCCGGCCGGTAGTTCGCCACGCGTCCGGGCGCGACGTAGACGCGCACCGGATTCTGGATGCGGTTGTCCCAGCGGTGCAGCATCGAGTCCTGGCTCTCGGCGACGATGTCGGTCAAGTAGGTGAGTCCGGCGCTGGCCCGGATGCGGCGGCGCGTCTCCGAGCGGGCGAGCAGCACCATGTAGCTCGTGCCGTTCGACCCGCCGTCCACGGGCGGGGGCCCGAGGGGAGCGGGGCCCGCCTTCCGGGGTGGCGCCGGCCGCAGCCGCACCGCGGTGTCCGCCGCGCCGGGGGCGGGGCTCGCCACGACGCTCTCGACCTGGGACTCCGGCGTCGCCGGTGACCGCGCGCGGGGGGCGGGGCGCACGAACAGGTTCCACAGCACCGCCGAGGCGAGCAAGACCAGGACGGCGGCGACGAGGGCGGACATGCGGCGCTCGAACATGCGCGGAATCTATCGGGGGGCGGGGCGCGACGCCGCTAGCTTTGACCCGCTGCCGTCTCTATGATTGTGGCCTGCTTATGCTTGGCAACTAAGTGTTCGCGTTGCCCGCGGCTTCTCTCATCCGCCGGCGGGGATGGGTCGTCGCCGCGTGGGCGGCCTTGGCGCTGCTGTTCGCGCCGCGGGCGTGCCGCGTCCAGCAGGTTCTCGCCCTGCGCGGCGGGGGCCGCGAGTCGACCGAGTCGAACCGCGCGACCGAGCTCCTGAAAGAGGCGTTTCCGACCCCGTTCGCCGACTACGTCGCGATCGTGGTCCACGGTCCCGTGCGCTGGACCAACCAGCGGTTCGAGACCGTGCTCGACACGCTCAAGGCCGCCGCCGAGCGCCGACCATACGTGAGCCAGGTCATCTCGCTCCGCTCCATCGGCGAGTCGACCTACGTCAGCCGGGACCGCCGCACCACCTTCCTGATCGCCGCCCTCACGCCCGAATCCACCCGTGATCTCAGCGCCAGCTTCGTCCCCGACCTGCGCACCGCGATCCGCGACGCGCTCGTCCGGATGCCGGAGTCGGACGGGTTCGACGTGAAGGTCACCGGCTTCCCCGCGCTGGACCACGACGTGCGGACGATCAGCGCCGAGGACACGGAGCGCAGCGAGCAGCGGGCCCTGCCCCTCACGCTCGCGGTACTGATCGTGGCGTTCGGCGCGCTCGTGGCCGCGACGCTTCCCGTGATCGTGGGCGTCCTGGCGATCACGATCGCGCTCGGCCTCGTGACGATCGCCGCGCACTACCTCCCGATGTCGGTGTTCGTGCTGAACATCACCACGATGGTCGGACTGGGCGTCGGGATCGATTACTCCCTCCTCATCGTGACGCGCTTCCGCGAAGAGCTGAACCGCGGCCTCTCGCCGGCGGACGCGGCGCTCCGGACCGTCGAGACCGCCGGCTCGGCGGTCGTGACGTCGGGACTCACCGTCGTGGTGGGCTTCGCGGCGCTCGTGACCACGCCGCTCTCGGATACGCGGTCGGTGGGCGTGGGCGGGCTGCTGGTGGTGGCGGTCGCCGTGCTGCTCGCGACCACGTTCCTCCCCGCCGCGCTCGCGATCCTGGGCCGCAACATCGACCGCCCGAAATGGCTCGCGCGCCCGCTCGCGCGGTTCCACGCGCCCACGGGGTGGGAGCGCTGGGCGCGCTGGCTCGGCCACCGGCCGTGGCGCGCCGTGGCGATCGGCGGCGCCGCGATTGCGCTCCTCACCTTCCCGGCGACGCAGATCCGGCTCGGCCTGCCGGCCACGAACTGGTTCCCGCCCGAGTCCGAGTCCGGGCAGGGCCTGCAGGCGCTGCGCGAGATGGGTGCGAGCGGCGTCATCCAGCCGGTGCGCGTCGTGGTGCAGCTCCCCGAAGGCGAATCGGCGCTCTCCGGCCGCCGCCTCCCGGGGCTCAAGGCGCTCACCGACTCGATCCGCAAGGACCCGCGGGTGCGCGAGGTACGCGGCATCGCGAGCATCAAGCCCAACATGTCCACGCTCCAGCTCGCCATCTACTACAGCGACGCCGGCGATGTGCGCGCCAAGAACGCCAAGTTCTTCGACGCGTACCTGAGCGCGGACGAGCGCGTCACGCTGCTCGACGTCGTCCCCGCCGACACGGTCTCGCTCACCGGTCTGATGGAGCTGGCGCAGCGGGTGCGGGCGGTGGTGAAGCACGGCGTGCGGGGCCTCGCCGGAGCGGAAATCCTCGCGACCGGCTTCGCCGCGTCGAACGTGGACACGCAGCACGACCTGATGACGCGGTTCCCGGGCACGGTCGCCCTCGTGCTGGGCATCACGGCGATCATGCTCTTCGCCGCCTTCCGCTCGCTGCTCGTCCCGGTCAAAGCGGTGCTCCTGAACATCCTGTCGGTCGGCGCGGCCTTCGGGCTCACGGTCCTGGTGTTCCAGCACGGCTACGGCGCCGGCGTGTTCGGCCTCGAGGGCCCAACGCAGGCGATCTGGGCCGTCGTGCCCGTGCTCGTGTTCGCGATCGTGTTCGGCCTGTCGATGGATTACGAGGTGTTCCTGCTCACCCGCGTGAAAGAGGTGTTCGACAAGACGGGCCGGAACGACCACGCCACCATGGAGGGCCTGTCCGCGACCGCGTCCACCATCACGAGCGCGGCGCTCATCATGATCCTGGTGTTCGGCACCTTCGCGTTCGCGCGCGTGCTCGCCGTCCAACTGATCGGCTTCGGCCTGGCGGCCGCCGTGCTGCTCGACGCGACGCTGATCCGGATGGTGCTCGTGCCGGCGATCATGCACATCGCCGGCCGGTGGAATTGGTGGCCCGGGGTGCGGGCGCCCAAGCTGGAGCCGGGGAACAGCGACTAAGGAGCGGGCTCCAGCCGCTCGAGCCGGGATCCCCACACATCCCAATGCCAGGCGGGCACCCGGATCCCCGTCCGCGGGTCCTTCAACGGCTTGTACTGCAGCCACGCTTCGTGCAGGTCCAGCCCGCGCCCCAGGGCCAGGAGACGCTCCTTGTCCGCGCTCACGAGGTGCACCATCGGCTCCCCCCGGAGCCTGTGGCGGTGAAGCCAAACGCCGCCGTCGAGGGCGAAGCACATCCCCTCGCGGCGGCGTGCGAACTCCCGGTAGGGCGGCTCTACTGGCAGGCGATGCGTCCCTCGGTCGTCGCAGGAGACGGGGCCGTAGCCTGGCCGGAGAACACCGCGCACGTGTGATAGGTGTTGGCGCTCGACGCCGACGCCGCCCAACCCTTCGGCGTCGCCTCGTCGACCACCACGGTGACGCCGACGCTCGGCGCGAAGTTGTTCATCTTGGTGAAGTCCACCGTGTAGGTCGAGCTATCGTAAAAGAACGCCTCCTCCGCTGTGGCGAGGTTGCGGAGGTCGCTCTTCATCTGGGCGAGCACAGCACGGTCTTTCGTGTTGGCGAACTTCGGGATGGCGATCGCCGCCAGGATCCCGATGATCACCACCACGATGAGCAACTCGATCAGCGTAAAGCCGCGTCGGGACGTCACCTGCCTACCCTCCGGGCGCCAAAGGGCGCCGACCCTGCGTCACTGCCACAGGCCCGGCGCCCCTATAGTGGGCACCGCCCCCCAATCCTGCAAGAGCCGTGCTTATCCCTTGGCGTCCACCCAATTCCTTCCCACGCCGATACTTACAACGAGCGGCACGCGCAGACTGGCGGCCGTTTCCATATGGCGTTTTACCAGCTCAGTCGCGGGTTCCTGCTCCGGTTCGGGGACCTCAAGTACAAGCTCGTCATGGACTTGCAGGATCATGCGCGATGCGAGCCCGCCCGCGGTGAGCGCGCCGGCGATGCCAATCATGGCGATCTTGATCACGTCCGCTGCCGACCCCTGCAGCGGCGAGTTGGTCGCCGTGCGCTCCCCGAACGCCCGGATGTTGAAGTTCCGATCCTTGAGTTCGGGGATATAGCGCCGCCGGCCGAACAGGGTCTCGACATACCCCCGCTGCCGCGCCTCGGCCACCGTCCGATCGAGCCACGCCCGCACGCCGGCGAAGCGCGCGAAGTATTCCCTGATGAACTCCTTCGCCTCGTCCTGCGTGATCCCGAGCTGGCGCGACAGGGCGAAGGACCCCTGTCCGTAGATGGTGCCGAAGTTGATGGTCTTGGCGCGGGCCCGCATCTCCGCCGTGACCTGATCTTGCGGCACGCCGAAGATGATCGCCGCTGTCTGGCGGTGGATGTCCCCGCCCTGCTCGAACGCCTGGACGAACGCGGGGTCCCCCGAGAGGTGCGCGAGCAGCCGCAGCTCGATCTGGGAGTAGTCGGCGGTGACGAGCACGGCGCCGGGGGGCGCGACGAACGCCCGCCGGATCGTTTCGCCGCGCGGCGTGCGCACGGGGATGTTCTGGAGGTTCGGCTCCGAGGAGGACAGCCGGCCGGTGGCGGCGCCGGTCTGGTTGAAACTCGTATGGATGCGGCCCGTTGCCGGATTGATGAACCCGGGCAGCGCGTCGACGTAGGTCGACTTGAGCTTGGAGAGCTCGCGGTACTCGATCAGGAGTCGGGGAACCTCGTGGCCCATCGCCGCCAGCTGCTCGAGGACGTCGTAATCGGTCGACGCGCCGGTCTTCGTCCGCTTGAGGACCGGGAGCTGGTGCTTCTCGAACAGGACGTGCCGGAGCTGGGGGGTGGAGTTTATGTTGAACTCGGCGCCCGCGACGCGGTAGATCGTCTGCTCGAGCTCCGCCAGCTCGTGCGTGAACGCCCGCGCGATCTCGCCGAGGCGCTCGAGATCTACCAGCACCCCGTGCCACTCCATCTCGACGAGCACGGGGATGAGCGGCACCTCGATGGTCTCGAGCAGCCGCACGAGCTGGTGGTCCTCGAGCTCGGGCCGGAAGGCGTCGCGCAGCCGCAGCACCGTTTCACTGTCGGCGGCGCAGTAGCGGGCGGCGTCCGCCAGCGGCACGGCCGCGAACGACCGCTCCGCCCTACCCCGTCCGACGAGCTCCTGATAGGTGCGCATCCGCAGGGAGAGCCGCTCGCTGGCGAGCTCGTCGATCGCGTGCGAGCGACGTCCCGGGTCGAGCACGAAGCTCGCGAGCATCGAGTCGTACGCGACGCCCGCCAGGTCCACGCCCGCCCGGCGCAGCACGAGCCAGTCGTACTTCACGTTGTGCCCCGCCTTCGGCACCGCGGGGTCCGCGAGCAGCGCGCGCAGCGGTCGCAGCGCGTCGCTGGCGAGGGGGGGGAGGTTCCTGGGCGGGACGCCGCCCGCGAGCTCGCCGTCGGGCGCGACGTGCGCGAACGGGAGGTACCAGGAGCGCCCGGGCGCGCCGGCGAGCGACATGCCGACGAGCGCCGCGCGCATCGGATCGAGCGACGTCGTTTCGGTGTCGAGCGCCACGAGCGGCGCCCGGCGGCACTCCGCCACGACCGCGGCGAGGGCGGCGGGGTCGTCCACGATCGTCGGTTCGACGCTCACGGCGGTGAGCGCGGCCGGCGTGGCGGTCGCTGGGGCCACTGCGACGGCGGGTGCCCGCTGGGCTGCCGGAGCAGCGGCCCCAGCGACCGCCACATCGAGCGATGACAGCTTCGGAATCAACGAGCGGAACTCAAGCTCGGTGAACAGCTCGCTGAGCCGGGGGACATCGGGCGGGCGGACCCGCAGCACCTCTAGGTCGAGCGCGACCGGCACGTCTCGCCGGATCGTCACGAGCTCCCGCGACAGCCGCGCCAGGTCCGCGTGTTGCAGCACCGCCTCTCGCGCCCGCTTCCCGGCGATACGCTCGGCGTTCGCCAGGATCGCGTCCAGGTCGCCAAAGGTGGAGAGCAGCTCGAGCGCGGTCTTCTCCCCCACGCCCTTCACGCCGGGCACGTTGTCCGAGCTGTCTCCTACGAGCGCGAGGTAGTCCACGACGCGCTCGGGGGGGACGCCGAGGCGGTTGCTCGCGTTGGACTGGTCCACCCAGTGCTCCTCCACGGCCGCCGGGCCCCCGCGGCCGGGGTTCAACAGCGCGACCCCCGGGCCGATCAGCTGGTAGAAGTCCTTGTCCCCCGACACGATCACCACCTCGAGCCCCTGGGCCACGCCGGCGGTGGCGAGCGTCCCGATGACGTCGTCCGCCTCGTAACCGTCGACGCCCACGACCGGCACCCCGAACGCCTCGAGGATCTGCTCGATGCGCTCGACGGAGCGGTCGAAGTCCTGCTGCAGCTCCTGTGTCAGCTTCTCCCGCGTCGCCTTGTACTCGGCGTAGGTCTCATGGCGGAACGAGACGCCCATGTCGTGCACCCAGCCGAGGTAATCGGGCCGGCGCCGCTCGAGCAGGCGGAGCAGGAAGTTGGTGACGCCCCATGCAGCAGAGGTGTTCTCGCCCCGGCGGGTCGTGAGCGGGCGCGCGATCATCGCGAAGAAGGCGCGGTAGATCAGCGCGTACCCGTCCACGAGGTAGAGCGTGGGGGAAGGCATGGGCGGAACAATAACAGGACCGGAATGAAAAACCCCGCCCGGAGGCCGGGCGGGGAAACGCAGAATGGCGCGGGGACCGCTTACACGCGAACGACGTTCGCGGCGTGCAGCCCTTTCTCGCCGGCTTTCACTTCGAACTCCACGACCTGGCCCTCAGCGAGCGTCTTGAAGCCGTCCATCTGAATCGCGGAGAAGTGGACGAACACGTCCTCGCCGCCCTCCTGTTCAATGAAGCCGTAGCCCTTGGCGTCATTGAACCACTTCACCTTTCCCTTAGCCATTCGGTCTGCCTCCTGCGAAGTCGCACAAAGAGCGCAAGCGCCCGCACCGACACCCGTTGTCGGCCGCGATAGAAATGACGTGCGCCGGAAAGCTTGTCAACGGGCCGGGTAACCCGCGACCGGTCAATTGTTTGGCGCGACGTACAGGGCACGGTACAAGTCGCGGTTGCGCAACACGGCGCGCACGTATCCGCGCGTCTCCTGGTAGGGGATGAGCTCGATGAACTGGTCGGGGTCGGCGGCGCCCGGCCGGCCGAGCCAGCGCACGACGGGCGACACCCCGGCGTTGTACGCCGCCACCGCCACATCGACGCGATCCCCGAAGCGGCGCAACAGCTCCTGCAGGTGCGCGGCACCGAGGTGGAGGTTGAGATCGGGCACCGTGATCCAGTCGGGATAGAAGGTGACGTCGAGTCCGCGCGCGGTGAGGGCGGCGGTGCCCGGCAGAAGTTGCGCCAAGCCGCGCGCCCCCGCCGGCGAGAGTGCCGCGGCGTCGAACACGCTTTCCTGGCGCACGATGGCCGCGAGTAGCAGCGGGTCCACCCCGAACTCGGCCGCCTCCGCCTCGACGGTGGGCCGGTTCGGCCACGGGAAAATGGCCCGCAGCACGCGCGGGTCGTTCGGCGACTTGAGCGCCGCCTGCCAGCCGAGCCGCACGGCGGCGGGCCCGAAGCCGCGGAGCGCGAGCCCGGCGCTCCACGCGAGCAGCGCGTCCAGCTCCTGTTGCGGAGCGCGCCCCAGGATCGCGCGCACCTCGGCCTGGGCGGCGCTGTCGAGGCCGGCGAGGAGCAGCGTGTCGAGCCGACCCAGCGACGCCGCGACCGCGGCCGAAGGCGCCGGCAGCGCCGCGGTCGCGATGCGAAGCGGCGGCAGATCCACTTCGCGCCGCGCCCGGAACCCGTAATAGCCGATCGAGTCTTCGCGCGCGAGCGCGACCCACGTCGCCCGGGCCGCCGCGGTGTCACCGCCGAGCAGCGCCAGTTTGCCGAGCCAGAAGCGGGCCCCCATGCGCTGCGGCGCGTTCGCCGCGACCTCGGAGCGGAACAACGCCACCGCACTGTCGCGGAGACTGTCGCGCAGCGCCTCGGTCGCGAGCCGGAAGCGCGCGATCGAGGACCGGAGATCGGCCGGATACCGCTGGATCAGCTCGGCGAACCAGCGCGCGGCGCCGGCCCGCTCACCGCGCTCGGCGAGCCAATCGCCCAGCACGTAGAGCGCGGTGGGCGCGGCGGTGTCGGCCGGGTAGGTCTGCGCGAACCCCGAGAGCGCCTGCGGCGCTCCCGGGTCGCCCAGCCGCACGAGCACGCGCGCGCGGCGATAGATGGCGAGCGGGCCGAGCGCCGAGTCCTTCGTCGCCGCGAGATAGTCGCGCTCGGCGTCGCGGAGCCGCCCGGCGGCGGCATCGAGCTCGCCCGCGAGCAGCAGCGTGGCGGCGCTCGAATCCCCCTGGCGGAGCGCGCGCCCGACCTGCAGCCGCGCGTCGCCCGCAGCGCCGTGGAACTTGAGGGCGCGGGCGAGGGCCACGCGCTCCGGCGCGGTGCGCGCCGACAGCGCGGCCAGCGTCACGCCCACCGCCGCCGCGGCGTCGTCGGACTCGGGGGCCCGGGCCATAAGCCCGTACAGGGCGTCGCGGGCGCGGGCCGAGTCGCCGCGGGCGAGTGCGAGCCGCGCGAGATCGAGGCTACGGCCCGCCTGCGCGAACGCCTCGAGCGCCGCCGCCGAGTCCCCCGCGGCGAGGAGCGCCTGCGCCCGAGCCGCCGCCGCGTCCCGCGCCGCGGGGGACGGCAACTCCGCGAGCAGGCGAAAGGCCTGAGCGGTGTCGCGCGTGACGCGCGCCTGCCGCAGCCGCAGCCACCCGTCGATCGCCGGCAGGCCCGCCTTGCGGGCCGCGGCGTAGGCGGCCGCCGCGCTGTCCGTGGCGCCCCAGGCTTCCCAGGCGAGCGCTTCGTGCACAGCGAGCAAGGCGGCGCGCGGCCCTCCCCCCGCGCGCGCGCGGGCGGCGGCGTAATGCGGTGCGGCGGACGCCGCCTGGCCCAATCGGGCTTCGGCCTCCGCGAGCACTGCCAGCGCTTCCCCTTGACCGTAATCCTCGAGCCAGGGCTGCCCGATGAGCAGGCTGCGGGCGCGGTCGTAACGACGCGCGTGCAACTCCGCTTCCGCCCCTTCGACGATGAACGCGGCGTTGGGGTGCGCCTCGCGGGCCGCCGCCGCCAGCAGGGTCTCCGCGGCGTGCCACGGCCGGCCGGCCAGCCGCAGCGCCTCGGCGCGCTCGGCCGCGGGGTCGGGCGGCAGCCCCTGCGCCGCCACGGCGCGCGGCGCGGCAGCGAGGCACAGCAGGAGGACGGCCGCCCGCGTCACTGCCCGCGACGCACCCGGGCGAGCACCCGCTGGTACTCGGCGCGCGACAACGGCGTCAGACGGAAGCGGCCAAAACCGGTTTGGTCCTGGAAGAATAGGGTCAGGCGCAGGGTGTTATACGTCCAGCGCACGCCGCGCACGCCGGTGCGCGTCACGTCGGCGCTGAAGTCGAAGACGTCGTCGGGGTCGCCCAGGGTGACGAACACTTCGCCGCGGTCCGTGAGCCAGCCCGGATCCCCCGCCTCCTGGTAGCGCTGGTTCGCCACCTGAATGCGCCGGAAATAGCGGTCCAGCGCCTCGTTCTCCGGCGTCAGCGAGACGGGGTCGGTGCTCTTGTAGAAGCGCCGCCACACCGCAGGCCGCTCCTGAGGGGACGCCTTGCGGAGGCTGTCCACCCACTCCGGACGATCGAAGTAGCGCAGCAGGCTGATCATCTGATCGTAGTTCGTGATGGCCCACTGATCGGAAAAGCTCACCAGGAAGGGCGCCCCGCGGGCCGCCGCCGGTGCCGCGCCGACGGGGACGACCTCGAAGCGCCCGGCGCCCACCGACAGCTCGCCCGGCCCGATCACGAGGAGCAGGCCGGCGAAGGCGCCGGCGACGGCGACCGTGTCGTGCCAGGGCTCACGGCCGTCCTGATCGAGCGCCCGGGCCGCGAGCCTCGTCCCGCGCGGCAGGCCGTACGCCTCGATATAGAAGCGCAGCGAGTCGCCGCCGTAGGGCAGCGTGGCGCGCGGGTTCACGAGCAGCTTGGGCACCTCGGCAGGCCGGGCACGAGCCGTGGCCTGGTACACGGCGATTGGGGCGCTCACGTCCTGGCCCGCGAAGCGGGGGATCGTGTCCGTACGCTCCTGGTGAGCCACGGCCGGACTGTTCCGGTCGCGCACCGTGACGGTGACGCGATACACGCCGGGTCGCACCCCGAGGAGTTGCTGGTAAATGACGCTCTCGTCGGCACGCAGCGTCTCCTGAAAGGTGCGGACCCGCACGGTCTCGTCGGTCGCGAACTGGCGCGCCACGGCGGTGTCAGTCCGGAAGGCCACCTCGACGTGGTACTGCGCCACGAATTCGTTGCCGTCGCGCTGAAAGCTGAGGGCGTGGTTCGCGAACGAGAGCCCGAACAGCGCGAGCGTGCTGTCGGGGGTGGCGTCGGCCAGGTAGTGGACCGTGGCGACGAACGGCAGCGGCGGGCCCGCGACGAGGAAGCCCATTGCCCGATACACCGTGCTGGCATCGAACAGGGTCGACACGGCGGCGGCCGGCTCGGGGCGGGGGCTGGTCCCGACCCGCTGCCAGGAGCTGCAGCCGGCCACGCCGGCAGCGGCGAGCGCTAGTCCCGCGAATGCTCTCACTTGCTCAACCTCAAATCGGGGCGTTAGTTTCGCGCGTTCCCATGCCCAGCGACAACCTGGCCGGTCGGACGATCGCCGGCTACCGCCTCCTCGAGCGCGTCGGCGAGGGAGGCACGGCCGAGGTGTATCGGGCGCAACACGCCGAGCGCGGGGCGTGTGCGTTCAAGGTATTGCGCTCGGGCCTGCGGAGCGACCCCACGGCGATCAAACGCTTCCTGCGGGAAGCGGGCTACGGCGCCCGGGTGCAGCATCCCGGCGTCGTGCGCACCTACGACTACGGCGAGACCGAAGGCCTGCATTACCTCGCGCTCGAGTGGGCCGACGGAAAATCGCTCGCCGAGTACGTACACCGCACCGGTCCCCTCGCTCCGGCGCTGGTGGCCGACCTCGTGGGGCAGCTGGCGGCGGCGCTCGCGGCGGCGCATCAGGCGGGGATTATCCATCGGGACTTGAAGCCCGAGAACATCATGTACGATCCGACCACCCAGCGCGTGAAGCTGCTCGACTTCGGCATCGCCCGCGACGCCGACTTGCCGGCCGAGGAGCGCCTCACGCGGACGGGCTTCTTCGTCGGCACCCTCAAGTACGTCGCCCCCGAGGCCCTGTCGGGGGAGCTGGTGGACGGCCGGGCCGACATCTACAGTCTCGCCACCATCACCTATTGGCTGCTGACCGGTCGCCACCCGTACGCCGGCAAGACACCTCGGGAGCTGTTCCAGCAACTGCTCACCGAGCCCCCCCTCCCGCTCAACAAGGCGGTCCCCGGCCGCAGGTTTCCCGCGGGCCTGGAGGCGGCGGTGATGCGGGGCTTGGAGCGCGACCCCGGCCGCCGCCAGCTGACGGTCACCGCGTTCGCCGAGGCGGTGACCGCGGGGAGCGCGGCGGCACCCGCCCCGTCGGGGGGAGGCCTGATCGAGGCCCTGAAGCGCGTCGTCCGGCGTCGCGAATGATGAGGTAGTAGTAATGACTACTACTTCGGTCGATTCGGGCGAGCTCGAACCGCTCCGGCAGCGACTCCGCGACCTCCTGCACGCGCGCTCCGTCAGCCGGGGCGACTTCACCCTCGCGTCCGGGCGGCGCTCGAGCTTCTACATCGATGCGCGGCGCACGACGATGTCCGGAGAGGGCTTCGCGCTGATCGGGGCCCTGGGGCTCGAGCGCCTCGCCGCGCAGGGTTGGGCCCCGCAAGCCGTGGGCGGCCTCACGCTCGGCGCTGACCCCGTCGCGTACGCGATCGTCGCCGCCGCGCGCGCCCGGGGGCGCGCGCTCGACGCCTTCACCGTGCGCAAGCAGGCCAAGACTCACGGCACCGCCCAACGGATCGCGGGATGCTTCACCCCGGGGGCCCCGGTCGTGGTCGTCGAAGACGTGATCACCACCGGGCACTCCGCCGGGGACGCCGTCGCGGTCGTGGAAGGGGCAGGCGGCCGCGTGCTCGGCGTGCTGGCGGTGGTGGATCGCGAGGAGGGGGGCCGCGAGGCGCTGGAGCGGACCGGCCACCCCGTGACGGCCCTCGTCACGGCGACCGAGCTGGGGCTCGCGTGATTGCCGCGCTCGGCGCCGGTAGTGTATGATCACGCTCCGGTGACTCCATTCCAGCAGTCCCTCCCCCCCCGGTCCTCGCTCGCGTCGCGCGTGCGGGGGTGGAAAGACGACGCCACGGGCCTCGAGCAACGCCTCAAGGACCTGGACACCATCGCGCGCAGCCACCGCCTGCGGCGCGTGATGGCGGCGGCCGGCCTCGCCATCGGGCTCGTGGGCTGGGGGTTCGGGTACGTGAAGACCCGCCCGCCCACGATGGTGCTGATCGCGGGCGGCGCGGCGTTCGTGAACGAGCTGCTCGGTCTCATCAACGAGCGCGGTTGGTACCGCTGGTGGTTCGTGTACGCCCTGTCGCTGCTGGACGTGCTGCTGGTGGCCGTGCTCGTGGTGTGGTTCGGGCACGGCGGGTTCGTGGCCGCCTTCTTCCTCGCAGTGCTGCCCTACGCCTTCGACCAGGGACGCACCGTGGGCGACTTTCTCGTCCTCACCGCTGCGCTCGCGTATCTCGGCGCCAGCTACGCGCACAACGTGCTGTACGAGCCGGGAGGCGCAAGCCTGAGCGGGGCCGGGCTCGAGACGGTGGTGTTCATCCTCGTGGCGATGGCGCTGAAGCGGATTCCGGCGACGCTGATCGCGCGGATTCGCCACGCCCGCAGCGTGATGGGGGAGGCGGAGCGGGGCTATCTCGCCGTGCGCGCCCCGGCCGGGGAGCTGGATGAGCTGGGGTTCCTGGAGAAGAGCTTCAACCGGATGCTCGAGGAAATCGCGACGACGATCTCGACGGTGCAGCGCGAGGCGGACGAAGGGGCGGCCTTCGCGGAAGAGCTCGCCGCCTCGGCCGAAGAGCTGCACGCCACGTCGGAGACCGTGACGCACACGGCGCAACAGCTCGCGCAGGACCTGGGCAAGCAGCGGGAGATGGCGGAGGGGGCGCGCGGCGAGAGCGCCAAGGCGGCGGACCAGGCGGAGTCCCTGCGCGTCCGCGCCGAGCTGATGCAGGTGGATGCGGCGCGCCTGCTCGCCGCGGCGGAGCGGGGACGGGAGCGGGTGGCGCGCGCCAGCCAGACGCTCCGCACGATGGGCGAAGAGGTGCGCGCCACGGCGGCGACGGTGGCGGGCCTGTC
>Ga0209690_1001383_pt1 | contig 13525 bp, 12 predicted proteins | sample GraSoiAngelo_150_FD_186164 | JGI IMG/M metagenome (GOLD analysis project Ga0209690, IMG submission 186164) | Grasslands soil microbial communities from the Angelo Coastal Reserve, California, USA - 14_1009_09_40cm (SPAdes) (version 2) | ecosystem: Environmental > Terrestrial > Soil > Grasslands ...
GAGCCGTCCGCTTTTAAAGATTGTGCTCGAAGTTCCGGTTGGCGATTCCCAGCGGGTCAATCCACCTCGCCCCTTCCCCGCAGGGTGGCCCCCGGCTTCGCGTAGTCGGCCGGATCGACGACATTGTATGGCTTCTCCCCGTGGAGGAACCGCAATACGTTCGCCAGGGCCGCCTCCATCGCGCGCGCTCGTTGCCCCGGGACCATCGGCGCGACATGCGGCGTCATGATGATGTTGGGGAGATCCTGAAACGGACGGTGGAACGGCCGACCCTGTTTCGTGTCGGGGTACGTCCACCAAGTGTCCAGGGCGGCACGGAATTTCGGGTGCGCTTTCAGGTGGTCGAACAGGTCGTCTTCCACGATGAGTTTCCCGCGCGCGATGTTCACCAAGATCGCGTCGTCCTTCATCCGCCCGAGGAAACCTCGGTCCACGATCCCGGCCGTCGCGCGCGTCAGGGGCAGCGCGAGGACGACCGCGTCGGCTCCCGAGAGGTGGCGCGGCAAGTCGTCCATCGTGCCGATCTCGTCCGCGACTCCGCGGGCGTTCTCCGTCCGCGCGATCCCGACGACACGCATCTCGAAGGCCTTGCATCGCCGCGCGATCTCCGAGCCGATTCCCCCGAGGCCCAGAATCACAACGGTGGAGCCGGCGAGCGCCTTGTTGGTCACGCCCTGATCGAAGATGCCCCGCCGGATTTCGTCGGTCCGGAGGACGATGTCCTTCGCGGCCGCAAGGAGCAGGGCCATGGCATGCTCGGCGACCGAGACGCTGTACGCGCCGGCGTTGCTACACACGATGGCGGATGGAGGAAATCGATCGAACGGGAAATGGTCCACGCCGGCGACGAGCGACTGAATCATCCGCACCGCTCCTGCCTTCTGCCGGAAGTCCGCCGGGAACTCCCGAGGGAAGCCCATCGATACGACGACGTCCGCGGTCGACCATACGTCGTCGCGCTCCTCCGGCGGGAGGTCTTCCAGGATCACCGGTTCGAACGCCCCGGCCGCTGCCGCCCTCGCCACGGCGGATCGGCGCTCCGCGTCCATCCGGACGATGAACAGGACCCGGGCCATCGGTCCACCCGACGCGGCCGCGGGACTTGGCCCTTTCGACGCGGCTCGATCAGCATTCCGAATAGCCGCAGGAGTGGCACTTCACGCAGCCTTCCTCGAACACGAGGGACTTGCCGCACTCCGGGCACTCGGGATTCAAGCCCTTCCGCAACAGCTCCGCGGCGTCGCGGGACTCCTTCTCCATCTCGATGTCTGTCTCGACGGCGGCGCCGAGCTCGTCGAACGTCTCCACGGTCGGCTGGACTCCCGTCTTCTGCATCCCGATGTGACGCTTGATCGCCTTCGCGATCGCGTCCGGGATCGAATACACCCGTTCACCGTGGTCGATCGCGATCCGCGGGCTGCGGATGCCCTCGAGCTGGTCGATGATCTCGTCGACCGGGACGCCAGACCGCAGGCACAGGGAGACGAGGCGCGCGATCCCTTCCGTGAAGGAGGCCGTGTAGCCGCCGCCGCGGCCGATCTGCGCGAACACCTCGAACAGGCCTTTCTCGTCCTCGTTGACCGTGACGTACAGGGCGCCGTACCCGGTCAGGATCTTCTGCGTTCGACCGGTGATCACGTCGGGACGGGCTCGCGGCCGGACGACGGTGGGCTCGGGTGGCACCTCGACGTGAATCTCTTTCGGCTTCTCCGCGTCAGCGACGCCGATGTTGAGGACCTGGTCCTCGCGCGATCCGTCGCGGTAGACCGTGATGCCCTTGCAGTGCAAATCGTAGGCGAGCAAGTAGGCCTTCTTCACGTCCTCGACGGTGGCCTCGCGGGCAAGGTTGATCGTCTTCGAGACCGCGGCGTCGCACCAGTCCTGGAACGCAGCCTGCATGCGAACGTGCCATTCCGGCGCGATGTCGTGCGCGGTGGCGAACACCCGCTGCCACTTCTCAGGGACTTCTTGTAATCCGCGCGGGGAGCCGTGGTTGTCGAGGATTTTCTTGACGAGGTCCTCTCGCCAGAAACCTTCGCGCTTCGCGACCTCTTCGAAGTAGTCGAGGAAGTACGGGAGCTCCTCGCCCTCCAGGACGCGCTTGTACCAGATGAGGCTGAATTCTGGCTCGCAACCGCCCGACGTGTCGGCGATCATCGACAGTGTACCGGTCGGGGCGACGGTCGTAACGTAAGAGTTGCGCAGCCGCAGTCCCTTCTCCTGGTGCCGGCTGCCCTCCCATGCGGGGTAGACGCCGCGTTCCTCCGCAAGCTTCGCGCTCTCATTATATCCGGTTTCTTGGATAAATTGCATCACCTTTCGGCCCCACTCGACCCCTTCTTTGGAATCGTACGGGACCTCGAGCATGAACAGCATTCGCGCGAAACCCATGACGCCGAGGCCGATCTTCCGCGTGGCGTGCGTCATCTCCTCGATTTCTTTCACCGGGTACGCGTTCATGTCGATGACGTCATCGAGCATGCGGACCGTCGCGCGTATCGTCCCTTCGAGTTTCTTCCAGTCGACGTCCCAGTGACCCGCGGCGTTCCGCTTCATGTGCCTGACGAGATCGATTGATCCGAGGTTACAGGACTCGTACGGCAAAAGCGGCTGTTCCCCGCACTGTCGAACGACAAGACCGTTGCAAACCATGGAGTGCGAAGCAGCTTCGGTGAGATCGAAGACCTCGCAGTCGCCCACGAGTGCGGTGCGAGCCAAGATATCCTCGAATTTTGTCCGATAGAACCGAGGATATCGAACCTGGGAGAGTTGCGCTTGCTTGTCATCGAGAAAACCAACTTCACGCCGGAAACGCTCCCGCGACTCGCCGAAAATGAACAGCTCGTACAGCACACCATCGGAGCCATACGTTCGACGCTCTCCCCCTGCCGTTACATACTCGAACAATCCGTTCCGCGAAGCGCGGCTCCTGTTCAGGATGCGGGAGCGGATGCCTAGACTGAGGAGCAGGAGTTGCACGCCTTGTAGCAGCTTGCGGCTCTTCGATGTCAACGCCACACCGGAGCTGTTGCAGTTGCGGTGATCTCTCATCGTTCCATCTGCGGTGAACAGGGCCTGCAGGAATCCCACGACGGCCTCGCGCGATGCAGTGAACAAGGTTCGAGGAACTTCCTTCTCTGACGCGTCAACGGATTTGACGCCGAGCAGTGCAAAGAAATCGACGAAGAACCGAGAATGGTAGGACAGGTGGTACACGCCATTTGCACGCTGTACCCCGCGGATGTTTCGTGCGTACCACCGATTGAGAATCGGTCGGAGCGTCGCGAACATCGGCGCGTCGTTCCTGGCGAACGTGAACCCGACGCGGCAATTCTTGTCGCCGGATCGCAACCAGCCGTCGCCTACGAGCCAACCGAGAACCAAACCGAGCTCCCGTGACCATTCGGTTGGAAGATTGAGAACCGTCGTCTTCCCGTTTCCCCCGATGTGAACGTTCGACGGTTTGAACGGGAGCGTCCGATCGTTCGGGAACTTCCCTTCCCCCGATTGAATCAGTAGTTTGTGGACCCCCGGCACAAGGTGCTCGACCGGGAGCCAGCCCTCTGTCGTCAGCACCTTGTGATCCGCCGTCGCCGTGAGCTCGAATCCGGATTTCGTCGCGATCCGCCAGACAGGCTTCACACCAGTGCGCCACGCGGCGACTAGAGGACCGAGTCGTGTGCCCCCCTCCGCCTGGTCGCGGCTCGCCAGCAACAAGCCATTCGATTCCGTGATGACCTCCGCGGCCACGCGTCGATCTGTGACCAGGGATATTCCGCCGTTCGGGTAGCGCTCGGCGAGCTCCGCGATCGGGATGAGTCCGAGCTCCGTCGAAACGAGCGTGTCGCCTGTCACGCAGGGATTCGTCGCCTCCATGTCGCCCACGTTCGGCGTCGGCTGGCGGCGGTTGTTCTCATCGATGAAGAACAGGCCAGGCTCGCCGTTCTTCCATGCTTGAAACGCAATCTTGTTGAGGACCTCGCGGGCATCGAGTTGACCGACGACCTGTTTTGTCCGCGGATTGATAAGATCGTACTTGGTCCCCGCCCTCACCGCTTCCCAAAACGTGTCCGTCACCGCGACAGAGATGTTGAAATTCGTAATCTCGCTGGTCCTGTTCTTGCAGGTGATGAAATCGAGAATGTCAGGGTGGTCCACGCGAAGGATCCCCATGTTAGCACCGCGCCGTTTAGATCCCTGTTTAACCTGCTGCGTCGCGGCATCGTAGACCTTCATGAAGGAAACGGGACCACTAGCGACGCCCATCGTTGAGCGAACGAAGTCATTTTTCGGCCTGAGCCGGGAGAATGAGAAGCCTGTCCCCCCGCCAGATTGGTGGATCAGCGCGGCTTCCTGGAGAGTGTGAAAAATCCCCGCGAGGCTGTCGTCCACTGGCAATACAAAACAGGCACTCAGCTGCTGGAGATCGAGCCCCGCATTCATCAGGGTCGGACTATTCGGCAAGAACTCGAGGTTTGAGATAATCCGAAAGAAGCGACGTGCGGTCTCCTCGACCTGGGCCTCGGTGGCCCCGTAATTTCGTTCGGCTTGCGCCAAATTCCAAGCGACCCGAGCAAAGAGCTCCTTGGGCGTCTCGATAACGCGGCCCTTGTCGTTTTTCTTCAAGTAGCGCTTCGCGAGCACGCGCGACGCATTCTCGGATAACTTTGGATCCGGCTCACGGGCCACAACTTCGATGGCCTTAGAATCAGCAATCTTGATTTCTTCCATAGGGAGTCCTTCTCCGAGAGGGATGGAGTGCGACGAGATACAGGCGAAGAGACCATCCCTGGGGGTGGGCGCGGCGAAAGAGGTCACCCGGTATAGTCCTTTTTGAACCACGTATGTTACCAGTATTTCGCATCGGTGTTACCATGTCTGTTACCACACGGATTTGCTCCATAAGAAGATGGTGGAGAGCGAAGTCAAAGTACTCCCGTCTCGCGAAGCCGTCACAGGAAGGGAAGATGCACGACCCGCCCCGGATACTGCGTCCCCCGGACGTCGACATCGAGCGCAGTCCCCTCGGACGCATGCCCTTTCTCGACGGATGCGAGCGCGATCCCCACGCGCAGGCTCGGAGACATCGTTCCGCTCGTCGCGTGGCCGATGTCGACTCCACGGGAAAGGACGCGGTGACCAGGCCGCGGGATTCCCCGATCGTCCATCCGCACTCCAACGAGGCGTGGATAATCGTCGCGCGCCCGCTGCGTCTCAAGCGCCTCGCGACCAATGAACGGCCGGCCCCATTTCACGACCCAGGCGCAGTTCACCTCGAGGGGCGTCTGGTGTCCGTCGAAATCTTGTCCTGACAACAGGAAGCCTTTCTCCAGGCGAAGGGTGTCCCGCGCGCCGAGGCCGATCGGCTGGATCCCGAGGTCCGCCCCGGACTTCAGGAGCGATTCCCAGACCCACAATCCCTCCGCCGCGGTAGGAAAGAGCTCGAACCCCGCCTCGCCCGTGTAGCCGGTTCGGGTGACAAGGAACGACGCCCGTCCACCGGCAACGGAGGGGTCCCGCACCGGCGGGATGGCGGGTCCTGCCGCATCCGATTTCCCCCACCCCTCGATTTCCGGTGGAACCGCGCGCGGACGGGCGCCCCACGGGGCCGGCGGAACGAAATCGATCGTCACGCCGGCAAAGGGCCTGACGCGGCTCAGGTCCACGGACGTGAAACGTTGAAGGAGATCCGGGGCGCGCGGACCCTGCAGGGCTAGGCAGAGCCGTTCCCGCGTGCGATCCGCGAGAGCGACCTCCGCACTCGCGTGAGCCATGAGCCATGACCAGACCGCCGCGCGGGGCCCTGCGTTGCACACGAGCAGGAACCGGTCGGCCGCGAGGCACGTCACGATGACGTCGTCGAGGATCGTGCCGTCTTCGCGCAGGAGATGCGTGTACCGCGCTTTGCCTGCCAACGTCGGCACGTCGTTCGCACTGAGGCGATCGAGGAACGTATGGGCCGCCGGCCCCTCCACGAAAATCTTGCCCATGTGACTCACGTCGAACAAGCCGACGGCGCGGCGCACCGCGAGATGCTCGTCGACGATTCCAGAATATTGGAGGGGCATCTCCCATCCGCCGAACTCGATCATGCGCGCCCCCGCCGCGCGATGCCATTCGAACAGCGCAGTGCGCAACGCCACGTGGTCGGCATCACGCGCGCCGATGAAAGCCTTCGCTGCGAGCAAAGCTTATGGCCGCCCCCCTCATTGCCCGCGGCCACCATGGGCCTGTTCCGGGAACTCCGCTACGAGCTGAGCTCCCTCATCTTCGGCCTGGGGATCCTCGGGATGTTCTTTTCGTTGACGCAGTACCTGATCCCGACCCAGAGCCCGGACTGGCTCCAGTCGATCCATCGGGCGGTCGGCGACTACGTGGTCTGGGAGGCGTTCTTCGGCTTCCTCGCGGTCCTCGGCGGCGGCTTCTACTTCGTCGACACGATCCGGAAGGAGCGCGAGTTCGATCGCCTCATCTCGACGCCGTCGAAAGAGGTCTTCGTGAAGAACATGGGTCGGATCGAGGAGCTGACGTACGACCACTTGCCATCCGCCTACGAGCGGCGGTTCCTCGACAAGAAACGAGAGTTCCGGATCAAAGGCTGATCACTCGATCGTCCGGGCGAGGAGGACGCGTCCGAGGCGCTCGACGGAATCACGATCGCGCGGCCGACAGCGCACGACGACCTCGATGCGGTCGGGCCGATGGACCGCGGACACGACCTCCGTGTGCTCGTACAACCAGTGGAGCTTGCCGCCCGCCTCGGCGTCCTGTGGCAGGATGAGGTGGACTTCGATCGGGTACGCGAACGCGCGCGCGATGGTATCCCGCAGCGCGTCGAGTCCCCGTCCGGTCCGCATCGAAATGACGATCGGCGTCCGATGGAATTCCGACTCGGCGAGGACCTGGACCTTCGTTTCGATCTCGTCGTCATTGAGGAGGTCGGCTTTCGTGAGAACCGGGCGAACCGAATCGGAGGAGACTTTCGGGAAGAGCGTGCGCGCCGCCAAACGCACCTTCCGTTGGATCTCCGTCTCCGAATCGGAGACGTCCACGAGGAGGAGCACGAGGTCCGTTTGGAGGATTTCCTCGAGCGTCGCGTTGAACGCCTCGACCATCCAGAACGGCACGCCGTCGACGAAACCGATTGTGTCCGTGAGCAGGATTCGCTTGCGCGTCCCCGTGAGGCTCCGCGTCGTCGTCGCCAAGGTCGAGAACATCCGGTCATCCACGAGCACGCGTTCGTCGGCGAGGACGTTCAGGAGGGACGACTTGCCCGCGTTGGCGTATCCGGCGAGGGCGACGAGATGATAGCCTCGTTCCTTCCGAACGGATCGCCGCACGGCCCGCTCCCGGCGGATCGCCTCGAGTTCGTCCCGGATCTTCTTGATCCGTCGTTTCACCGTCTCGTAGTACGCCTCGACGCGCAGCTCGCCGCCCGCCATGAACCCGGGACGCTCTCCGACGTCGCCCTCGTGGATCCACTCGCGGAGCAGGGGGACCTCGTATTGAAGGAGGGCGAGTTCGACCTGGAGTTTCCCTTCCCGACTCGACGCGCGTTGCGCGAAGAGCTCCAGCAGGACCCGCAAGCGGTCGTAGCATTCGACCCCGAGGTCTCGCTCGAGCTGGTAATGCATCGTGGGCCGGAGCTCGCCGTTGAAGACGACCGCGGCGATCCCGCCGGCGTCGACCCGGGCCTGGATCTCCTCGAGCTTCCCCCGACCGACGAACGTGCGGCTGTCCGGATGGTCGCGACGCTGGACGATCGTCTCGAGGATCCGATGGCCCGCGGACGCGAGGAGCGCCGAGATCTCGCCCACGTCGGCTGTGAGGGAAACCAGGAGGACGTCCAACAGGCATCCGAAGGGCCATGACCGCCATGAACGTTTCCAGTGGAAACCAAGGGGTGGGGCCATCCGAATTCCATTGCGGGCAACAGACGAGTTAACCTTAAGTAAGGTTAACGCGATGCGGGAGCCGTGCAGATCGGTTGTGGCGTGACCACGAAGGCGATCCGCGGGCGGCCGTACCTGTATTTCTGGCATTACGAGGAACGGGGCGGTCGTCGGGTCCAGGCCTTCCGATACCTCGGGGCCGCGCGGTCCGAGGCGGCCCGGGCGAAGCTGACGGAAGCCCTGGACGCATATCTCGAACGCGTCACCGCAGAGATCCGTCGGAAGCGGGCGGAAGTCCTGGCCCGCGCCTTGCCGGAGTGACGCGAAGCCCTTATCGCCGGCCGAGGCCATCGGAATCCCGGCAATGCAGATTCAGGTGCGGCTCTTCGCGACGTACCGCGAGATCGTGGGCGAGGGGCAACTCGCCTGGACGTTGCGGGACGGCACGACCGTCAGGCAGCTCCTCGAGGCCGTCCTCGCGGAGTACCCGCGGCTCCTCGGACACGAGAAGAGCATGCTCCTCGCGGTGAACCACGAGGTCGTGCGACCCGATGTCGTGTTACGAGAAGGGGACGAGGTCGCCCTCTTGCCTCCCGTGAGTGGAGGCCGTCGATGATAGAGATCCAACGGACCCGGATCGACGTCGAGGCGGTCGTCGACAGCGTGCGCCGGAATGACGCAGGGGCCATCGTCGTCTTCCTCGGCACGGTCCGCGCCGATCCGGATGTGCGGGCCCTCGACTACGAGGTCTACCAGTCGATGGCCGTGCGCACCCTGACGGAGCTCGCCACACGCGCGAGAGAGAAGTTCGGAATCCTCGAGCTGTCGATCGTGCACCGCGCGGGCCGGGTCCCGGTCGGAGAGGACTCCGTCGTCATCGCGTGTGCGGCGGCGCATCGGTCCGAGGCGTTCGCCGCATGTTCCTGGGTCATGGACGAAGTCAAGCAGATCGTCCCGATCTGGAAGACCGAGGCCGGTCCGGCAAAGCGGCGCGCCCGTCGGCCATGAATGCGCTCAGCGGGTCGCCGATGCGGTCGGAAGGTTCCTGAGAAATACGGCCGGGGCCGCTCCGACCCCGCGCCACGATCCCCCGCGAGGGGGTAAGGGGTTTCAATCCCGCGACGTGTCTAGAAAATCGACACAAAGTCTTGGAGCGATTGCAGGGCGGTGCACGCGGCCCGGTCGTAGAACCGGTACCAGTTCGCCCCGTGGACCCGAGCCTGATCGGGGATGTGGTCGTTCTCGTGGACGCACATGTCATGCTTCGGTCCCTGGCTCGCTTTCGCGGGAGGCGTTGGCGGGGTGCTCGGCGTGGTGCCGGTCCCCGTGCCTGGGTTTCCGGTGTCCGTGTTCGGCTCGTTCACGGCGACGCTCGAGTTTGTCGCCCGCGGCCGGAACGTGTAGGCGGCGAACGCCGCCCCCACGATCACGGCGATGAGCACGGCCACCGCTGTCTTTCGGCGTATCATGTTTCGCCTCTCCTTTTCTCCTTCGCGTGTCGTGTCGCGCAGGTCGCGATGTCGCGGCGAGAGGATCGTTCACCAGGAGCCCGCGGAGCGGTCTCCCTTCCCATCCCTTCGTGCGCGCATCCCTTTCCGCACGCTGGTCGCAGGACGCCCTCACGTCGTAGATAATCCTTTTCGCGTCCGACATCGAGACTTGACAAAGGCCTCGTGCGCGCGCGTGGCAATCGTTCATTTGCCTTCGGAAAGGCGGAGTTGCATTGACAAAGACCGCACGATGAAATAGCGTGGGAGGCGTTCCCACTCGCGATGGCGAAGATGGTCGACATCGGGAGGAAGCCGGACGTGCGCCGCCGCGCGGTGGCGACCGGGCTGATCCGTCTCCAGCCATCGACGATCCGCGCCATCCGTGCGCGGCACATCGAGAAAGGCGACCCGCTTCCCACCGCCGAGGTCGCCGCACTCCAGGCGATGAAGGCGGTCTGGCAAGTCCTCCCGCACACCCATCCGATTCCGATTACCTCGGCGAGCGTCACGTTCAATGTTCGATCCGACCGAATCGCCGTGACGACGGCCGTCGAAGCGACGTACAAAACGGGTGTAGAGATGGAAGCCCTCTATGGGGCCACCGTGGCTCTCCTTACGATTTGGGACATGGTGAAGGCCCACGAGAAGGACGCACAGGGACAGTATCCGAGTGCGCGGATTGAGGGTGTCAGAGTCGTATCAAAGGAGAAGAACGAGAGCCGCCTCTGACGTGTTCCAATCGCTTGCGAAAGGGCTTAGAAATCCCAAAGCCATCTCGTGCTAGGGTTGGATATGGCGGAGGAACGAAAGGTTTCAATGTCGGAAGTGCGGAAGACGATTGCGGGGTCCTTGACCGCGGCGTTCGGGTTCGTGATCGCGCTCTTGTGGAATCAGGTGGTCCAAGGCGGTCTCGCGCTGGCGCACGTGAGCACGACGGCGCCTGCGGATCCGGTCGCTTACGGCGTGTTCATCGGGACCGCTGTCGTGATCACGGTGTTCATGGTCGTGCTCATCATCCTGTTCGGACGCTGGGGCAGCAAGTAATCCAGTCCTCGTCCGCGAGCCCTTCGACTGGACGGCGAAGCCCTTTTATCGCCGCCGTGGCATGGATTCCGGCCCATGAAGGTCGTAATCCTCGACGGCTACGTTGACGAACCGTCGAACTTCGGCGTGCCGCCGTACATCTCGCCGTATCCACGCTACGTCGCGGGCGCGGTCCACGACGCCGGCCACACCTCGGAGTACGTGACCGTCGACCAAGTCCGCGCTGGTCATCCGCTGAGCGGCGACTTGCTCGTGCTGATCTCGGGCCCGATCGTTCCGGGCAAGTACCTCAGAAGCTTGCCGATCAGCGACCGAGAAATCGTTCGTTACGCGAGCGCCTTCGAAGGTCCGCGGGTGTTCGGAGGCCCGTTGGCCCGGTTCCGCTACTACGACGAAGCGCTCGTCGATCCGTTCGACTGGGTCGCGCTGCGGGACATCGACACGGCGGTCTACGACTACCTGACGACCGGAGAATGGACCAACCGCGATCGCACGATGGAGGAGTGGGACCGCTGGGCGCTGCTCGGTGCGGACGTGGTCCGGTCCCATCCCGACTTCCCCGATCCGCTGACCGTCGAACTCGACACTTCGAAAGGCTGCGTGCGGTATCTCAACAAAGGCTGCTCGTTCTGTATCGAGCCGATGTACGGCAAGCCGAAGTTCCGGCCGGTAGCCGGCGTCCTGCGAGAGGTCCGCCGGCTCGCCGAGCTCGGCGCGGTGAATTTCCGTCTGGGAGGACAAGCGGACTTCTTCAGTTACCAAGCGATCGGCTTGGGGTCCTCCGCGACCCCGGAGATCAACGTATCGGCGATTCACGAGCTGCTCGAGGGGATTCGAACCGCCGCGCCGAGCCTGAAGGTCTTGCACACGGATAACGGCGATCCTGCAATGATGATCGCACACCCGGACGAGGCGATGGCGGCGATGCGGGACCTGGTGGCCCACGCGACTCCGGGCACCAGCCTTTCGTTCGGCCTCGAGTCCGCGGATCCACGCGTCACCGAGGCGAACAACCTCAACATCGATGCGGACGGATGCCTCGAAGCGATCCGGATGGTGAACGCCGTCGGTCGCGATCGGGGCGAGAACGGAATGCCGCGGCTTCTCCCCGGGCTCAACTTCGTCGCTGGCCTCGACGGGGAGACGAAGAAGACGTTCGACCTGAATCTCGCGTTCCTCAAGCGGCTCCTCGCGGACGACCTATGGGTCCGCCGGATCAACATCCGCCAGGTCCGCCCGGTGCGCCGCGAGTTCGAGCCGACCGGCCTCTATCGCGAGTTCCGGAGATTCAAGGAAGCCGTGCGGACCTTGATTGACCACGAGATGCTGCAGCGGGTGATCCCGGAAGGCACGGTCCTCCGGAGCGTGTTCCTGGAAATCCAGGACGGCCACGTGACGTATGGCCGACAGATCGGCACGTATCCGATTCTCGTCGGCCTCCCGTACGACATGGCGTTGAATCGTTTCGTCGATGTGCGCGTGACCAGTCACGGCCAGCGGTCGCTGACCGCGATCGAGTACCCGCTCGATGTGAACCGCGCCCCGTTGGCTGCGATCTGCGCCCTCCCGGGGATCGGGGAGAAGCGCGCCGCCCGCATCGTCCGCGCGAGACCCTTCGATTCGTGGCCCGCGTTCGCCGCCTCCCTGGACGATCCCGCGGTGGCCCAACGGATCGCGCCATTCCTCGGCTTGGCTGCCTGAGCGGTCGGAGGCCATCGGACGAACTTTCGCTCATCGGCCAAGGCAACCTTGTTTAAGGTTAACAGAAGACCGCGAAACTTTAGACCCACGCCGGTCTTCCTTCCGCGTCTATCTGATGTCAGTCCCGCAGAAACACAAGGAACATGCTCCCGCGTCCGTGAAATGCGGAGTCATCACGATTTCGGACAGCCGCACCCCGGAGACGGATGAATCGGGGAAGCTCGTCCGGGATCTCCTTCTCCGCTCCGGTCACGCGGTTCTCTTCCACGCGATCGTGAAGGACGAAGCGAAGCAGATTGTCGATGCCGTCGAGCAGGCCTCGTGGACCTGCGACGCGATCATCACGAATGGCGGCACGGGGCTTGCCCCCCGCGACGTCACCATCGCGGCTCTCCAGCCTCTCTTCCAGAAGACGCTCCCGGGGTTTGGCGAGCTCTTCCGTTCCCTGTCGTACCCGGAGATCGGCAGCTCCGCGATGATGTCCGGCGCGATCGCGGGCGTGTACCACGGTCGACTCGTGTTCTGCTTGCCCGGATCGCCGGACGCGTGCCGCCTCGCCTTGGAGAAGCTCATCGTCCCGGAGCTGGGACATGCGGTCGGAGTGATCGGCCATTGACCGCCCGCGTCCATGATCACGAGGACAGGCCGCACGGCGGGCATGGCATGCGGCCCCTAAGGGCGCTCATCCCCCTCGAGGAGGCGATGCGCATCGCGATGGATCTCGTCCGCCCAATTGAGCGGAAGGAAACGGTCCCGATCCTCGACGCCCTCCGACGCGTCTCCGCGGAGGATGTCCGCTCGCCGATCGACGTGCCGCTCGCCGACCGGGCCGCGATGGATGGCTACGCCGTCCTCGCGCGCGACACGTTTCGCGCGGGGAAATTCAAGCCCGTGACGCTCCGTCGGATCGAGACGCTCTACGCGGACGGCGTCCCGCGAAAGCGGGTGGCCTCCGGCGGCTGCACAGAGGTCGCGACCGGCTCGACACTTCCCAAGGGCGCCGACGCGGTCGTCATGGTCGAGGACACCGAACGCGAGCGGGACCTCGTCAAGGTCTACTCGCCCGTGCATCCGGGGGAGCACGTCTCCCGCCGCGGGGAAGACATCGCCCGCAAGTCGCTCGTCGTCGCCGAGGGAGAAGTCCTCAGCCCCGCGAAAGTCGGCGCGCTCGCGGCGATCGGCATGTCCCGCGCCCATGTGTACGCGAAACCTCGCGTCTCGATTCTCACCACCGGCGACGAGGTGGTGCCGCCCGGCAAACCGATTCGCGCGGGCCAGGTGTACGACATCAACTCGCACACGATGGCGAGCGTCGTCCGGGAGAACGGCGGCGAGCCCGTGTCCCTGGGTCGCGTGTCGGACCGCCTCGAGTCCCTCCGCGCCGCGCTGAGGAAAGCG
>Ga0209690_1001386_pt1 | contig 13519 bp, 14 predicted proteins | sample GraSoiAngelo_150_FD_186164 | JGI IMG/M metagenome (GOLD analysis project Ga0209690, IMG submission 186164) | Grasslands soil microbial communities from the Angelo Coastal Reserve, California, USA - 14_1009_09_40cm (SPAdes) (version 2) | ecosystem: Environmental > Terrestrial > Soil > Grasslands ...
TGGCGCGCTCGTCCTTTTGCACGGCCATGGCTTGCGCGGCGGCGATCTGCACCTCGTCGTCCATGTCCTCCAGGAACGGGAGCGCGGTGGGGACCGCCTCGCCGCTCCGGTGCTGCGCCAGCGCGTGGAGCAGCAGGACCTTCTTCTCGGGGACGCGGCTGTACTCTCCGGCCGCCTTGCGGAGCGCCTCGATGAGGAAGGCGACCACTTCGGTTTCCGGGAGCAGGTCGGAGAGGGCCTTGAGCGGCCAGGAGATCTCGTCCCGCCCGAGGATGAACTTCTTCAGGACCGGTACAGCGATGCTGGAGCCCGCTTGCTGCACCAGCGCGAGCACGCGTTGCTTCTCCTCGTCGTCGGTGATGCCGGGCTCGACGCGCACCGTGTAGCGCATGAGGAGCGCCTCGATGGCGCGCGGCGTGCGCAGCTCGCCTAGCTCCTCGATGGCGCCTTGGCGGTTCTCCTTCGGACCGTATTTCTCGGTGGCCTTCTTCTGCAGCTTCGCCACCGAGCGCGCCTGGCGCTCCTCCTTGCTGCCGCCGATCCCCAACAGGTCGAGCAATCCCATCTAGAGCCTCACGTCCTGGCGCACGTCGGGCGGGTACAGCTTCTGCATCTCGGACGCGGCGGTACGCGCCGCGGCCGAATCAGGCGGGAGGACGATCTGCAGCACCACGTAGAGGTCGCCTCGGGGCGCTCCGGTCGCGCCGGCCCGCAGCGCGGGCAGGCCTCGTCCCCGGAGGCGCAGCCGGCGCCCGCTCTGCGACCCTGGCGGGATCTTCAGCTTGATGGGGCCCTCGAAGGTGGGCGCGGTCACCTCCGCACCCTGCAAGGCCTCGGCCACGGTGATGGGCAGGTCGAGCGAGAGGTCGCGCCCGTCGACCCGCACGGTGGCATGCGGGCGCACCGCGATGCGCAGGTAGAGGTCGCCGGTCTCGCCGCCGTGCTCGCCCGGCGAGCCCTGCCCGGCGAGCCGCACCCGCGAGCCGGTCTCCACGCCCGGCGGGATCTTGACGCGTAGCCGGGCCGACTCGAGCACGGTGCCTTCCCCCCCGCACCGGGGGCAAGGGTCCTTGATCTCTCCGGAGCCCTCGCAGCGGGGACAGGTGGCGCGCATCAATCCCCCGGCCACTTTCACCTCGCCACTGCCGTTGCACTGCGGGCAGCGGTGCGGCTTGCTCCCCGGCTTCGCGCCGCTTCCCTTGCACTCGGGGCACCGCGCTGGCCGCTGGATCGAGATCTCCCGCTCGGCGCCGAGCACCGCGTCGCGCAGGTCCACCTCGATGGATGCCTCGACGTCGTCGCCTCCCAGCGGCTCCCTGGCGCGTCGGCGCGCCGCCCCCTGGCGGCGCTGGCTGAACAGGTCGCCGAACATCGAGCCGAGATCGCCCAGATCCGAGGGATCGAAGCCGCCGCCGGAGAATCCCTCGAACCCCCCGAATCCGCCCGCCCGCCCTCCGCCCGCCGCGGCTCGCTGGTATTCGCGGAACTTCTGCGCCTTCTCCTCGTCGAACCCGGGGCGCAGCGCGATCTCTCCGAATTCGTCATAGAGGGCGCGCTTCTTGGGATCGCCGACCACCTCGAAGGCGGACGAGACGTCCTTGAAGCGCTCCTCGGCCTTCTTGTCTCCGGGATTCACGTCCGGGTGCAGCTTCTTCGCCAGCTTCCGGTACGCTTTCTTGATCTCCTCGGCGCTCGCGTTCCGGGCGACACCGAGCGTGGCGTAGGGGTCTTTCACGGCCGGGCGTACCGTAACCACACCCCTCCGGGTGGTCAACGAACGCACCCTTCCATTGACCGGACTGCGAGCGGGTCGTTACGATCCCCGCATGCGCGCCCTGCTGCTCCTCGCCTTGGCCGCCGGCGCCGGCAGCGCGCAGGAGCGGCAGCTGGTGGACGAGGTGGTGGCGGTGGTCGACGCGCACTCGGTGACGCTCTCGGAGCTCGCGGCCGAGACCCGCATCCACCTGGTCGAGCAGCAGGGCCCGCAGACGGCCTCCGCGCAACTGGACCGCCCGCTCCTGGGCGCCTCGCTGCGCAGGCTGATCCAGGAACGCGTGGTCCTCTCCGAGGTGGAACGGCTCAAGCTGTTCGACCTGGACCACGCCGAGGTGGAATCGGCGCTGGCACGGCTCCGCGCGCGCTTCCCCACTGCGTCGGCCTGGGAGTCGTTCACGCGCCAGGTGGAGCTGACCGACGACGAGATCGGCGCCATCCTCGCCCGCGAGCTGCGCGTGGCGCGCTATCTCGACAACCGCCTCAAGCTCGCCGCCCAGCTGCGCGACAGCGAGCTGGAGGAGGCATGGAAGGGGCAGGGCGCGCGAGGCGATCGCGAGGCGCTGCGGCAGAGGCTTTCCAAGGAGAAGTACGAGCGCCTGCTCACGGAGCTTCTGGCCGAGCTCCGGCGCAAGGCGAGCGTTCGAATCGTGGATCCGATCGACGACGGAACGCGCTCGGTCGCGGGGAGGCCCTGATGGCTGTACGGCTGCGCCCCAAGTTCGAGCTGCGGCGCATGCGGCCCGACGACCTCGAGGAGGTCATGGTCATCGAGCGGGCCGCCTTCCGCCATCCCTGGTCGACCGAGCTCTTCCGGCGGGAGCTGGAGCACGACTGGAGCACCATCCTCGTCTGCGTGGAGCCGCTCACCTCGGCCGCGGGCGGCCGCGCCACCGAGCGGATCGTCGGGTTCCTCATCTACTGGCTGGTGCACGACGAGGTGCACATCCTCAACGTGGCCGTCTCGCCCGAGAATCGCCGGCGCGGCATCGCGCGGGTCCTCATGGGGGAGACGGAGAAGCGCGCCGTGCAGGCCGGCGCGACCCTGATGACGCTCGAGGTGCGCCGGTCGAACGGCGCCGCTCTCGAGCTGTATCGCGCCTTCGACTACCGCGCCGTCGGCGTGCGGCCGAACTACTACGTCGACGAGGGCGAAGACGCGATCGTCATGGTCAAGGAGCTCCGCAAGCGCTGATGGTGCTTGCCGGGAGCCGATCTGCGTCAAACAGCATTACAGGGAGCGCGGGAGGCTCTTGGGTCGATTCGATGCGCTCCCGTCCGATCGAGCGGAGGACTCTCCAGCGCTCCCATTCCTCCCGCGCTCCCTGTGATGTTTTTCGGCCTGACTTTCGTCAGTTCAGGAGGTGGTGGGGGAAGCCGCGCTGGTATTGAGGGGGGACCGGTAGGGCATCGGAGTGGCCCAGCTTCCGGGCGGCGTGGATGGGCCAGTAAGGATCGCGCAGCACGGCGCGAGCGAGAAGCACCAGGTCGGCCCGGCCCTCGCGGACGATCTCGTCCGCCTGCGCCGGGTCGGTGATCAGGCCGACCGCCGCGGTGGCAATGCCGGCTCCGCGGCGCACCCCCTCGGCGAACGGGACCTGGTACCCCGGCCCGATCGGGATGCGCGCGGTGGGTACGTTCCCGCCGGAGCTGCAGTCGACGAGGTCGACGCCGCGGTCGCGCAGCAGCGAGCCGAGGCGGATGCTCTCTTCCGGGGTCCACCCGCCGTCCACCCAGTCGCTGCACGAGAGACGCACGGACATGGGCAGGTGATCGGGCCACTCGCGGCGGAGCGCCTCGGCGACTTCGAGGGTGAAGCGCACCCGGTTCTCGAAGCGGCCGCCGTACGCGTCCGTGCGCCGGTTGGAAAGGGGCGAGTAGAAGCTGTGCAGGAGGTACCCGTGCGCGGCGTGCAACTCGAGGAACCGGAAGCCGGCGTCGCGCGCGCGCGCCGCGGCGGTGCGGAAATTGCGCGTGATCGACGCGATGCCCGCCGTGTCGAGCGCCTCGGGGACGCGCCAGCCTTCGGCGAAAGGGATCGGGCTGGGGCCGACCACCGGCCAACCGCCTTCGCCATCTGGCACCGGCCCGCCGCCTTTCCAGGGAGCGGCGGTGCTGCCCTTGCGCCCGGCGTGCGCGAGCTGGATCCCCGGTACCGCCCCCTGCGACTCGACGAACCGAGCGATGCCCGCCAGCGGCTCGGCATGCGCGTCGCTCCACAACCCCATGTCGTCGGGCGAGATGCGTCCGCGGGGCTCGACCGCGCTGGCCTCCACGAAGACGATGCCTGCCCCGCCGACGGCGCGCGAGCCGAGATGGACGAGGTGCCAGTCGGTGGCGAGGCCGCCTGGCGAGCTGTACTGGCACATGGGCGAGACGCCGACGCGGTTCCGCAGGGTGACGTCGCGCAGGCGCAGGGGCGTGAACAAATGCGTGGCCATCTCCTGGGAGATGCCCCGGATCAGCCCGGGTTGCGCCGCCGGCCCTCGCGTCCGCGGAGCTTGTCCGCAACCTCCCGCAGCCCTACGCCGTGCGACTGCAGCAGCACCAGCGCGTGGTACAGCAGATCTGCCGCTTCCTCCGCCAGGGCGTCCTTGTCACCGCGCAGCGAGGCCATCACCAGCTCGGTCGCTTCCTCGCCGATCTTCTTGTGGCGCAGGTTCTCGTCCGCGTAGAGCCTGGCGGTGTACGAGCCGGCGGGCGGATCGGACCGGCGGTCGCGCAGCACTTGCTCCAGCCGCGCGAGCGTCTCTCCCGGCGCTTCCGGCGCCGAAGGGGAGCCGTCGACCGCTTCGAAGAAGCAGGACCGCGCTCCGGTGTGGCACGCAGGGCCGCGGGGCTCGACCCGGAGGAGCACGACGTCGTGATCGCAATCGGTGCGCACCGCGCGGACTGCCTGCGTGTTGCCGCTGGTGGCGCCCTTGACCCAGATCTCGCCACGGCTGCGGCTCCAGAAGGTCGCCTGTCCCGAACGCAGGGTGCGCTCCAGCGACTCGCGCGACTGCCAGGCCAGCGTGAGCACCTCGCCGGTCGCCGCGTCCTGCACGATGCAGGGGACCAGGCCGCGCTCGTCGTACTTCAGCTCTTCGACACGGACCATCTTACTCCTCCAGCGGCCAGCGCATGGGGAGGCCGCGCCGGGCGCACTCCTCCTTCACCTGCGCGACGGAAAGGGTGCCGAAGTGGAAGACGGTCGCGGCGAGCGCCGCCGCGGCGCCCGCGGCGAACGCATCGGCGAAATGCGCGGGGTTGCCGGCCCCACCGCTTGCGATCACCGGGACCGGTACCGCGGAGGCGATCGCCCGCGTCAGCTCGACCTCGAATCCCGCGCCCGTGCCGTCGCGATCGATCGAGGTGAGCAGGATCTCCCCGGCGCCGCGATCCACGGCTTCGCGCGCCCAGGCGACCGCCTCCCGGCCGGTGGGGCGGGTTCCGCCGTGCGAGTAGACTTCCCAGGACGGGGTCGGTCCACCCAGGCGCTTGGCGTCGATCGCGACGAGCGCGCTCTGGCTGCCGGTGAGCCTCGCGACCGCGGTGATCAGGCTCGGGTCCGAAAGAGCCGCGGTGTTCATCGAGACCTTGTCCGCCCCGGCGCGCAGCAGCGCCTCGGCGTCCTGCACCGTCCGCACTCCCCCGCCGACCGCGAACGGGATCGACAGCTCGCGCGCCACGCGCTCGACCAGCGCGACGAGCGTGCCGCGGGCTTCCAGGGACGCGCTGATGTCGAGAAAACACAGCTCGTCGGCCCCAGCCCGGCCGTACGCGCGTGCCTGCTCGACCGGATCCCCGGCGTCGCGCAGCTCCTCGAAGCGGACGCCCTTCACCACCCGGCCGCCTTTCACGTCGAGGCAGGGAACGATCCGGCGCGTCAGCATCCGGCGCGCTCCCCGGCCGCATCGAGGGCCGCCTGCGCGTCGCGGATGGTGAACCGATCCTCGTACAGCGCGGTCCCGGCGATGGCGCCGGCGAGGCGAGGCACTCCCGCAGCCGCGAGCGCCCTCAGGTGCGAAAGCGATCCGGCGCCGCCGCTGGCGATCAGGTTCGCCGCCGGAGCAGCGAGAGCGACCTCCCGGAGCAGCGGCAGATCGAAGCCTTCCATCGTCCCGTCGCGCGCCACCGCGGTGACGATGAGCCAGCGAACGCCCAAGCCAGCGAAGAGCGCGGCGAGACGCTCCGGCGAGGGACCGCGGGCGTCGGTCCAGCCACGCGTCGCCGCCCGGCCCTCCTTCACGTCGATGCCGCAGGCGATCCGCTCCGGACCGAAGCGGCGGACCGCCTCGCCGGCCAGCTCCGGCCGTTCCACCGCCGCCGTGCCGAGGATCACCCGCGCGGCGCCCGCCTCGAGCGTGGACTCGATCTGCTCGAGTCCGCGGATCCCGCCGCCGACCTGCACCGGGATGGGCGCGGCAGCGTCGACGATTCCGGCCAGCATCGCCGTCTGCCTCGCCTCGCCGAACGCCGCGTCGAGGTCGACCACGTGGAGAGCCTGCGCACCCTGGGCCACGAACGCGCGCGCCTGCGCGGGTGGATCCTCCGAGTACATCTTCGCCGTCCGCCGCTCGCCGTGCCGCAGGCGCACCGCCCGCCCGCCGAGCAGGTCGATCGCCGGGTAGAGGACGGTCTTCACGGCAAGGCTTCCGGGAGCCGCAGGAACCGCGCGAGCAGCGCCTCGCCGCCGCGGGCGCTCTTCTCCGGGTGGAACTGCACTCCGTGGACGTTCGCGCGCCCCACCACCGCCGCGATCCGTACTCCCGAGTGGTCCGCCACGGCCTGCGTCACGTCCGCAGCCGCCTCGCAGCGGTACGAGTTGGCGAAGTATGCCCATGGCGCCGCTGCTTCGGCGAGGAGCGGCGAGGGGGCGGTCGTCTCCAGGCGCTGCCAGCCGATGTGGGGCACCTGGACTCCCGCAGGCAGGCGCGTCACCCGACCCGGGAGGAACCCGAGGCCCTGGCGCAGGCCGTCCTCCTCGCCTTCCTCGAAGAGGATCTGCATGCCCAGGCAAATGCCCAGGACCGGTGCGTGTCGCTGCAGCGCTTGATCGAGCGCCGCGCGAAGGCCCAGGCGCTGCGCGCGGTCCATTCCCAGGCCGAAGGCGGCGACGCCCGGCAGCACGACGCGCGCCGAGCGGCCGATCTCCACCGCGTCCGCCGAGAGCCGGGGCTCGCCGCCCGCCCGCACCAGCGCTTGCATGACGCTGCCGAGGTTGCCCAGGCCGAGATCGACGACCGTGACGCGGGCGCTCACAGCACCCCTTTGGTGCTCGGCACTCCGCCCGCGCGATCGTCCAGCGCGCACGCCTGCCGGAGCGCCCGTGCGAACGACTTGAAGACCGCCTCGGCGCCGTGGTGGAAGTCGCGCCCGGTGAGCAGGTCGATGTGCAGGTTGGCGCGGACGCCGTCGGCAACCGCCTTGAAGAACCCTTCCAGCACGGAGAGGTCCATGGCGCTGCGCGGACCCTGGTCGAGCTGCACGTTCCAGTGCAGGAAGGCCCGCCCCGACAGGTCGACCACGGTGCGCGCCAGCGCCTCGTCGAGCGGGAAGTAGAAGCAGCCTGCGCGGGCGATGCCCTTGCGGTCGCCGAGGGCCTGGTCCAGCGCCTTGCCCAGAGCGATGCCCGTATCCTCGACGGTGTGGTGCTGGTCGATGTGCAGATCGCCCTTGCAGCTCACCTCGAGCGTCAGCGCGCCGTGCTTGGCGACCGTCTCCAGCATGTGGTCGAAGAAGGGAATGCCGGTGTCCACCTTCGCGTCCCCGATGCCGTCGAGGTCGACGGTGAGTCGCAGGTCGGTCTCCTTGGTCTTGCGCTGCACGGCACCGGTCCGAGGCATGGCTTGAAGCGTATCCCATCGCTCCGCGGTTGAAAAAGCACGCCGGAGTCAGGGTCCGGTCTCGTCGAGGAGCCGGGAGAGGATGCGCGTCGTGTCGCCAGGCTCGACCACGTGGGCGTAGACCAGAGGCGCGCCCCGCGCCTGCGCCGCCTCCGCCGCGGCGCGGTCGTCCGCCGTATCGCCGACGAAGAGCGCCTGTCCGCCCGGCCGGAGGAGCTGGCCGCAAAGCCAGAGCAGGCCCTCGGGATCCGGCTTGCGCGGCCGCCCGTCGGAGACCCAGCACAGCCGCCGCGGGACGTGCAGCTCGCAGCGGACCAGCGCCAGCGCCGCCTCGCCGGGGTTCCGGCCTGTATAGAGCGCGATCGGGAACCGGTCAGCGATACGCTTGAGCAGCGCCGGGTCGGCGAGCAGCCGCTCCCGTTCCCACAGACCGCGCTCGGGGGCGTCCGGCAGCGCTTCCTGCGCTTCGAAGCCGAACAGCTCGCGGCAGTGCGAGCGGCCGCCGTAGAGCGCGCCGCACAGCCGCGAAATGCGGTCCTGTGGATACTGGGCGGCAATGATTGGCAACGCGCGCGCGAGCCCCAGGACCCCGTCGCCCTGCGCGGCCTGCAGGAAGCGGCGCAGCTCGGGCGCGGCGCCTCGCTGCCGGAGGTGCAAGAGCAACGCGATGCCGCGCGCCATCTCCCAGTCGTCGTTGAAGCGCCCGGCGCCTTTGAACTGTGCGACCTCGCCCTCAGGGTCGAAGGGCGCGGTGCAGGGCTCGCCGAGCACCTCCGCGACCGCGCGGCGCGCTGCCTCCTCTGCGACCGCGTGATAGCTGGCGCGGGCATCGAGGAGCACGCCGTCGACGTCGAAGATGACCGCCTGGACCCCCGACCAGCTCACAGCTCCGCCCGGAGCGCTGCGAGGAAGGCGTCGTTCGCCGCCGGGGCGCCGACGCTGACGCGCAGCGCGCGCGAAAGGTCGCGGGCGGAGGAGACGTTGCGGATCAGCACGCCGCGGGCGAAGAGCGCCTTGTGCAGCTCGTTCGCCGGCCGGCGGTCCTGCTCGAAGAGCAGGAAGTTCGCACCGGACGCGTGCACGGTGCATCCGGCGGAGCGGAGGGCTTTGGCAACCCGCTCGCGCTCGTGCGCGACCAGGCCGGCGCGCTCGCGCACCAGATCGGGCCGCGCGATCAGCGCCCCGGCGACCAGGCAGGTGACGGCGCTGAGATTGTAGGGCAGCTGCACCTTGCGCAGCTCGGCGCAAAGCGAGGGAGCTGCCAGCAGGGCTCCGCAGCGCAGCGACGCCGCCGCGAGCGCCTTGGAGAAGGTGCGGAACAGCACCAGGCGTGGAGCGCGGCCGAGAAGCGGCGCGAAGTCCTGCCCGCAGAAGTCGCGGTACGCCTCGTCGATGCCGGTGAGGCCCGGCGCCTCCTGCGCCAGCCGCTCGGCGTCGGCAGCGGCGAGCGTAGTCCCGGTCGGGTTGTTCGGCGAACCGAGCAACACGAGCTTCGCGCCGGCCTCGCGCGCGGTGCGGATCAACTCGTCGACCGGAAACCGGAACGCGCCATCGGACGCGCGGAGCGGCACCTCGATCACCCGGGCTCCCAGCGCCGCCGCCTGCAAGGCGTAGAGCGAGAATGAGGGAGCGGCCACCACCACTGCGTCGCCCGGATCGATGCAGGCGAGGAGCGTGAGCTGGAGCAGCTCGTTGGATCCGTTGCCCACCAGCGCCCCGGCGGGATCCACTCCGTAGGCATTCGCCAGCTCGGTTGCGAGACGCGCTCCGTCACCGATGGGGTACTTGCTCCAGTCCGAGCGCGCGATGCGCTCGGCCAGCGACGCCTTCAGGTCCTGCGGCAGGTCGGTCGGACTTTCGTTCAGGTGCAACGGGACGGCGGCCGGATCCCGCGGTGGGCCGTACGCCGCCAGCGGGCGCACGGTCCGGCGGACGAAGCTCTCCGGCGGCTTCACTTGCGCACCTCGACGGCGCGGCCGTGCGCATGCAGCCCCTCCGCCTCGGCCAGCGCGCGAATCTCGGCGGCGTCCGCCGCGAGCTGCCGCGCGCCGTACTCGATCACGTTCTGGCGGCGGACGAAGTCGGAGGCGCACAGGGGCGAGGCGAAGCGCGCCGTCCCGGAGGTCGGAAGGGTGTGGTTGGGACCGGCCAGGTAGTCGCCCACCGGCACCGGCGCATATGGGCCGACGAACACCGCCGCGGCATGCGGGACGCGGTACAGCGCGGCCGCGGGCTCGCGCACGAGGAGCTCGAGGTGCTCGGGGGCGAGCTCGTCGGCGAACGCGAGCGCTTCCTCGAGGGAGCGCGCCACGACCGCCGCTCCGCGCGCGCGCAGCGACTCGATCGCGATCCGGTTGGGTCTGTCGCGCAGCTCGGCCTCCAGGGCGGCCTGCACCGCTTGCGCGAGCGCCCGGTCGGCCGTGACCAGGAGGGCAAGCGCGAGCGGATCGTGCTCGGCTTGGGCGATGAGGTCCGCCGCGACCAGCCGGGCGTCCGCAGACGCGTCGGCGACGATGGCCACCTCGGTCGGTCCGGCGAGCGAATCGATGCGCACTTCTCCGGAGAGCTGCCGCTTCGCCTCGGTGACGTACGCGTTGCCGGGACCCACGATCACGTCGCAGCGCGGAATCGCGCCGGCCCCGATCGCGAGCGCGGCGACGGCCTGCGCTCCGCCCGCGCGCAGGATCCGGGTGGCGCCGGCGATGCGCGCGGCGGCCGCCACCTCCGGCGCGATGCTCCCGTCGCGGCGCGGAGGCGTGGCGACGATGACCTCGGGTACGCCGGCGAGCCGGGCCACCGCGGCGGTCATGATCACGGTGGAAGGGTAGACCGCGCGACCGCCGGGGACGTAGCACGCGGCCCGCGCGAGCGGCACCACCAGGCAGCGCAAGAGCCCGCCGTCCGGCAACCGCTGCTCGTAGCTCTGCGGAACCTGCGGAGCGTGGAACGCCCGCACCCGCTGGGCGGCTTTCTGCAGCGCGGCCCGCACTGGCTCGGAGCAGCGCGCGGCCAACGCGTCCCATTCGGAGGAGGGCAGGAAGGGGTCCGGCAAGTCGGCGCCGTCGAACCGGCGCGTGAGCTCGCGCAGGGCCGCCTCGCCGCCCGCACGCACCTCGGCGATGATGCGGGACACCGCGGGGGCGACCTCGGGCGGCGTCGCCGCGGCGGCGCGCAGCCCGGCGGCTTGCGCGCGCTGCGCGGGATCGGCGAGGTCCAGCACGCGGATCACGCCGGGCCTCCCACTCGCTCCAGCACCGGCAGCAGCTCCTCGAGCTTCAACCGGTACGAGGCCCGGTTCACCACCAGCCGCGCGCTGACCTGCAGCAGGTCCTCGAGGACCACCAGCCCGTTCTCCTCGAGCGTGCGGCCCGTCTCGACCAGGTCGACGATGGCGTCGGCCAGATCGGCGACGGCGGCGAGCTCGACGGAGCCCGACAACCGCACGACGTCGAGGGGGACGCCCCGCCGCCCGAACGCCCGGGCGGTGAGGCGCGGGTACTTCGTGGCTACCCGCAGCGAACGGCCCTTCTCGGCCCCGCTGTCGCCCGATCGCCAGCCGCGCGCGACCGCCGAATCCCGAGGAGCGGCGAGGCACAACCGGCAGGCCCCGAAACCGAGGTCGAGCGGGACGAGGAGGTCTGCGCCGGACTCGAGCACGTGGTCGAGCCCGCAGACGCCCAGGTCGGCGGCCCCGCGCTCGACGTACAGCGGCACGTCTGGGTCCTTCAAGAGCACGAACCGCGCCTGCGCCCCGCGCGCCGGGACGATCAGCTTGCGCGTCGCCGCGAAGTCCTCCTCGGGCGAGAGGCCGGCGCGCGCGAACCGGTCCAGCGTCGCCTGCAGCGTGCGACCCTTCGGCAGCGCGACGGTGATCATGCGGGCCTCGCGAGCGGCACCAACGCATCGAGGTCGAGGGAGAACCCGACGGCGGGCCGCGGATCGCCGAACCGACCGAGGAGGGTGTCGTACCGCCCGCCGCCGCCGACCGCCCGCGGCGCGCCCGCCGCGTACAGGTTGAAGACGAGCCCGGTGTAGTAACCCAGGCCGCGGACCTCGCCCAGGTCGACCTCCAGCTCCGCTCCCAGGTTCCGCGCCTGCGCCAGCTCGAGCACGCCGGTGAGCCGCTGCAGGGCCGAGGACGCGGCGGGACCCGGCGCGAGCTGCTGCGCGCGCGAGAGAAGTGCGGTCGCTTCAGCCTGCGGCCGCGGAGGCTGCGCGAGCATGAGCAGGGCATCGCGCGCTTTTCCCGGCGGAACCTCGCGCGTGCAGAGGAGGGTCAAGCCGGGCAGGTCCTTGCGATCGATGGCATCGGTCAGCGCGCGCGCGAGCCTGGGCGAGGCGCCCGCCGCCGCGATCAGTGCGGAGAAGTACCCGACGGTGCCCACCGCGATCCGCGCGGCGCCCGGCGCGATGCCCAGCGCGAACAGCGAAGCCGCGGCGAGCGCCAGCATCTCGGCGTCCGCTTCCGGTCCCGCCTCGCCCACCAGCTCGCAGCCGGCCTGCAAGCGCTCGCGCGGGACGCCGGATCCGGCCGCCGATTCGCGGACCACGCTCCCGCGGTAGTAGAGCCGGAGCGGCGAGATCCCGGACAGCCGGGTGGCGGCGATGCGCGCGACCTGGGCGGTGAAGTCGGCGCGCAGCGCGAGCAGGTGGCCGTGCCGATCGACGGCGCGCAGCGCGTCCGCGGCGCCGCCCGCGCTCTCCGCGAACACCTCGGCCGCCTCGATGGAAGGCGGGATGACCTCGGCGAATCCGCGCTCTTCGAAGACGCGGGCGAGCGCCGCCTCGCAGCGTCGCAGCCGGCGCGCGGCCTCGAAGAGGAGGTCCTGCGTGCCCTGCGGCGGGGCGGCCCGGGCGGGCGCTTCGCGCGCGTCTTTCGGCGGTGAGTCCAAAGGGCGCATTGTGCGCGGCGTCGGCGCGGCGGGCAACTGCGGGGTATGGTGCGCCCGCGTGTATCGCCTGCTCCGGCCCCTCCTGTTCCTGCTCCCGCCCGAGGCCGCGCACACGGTGGCCGGAGCGTCGCTCTGGACGTGGTCGCGCCTCGCCCGCCGCCCGCGCGCGAGAGAGGCGCTTTCGCAGACCCTGTGGGGGCTGCGGTTCCCCAATCCGGTGGGGCTCGCGGCTGGGATGGACAAGGGACAGGTGCTGGTGCCCGCCTGGTTCGGCCTGGGCTTCGGCTTCGTCGAGGTGGGCACCGTCACGCCCCGGCCGCAAGCCGGCAATCCGCGCCCGCGGCTGTTCCGGCTCCCGGAGCACCGCGCCATCGTCAACCGGATGGGGTTCAACAACCCAGGCGCCGCGCGGGTCGCGCAGCGGCTGTCCCGTCTCCCGCGCCAGCCCGGTCCCGTCGGAGTGAACGTCGGCCGCAACAAAGACACGCCGAACGAGCGCGCGGCCGACGACTACGTGAGTGCCTTTCGCGCGCTGGCGCCCCACGCAGACTACGCGGCGATCAACGTCTCCAGCCCGAACACGCCCGGCCTGCGCGCGCTTCAGGCGGCGGACGAGTTGCGCGCATTGGTCGAGCAGGTGGCCCGCGCCCGGGACGAGCTGCAACGCTCGAGCGGCCGGCGCGTTCCGCTCCTGGTGAAAGTGTCGCCGGACGAGCCACCTCAGGGCCTCGACGCGATCGCGGACGCCGTGGTGGAGGGCGGCGCCGACGGCCTGATCGCCACCAACACGACGACGTCGCGGGACGCCGTGGCAGGACATGAGCGCGCCGCCGAGGCGGGCGGCCTCTCGGGTCCGCCGCTCCGCGACGCCGCGGAGCGCGCGTGCGCCCGGCTGTTCTTGCGCGTCGGAAGCCGGGCCCCCATCGTCGGGGTCGGTGGCATCGCCACGGCGGAGGACGCCTACCGACGCGTCCGGGCCGGAGCGAGCCTGCTGCAGGTCTACACGGCCTTGATCTACAGGGGCCC
>Ga0209690_1001387_pt1 | contig 13517 bp, 10 predicted proteins | sample GraSoiAngelo_150_FD_186164 | JGI IMG/M metagenome (GOLD analysis project Ga0209690, IMG submission 186164) | Grasslands soil microbial communities from the Angelo Coastal Reserve, California, USA - 14_1009_09_40cm (SPAdes) (version 2) | ecosystem: Environmental > Terrestrial > Soil > Grasslands ...
CGGCGGCAGGGTGCGCCCGGCGCGAGCCGGCCCTACCGAACGTGAACCGGCGCCTCCACGATACGCCGCCAACGGAAGCCTAGGCTGAGCCAGAAGGATCTCGCCGACGCGGTCGATCTTTCCCGAACGTCGGTGGTGAATATCGAACGCGGACGGCACCTGCTTCTCCACCAGAACATCACCGAACACGTGGACCGGGGCATCTCGTTCTACTTCCGTGACGAGCGCTCCAGCCGAGCCGAAGTCCGTCAGGAGATCGAAGCAAATCAGTCTGCGTCTCACGTGGGGCACGAGCGCTCTCCCGTGCCGTGATGCATCCCGGGCTCCACGTTCCCCGTGCCCTCGAGCAGCCGGTACATCAATACCTCACCTTCGTCTGCTCAGCGCGGCGGCTTACTTCGTCCCACTGGATGTTCTGGAAGAAGGCGTCGATGTAGCTCTTGGCGTTCGCGCCGTAGTCGATCGCGTACGCGTGCTCGTACATATCCATGACGAGCAGCGGCGTGCCCCAGGCGAGACTGTGCGCGTGGTCCCACAGCCAGTAAGTGTGCGTGGCCTTCTCGTGCGGATCGAACGCGAGGACCACCCAGCCCGAGCCGCCCGCGAGTGAGAGGCCCGTCTGCCGGAACTCCTGCTCCCATGTGCCCATGGAGCCGTACTGGGCCGTGATGAGGTCGGTGATCGTGCCGCTCGGCTTCCCGTCGCCGCCGAGGTTGCCGAAGTAGAACTCGTGAAGCACCATCGAATTGGTGGCAATCAACTCCTCGCGCTTGAGTGAGCCGGTCTGATACGGCGGCGCGTCCTTCGGCATCTGGCCAAGCTGCTGCTGGATCAGGTTCAGCCGCTTCACGGCGCCCGTATAGTTGTTCTCGTGGTGGGAGCGGAGGAGCTTCTCTGACAGTCCACGCAGCTTTGACGGATCGAACGGGAGCGGCTTCGGCTCGTGACTGCCACGATAGGCAGGGGGCGTGGTCATACTGTCCGCCATGGCTTCTCCTTCCGTGGTGCTCTCGACGCCGACGAATGTGGCGACGCCCGCGCTGGCCATGACCGTGAGCATCTCGCGTCGGGTGAGTTCCATCAACGAACGCGCGCTCATTTCTTCCTCCAGTGAGCCTTGATCGTTAAATGGATCGAAGCGCTCGGCGAAACCCTGCGCATCGCTGGGCCCCGTTCCGCGCATCTCGGCTCCTTCAGAGTGATCGATCGCGGGCGACAATTGCCCTACGGCCCATCAATCGTGGACGACCACCATTTTGCCGCCAGCTTCGTTGGCTTCCATGACACGATGGGCCTCACGGATCTCCTCGAAGCGGAACACCCGGCTTGGCTTCGCCTTGAGACGCCCGGCGGCCACCTGCTCGGCAATCCTCTGGAGCGGCACATCGGACAGGGGGAACTGCGGAGTGCCGAATACGAAACTGCCGAAGAAGGTCAGGTAGACGCCGCTGGCCATTTGCTGGAGCGGGTTGAAATTGGCAATTGGCGCCAAGCCGCCAAGCCACCCGGCCAGGCAGGCGCGACCACCCCGGCGCAGCATGTCGAGGGAATCGAGAATGGTGCTGTTACCGACAAGGTCGAGCACCGCATCGAGCGTCTTGGCTTCAGCAATTCGATGCGAAAGGTCCGGCCCCTCTGTTTCGACGCGCTCTGCGCCAAGCTGCTCCAGGAGGGAGACGCGCTTACGGCCGCGCGTCGTGGCGATGACCCGCACGCCCGCGTCGGCCGCCATGTTGAGGGCAGCCTGGCCGAAGGAGGATGCCGCGCCCCGTATGACCAGCGTTTGTCCTCGGGCGATCTCCAGATTGCGGAATAGGCAGGTCCAAGCGGTCGCATAGGTTTCCGGGATGGCGGCCAGCTCAGCCCAGGGCAGATCGGACTCGATGAGTGCGACGTTCGACGCCCGCACTCTGGTGTATTCGGCATAGCTGCCATTGATGGTGCGCCCGAGCCCGCCCATCAGCGCGGCAACCTTGGCTCCGACTGGGAACTCGCCGGCGGGGCAGGCTTTCACGAGCCCAACGCATTCAATGCCGATGACTTTCGCCGCCTCGGCCCACTCGCCTCTGCGCATGTGCATCTCGGCATGATTGATGCCGAATGCCTTGATCTCGATGACGACGTGGCCTGGCATGGGCTCAGGCTCCGGCAGATCTGTGTAGATCAAGCTGTCGGGGCCGCCGAACTTCTCTAAGACGATGGCTCGCATAGCGTTCCTCTGTCAGTTGGCAGCTCGCTTGCTCGACTACGGTACATTCAGAGACGAGCGCGCCGCCGGGTTGCAGATTCAGGATGCGACGAAGTCGCGGATCGCCGCCGCGATCTCGTCAGCATGCGTTTCCAGTGCGAAGTGGCCGGTGTCGAAGAAGCGGACGACCGCGCCGGGAATGTCGCGCCTGAACGCCTCGGCACCCGGCGGTAGGAAAAACGGATCGTTCTTGCCCCAGACCGCCAGGAGGGGCGGCCTGGAGGTCCGGAAGTACTGCTGGAAGGCAGGGTAAAGAGCGACATTGCTCTTGTAGTCGCCGAACAGGTCCAGCTGGACCTCATCGGCACCGGGGCGGGCCAGATAGAAGTTGTCGAGCGAATAGCCGTCCGGGGAAACAGAAGTCGAGTCGGGAACCCCGTGGGTGTACTGCCACACCGTCGTCTCGGGGCTCAGGAGGGTCCGGAGCGCCTCCCGGTTGGCCTGCGACGGCACTTCCCAGTAGGCTCGGATGGGATTCCAGCCGGCGCTCAGCCCCTCCGCATAGGCGTTACCGTTCTGAGAGATGATCGCAGTGATGCGCTCGGGGCGTCGCATGGCGAGCCGGAAGCCGACCGGCGCGCCGTAGTCGAAAACATAGACCGCGAAACGACGGAGGCCGATCACCTCGGTGAGGCGATCGATGACGTTCGCGATATTCTCGAACGTATAGGTGAAGGTGCCGCGCGCCGGCATGTCGGACTGCCCAAACGCCGGCAGGTCGGGAGCGACGAGGCGAAACCGGTCCGCGAGTCGCGGGATGAGATCGCGGAACATGTGGCCAGCGGTGGGAAAACCGTGCAACAGCAGAATCGTTGGCGCGGCCTTCGGCCCAGCCTCGCGGTAGAAGACCCTGATGCCGTCGACATCCACCTTCCGGAACGTAACCGTGCCCATGGTAAATCCTTTCCTCTGTAGTCAATGGCCCTGATGGAGGTTATCGACGGGGGTTCGAAAAGATAAGACCGAGAAAAGGGTATCCGCCCCGATCTCCTCCTGATACGTCACACATTGCGGTAGCCCCGTTCCTGTAGCACCCAGCTGTTGCCATCGGGGTCCGATGAGTCGGCCAAGCTGGCGTAGTCCCCGCGCGCGGGGTCGAGCCCGGGTGCGAAACCTCCGTCCCGGGCACCAATGGGTCTTGTGCCGGATCTCACCGACCTCGACCCCACGTTCGAGCAGGCGGCTCCGCGCGACCTCGAGATCGGTGACTCCAGGCGCCTGCCGATGAGTCCATCGATGGCGAACGGCCCGGCGCCGCCGACAACGAGGGCTGCGAGGCAGGCCAAATAGAGAAGGACGACCTCATAACCCACCGGTCCGAACTTCGCTCCCGTCGCGGTCACGGCGAGGAGCTTAATCGAGCTGAAACCATAGGGCAGGTGCACTTTAAACATGGCGACCAATAACACAGCCATCATCGGCACGCTGACGATCGTCACGAATGCCCCCAGGAGTACGGCAACGCCGCCGAGCAGTTCGGTTAGTATCGTCAACCATGCCACGAAGTGCGGATTAGGGACGCCCATCGCCTGGAGAATGGCGACGAACGCGCCGGGCCCCCTGGACAGCTTGGCTAACCCGTGTTGCATAAACCCGTAACCAACAATCAGGCGCAGCGGAATGGGAGACCATCGAGCCATTGGAGATCGACTCAATAGTTTAGGAACGAACTCGCTCAGAAGAGTCATAGTGTCATACCCTCTCCCGCCCCGCGCGGAGGAACGAATGTCGGGGGGCGTCCGAGACCTTGTCGAGAGGGGTTCGCGACGTGTGCATTTCGGCCGTCGACTGGGGTGATGGTCACGGCGTACATCCCTGGTGCAACCGGCGGGCCAGCGGGACTTGCCTCGGGGCAGCGCGGCGGGCTGGTCGGTTGGGGAAGGCGCGCCGACCGGTCGGCGCTCGTGCCGAGACGTCGGCGCCCGGCGTCGTGACTGGGGCATCGCCCCCACGAAGAACACACCGCCCGCAATTCCAGCGGGCCCGAAGCTGAACACATTGCATTCCGTTGGCGGACACTGCCACGCGACGGCGCCGTTCGGCGTCGAGGGCGAAGATGTACGGCGGCCCGGTGAAGGTAGCGGCGTAGACCTTCCCGAACGCGACCCCCGTCGACGGGCTTACCCCGCCGGAGATCCCTCCCGACACCACCGCTTGCTGCCAGACGGGAGCGCCGGTGTCGTAAACGCCGTTCTTGCTCCCGACCCCGACCAGGGCCCTGGGCGTCGTGCCGCCGGGTATGGTGAACAGGTTGGGAGATGCGATGAAATCGAGGTCGCCGAGATTTCCGCTCGGGATCGGTGAGAAATCCCACCGGAGCGCGCCCGTCTCGGATACGCCACCCCTCCCGGCGTCGATCGCTGCCGATGAAGTCACGCCGCCGCCCAAAGGCGGCTGACACGTCCGGTGCCGTGCAGTCGGCGTCCGAGGCACAGAGCAGGCTCTGCGTCTACTCTCCCGAGCCGGATCGACACACGAGGAAGGGCACGCAGCTGCTGCCCGAGCAGTCGGTGTCGGTCGTGCAGGGCTTACGACGATCATCACGTAGCGCTTCATGACATGCTCCTCATTCGAAACAGTGGGTGGCGGAAGCGACTACGAAAGTCTGGTGAGATCAGGACGGGGGGCCGCCCGCCCGATCGACGGGCGGCCCGGGCGTCGGCGCTTACCGATGGCATTTCGGTATGCCGGTGCTTCAGCGGTCGTCAGCGTCGCGGCCAGTAGAGGCCGGGACCGCAGGGCTCACGGGGACGCGTGTGCCGGTCAGAATCCAGGCGCGCTGGCTGGGAGCGAAGCGTGGCGCCAGCAACCCGTCGTTGATCTCCCGCGTCACGGCGAAGCGGTTGAATGCAGGCGGCGTGAGGAACAAGCGGGTGTTGTCCTGGAAGCCGTCCGATGCCGTGTCGATGTCGCCTTCGACGGCCGAGATGATGCCGTCGCCGTTCTGGTCCACTCGGGCGACCTCGGCCGCGTACGCATCGAAGAGCCGTCGCTGCAGGTTCATAACGGTCGGTTCGAACGACGCCGGTCTTTCATAGACATCCAGAAAGACTTCGTTGGCCAGGCCGCTTGGAATACCCCGCTGCCGGAACTCCCGCTGGGCATCATTGGTGTCGCTATCGAACTTGTCGGGGTCTCTCGGCAGGTTCGGATCGTCGCCGACCACATTGGCCATGTTCTTGATACCGCTGGGTCCCGAGCCGGGCACGATCGACTGTAGCAAGCCGATCTCGCCGTCCTCGAACGTGTCAGGCGCCTGCCCAAAATCATCCGGAAACCCGCCCGTGAAGGGGAGCTCATAGAGAGGATGGACCCAGTTCGTTCCCTGGTAGTTGAACTCCCAGTATGCGTGCACGTCGGCCTGCTGCATGGCGTTGTATGCGCCCATACTCACCTGAAGGGGCACGACGTTCGTCTGCACGTCGGGAAAGTGATCCGTCACACTCGGTAAGCGCACGGCCTGGCCATCCATCGTGAAGACATTCCCCGGAACGTTGTTCCCTGTACCCATGGCCGCCAACGCGGCCGCGTCGGCGGCCGTGATCGTGCCGAACGAAGCCGCGCCCGTGCCCTCCGACCGCGGCGGGGCGATGTTCGGTACGGTCAGGTCGTGGATCATCCACCCCTCGTACCAGCCGCTCTCGTTGTTGATGACGAACAGCGGATCGATGTCGGTGAAGACATCGATGAAGGCGTTCGGATCGTTGGGATCGGTGGGCAGGCCAGGCTTGGGCTCGAGGACGAGACGGACCGTGCCGATCGTCGGCTGTCCACAATTTCCCCCGGTTACTGACAACTCTACCTGATCGTTGACTCCCGGGATGAGCGTCGTGAACACGTTCGGCTCGAACCCGGTCGTATCCAGGAGATAGTATTGGAACAGCTGGCTCGGCGGATCGGCCTCGTTGAATACCTGCAGGGGCAACACGCTATGGGGTCGTCCGGCAAGTTGAACGAGGCGGTCTTTGAGCGCGGCCGGCAGGTTTTGGATGTCACCCCGGTTGGCGACCGTCTTCATGTCTTGTTTTGCTCGCGGGTTGGGGTGGCAGGGCGGCGGTGGTTGGTCCCCCGGCACGGTTCTGGCGTGCGCGGGAAGGGTCGCGAGACCCAGGATCGCCAGTATGGAACCCCAAGCGATGATGCTTGCTGCGCGCTTGGTCTTCGCCTCATCTGATGGTCGGTGTGTCATATTTCTCCCCTCGAGACAGTTGTAGTTGTGTGGCGAACCGCGATCGCTAGTGCACTACACCGGCCGGCCCGGTGCACTGCTCGTGTGACGTCCTGGCGCCGGACGCGGCGCCGCCTATGGCAGCCAGGCACGTCGCGACGAGCACGGGTTGCAGTACAGACTGTTTCATAGATGATCTCCCTCCATTACGGGTTCGCTTTCGGTCCCGGCTCTCATACGCGTGCCGGTACGCCGCGCCCGCGCGGCCCGGCGGTCGAGCCCGAGCCCGTACACTCCCTGCGACTCCCCCGCTGGAGAAAAGAATCCGGTCCCCACGCCGACGAACACCATGTCGTTCACGACCGCCGGGCCCGACGAGATTTGGCCTCCGAGGTCGAGCTTCCGGAGCAGGGCACCCGTCCCGGCATCGAACGCCCGCAGCTGACGCGAGCTGTCGCCCACGAAGTACACACCGCCTGCGATCCCGGCGGGTCCGAAGCTGAAAACATCGCACTCCGTCGGCGGACACTGCCACGCGACGGCACCGTTCGTGGCGTCGAGGGCGAAGATGTACGGTGGCCCGGTGAAGGTAGCGGCGTAGATCTTCCCGAACGCGACGCCCGTCGACGGACTGAATCCGCCGGCCTCGCCTCCCGCCACCACCGCTTGCTGCCACACGAGCGCACCGGTGTCCTGTTCGACGGCGTAGTAGACGCCGTTCTTGCTCCCGACCCCGACCACCGGCGTCGGCGTCGAGCCGATCGCTGTAGTGAATATGTTGGGCGACGAGATGAAGTCGAGGTCGCCGAGATTCCCGTTCGGGATCGGCGAGAAATCCCACCGCAGCGCGCCCGTCTCTGCATCGAGTGCAACCAGCGAGTTGGAGAAGCCGGTGTTGCCTGCGCCAATGCAGTCGCCGAAGTCGACGTACACCGCACCTCTCCCGGCGTCGATCGCTGCTGATGACGTCAGGCCGCTTCCCAACGGCTGCTGACAGCTCGCCGGTGGCGTGCAATCGGCGTCCGAGGCGCAGAGCTGGCTCTGCGTCTGCTCTCCGGAGCCAGATCGACACACCAAGAAGGGGACACAGCTGCTGCCCGAGCATTCGGCGTCCGTCGTGCAGGCGTGCCGCGTATCCGTCCCACAGATGCGCTCGGGGAGCGGGTCGAACCGCCAGACCTCGGCGCCCGTCTCAGCATCCAACGCCATGACGTTCCCGCGGACGCATGGGGCATCGCGATGCGACGATTTCCCGACGTAGACCTTGCCGTTGAAGACGGCGGGCGAGGACCACACGTGCGCGCCCTCGACGCTCGGATCGGGGTTTCCGAGGGAGTGTTTCCACTTGAGCGCCCCCGTGAGCGCGTCGAGCGCGTACACGTTCGCGTCGGCGGCCCCGAAGTAGACGACGCCGTCGACGACCGCCGCGGAGGACTGGATTCCGGGAAAGCCACCCCGATCCTCCGCATGCGGATCGTTGATGTTGAACGTCCACAGCGGCTGACCCGAGAAGGCGTCGAGGGCATACATCGTGCCGTTCCACGCGCCGACGTACACGACACCGCCCACGACCGACGGTGTTGCCGACACGAATGCCATTCCGCTGCCGGTCGAGAAGAACCATTGGACATCCAGCTGGGAGACGGTGGCGGCGTTGATCAGTCCCTCCTCGGGGTTGAAACGCGTTTGCGTGAGATCGAAGCCGTAGCTGGACCAGTCCACCGGGGCAGGGCACGACGCGGGTGCCGGCGAGGTGGTCGCGGTGAATCTTTTACTCGCTTGGAATTTCGCCTTGCCACCGAACGCGAGACAGTAGTGCGTGGCGCCCGTGCGCAGCATGAGCTCCACAGGATCCGGATTCGTCGACAGCGTTGCCGTGAACGCGCCCTCGACCCGTATCCTGCGGCCTGGCACCACCGTGACTCGGTTGATCGGCCCCGTCTTGCTCGTGAACTGGTAGCCCTTGTTCTGACCTGGAGCACCGATCGTCTGCCAGCCAGCCGGCGGCAGGTTGTACGTACTGTCGAAGCGATCACCCGTGGTCGTGAGGACGCGAAGGCTGCCGCCGAACTGCGTGGGATCGTCTGCGCTCCCGTTACCGCCCCCGAGCGTGATCGTGGGGTCTTTCGAGAGCGCGAAGAGGCGTCCCATGGCCGCCGCGGGGCGGGCGTTCAGCGAGAGCCGCTCGCCGATGATCGGCTGCTCGTCTCCGGGTGCACTCGCCGCAGCGGTCGTCCTCGCACAGAGCGCAGCGGAGAGGCCGACCAGCAGGCACACGATTCTCAGATTGATGCGCAGCATGACGATCTCCTCCGTCGGCGCGGCGCTACTGCACCGTGATGGTGCCGGTCATGCCGAGCGAGAAGTGCACCGAGCAGTAGTACGGGAACGTACCCGGCTGCGTGAACGTGTGCTCGAAAGTGAACCCGTTGCTCGAGAGCGGGGGATTGTCACACCCCGTGTTGGACGGGGAGCAGAACCGGTTGTCCGCGTTCCCGTCGGTCCCGCTGACGACGCTGTGACCGGAGCTCCTCCACACCCAGCGCACGGTGTCACCGACGTTGATGGTGAGATCGGCAGGCGTGAACACGAGCGACCCGCCCTCGCCGACCATGACGGTGTGTGTCTGGGTACCGGACGTCATCGTCGTCGACGTCGTCGTGCCGCCGGCGGGTGTGGTCGTGGTCGTCGTCGCTCCCGCCGCGGCGGACTGGATGCTTCCGAAGAGGCCGTGCGACCCCTTCTTGGGACCGGCCGTGAAGTAGAGCGTGTTCGTGGGTCCGGCTGGGCCGCCGTTCCCGAACTGCAGGCCCCACAGCCCGTCGATCCTGAGCTGCTTCCGTTTCGAGACCCTGAGCGCACCGTGAAGCTTCCAGCTGCCGTTCGACTGCTGCTGATAGGCGTGGATCATGCCGTTGCCGAAGTTCCCCACCAGCAGATCGCCACTGAAGGCACCGAAGTCGGACGGCGCGAGCGCCAATCCCCACGGAGCGTTCAGGACGCCCCTGCTGGCGACGCGCGTGAGCAGGTTCCCGCTCGTGTCGAACGCGTCGACGAAGCCGAACCCCGCCCCGGGGGCGTCGTTCATCTTGGCTTTGTCTTGCTTCGCGTACGTGACGAAGATCGTGCCGTTGATGTTCTGGATGCCGTGGGGCGCGTAGCGGCGCGGAATCTTGTCGTCGACGAACGCGCCTGGCGTGCTCAGCAGATTGAAGCTGCTGTCAAAGACGTCGACGCGGGCGTTGTGGAAGTCGGCGGCATAGAGCTGGTCGCCGGCGGCCGTGGAGGCGATCGCGAGGCCCTTGTACACCGCACCCACGCCCGAGCGGTCGACGCCGGTGAGCGCCTGGGTCGAGGCCGGCGGAGGGACGGCGCGGTTCCAGCCGCTGATGACGCCGCTCTCGGTGCTGAAGATGAATGTTGCCGGCCCCGAGTGAGTACCGTCGCTGACCACGAACCCGCTTCCGCCGTTGAACACGATGCCGGTGGGTCCCCCTGGAACCGTGACCACGAGGGGCAGGACGGCGCCGGTGGCGTCGTAGAGCGTCGACGTGTCCGTGTGGTTGTTGTTCACCCACCACGGCGTGGACGGCCCGGCGACCAGAGCCCAGCCGTTCACCAGGTTCGGATCGACTTGTGCCGCCGCGCCGGCCGTGTCGGCGACGAGGTGCCTCGAGGTGTACCCGCCCGACGTGGCCTTGTGCCCCGACATACCACCCGATCCACCCAATCCCCCCCCGCCTCCATATTGCGCAGTGGCGGCGCTGACGACGCCGAGCACCACGAGGATGCCGAACACAAAAAGCACTCTCTTCAACATAGGAACTCCTCTTTCGCGGGCATCAGGTACTTCGCCCTGGCCCGCGCATGTAGAACTTGTGCGACTGGTCCAGTGCATCAGCCGGACCATCGCGAAGCCCATATTTTCCAACGAGATCGGGAGTCGGTGCTGCCCACCACGCGGCACGTGCCCACATTTGGGCGACAGGCGACTCCTCCGAGGTCGTCGGCACCGGTCACGCCGATGAGTCCATGCTCGCGGCGCGCGCGTGGGCTTGCGAAGATCGATGCCGACGCGGCGCCTGCGCGCCGCCGTATTCGCTGCGACCGCCCGGCGGCATGCCGCGCGACTTGGCGCCGCGACGGCGTTGGTCGGGCACCTGATCGGAGCGGAACCGTCAGCCGCGGGGAGGATCACCGCTCGCTCGATCAGGTCTTCAGGTCGCGGACGTGTCCGAGTTTGGAGCCCGTGTCGGCCGCTCGGCACCTCTTGCCGGCCGTTCGGCACGGGAAAGTCCGGGGTTCGGCGGAATCTCCCGTGCCATGCGGCTCCCGGTCGAGCCCCCATCGGCACAGGGGTTGCGACGGGAGCAAGACGACGATGTGGAGGGTCCCGCCCGCCGTCCGGCAGTCCTGTCCGAACGCGGCGGAGAACGCTTCGGCGGCACGCTTCCAGGCGCTGCTAGATGTCGCCGAATCGATCACGGCATGCCGGGGTCTCGAAGAGCTTTTCCGCGGTCTAGCCGTCCACTTGCAGCGTGTCGTAAGCTTCTACGCTCTGGGCCTCTGTCTTGTGCACCCGGACCGCGGAGTCACGAGCGCCCGGGTTCTCGAGACATCCGGCACGGGATTCACGACCCTTCCCGGGTATCCGATCGACGACATTCCCTCCGGGTGGGTTATCGAGACTCAGCAGCCGCTCATCGTCGCCGATACAGCGGCCGAGAACCGGTGGCCCCATGCCATGGCAGAGCTCCAGGAGCGCGGCATCGTCAGCTTCTGCATTCTGCCACTGACGACCGCATGCCGGCGGGTCGGTACGCTCGGCTTCGGCAGCCGTGAGCCGGTCCGATATAGCGCTGAGGAGGTCGCCTTTCTGAGCGAGGTCGCGAAGCTCGTGGCGGTGGCCGTCGACAACACGCTGAACTTCGACGAGGCGCGGGCGACGCAGCGGCAGCTCTCGACCGAGCGGGACCACCTGCGGCTGCTGCTCGAGGTCGCGAACGCCACGGTTTCCAAGCTCGAGCTGCCGGAGCTGGTGAACGCCGTATCGACGTCTTTGGATCGCGCCATCTCTCATCACTCCGTGACGCTCGCGCTGTACGACAAAGATCACGGCGACCTCGTGGTTCACGCGGTCGCTTCCAAGTCCGGCGATGGACACAGATACATCGGGGCGCGCTTCGCGGGCGCCGCGGGCGGCGAGGCGTTCAGCCCGGAACGGACGTTCGTCTTCGACGAAGGCGACCTGAGGGATCGATTCCCCGACACGGCGGCCGCCCTGCGCGAGACGCGCATCCGGTCGGTCTGCGCCGTCCCGCTCGTCGTGGGCGACCGCGGGCTCGGCACGTTGACCGTGGGCCATCGGGAGCCCGATGCCTTCCCGCCGGAGGCGGTCGCGATCATCGAGGCCGTCGGTCGCCAGGTCGCGATGGCCGTCGCCAACGCGGTCGCCATCCAAAAGCTCGCGGAGGAGCGTCTCTACCTCGAGAGCGAGATCCGCACCGAGCACCCCTTCCGAGAGATCGGCGGCGACAGCGCTCTTCTCCGCGCGGTGCTCGCGCAGGTGGAGACGGTCGCGCCGACCGTCGCGACGGTGCTCGTTCTCGGTGAGACCGGCACCGGGAAAGAGCTGATCGCGCGGGCGATCCACGACCGGAGCGCCCGGCGCGTCCGGACGTTCGTCAAGGTGAACTGTGCCGCGATCCCGGCGGCGCTCTTGGAGAGCGAGCTGTTCGGCCACGAGCGCGGCGCGTTCACCGACGCGGTCTCCCAGAAGATCGGTCGCTTCGAGCTCGCCGACGGCGGTACGCTCTTCCTCGACGAGGTGGGCGAGCTGCCGCTCGAGCTGCAGCCAAAGCTCCTGCGGGTCCTGCAAGAGCAGGAGTTCGAGCGCCTCGGCGGTACGCGCACGATCAAGGTGGACGTCCGCATCGTCGCGGCGACGAACCGCGACCTCGCCCGGCTGGTGGAGGAGCAGCGCTTCCGCGACGATCTCTACTATCGCTTGAACGTCTTTCCCATCCACGTCCCCCCGCTGCGTGAGCGAACCGAGGACATTCCGGCGCTTGTCCGGTTCTTCGTGCAACGGCTCGCCCGTCCGATGAATCGACACGTCGAAGTCGTCCCGAGCGAGGCGCTCAAGGCGCTTCGCCGGTATGCCTGGCCGGGAAACGTGAGGGAGCTGGCCAACCTCGTAGAGCGGGCGATGATCCTCTCCAAGGGAAGGACGCTCGAGATTCCGCTCGCCGAGCTCGGGCGCTGGCAGCGGCCGGACCACGGCGACAGAGCCGCCACCCTCCGGGCCGTGGAGCGGATGCACGTCCTCCGCGTCCTCGGAGAGACCAACTGGACACTCGGTGGCCCGCGGGGAGCCGCGGTCCGGCTCGGTGTGAAACGGACGACGCTGCAGGCGTTGATGAGGAGACTGGGGATCACCAGGCCGCGGGCGGCGTGAGCGGCCCGCCGCGAGCCTCAATCCCGAACGGCGACTGCAGGCGCCGTGCCAGGAGGAACTCGGGGCGCTTCGGTCGTTCGCCGTGGACGACGCGCCGAGATCTCGACCCGTGCCGACATGGCGGCGCCGCGGCTGTTCAGGCGGGCGGGAGTCGGCTATCTTGCCGGCGTCATCATGTCTTCGGCACACGGGGCTCGGCGCGGGCCCGGAAGATGCCGCTCCTGACCCCTCCCTCGCCGCGGCCGGCGGCGCCGGCCCGATACGGGCTCGCGAGCCTGTCGACGCTCGAACGCGGGTGCCTGTCTCCGCTGGCTCGCTCACGAGCCGCCCGTTCTCGAAGAGGCCCGCCAGACCGTCCACCACATCCTCGACGACGGCAACCGCGCCAGCGAGGTCATCGAGCGCGTTCGCGCGCTCGTCCGGCGATCGCCTCCGCGGACCACGTCGCTGAGCATCAACAATACGGTCCTCGAGGTCATGGCCCTCGTACGCGGAGAAGCGCGGTCTGCGCGGGTGACGCTCGAGAGCCAACTCGCCGACGATCTGCCCGCGTCGCCGGCGATCGAATCCAGCCGCAGCAGGTGATCCTCAACCTCATCGTCAACGCCATCGACGCCACGCGCGGAGTGGACGACGGCCCGCGC
>Ga0209690_1001390_pt1 | contig 13514 bp, 13 predicted proteins | sample GraSoiAngelo_150_FD_186164 | JGI IMG/M metagenome (GOLD analysis project Ga0209690, IMG submission 186164) | Grasslands soil microbial communities from the Angelo Coastal Reserve, California, USA - 14_1009_09_40cm (SPAdes) (version 2) | ecosystem: Environmental > Terrestrial > Soil > Grasslands ...
ATTTTATCGAAGTAACCAAGTCGAATTTGGCCAGCGTGCCCGCCCATTACACGCGCAAGCAGACCACCGTGGGCGGCGAACGTTTCATCACCCCCGAGCTGAAGGAAATGGAGACAAAAATCCTCGGGGCAGACGAGCGCGCCCGCCAACTCGAGTACCAACTTTTCCAAAAACTGCGTGACGAAACATTGCGTGAACTGGAACCAATCCAGCAAACTGCCGCCGCCATTGCAGTCCTCGACGGTATCTGCGCACTGGCAGAGACGGCCCGACTCTTCCGCTATTGCCGGCCGAAACTAAATGACACGCTGCGGCTCGTGATTAAAGACGGGCGGCATCCGGTGCTCGATCAGAATCTGGTGGAAGAAAAATTTGTGCCTAACGACACGTCGCTCGATGGCGAGAATCTGCGGCTAGCCATCGTTACCGGACCGAACATGGCGGGGAAATCCACCTACATCCGCCAGGTCGCGCTGATTGTGTTGATGGCGCAGATCGGCAGCTTCGTTCCGGCGGAAAGCGCGGAGATCGGCCTGGTCGATCGCATTTTCACGCGTGTCGGCGCAAATGACGATCTCGCGCGCGGTCAATCGACCTTCATGGTCGAGATGAACGAAACTTCAAACATCGTAAACAATGCTACCGAATGGAGCCTGGTCATTCTCGACGAGATTGGTCGCGGAACATCTACTTTTGACGGGCTTTCCATCGCCTGGAGCGTGGCCGAATTTCTGCACGACAAGATTAAGTCGCGCACTCTCTTTGCGACTCATTATCACGAGCTGACGAAACTCGCTGAGGAACGCCGCGGCGTCTGCAATTTCAACGTCGCCGTGCGTGAGTGGAACGACCAGATCATTTTCCTGCGCAAGATTGTTCCCGGTGGCGCAGATAAAAGCTACGGAATCCAGGTCGCTCGGCTGGCTGGACTACCGAAGGAGATTCTTGATCGGGCCAAGGAGATTCTTTCGCATTTGGAAAGGCCAGATGGCGCAGCGGCGCAGCCCGCAAAACGGAAAAGATCGAAAAGAGCAGGCTCCAAAATAGAGAAACCGCAGCTGGACTTATTATGAGATCATCCGGCTACGGCCTAAAAATCAATTCGCGTTGACGCACGCCTCTTCTTGCTCCCGGGCACTCATCGACGGCAGCCAGACCGGGCGACCGTGCGGAATCACGTGGCGCCAGCGCTTGTCGAGACGCCAGAGGCCGGCAGCGCGCGCTAGTTCGATGGCGTGACAGAATTCGTTGTCGCAAATGCCGCGATTGATCTCGGCGAAGCGCGGTTCGGTCTCGGCTTTGTAGGCTGGATAATACTGGTCCATGACATTGACGTAGGTGTCGCGCGAGAGGGTCGTGGCAAGCCAGTGCATGATTTCGCACGTGTCGTCGAGTAGACCGGGCATAACCAGGTGGCGGACGAGCACGCCGTGCAACGCCAGCCCCTGCTCGTCCACTTTCAACTCGCCGACCTGCGAGTGCATCGCCGCGATCACAGCACGGGCAGCGTCGGCATAATCGCTGGCGACGAGATATTTCCGACAATGCTCAGCGTCCCAGAGCTTGAAGTCTGGCATATAGATGTCCACCAGCCCCTCCATCAGCCGAATGCTTTCCAGGCTGTCGTAGGTCGACGTGTTATAGACCAATGGCAGACGCAAGCCACGCTCGACTGCGATCACTAGCGCCTCGAGGATTTGCGGCACTACGTGCTCGGGCGTGACGAAATTGATGTTGTGGCAGCCGATATCTTGCAAATCGAGCATGATACGCGCGAGCTCGGCTGCGGTGACTTCTGTTCCTTCGCCGTGCTGGCTAGTCTCGAAGTTCTGACAAAACACGCAGCGTAGATTGCACCAGCCGAAAAAGATCGTGCCTGACCCGTTCCACCCGCGCAGACAATCTTCCTCGCCGAAATGCGGAAATGCGCTGGCTACGCGCGCGAGCCGGCCGCTCTTGCACACGCCAATCTTGTTGTTGAACCGGTCGATCTCGCAATCGCGCGGACAAACGCGGCATGATCGTAACGATTCGACCGCTTGCGCCGCTCGCTCCTGCAGAACTCCTTCCTGGAACGCTTTCACATAAGCCGGGACGAAAAACTTACGTGGTTGAACAAACCGCCCCTCGCCATCTAGCTCGACGGGCACAGGGCCGCAATCGCGGAGAAAGTTGTTCATCATGGAACCTGCCACGTTCTTTGTAAACCCTGACGGAAAATTAGCCGCCACTCCCGCTCAAGCGCAAACGCGCCTATCATTTGTAATGACGCCGCATCGCGGGGAAACTATAATCCACATTGGGCTTTAGTATGGCTGTTAGAACCGAGAAGGAACTGAACGAAATGCAGCGCAGCCATTGGCTAAAAGCTGTCGCGGCAATCGAATTGCGCAATTTTGGATACGCAATCTCGCTGTTGCAAGGAATTCTCAAACAGGAGCCGGAGTTCCTCACGGGCCGTCAACTATTGCGGCGCACGGAGGTAACGAAGAGCAAATCGGCAAAGAAAAGTTTTTTCAATATCTCGATCGCGCCGATCGCAGTCATGAAGGCGCAGCGAGAAATCAAAAAGGATCCGAAGCATGCCGTCGAAATGCTGGAAAAAGTTTTAGAAGAAGAACCTTACCAGCGCCAGGCGAATCTGGTTTTGAAGGAAGCGGCGGTAGCGGCCGGCTGGCCGGAGATTGGTGTGTTCGCGCTGCGGACGTTGCTCGAAGCAAATCCGCGCGACCTCAAAGTGCTGCACGAGTTAGGGCGCTTGTATCACGAACTTGGAGAAAACGATCGGGAAGTCGAAATTTATAATCAAATCACCGAGATAAATCCGCTTGATGCCGAAGCGCTTCGGCTGGGAAAAAACGCTTCGGCCCACGCCTCCATAAAGAGCGGCGGATGGACGCAGGCGGAAAGTTATCGCGACCTGATCAAGGACAAAGAAGTGGCGATTTCGCTCGAGCAACAGAGCCGGATGAAATTGACGGGCGAATCGCTCGATCAACAGATCGCGGAAACACACGCGCGCCACCGGGTAGAGCCGGCGAATATTGATCTTGCGCGACGCTTGGGCGCACTAAATGAGCAAAAGGAAGATTTCGAGGCAGCTATTGGTTGGTATCAATATGCAGCCGATCTGACAAAAGGCGCCGATGCCGGATTGGCCCGAAAAGTCTCCGATTTGAAGATTCAATGCCTCGGGCGCGAGATTACTGGGCGCGAAGAATTTCTCTCCACGCACGCTGCGGATCATGAGTTGTATGCGAAAAAATCTGACGAATTACAGGTCGCGAAAAAGAAGCGGGCAGAAATTTTGCTCGAGGACGCGCGCAAACGTCTGGAGCGGAACCCGACCGACTTGCAGCTTCGATTTGAACTTGGCGAGCATCTCGTGAACGCAGGGTATTTTCGCGAAGCCGTGGCAGAGCTGCAGCGCGCGCGACAAAATCCAAATGCGCGTTTGAAAGCCATGAACCTGCTCGGGTGCTGCTACAGCGAGCTCGGAATGCTTGATCTTGCGATGAACCAACTCGAAGAGGCGTCGAAAGAGATTTTGTCGATGGATGCGATCAAGAAGGAGATTGTTTACAATCTAGGGCTTGCTTACGAGCGGATGGGCGACAAGGAAAAATCGCTCAACTGCATGAAGCAGATTTACGAAGCTGATTACGGCTACAAGGATGTGGCGACGCGCGTGGAAAGCTCGTACAAACAGAACGTCTCCCAAGCCTGATCGGTCCAGATGTCTCTCTTTCACCAAGGCTACGGCGCGGTAGCCATAAGCTAGCAGTCAGAGATCCGAAATTTGGCACGTCCAGGCACGCGCGAATTTTCGATTCCTAATTGTCGGATTAATTTGAGTGTTTCAACGGATAAAAATTATGAAAGGCAAAGTCACTATTATTTCGCGGTTCTGCATTGTCGCTCCCATGGTCGCAGCTTTCAGTTTCGCCGGCCTGGCCCTGGCACAAGAGAGTCCGGCAGGCAAAAGCTCGTCGCTTAGCGCTAAGGATAAGACATTCATACACAAAGCCGCCAAAGGCGGAATGATGGAAGTCGCGATGGGAAACTTGGCAGCGCAGAACGGCCAAAGCGATGGCGTAAAATCATTCGGCAAACGAATGGTCACCGATCACAGCAAGGCCAATGAAGAGCTAAAATCGATCGCGGCTAAAAAAGGCGTTAAACTGCCGAGCAAAGAGCCGAGCGGAAAATGGAGCTCAGATAAAGCCTATATGGACATGATGGTGAAGGATCACGAAAAGGATCTCGCCGAATTTCAGGAGGAGGCCAGTACCGGCACCGATCCCGACGTGAAGAAATTCGCGGAAGACACGGCCAAGGTGGTCCAGGAACACCTTGATCTGGCCAAGCAAACTCAAAGCAAGCTGCAATAGAAGCACCGACTGCGCGTGATGCAGCACGTCTAGGAAGGACGTGCCGCTTTTTTTTGCCCACCTCTGGCTGGCTCATAAAACGCCCTTGCTTTTACGGGGCGAAATTCAATCCTCGTCATGAATGCGTAAGACGAAAATCATCTGCACGCTCGGCCCAGCCACGGAGAAGACTCAAGTGTTGCGCCAGTTGATCCAGAAAGGCGCGGATGTCTTTAGATTGAATATGAGCCACGCCAGTCATGAGTGGGTACGCGACATTGTACCGCGTATCCGGGCGCTTGCGCGCGAGATGGGCCGTCCAATCGCTCTTCTGTTGGATACGCAAGGCCCGGCTATTCGGACAGGAGACCTCAAGGAGAATCTTCATTTGAAGCCAGGCGACATTCTCGAATTAACTGTGCGCGGTGCGAGGAAGAAAGAGCGCTACTCGACTGACGTAAATTACGATGGCTTTGTCGACGACGTCTCAGTTGGCAATATGATTTTGATCGACAACGGCTTGATCAGGTTACTCGTGCTCGGAAAGGGGAAAAACCGGATGCGCTGCAAGGCTCTAACGCGCGCCACACTCGGATCACGGCGTCACATTAACTTGCCCGGCGTGCACGTGAATCTGCCGCCGCTTACCAAGAAGGATCTTGTTGATATTTCCCTTGGCGCAGAGCTGGGTGTCGATTTTGTGGCTTTGAGCTTTGTTCGTCAGAAAAGCGATCTGGAGGAACTGCGTCGTGCTCTTGTCAAGAGAAAGAGCAAGGCTTTGACCATTGCTAAAATCGAGGATCAGCTCGCCGTCCGCGCAATAGGCGACATGATCGAAGGTGCAGATGCGATCATGATTGCCCGGGGCGACTTGGGAATCGAATGCCCAATGGAAGAGTTGCCGATCATCCAGCGCCGAATTGTGAAATCCTGTCTGCGACTCGGCAAACCAGTCATTGTCGCAACGCAAATGCTCGAATCGATGATCACCAACCGGCTGCCTACTCGGGCTGAAATCACCGATGTAGCAAATGCAGTTTTTGAGCAGGCGGATGCCATCATGCTAAGCGGGGAAACGTCGGTTGGTCGTTACCCGGTTGAATGCGTAGAGGTTCTCAATCGCGTCGCGACGCGCATCGAGCGCAGCGGCGGCGCAGGGTATGCCAAGGATGCGCTGCTGGAAGACGTGCGGCAGAAGACGGTTGCTTCAGCTGTCGTGCTGGCGAATTCGCTGCAAGATTCGAAACTCATTGTTTTTACACTGCACGGCAGGACGGCGCGGTATGCCTCGAATCTGCGGCCGCAGCGTGCCCCGATCTTTGCTTTCACCCCGAGCGAGGAAGTTTATCGGCAACTGACGCTTTATTGGGGAACGTTCCCCGCTCGCATCGATTTCACCGGAGATCCGGACGAGACGATTGCATCGGCCGAGAGATTTTTGCGCAAGAACAAGTCAGCGGCGCCCGGTAATCGCATGGTGATTGTCAGTGACGTTCGTATGGGCCGCGCGTTGATAGATTCAATTCAGCTGCGCGTCTTAAAATGAAAACGCGTGTGGTCTTCTCCACCAACACGCGATTTTGTAGCCGCTTTGCTCTGAGAAACGCGAGCTGGCGAGCCAAGAAGCGCACTGCGTCGTCCACAGAGTCGACGACTACAGCTTACGCTTCCACTGGCAACTCCACGTCGACCGGGCGTTCCTTCTTGCTTAGAGCACGGCGGAGTTTCGAAAGCGCAATGTTCTGTAACTGTCGGATGCGCTCCCGCGTAACGCCGAATTTCTTGCCAACTTCCTCGAGCGTCTTTGGCTTGCCGCCGTCCAAGCCGAAGCGCTGGAAAATGATTTTCTTCTCGCGGTCGTCCAGAACATCAAGCAACCCACCGACTTCATTGCGGAGATTTTTGTCGCGCAACAGTTCGAAGGGCGTCTGAGCTTCCTCGTCCCCCACGATTTCGCCAAACTCCGTGGAATCATCGTCGCTGATCGGCGCATCTAGCGAAGCCGGACGAATCGACACGGTTTTGAGCTGGGAAACTTTTCCACTCGCGATCCCGATCTCATCGCCAAGTTCCTCGTCTGTCGGCTCACGACCAAGTTCCTCGCTCATCTGCAAGGAAACCCGGCGCATCTTGGAAATTTTGTCCACCAGATGCACAGGCAGACGAATCGTCTTGCTCTGATTCGCCAGTGCTCGCTTAATGGACTGCTTAATCCACCACGCGGCGTACGTGCTGAGCTTTCCGCCTTTCGCTGGATCAAAGCGTTCGACCGCCTTCATCAGCCCGATGTTTCCCTCTGAGATCAGGTCGAGAAGCGGCAGCCCGAGATTTGCGTAATCGTGCGCGATCTTGACGACCAGACGCAGATTGGACCGAATCATCAACGCCCGCGCTTCGCGATCGCCCTTCTTTATCTTCGCGGCCAGCTCGATCTCCTGTTCCGGAGTCAAAAGCGGGATTTGCCCGATCTCGCGCAGGTAAATCTTAATTCCGGTATCGCTATCTTCGGCAGCCATATAACTCTTTTTCATCAATGATATTGGGGGATTGGGTCAACAACTTACCGTTTATAGTATTCGCCAGCGCCTTGCCGATCACGCGTTGTAGCATTCCCAAAAGTATTTAACAACGTTAAATATTCGGATTTACGACAGTTCCCAGACGCGTCCTGTTCAATCTTTTTTGTGGCCGTCGCCAGCCCGCCATTCTTCGTGTTTTGTCCGAGCGAGCCGCCCAATTATTGAACCAATTTGGCGAGCGCAAGTCGCGCTTCGCCATTGCGGGCATTTGCCGCTTTTCCAACCTCCGATTTTCTGTAAGTCTGCAACGGCGATGCTGGCAAAAATCTATTCCGCGGCAGTTTACGGCGTGGACGCGTACGAAGTGGAGATAGAGGTTAATGGCGCCGGCGGCGACCCAAATATTGTCATCGTTGGCTTGCCAGACGCTGCGGTGAAAGAGAGCCGCGACCGCGTTACGACGGCAATCGCAAATAGCGGCTATTATTGGCCGCGTGGTCGCACCACAATCAATCTTGCCCCCGCCGATATCAAAAAAGAAGGGCCAAGCTTCGATTTACCGATCGCGCTTGGCATGATCGCGGTGACCGAAGAACTAGACAGTTCGCCTTTCGAGAATTTCAGCTTTGTCGGCGAACTCGCTTTAGACGGCGCGGTGCGTGCTGTGAAAGGTGTGCTGCCAGTCGCGTTGGAAGCGCGGCGCCGCGGCAAGCGCGCGCTCTTTGTCCCGGAGGCCAACGCTCTTGAAGCCGCCATGGTCGATAGGATCGACATCTACGGCGTGCAGAATTTGCGGCAGACATTTGCTTTTTTGCGCGGCGAAACTGCGCTTCTACCCACTCGTGCTGATCTGACCGGGTTTTTTGCCACGCATCAGACCTATGACGTCGATTTCAGCGATGTGAAAGGTCAGGGCCACGTCAAACGCGCCATCGAAGTGGCTGTGGGCGGCGGCCACAACGTCTTGATGGTCGGACCTCCCGGTTCGGGCAAATCGATGCTTGCGAAACGCATTCCCACCATTATTCCGCCGATATCGCTCGAGGAAGCGATCGACACGACAAAGATTCACAGCATCGCCGGTCTACTCAGCGGCGACCGCTCCTTCGTTTCCAAGAGGCCGTTTCGCGCGCCGCATCATACCATCAGCGACATTGGTTTGCTCGGCGGCGGCACATTTCCAAATCCGGGCGAAGTCAGTCTTGCGCACAACGGCGTCCTCTTTCTCGATGAACTGCCTGAGTTTAAAAGATCGGCCCTCGAAGTGATGCGCCAGCCAATCGAAGACGGGAAGGTCACCGTTTCGCGAGCGGCGGGGAGCGTGACTTTTCCCTCCGAGTTCATGTTGGTCGCCGCGATGAATCCCTGCCCGTGCGGATACTTTGGCGATTTAAAACGCGAATGCCGTTGCGGTCCGGTCCAAGTACAGCGTTATCGTCAACGAATCTCCGGACCACTGCTCGATCGCATCGATCTGCACATTGAAGTTCCGGCGGTCGAATATCGAGATGTCGCCAGCGAGCGTGCCGAGGAAAGTTCGACCGCGATTCGCGACCGGATCATGCGGACACGTGAACGCCAGCAAGAGCGTTTTCACAATGATCCGAAAGTAACCTGCAACGCGCGCATGGCCACGCGGCATCTCAAACAACATTGCAAGCTCAGCCAGGATTCGCAGGATCTGATTCGTGTGGCGATGAACGAATTGAATCTCAGCGCCCGCGCTTATGATCGGATCCTGAAAGTCTCGCGCACCATCGCCGATCTCGACCAAAAGGTCGATATCTCACCCGAGCACGTCAGCGAAGCGATTCAATATCGCACCTTCGATCGCACCCTTTGGGTCTGAGATTCGCGCTGTATCCGAGCGTCAAACGTGAGAACGCCGTGGCGTCTCGTCGAGGGGGGCACGATTTGCTCAAAATCTTCGTCTGAGACTATCTAATGATTACTGTTCACCCAAGAGATTACAATGAAATCGATAGAAGGTTATTTTTTGATTACGCCGGAAGACCTCCATTGGCGTCCCTCCAACATGATGAAAATCCCGAATGCGGATTTTCTTGAGCGAACCAAGAGCGAGAATCTTGGAGCGAGGCTTTGGCGGTTGCCACCGAAGAGCGCTAACACGCTCCACAAGCATATCCGGGCAGAAGAATTCTATTTCGTCTTGGAAGGAGTGGGGCGAATCCGCGTGGGCAACGAGACGCTGACTGTCCCGAAGCACGGCGGCGTGCTCGTTGGGCCAGACCAGTTGCGTCAGGTGTTCAACGACACGGAAACCGACGTGCTCTGGCTCGTCGTGGCTGCGCCAGAGGAAGCTGAATTGCTACCTGACGCAAAGACCGACATGTCGCTCTTTTACCCGGTTGACCCAAAACAATTGCCAAGGGAATTGGCTGGCTTGGAGTGGCCGCCAAAAAGTTGATGATCAAAGATTTCCAGAGGAGCAGGCATGATTGAGGTAGCCTTTGACCGCCCCGTGCGTGATGGGGATCTCATGTAGCGTGGCTCCGCTGTTTCCATTCTGAGAGCGCACCGACAAACTCCGGCTCGGGTGATTTGTCCAATAGGGCGATAAACTCGAGCGAGTGACCGTCGGGGTCGCGGAAGTACAACTGCGCCGAAGGCATCCAGCCGATTACCGATGGCTCAGTCGTCTTCTCGCCAGCAAAATTCCGCTCTGAATGCCTGCGGCATTAGTCGTTCGCCAGCAGCGAGCAGTTCAGCCAGCGGAACATTGAATGCGATGTGGCACTTATGAAACTCGCGGCCGAGCGTCGTGTTCGGACCCCATAGGCCGAGCATCGATCTTCTATCGGCGCCAGCCCACAGAAAAACGGCATCGCGTGTGAGGTCCCGATGCGCAAAGTGCCATCCGACGATCTCAATGTAGAATCGTTGCGCTGCCTCGGTATGGGCAACGGGAAGATGCGCTTCGTACAAGTACATGTGCCCCGTTTACACGCGCTCTACCAGCGCGCATGCCTCAGATGCTTCTACCGCGCCGAGTTGGATATTGTCCTTGTCGAAATCGCGGCTGTGGTCGAGATCATATACTGCGCAAACGTCCTTCGGGAAGAGAAGGTCCAGTGTCCAGTCAAACGCCACACGAATCTTTTTGTCCAAGCCGGGCAACTTGCTGAGGTAAACCGTCCGCCACATCCACCACGCGAGGAAGCCCGAGAAATTGAAACCAAATATCCGCGCCACGCCTGTCCGACGACCGATTGAGGCCAGCAACCCAATGGTTCTGAACGAAAATGCCTTTAGGCGACGACCCAACAGTACAGCCGCGATATTCTGCGCGACGACTTTGCCCTCGCGTATGGCATGCTGTGCAGTTGGCGGATGAGGTTTCCCCTGATTTCTGATGTCCGGCACAAACGCACAGTCACCCACCGCCCAAACATCAGGCCAATCGGGGACTCGCAGGAATTCGTTCACACGGATTCGGCCTCGTTCCTTTCCACAAGGGAGCGAAAGGATTAGGGAATTGGGCGCTGTTCCAGCAGTCCATACCAAAGTGCCGGATGGAATTGCGACACCATCGACCAAAAATACGCTGTTCTCCGTCATGCTCTTGACCCGGGTGTTAAGCCGGACTTCCACACCGCGTCGCGCGAGCGCTTTCTGCGTGTATCGTCCCAGGCTGTCACCCAATTCTGGCAGGATTACCGGACCCGGAATGCACGAGCATAACTCGCAACATATCTTCACACAGATTGGGATAGAATGGCAGCGCTTCCCGCACAAAGTCATTTAACGCCGCAACCGTTTCCACACCCGCGAAGCCGCCGCCTGCCACCACAAAAGTAAGTAACGACTGCCGGTTGGTGGGATTACATTCTGAATTTGCCTCTTCCAAATGTCGGATGATTTGGGCGCGCAATCGAATCGCGTCCGGAAGCGATTTCATTGCTAATGCTAGCTCGGAAAAACCGGGAAGGTTATAAAAGTTGGTGATTGATCCTAGTGCGATGACCAGATGATCATAGTCGACTTGTTGTGAGTCGTTGCGGTAACCGCGCGAAATAAGGACCCGCTTGTTTGGCAGGTCAATCTCGTTCACATCACCCACCATTACGTCGACCTTATGGAGCAGCTTCCGAAGAGGATTTACGATATTTGTGATTTCGAGATCGCTCGCTGCGATTTCGTGAAGCATAGGCGTGAACAGGAAAAAGTTATCGCGGCTAACGAGGCAAATCTCCACCGCACTCTGTCGTGCCAGCAATTTCTTGAGATGAATGGCGGCATAAACTCCACCGAAACCGCCGCCCAGAATGACGATTCGTTTTTTGCGCGGACTACGAGGTACCCGAGCGATCATCGAGTTCTTTCTGTATCGGAGTTGCCGGTGAGAAGCCGTCGAAAACCATCTAGATGCCGCTAGGACTACCGCGCAGACGGTAGCTCGTTTTTTGTCTCCGGTAGTTTGGACGGCGCTACGCCGTTGGGGCCGGACTGACTGAGCTCCCTTTCAACCTCATCTCGGGCTGCACCAAACTCCTTGACCGCCCGACCCATTCCTCGGGCAAGCTCGGGCAGTTTTTTCGCGCCGAATAGGAGCAACACGATGAGGAGGATTACCATCATGTCCGGCCCCATAAGATTCATGATACTGGCGATCGTGATAGGCATAAAAAAATCTCGGATATGTTTGTTTCGTAAGAAAGTTGTGGAGCGTTCAATCCATTCATACCGAATTCGCAAAGTTATATTCCAAGAAAGTGATCTCCCGCATGGCGTGCCCCGCAGATTTCTGGAGATGGAAGTTCCATCCACGACTCCTTTTTTCAAAGACTGGGGAATAAAGACGGGGCCGCGACGGTTGTATTAAACAAATGGAAGGATGCATGAACGAAATGGAACTCCTGGACGCCACAACCGTCGCGAGACTGCCCGACGATAGATTCGATGAAATGGAGCGCCGTAATAATTCTCGAAGTTATCGGTGCGGGCTACACATGCGCGCGATGTTGCGGCGTCCGAAAACGGTTCGGTTTCACTGGCAAGGAATTCTCCGTGAGTTGAGCGGCGTTGAAGTCCGCCGGTTTTCCCCTGCCTGTTCGATGCAATCCTCTGGTTTAATCACTCGGGAAACCGCGTATTCCGAGTTTCGCAAAGAACCGGACTATTTCACTCGTGTCAATAACTATAACTAATCGTCAGAATGCATTAATTCCTATGAATTACAAAAAACTTATTGCAGTGACAATTGCTCTTACAGTCTAAATGTGGTTTGTGGTTTCTAGCCCGAGGTGACTGATCAAAAAACCGTATGGCCGCACCACTGAAAGCCGAGTATGCTTTTGACACTGAAGATCTCGAATCGAGTGGCAAGATTGTGAAGTTTGTCATACTTAAGAAGCACGAAGAACACGATGCCGCTCGGGAACGCGAATTAGCGTCTTTTGAAGAAACAATGTTGCCTCACATGGATGCGGCCCACAACCTCGCCAAATGGCTGCTGCGCAACGAACAGGATGCGCAGGATGTTGTACAAGAGGCGTATTTGCGGGCGTTCAAATCGTTCAGTGGATTCCATGGTTCTAATGGCCGAGCTTGGTTGCTCACCATTGTTCGAAATACCTCTTATACGTTGCTGAAGAAGAATCGGGCGGTTGATCTCACCACGACTTTTGACGAAGAGATCCATGCGATCGATCATGAGTCGGCCAGCCCGGCAACGATTCTTGAGCATGCTGAAGACGCGGAACTAATCAGGGAAGCAATGGATGAATTGCCGGCGGAATTCCGTGAGATATTGGCGCTGCGACACCAGGAAGGTCTCTCCTACAAGGAAATAGCCGACATCGCGCAAATTCCGCCGGGTACGGTCATGTCGCGGCTGGCCCGCGCCCGCGCCAAGCTTAAGGAATATTTGGCGGCTCGGATCGGTAAGGAGAAATAGATGAACTGCGAAGAAGCTACAAAACTGATGGATGGTTATTTGGATGGTGAACTGGATCCGATTACCAGCGAGAAAATCGAACAGCATTTGCGGGACTGCCGTAAGTGTGAGGAAGCGTACGAAGCGCACACGGCGCTGACTCATGCGATTAGCCGGGGCGCTCCGTATTACAAGGCTCCGATCGAACTGCGTCAGCGGGTTCACTCTTCTTTACGGGACGAGGTCGCCGACAAGCCCGCGCGCACCGTTCTGCGACGCAGTCAGCTGCTGGTCAGAACAAAGCAGCCAGAGCCGCGAACCGTTCTTTTTGGGACGCCATGGAATTGGCTCAGTCTCGCCGGGCTCGGTCTCGCGGCCGCTGTCATTTTCGCCGCGATCATCTTTTCGAACTTGGCGCCTGTGTTGCGACGCCCTGGTGCCGATCAATTTCTCGCGACGCAGCTTATCGCCAGTCATGTGCGTTCGCTTATGGCTAATCATCTCACAGACGTACCATCCTCCGATCAACACACCGTCAAACCATGGCTTGATGCTAAGCTCGATTTTGCGGCCCCCGTGGTGGATCTTTCCGGCGAAGGCTTCCCTTTGATTGGTGGGCGCCTCGATTATCTCGATAACCACCCCGTAGCAGCTCTGATTTACCAAAGGCGCAAGCATTTCATTAATCTGTTTATTTGGCCAACGGCGGCTGGGACGACGGAAACGAAA